>DSLFC04102__coassemble_666_pt1 | contig 37861 bp, 35 predicted proteins | sample DSLFC04102__metabat2_low_PE_005 | metagenome-assembled genome bin DSLFC04102 | reverse complement strand
AGCGGCGTATTGCGTGCGGAATTAAAGCGCCAAAGCACAGGCATGCAAACATGCGCGGCACACACACCAAAACGCCGCATGGCCAACGCGGGTTTGCCGCTCAAAATCCCCCAAAAGCCGCAAAAACATGCAACAAACGCCGCGCAGTTACAGTCAAACCAGCGTAAACACAGACTGCACGGCGCACGGCGATATGCGCGCTGCAAGGCCGGCAGGGGAAGGACAGTGGCCATGATGGATTTTACGACGATGGCAAAGGGCATGGCAGTCAGGGCGTTGGCGCTGACTATGGCGCTAATGTGCACAATGCCGCCCGCGCTGGCCGATACGGCGCAGGCGGGCGCAATATCGCTCACGGCGGCGGACGGCATCGTTGAACTGGCCAACGGCGCGAGCATCGACCTGGACGGCGACGGCACGCCCGAGACCGTTACGTACGAACTGACGGGCGAAGACTACGGCGTGGGCACGCTCACGGTGACCGCAGGCGATGCGGAATTGCAGGTGGAGACGTACGCGGGTATGGATAAGCTGTACGCGGGCCGCCTCAAGGACGATGTGGACGATGTGTTTCTGCTGGTGGGCGAGCATGGCCCGTCCGACGATCCCTATGCCTATATATTGCGGTACTCGGACGGCGCGCTGACCAACATAGGCGGCATACCCGCGCTGCCCGAGGACATAGCGATAAACGGCGATGTGCTGACGGCTACGGTGCGCGCCAACGCCATACAGACCTGGTTCCGCGAGAGCGATTTCGTGATAGCGCGGCTCATGCGCTTTGACGAGGACTATAACCAGCTGCCGGATGAGTATTACGTGGCCGAATCTCCGCGGGCGACCTACCCCATGGACACGGCGGTGGTGCTCAAGCGCGACGTGCCGCTGACGTTGACGCCCTCGGGCGGCGCCGAGTTCACGCTCAAGGCGGGCGAGCGCGCGATACTGACTGCGACCGACGATCTGACTTATGTGTACGTGGTGCCGGTCGACCGCGCGGCGCATGACTGGCTGCCCGGCGGGTATCTGGCGCTGTCGGACTACATTAACGTGGTCATAGACGGCGAAGCGGTCATGGCCGGCGACGTGTTCGACGGGCTGATATTTGCCGACTGACGGCACAGCCGGATCGGCTTGCGCGGGCCTGTGGCCGCAGCGCGACGCCCGGCGGATGCGGGCGCGAATCATCGGGTTCGCCCGCATGCAGCATTCATATGTTTTCCGAGCCGCCCGTGCGCGTTGCAGGTTGCGATGCGCGCGGGTTTTTTGCGGCTTTGCGCTTGCCGGCGCGCTATCTGTGCTCCGGCGCGTGCGCGTGTGCGCTGTGGCAAGGCGGCGGATATGTCGTGCGGTGCGCAACCGGTGGCGCGCGCCGCGGCTCAGTCAGTTGTCCGGCCTTTGAGCGCCGAACCCAACGATAGCCATGTTGCCGTTTCATGGCGCGTGCGCCGGCCGCGGCCGCGTTCGCCATTGCGGATACCGGCTGCGATTGCAGGCTGGCGTAATACGGCGCGTGGACCGAGTGGGCGCACGGTGCAATTGTCAATGAGCAGGGCCGCGTTAGCCGCTGCTGACGGCGCTAATGCGTTGCGAACTGTGCGGCTGCGGCGACGCGCTTATCTGCAACGCGCCGGGCGCGCTGTGTGGCGCTGGCTGCCGGCGGTAAATGTTAAATTTCGATACAACGGCGTCCGGCGCCGCCAAAACCGCCCGGCCCGCCCGCGCGACGCAGCGATTGCATTTGATTTACACGGCGACGTATGGTAGAATATAAGCATAAATCAGCGACAGGAGGCACCCATGCAGAACTTTAACGATATCGAAGCGCTGAAGATAGCTACCGAGATAGAGCGCCGCGGTGCGGATATTTACGCCCGCGCGCTGAAGATTGCGCGCCGCGCCGAGGTGCGCGAGCTGCTCAAGCGGCTCTATGATGAGGAATTGCAACATGCGGCGGTGTTTGAGCGCCTGGGCGAGATGGCGCTGGAGGGCAACGAGGAGGCAGAGTACTATACGCCGGAGGCGGCGATGTTCCTGGCGGCGTTTGCGGCCGAGATCGCGTTTCCGGGCGGCTTGATGAAGCTGGCCGGCGACAGCGGGCTGGATGATCCGCGCGTGATACTGGAACAGGCCGTGCAGGCCGAAAAGAACTCGATACTGTTCTATCAGGAGGTAATGGCCGCCTCGCACAACGCCACGCTCAAGAAGTATCTGGCCGACATAGTGCGCGAGGAGCGCAGCCACCTGATGGGACTGCTCACGCAGATACACGACCTGGGCTGATGCCCGGCGCAGGGCGGCTGGCCCGGGCCATGTGCCCGGGCTGTGATTTGCCGGCTTATGCGGGCCTGCGCGGCCCGATTCCTCATGACGAAGCGGTCTGGCGTTGCCCGTCCGGGTGCGCCGTGCCGCGCTGGAAAGGATGTTCACATATGAATTATATGGATCAGTACCGCAAGTGGCTGAACGCGGACGAGTTCGACGCGGCTACGGTGGCCGAGCTCAAGGCGCTTGAGGGCAATGACAAGGAGATAGAGGACAGGTTCTACACCGAGCTGGAGTTCGGCACGGCCGGCATGCGCGGCGTGATCGGCGCGGGACTGAACCGCATGAACGTATACAATGTGCGCCGTGCGACGCTGGGCCTGGCCGACTACATAAACCGCGACCCGGAATACGCCCGGCGCGGCGTGGCGATAGCGTACGACTCGCGCCGGTTCTCGACCGAGTTTGCCGAACAGGCGGCGCTGGTGCTGTGCGCGCAGGGCGTCAAGGCGTATCTGTTCGAGTCGCTCCGGCCGGTGCCGGTGCTGAGCTATGCGGTGCGCAAGCTGGGCGCGATAGCCGGCATAGTGATAACCGCCAGCCACAATCCGCCGCAGTACAATGGCTATAAGGTGTACTGGGAGGACGGCGGTCAGATGCCGCCCGAGCGTGCCGGCGAGGTGCTTGAGCTGATCCGCGCGCGCGACTTCGCGCAGGCACAGCCGATGGATCGCCAGCAGGCGCTGGACAGCGGACTGCTGACTATTATCGGCAAGGAGATAGACGATCCGTACATCGAGATGGTCAAGTCGCTGTGCGTGCAGCCCGAGCTGATGCGCAAGATCGGCCCCGAGATCAAGATAGTGTATACGCCGCTGCACGGTTCGGGCAACATACCGGTGCGGCGCGTGCTGCGCGAGATAGGCTTTACCGACGTGCGCGTGGTGCCCGAGCAGGAGCTGCCCGATCCGAACTTCTCGACGGTCAGGGTGCCCAACCCGGAGGACCCGGCGGCATTTACGATGGCGCTGAAGCTGGCCGATGAAGTGGGCGCCGACCTGGTATTCGGCACCGATCCGGACTGCGACCGCGTGGGCATAGCGGTGCGCGACGGCGAGGGCGCGACGCATATACTGACCGGCAATCAGACGGGCTGCCTGCTGCTGGACTATGTGCTGTCGCGGCGGCAGGCCATGGGCAAGCTGCCGGCCAATGGCGCGGCGGTCAAGTCGATAGTGTCGACCGAGATGGCGCGGGCGATCTGCAAGCACTATGGCGTGGCGATGATAGACGTGCTGACGGGGTTCAAGTTCATAGCCGAGCAGATACAGCACTTCGAGGAGACCGGCGAGCATACGTTCCTGTTTGGCTTTGAGGAGAGCTACGGCTATCTGTCGGGCACGCAGGTGCGCGACAAGGACGGCGTGAACGCGTCCATGCTGATAGCCGAGACCGCGGCCTGGTATAAGACCCAGGGCATGACGCTGTACGACGCGCTGCAATCGCTGTTTAAGAAGTACGGCTACTATGGCGAAAAGGTCACGTCGTTCGCGCTGGCGGGCAAGGACGGCCTGGCCAAGATGCGCGAGCTGATGACCCGGCTGCGCGAGCAGCCGCCCAGGGAATTTGCGGGCATTAAGGTCACGGCGGTGCGCGACTACAAAAAGAGCGAGCGAGTGGCGGATGGCGCGGTCGAGGCGCTGACGCTGCCCAAGTCGGACGTGCTGTACTACGAGATGGAGGGCGGCCGGTGGATCTGCGTGCGCCCGTCGGGCACCGAGCCCAAGGTCAAGCTCTACGTCAACAGCGTGTCGGGCGACGCCGCGACGACCGCAAGCGAGCTGGAAGCAATGTCCAGCGCCGCGGTCAAGCTGCTGGACAGCCTGCTGTAATTGGCGATGTGAAGCGCCCCCGCGCGCGGCCGAGTTGCTGCGCGCGGGGGCTTTTTGCATCGCGGCGGCGCGGGCCGGTGCGGACAGCGGCGCGGGCAGTTCAATTTGCGGATGGGTTTACTGATCTGGCGCTTTGGCCGTGCGGCGCGTTCAAATGCTGCTATTCCCGTTTGTGGGTGGCGTGCTGTTTTCGGGCATCGTCGCGGCGGGCACACCGTCGGCCATTCCGATTTACGGGCGGCGTGTTGCCAGTGAAGCGCTTTTAGGCTGACGATACGCTGGCCAGGCGCGGGAATGTACACGCAGGGCGTGCGTTTGCGGCGTGGGCGGCACAGGCGGTGCGAGCGGCGCAGGTCGGGTGCGGAGACCATCCGCGAAGCATGTCCAGAGCCGGCGCTTTTGCGGGCAGTACCTCATTGGCCTTGCAGCTGCGCTGCGCCGGCGGTATCGTCAGTGTCGCGCTTGCGCATACCCATTCACAAAACCGGCCGCGTATACTATAATGGATTAAAACGCGGGCCGCGGCAGTGTGCCGCCGCCACGCGCACAGGAGGCGAACCCATATGGATATGACGCGGTTTGAGGCGCGCGCAGCCGAGCTGCGGGTGTTGGGCGTCAAGGTAACGCAGGACGGGCGTGAACTGGCGTACCGGGTCTGGGACGACGATTGCCGGCGCAACATATACTCGGCAAGCAAGAGCTTTACGTCGTGCGCGGTGGGCATAGCGATTCGCGAGGGCCTGCTGTCGCTGGACGAGCGGTTGACCGACGCGTTTGCGGCCGACATGCCGGATGAGGTGAGCGAAAACCTCAGGCGGGCCACGGTGCGCGATCTGCTCACTATGTGCCTGGGCCAGTCCCGGCCGATGCTGATGGGCAGCCAGCGCCCGCTGTACGCCGAGGATGACTGGGTCAGGCTGGCGCTGAGCGCGTCGTTTGACTACATGCCCGGCACGCGGTTCGTGTACAACAACGTGGGCCCATACCTTGCGGGCATACTGGTGCAGCGGCGAGCGGGCTGCGATCTGACGGCATATCTGACGCCGCGGCTGTTCAAGCCGCTGGGCATACGCCGGCCGACGTGGGAGAGCGACCCCATGGGCAATACTTTTGGCGCGGGCGGGCTGTTTCTGACGCTGTCGGAGTTTCATAGGTTTGGGCTGCTGTACCTGAACGGGGGCAACTGGGACGGCTGGCAACTGGTGCCCGCTGAGTGGGTGCGGGAATCGGGCAGCCGGCAGTCGGCTAGCGACTATGGGTATCTGTTCTGGCTGGGCGAGCACGGCTCGTACCGCGCCGACGGCAAGTACGGTCAGATGTCGATGATATTCGGCGACAGGCGCGCGGTGATAACCGTGACGGCCGAATGCCGCGATGTGGACGCGCTGCGCCGCGCGATATACGATCTGCTGTACCCGCAGCTGTGACGGCCGTGCAAAGCCGGACTTGGCGTCCGCACGGCGGCGCGGCAACAAGCTTGCGGAAGTCGATGGGATTGAAGGAGAATGTGATATGAAACACAAGGGGACTGCACGCCTGGAGTCGGAACGGTTGATACTGCGCCCGTTCGTCACCGAGGATGCGGAGGCGATGTTCCGCAACTGGGCAAGCGACGGCGAAGTCACGCGGTTTCTGACCTGGCCCACGCATGCCGACAGCGCCGGCACGGCGCAACTGCTGGCTGAATGGAGCGGGCATTATTCGGACGGCGCATACTACAACTGGGCGATAACGCTCAAATCAGCCCCGGATGAGCCGATAGGCAACATAAGCGTGGTAAACGCGATCGACGACAGGATAAAGCTGGCCGAGATAGGCTATTGCATCGGCCGGGCATGGTGGCACAGAGGCATAACCTCCGAAGCGCTGAGCGCCGTAATCGACTATATGTTTAACCAGGTCGGCGTGAACAAGGTGCAGGCGCGGCACGATACGCGCAATCCAAACTCGGGCCGGGTCATGCGCAAGTGCGGCCTGAAGTACGAGGGCACGCTCCGTCAGGCCGACTGGAACAATCAGGGCGTCTGCGACGTGAGCTATTATGGTTTGCTGGCTGATGAGCGGTGAGAACTGATTCGACCCTCGCGTGCGGTCATATGACGGCACGCGGGGGTCGGTGCGTTTGCGGGGCTTTGAGCCGGCGCGGTCAGGGCCTTTTTTTCGTGGGCAGCGGCAACGGTTCGTCGGTGAACTCGGCTATGAAGTCCAGCGATACGTTATACAGCTGCGCCAGGCGTATGACAAGCGCAAACGGTATTTCGCGCTTGCCCTGTTCGTAGTTGGTATACGTGGTCTTGTGCATGCCCAGTATTTCGACCAGCTGCGTCTGCGTCAGGTCGTGATCCTCGCGCAGGTCCTTCAGGCGACGGTAGTACATATTGTCCCTCCTTGCTTGAAAAGTCCTTGACATGGTACATCATTTGTGGTATATTCTGTCTGTAAATACAACATATGATGTATTTTGAAGGGGGTGCGACGCCATGCAATATATGCCAATTGAGCAGGAGACCAGATCAAAGAAGCTTGCGCTATTTCTGGCCTGGGATTATCAGATGCATTTGCTGTACCTAAATAGGCGGCGTTGCAATGCAAGGTTGAGCTCTACGCTTAGCATGAATGCCGACGGCGTATTGGACGGAGGTCGCCCGTCACGACGGCCTGAACGTATTGACACGCGCGGGCATAGGTGCTATAATGCTGATAATAATATACCATAAAACCTTATGAAGCGGAGATCAAACCGCGCATGCGCCCACAGAGAGCGGGGAATGGCTGAGAGCCCCGCGGAATGCTGCACGGCAAATGGACCGCTGAAGGGCCGGATGAAATCCCGTAGACCGGGCGAGTATTCTGGGCCGCGCGCCGGCGTTAGAGGCAGGAAGCGTGTTGGCGCTTCCGTATGAGAAGGCTCGCGCATGCGGGTTAAATGAAGGTGGTACCGCGGCTGACAAGTCCGCCCTTTGCAGGAGGGCGGGCTTTTATTTTACCCCTGCGACATGCGATGAAAGGAGCGGCTATATGTCGAACAGACCACAATGCGAGGCGCATGACCCGACGCGGCAGTGCGCATCGACACCGGACGAGGTGGCGCGCTACTTTGATGCAAACGCGGCCGGCGAATGGGGCCGCATGGACCGGAATCCGTACATGCAGCTGATATGGTCGCTGCACATGGACTTCATAGCCGACGCGGTGAGGCCGGGGCTGCGGGTACTGGATGCGGGCGGCGGCTCGGGACGGTACACCGTGGAACTGGCGGAGAGCGGCTGCGAGGTCACACTGCTGGACATATCGCCGGGCGAGCTTGAGTTCGCACGGCAGCGCCTGGATGAGCGCGGACTGAGCGCGCGGTGCGTCTGCGCGGACATACGCGACATGCATGAGTTGGGCGACGGCGAGTTCGACCTGACGCTGTGCTATGGCGCGCCGCTGTCGTACTGCCTGGACGGGCGGGAGGACGCGCTGCGCGAGCTGAGACGCGTGACCCGGCCGGGCGGCTTGATCGCGGCGAGCGTCAACGGCGTATGGGGCATACTGCGCCACCAGCTGTGCGCGGGCGCGCGCGACTTCTTTGCGCGGCAGGAGTACTGGCATGTGCTGGATGTGGCGCGCGGCGGGGACTGCCCGCGATTCAGCGAGATGGACCAGCCCGCGCGGCACTTCTTCACTGCGGACGAGCTGCGCGCGCTGTTTGAGGGCGCGGGGCTGATGGCCGTCGAACTGGGCGCGGCGCCGGGATTGTGCGCGGGGGCGCTGCGGGTGCCCGGGCTGTGCGACGACGCGGCCGCCTGGGCCACGCTGTGCGAGCTGGAGCGCATGACATATCGCGATCCAATGCTGCTGGGCGGCGGCGAGTTCCTGCTGGCGCGCGGACGCGTGCCGGACTGACGGCGGCTGGGTGTTGCGTGAGAAGGCTGCGGTCATGTCGTTGAGCAACGCTAAGGCCGGATCATACCGGCCGGGTGCGCATCAGGTTGTCCGATGCTTGCATGCGCGACTGAACGGCGCGATTGAAGCTGTTGCACATCAGGTTGTCTGACAATTGCATGCGCGGCTGAACGGCGCGATTGAGGCTGTTGCGCGTCGGCTGCCGTCAAAGCGGCGTATGGGTGGACTTGATTGTGCGCAGGCCAAATTCCGACTTGATATTGCGGCGCATTCGCGCGATAATATCCATGTACGATACTGAACAGATGAGCGCCCGTCCGGCGTGCGGCCTGCCGTTAGAGCCGCGCGCCGGCGACGGGCCAGCGACGGCACAGGCGACTGCCGCCTGAGCATACGACGAGGTGATATGTATGGAACTGCTGATGGGCAATGAAGCTATCGCGATGGGCGCGCTGCGTGCGGGCGTGGGCGTGGTGGCCGGGTACCCGGGCACGCCGTCCACCGAAGTGCTGGAGACAGTGGCCAGGCGCAATCCGGGCCATGTAAAGGTGCAGTGGTCGGTCAACGAGAAAAACGCGCTGGAGGTCGGCGTGGGCGCGGCGTATGCCGGCGCGCGCGCGATGGTCACGATGAAGCAGGTGGGCCTTAACGTGGCCAGCGATCCGCTGATGTGCGTAAACTACGTGGGCGTAAAGGGCGGTCTGGTGATACTGGTCGCCGACGATCCCGGCCCGATATCGTCCCAGACCGAACAGGATACCCGCGCGTTCGGACGCTATGCGCGGATTCCGGTGCTCGACCCGGCCTCGCCCGAGGAGGCGTTCGACATGGCGCAGTATGCGTTCGAACTGAGCGAGCGCATAGGCGGACCGGTGATACTCCGTCCGACCACGCGCGTGTGCCACAGCTGCGCGTCGATAGAGGTCGGCGAGCTGCCCGGGCCGCGCGCGGTCGAGGGCTTTGTCAAGGATCCCAGATGGGTCATATTCCCCAGGCTGTCTTACCAGAGCAAGATACGGCTGTGCGAGCGCGAAGCGCCGTTGGCCGCCGAACTGGCCCGCAGCCGCTTCAACGCGTTTGAGGGCGCGCAGCTGCTGGACATAAAGGGCGTGGCCAATCCGTGCGAGACCTGCGAGGTCGCGCGCCAGCCCTACTTCACGCGCAACGGCTCCAGCGAGTGCGTCGATTGCGAGAAGGCCGACATCGCTCAGCGCATCGCGGCGGCAAGGCGCGGCGTGGCATGTGGCGGCGTGACGTACGCGTATGTGCGCGAGGCGCTCAAGCTGCTGGGGGCCGAGTGCCCGGTGCTCAGGATAGGCACGCCGTATCCGTTCCCGGACGAGCTGGCGCGCGACTTCATGAAGAGCGTCAGCAGCGTACTGGTGCTGGAGGAGCTCGACCCGGTGATTGAGGACGCGCTGCACATGGCGCGCGACCGCTACGGCCTGAGCGCGCAGATAGTGGGCAAGCGCGACGGCGCGGTGCCGGTTGCAGGCGAGCTGAGCGCCGACGAGTGCGCGAAGCTGCTGGGCAACTATCTGGGCGTGGCGCGGCGCGACGCGGGCCGCATAGCCGACGAACCGCCGGCACTGCCGGTCAGACCGCCGGTGCTGTGTGCGGGCTGTCCGCATCGGGGATCGTTCTATGCGGTCAAGGTGGCGATGAAGGGGCGCAAGGCGGTGTTCTGCGGCGACATAGGCTGCTACACGCTGGGCAATGCCGCGCCGCTGGACATGACCGACACCTGCCTGTGCATGGGCGCGGGCATCACGATAGCGCAGGGCCTGACGCTGGCGCAGGGCGAGGGCGTCAACTTTGCGTTCGTGGGCGATTCGACGTTCTTCCACAGCGGCATAACCGGCGTGATAAACGCGGTGTACAATAAGACCGACATGGTGCTGTGCGTGCTGGATAACTCGACGACCGCCATGACCGGCCATCAGGCGCATCCCGGCATGGGCCGCGACGCCTCGGGCAATCCCGCGCCGGTGATAAGCATACGCCGCATACTGGAGGCGATAGGCGTCAGCTCGATAGAGTGTGTCAATCCGTTCAACCTCAAGGAGGCGGTTGCGGCGGTCAGGCGCGCGGCCGACGGTCAGGGCGTGCGGGCGCTGCTGTTTGAGGCGCCGTGCGTGGCGCTGCCGGGCAAGCGCGGCACGATGCGGGTGGATGCGGACAAGTGCGTGGGCTGCCACCGGTGCATACGCGAGCTGGGCTGTCCGGCGCTGAGCGTGGGCGAGGGCGGCAAGGCCGAGATAGCGCCCGATATGTGCACTGCGTGCGGACTGTGCGCGCAGGTGTGCCCGGTGAGTTGCATTGCGGAGGTGAAGTGACATGAGCAGCATACTGCTATGCGGCGTGGGCGGCCAGGGCGCGGTACTGGCCAGCCGTATACTGGCGCAGGCCGCGATGGATCGCGGTTACTTTGCGCGCACCGCCGAGACGATAGGCATGGCGCAGCGCGGCGGGTGCGTGGTGAGCCACGTGAGGTTTGGCGGGGACACGGCGTCGCCGCTGATACCGCTGGGCGGCGCGGACGCGATAGTCGCCAGCGAGCCCTGTGAGGCCGTGCGCAATCGGGGATACTTGAAGCCCGGCGGACTGGTGGTGACGTCGCCGGATGCGATATCGCCGGTCACGGCGTCGCTGAGCGGTGCGCGGTTTGACGGGCGCGCGATGATAGAGTACATGGCGCGGCATGCGGATGTGCGCGTCATCGACACGCAGGCGCTGATGAGGGAATGCGGCTCGCTCAAGCCGCTGAACATAGCGCTGATAGGCTGCGCGGTGCAGCACGGCCAGTTGGGCATAGACCTGGCTGACGTGGAGCGGGCGCTCAGGGCGCGGGTTGCGCCGCGGTACGTTGAGATGAATCTGAAGGCGTTGGCATTGGGCCGCGACAGCTGAGTCCGGCGCTGGCGCTGACCTTGAATATACTTGGAGAGGAACGTGCTCGACAATGATAATGAACGAATATCAGCTCAAACATATAAAGCGCCAGCTGCGCCGGCTGCTGGCGGTGCCGGATGGGTTCTATGCCAAGCGGCTGGCGGGACTGGATCCCGAATCGATAAAGTCGCAGGCCGACTTCGAGCAGCTGCCGTTTACCGACAAGGGCGACCTGCGGCAGGCATATCCGCTGGGCCTGGCGGCGGTGCCTATGGAGCGGGTAGTGCGCATACACTCGTCCAGCGGCACGACCGGCACGCCGGTGATAATACCCTACACCCGCCAGGACGTGGACGACTGGGCGACGATGTTCGCGCGGTGCTATGAGATAGCGGGCATAGACAACACTGACCGCGTGCAGATAACCCCCGGCTACGGGCTGTGGACGGCGGGCATAGGCTTCCAGAACGGTGCCGAGCGCATAGGCGCCATGGTCGTGCCGATGGGCCCGGGCAATACCGAAAAGCAACTCCAGTTCATGCAGGACATGGGCACGACGGTGCTGACGGCGACGTCGTCCTATGCGCTGCTGCTGGCTGAGGAGATCAAAAAGCGCGGCCTGCGCGACAAGCTCAAGCTGCGCAAGGGCGTGATAGGTTCGGAGCGCTGGGGCGAGAAGATGCGCCGGCGCATAGCCGACGAGCTGGGCGTTCAGCTCTACGACATATACGGCCTGACCGAGGTGTACGGCCCGGGCATAGGCATAAGCTGCGACCATGAGTGCGGCATGCACATGTTCGACGACTTCCTGTACTTTGAGATAATCAACCCCAAGACCGGCGCAGTAGTGCCCGACGGCGAGATAGGCGAGCTGGTGATAACCACGCTCAAGAAGGAAGGCGCGCCGCTGATACGGTACCGCACGCACGACATGACGCGCGCGCTGCCGGGCGAGTGCCCGTGCGGCTGGCACTATCCGCGCATCGACGCGATACTGGGGCGCACCGACGACATGGTCAAGGTCAAGGGCGTGCTGATCTACCCGGCGCAGGTCGATAACGTATTGCGCGAGGTGGACGGCGTATCCAGCGAATACCAGGTCATGATAGACCACTTCGACGGACGCGACCGGCTGACGCTGTTCTTTGAGACCGAGCTGCCCGAGGATGCCCGTAAGGACCTCGAATACCGCGTGATGACGCACTTCAAGGAGCGCGTAGGCATAATCTGCGTGCCCAAAGCGGTGGGCATGGGCGACCTGCCCCGCAGCGAGAAGAAGTCTACCCGCATCTACGACAACCGGTATTGATAGCGCCGGACTGGCCGGGCGGCCTGTATGGGCCGCCCGGCTGTGCGGGTTTGTAGTGTGGCTGTGTACGCGGCGGCAAGGCTGTGCAGTGATGGGCTTAGCAGCAGGCCTGATTGTTAGCATGTGCCGCCGGGACGCGCTGGTTCGTAGCGCGGCTGTGTACGCGGCGGCAAGGCCGCGCAGTGATAGGCTTAGCAGCAGGTTTGACTGCAAGCATGTGCCGCCGGGCTGTATGGGTTTGCAACGCGGCGCATGTACGCGACGACAAGGCTGTGCGACGATAGGCTTAGCAGCGGGTTTGACTGCAAGCATGTGACGCCGGGCTGTATGGGTTTGCAACGCGGCGTGTGTAGGCGGCGACGAGGCTGTGCGGCGATAGGCTTAGCGGCAGCGGGTCTTTAAGCTGCTAATATATAGGTGTGCTCGAGATATGGCGATTGTGCGCGGCGGACTTTGTAGCAGTAGCGTGGAATGCCGGCATGTGCGGGTTCGTTATGCGGCAGTTGTAAGGCGCGGGCGGCATAGGCGCATCACGCGTCATGCGCAGGCGCGGTAAAGCGCCCCAATCGGCAAGCCTGCATGTAAAGCCCGCCACGTCGTGCATTGCGCCGATCGACATGCAAAACCCGGCCTCGCACAGGGCGAAGCCGGGTTTGAGCATATGTGGCCCAGCCTGAGGCCGTGGAGCACGCGCGTCATGCCGGCACGCGCGCGGCGCGTCAGCCGTCGATCAGCCAGCCGCGCTTTACGGCGTCGCTTATCAGCGCGCGTATGAATGGCTCCAGCGCGGGCAGCGTGTCGAACACGATCTGGTTGCGCCCCAGCACCTGCGAGGCGCGAATGCCGTGCTTGATCCACGACAGCCCGCCCGACTGATAGTTCAGCAGCAGCGGCTGTATGCGGTCGCAGGCGCAGGCATAGCGCGCAGTGGGGGTCTGACCGGCCTCGAACTCCTCCCACAGCCCGCGCAGTTCGGCGCCCAGCTCCTCGGGCAGCATGCCGAATATGCGGTCGGCGGCGGCGGATTCGCGCTGAGCCTTGTCCTCGTAGCCCTTGGCGTCATAGGCGTAGGTGTCGCCGGCGTCTATCTCGACCAGGTCGTGCACCAGCGCCATGCGGGCGGCGCGCTCGCAGTCGCAGCCCTCGGGGGCATAGCCGCGCAGCACCAGCGCGTACAGCGCCATGTGCCAGGAATGTTCGGCGTCGTTTTCGTAGCGCGAGCCGTCGTGCAGCGGCGTCTGGCGCATTATGAACTTCATCCTGTCCATCTCGGCCAGGAACTCGATCTCCTTGGTCATATCGCTCATTGCAGTATACTCTCCAACTTCGTAAGGATGTGTTTATTATGCCATTACCCGAAGGATTTTGCAATCTCGAAACGCGCGCAGTTGGCATAAAGGTGTGTTCGGCCTATTATTTTTCGGAAAACTTCACCGGCGCGAACGTGGACGGCTACCTGCGCAACACCGCCGTGGGCACAGAGGCGCTGGCTGACGGGCTGAGGCGCGCATTGGAACTGGCGCGGGCGCAGGGTTATGGGCTCATGGTATGGGATGCGTACCGGCCGGTGCGCGCCGTGAAGCGGTTTGCCGAGTGGGCGCGCCAGAGCGAGGACGGACGCACCAAGGCGCGGCATTACCCCAACGTGGACAAGTCGCGCCTGTTCGAGCTGGGTTACATCGCCAGTTCGTCCGGACACAGCCGCGGCTCTACGGTCGATCTGACGCTGACCGGCGCGGACGGCAGGCCGCTGGACATGGGCACGGATTTCGACTTCATGGACGACGCGTCGCACCATGACAGCCCGCTGGTCAGCCGTGAATGCACCGAGCGGCGCAATCTGCTGCGCGAGATAATGGTCAAGTCCGGTTTCAGGCCGTATCAGAACGAGTGGTGGCATTATACGCTCGTAAACGAGCCGTTTCCGGATACTTACTTTGACTTCCCGGTGGAGTAGGCGCGGCGGGCGCACTGCTTCGCTGAGCAGCGGCAGGTGCGCAGGTATGGTGGCGCGAGGGCGCGCTCTATCCGCGCAGCGCTGCGGATGCGCCGCGCGACGGCCGACCGATAAGTCTGTCAACGCCGCGAGAGCGCCCGTCTTAACCGCGCCATGCCGCGCGACAGTCGCCCGATGTGCGGTCAACGCCGCGTATGCGCCACGCCGTGAACGTGCCACGACGCGCAATAGCCGCCGATGCCATTGCAATGGCCATCGGCGGCTGTTGCCTATTCGTCGGGTATGTATTCGATTATGTCCGACACCGAACAGTTCAGTATGAAACATAACGTATCCAGCGTCTTAAGCGTTATCGTCTTGCCGTGCCTCATGCGGTGCAGCGTGTTGGACGACATGCCGTGCTTGTATATCAGCTGGTACTCGGTCATGTTCTTCTTCAATAGTGTTTGGTAGAATGGCCTGTAGCTTATCATGCGCAATGCCTCCCGTCCAGTATGTAGTTATATACTGCCTGATACCGTTCGATATATTGATTATGTTTGCGCTTGACAATGCAAAACATACTAACTATAATACATGTGAGCTTGGATAAGATGGAGGCGGGAGTGGTGGAGAACGTGAACGGTACTGCAACGCCAGGCAACACGACGCCTGCGACGCAGCAGCGCAAACCGGTGAAGCTCAAGGCGGGCTTCAGTCTGCTAAAGTATGTGCTGCTCTCGATAGTGACGCTGGGCATATATGGGTTGTATTGCTTTGCGCGCATAGGCGACCTGCTCAACCAGATAGCGGGCCGGTATGATGGCAGGCGCACTATGAACTACTGGCTGCTGTGCCTGCTTATAGGGCCGTTGACGCTGGGCATAGGGTATTTTGTCTGGTATCACAGGTTCACGGGGCGACTGGGGCTGGAGCTGGCGCGCCGGGATGTGAATTACTCTATTGGGGCCCGTACGTTCTGGCTGTGGTATGTGCTGGGCATACTGATAATCGTTGGGCCGCTGGTCTACGTGTACAAGGTCATGCACGCTACCAATTTGCTGGTCGAACGCTACAACGCCGATGAGGCGCAGTGAGCGTTGCGCTATACTGAGATGGGCCGCGCGGATTTATCGTCCGCGCGGCCCGTTTCAGCATATGCCAATTGAACTCGATTGTATGTGCATCATGAAAGCCTGTACTCGCGTAGAGTACGAGCAGGGCATAAGCAAGGATTGCGCGCAACCTTTATCGGTCGGCATTGCCAGCGACCTTCATCAGCCGGCATTGCGCGCAACCTTCATCAGCCGGCAGCGTGCACCAGCCTTACGCGCCATCCCCCTCATCCCACGCCATGAACTGTTCCTCAATCAGCACCGGTTCGCAGCGCCCGTCGAACAGGCGCGCGATCTCGGCCTCGAACGCGGGGGCGTCGGCGGCCTTGAGCGTTATCTGACAGGTGACGCTCGCGGCAAAGTCGCGGCCGTCCAGGCGGTAGGGGGTGTCCTTTATCCAGTGCTCCAGCCGGCCCAGCTGATTGTACGCTATGTCCAGCAGATACGTGCACGACGGGTGCATCGTGACCACGCGCGCCGCATTCAGCGCCACTACCGCGCCCTGAGTGTACGCGCGCACCAGCCCGCCCGCGCCCAGCAGTATGCCGCCAAAGTAGCGCGTCACAACCACGCACAGGTCGGTCACGTCGCGGTTCTTGAGCACTTCCATCATCGGCAGGCCCGCGGTGCCGCCCGGCTCGCCGTCGTCGCTGTAGCGCATTATGCCCTTGTTGCGGCCTATCACGTACGCGTAGCAGTTGTGCGAGGCGTCCTTGTACTTTGCGCGCATCTCGGCAATGAAGTCGAGCGCCTGCTGTTCGGATGTGCACGGCGCGGCGTGGCCTATGAAGCGGGACTTGTTTATTATGAACTCATCCTCGTCGCGCCGCAGTATGGTCTTGTACGGCTTCACTTGGCCGCCACCAGCCGGTGATAGTTCTTCTTGCCCTTGCGCAGCAGCACGCCGTCGCCCTCGAGCTGCGCCCAGTCGAGCGTCGCGTTTATGTCGGCGACCGCGGCATCGCCTATGTACAGGCCGCCGCCTTCAACGGTCTTGCGCGCCTCGCCGCGCGACTTGCACAGCCCGCAGTTGACCGCCCACGTCGTCACGCGCGCGTCCTCGTCGAGCTGAGCGCGGGTGACCTCGGTCGTGGGCACGCTGCCGGCCAGCCCTGCGCCGCCGAACAGCGCCTCAGCCGCCTGCTGGGCCTTGGTGGCCTCCTCCTCGCCGTGCACGAGCTTGGTGACCTCGTATGCCAGCACGCGCTTGGCGCGGTTCTTTTCGCTGCCCTCAAGCGCGCCCAGCGCGCGCACCTCGTCCATCGGCAGGAACGTCAGCAGCGCCAGGCACTTTTCGACGTCCTCGTCGTCGACGTTGCGCCAGTACTGGTAGAAGTCGTAGGGGCTGGTCTTGGCCGGGTCGAGCCACAGCGCGCCCGCGACCGTCTTGCCCATCTTCTTGCCGTCGTGGGTCAGCAGCAGCTTGAACGTCATCGCAAACGCGTCCTTCTGCTCCTTGCGGCGTATCAGGTCCGCGCCCGAGAGCATGTTGGACCACTGGTCGTCGCCGCCCATCTGCAGCGTGCAGCCGTACTTGTGATTGAGCATCAGGAAGTCGTAGCTCTGCATCAGCATGTAGTTGAATTCCAGGAACGTCAGTCCGCGCTCCAGGCGCTGCTTGTAGCACTCGGCGGTCAGCATGCGGTTGACCGAGAAGTGCGCGCCTATGTCGCGTATGAACTCCACGTAGTTCAGTCCCAGCAGCCAGTCGCCGTTGTCGGCCATTATCGCCTTGCCGTCGTCGAACGATATGAAGCGGCTGAGCTGCTTTTTTATCGCGGCGGCGTTGTCGGCCACGGTCTGGCGGGTCATCATCTTGCGCATGTCGGTCTTGCCGGACGGGTCGCCTATCATCGCGGTGCCGCCGCCGACCAGCGCTATCGGGCGATGGCCGAACTTCTGCATGTGCGCCATCGCCATTATCGGTATGTAGTGGCCGATGTGCAGGCTGTCGGCGGTCGGGTCGAAGCCCACGTAGAACGTCACCTGTTCGTTTTCGAGCTTCTTTTTGAGGTCCTCCTCGTATGTGCACTGGGCTATGAACCCGCGCTCCTTGAGTACGTCGTATACGCTGCCCATTTCAGGTAGCCTCCTTATATTTCTGATGAACGGCCCACAGTCTGCGGCGGGCCGTGAAGTTATATGCAAGCCATAATGCTCCGGCCGTAGAGCGGGCTTGCCCGGCGGTCAGGCGGGCTCATACCGCCAATTCCATCATCTGGCGGTAGGCCGTAAAGCCCATGGCCTCATAGAACTCCACCGCGCCCGCATTGAACGACCACACGTCCAGCTCGATGCGCGCAAAGCCGCGCGCGCGTGCGTCGGCGCGCATGAACTCGAGCAGCTCCCGCGCCACGCCCTGCCGGCGATGAGCCGCGTCAACGGCCAGCTCCTGCACGTGGTAATATCGACGCGCACGGCTGTACGCCGTTTCGGGCTTATCCACGTAGTCCACGCACGCCATTCCATATATGGCGCCGTCGCGCTCGGCGACGATTATTGCGTGGTCGTCGGCATGCAGCAGCCCGGCTGCATGGGCCTGAATTTGCGCGCCAAAGCCGGGCTTGAACATGTCGGGCCGGCCCTGCACGTGCAGTTCGTTGACCTGGCGCCGCAGTTCGTTTATGCGGGCGAGGTCTGCGTCGTTTGCAAATCTGACCATCGGTATCAGCTCCTTTCGCGGTTTGTAGGGGTGGGGGAAGCGACCTGCGACTCGCGGCGGCGCGCCATGCGCCTGGCCGCGCATGCAATGCGGAAACGCAACGCCATGTGCTAAGCCGCGCATTCAATGTGTGAATGCGACGCCATGTGCTAAGCCGCACATTCAATGTGTGAACGCATCGCCATGCGCTTAGCCGCGCATGCAATGCGGGAACGCGTAGCCATGTACTAAGCCGCGCATGCAATGTGTGAACGCATCGCCATGTGCTAAGCCGCGCATTCAATGTGTGAACGCATCGCCATGCGCTTAGCCGCGCATGCAATGCGGAAACGCGTCGCCATGTGCCTAGCCGCGCATTCAATGTGTGAACGCGACGCCATGTGCTTAGTCGCGTATGCAATGCGAGAACGCAACGCCATGCGCTAAACCGCGCATGCAATGTGTGAACGCATCGCCATGCGCTTAGTCGCGCATGCAATGCGGAAACGTGTCGCCATGCGCGAGGCAATGCCGATCAGGCATAGCCGGCAAGCGCCCTGCACGGCAGATCCATGCTGCCATGCCGTCCGCCGTGCCGGTACGCCGCGCTTTAGTCATGGACGGTACGGCAGCATCAGCATGCCGCCGTAAACATGAGCGCAGTGTCGGGCTTACATATGCTCGGCGAACGCTTCGGCCAGCAGCTCCATGCCGCGCTGTATCTTGTCCAGCGGCGCGTTGGAGAAGTTCAGGCGCAGCGTGTTGAGGTGGCCGCCGTTGATGTAGAAGTGAGTGCCGGGCACGTATGCCACGCCCTTGCGCGTGACCTCGGGCAGCATCGCCAGCGCGTCCATGCCCTCGGGCAGCTCGGCCCATACGAACAGTCCGCCCTGGGGGCTGGTGTGGGTCACGCCCGCCGGGAACAGCTTGAACAGATCCAGCATCAGGTCGAGCTGCTGCTTGTAGCTGGCGCAGATCTTGACTATGTGCGGCTGCATCAGTCCGCGGCGCAGATAGCCGTCCACGACCGCCTGCGACAGCGTGCTGGTGTGCACGTCGACCGACTGCTTGCCTATTACCAGCTTGCGCATCAGCGTCGGGTTGGCAATGGCGTAGCCCACGCGGATGCCGGGCGATATGAGCTTGGAGAAGCTGCCCAGGTATACCACCCAGCCGTCGGTATCGAACGACTTGATCGCCGGCAGCGGCTCGCCCGCGTACCTCAGATCGCGGTACGGGTCGTCCTCGGCCAGCACCACGCCGTACTTGTTGGCCAGCTCGGCCAGCTTGCGGCGGCGCTCCAGCGGCAGCGTCTTGCCCGACGGGTTCTGGAACGTCGGGATTATGTACATCAGCTTGGGCTTGTAGGCCTTTATCTGCTCCTCGACGGATTCGGGTATTGCGCCGAACTCGTCGGTGGCTATCGGCTGTATGTTGGCGCGGTACATGCGCATCGTCTGCAGCACGCCCAGGAACGTCGGGTCCTCGGCCAGTATCGCATCGCCGGGGTTGATGAGCGCCTTGCACAGCAGGTCCATGCCCTGTTGCGAGCCGGTCACGGGCAGTATGTCGTCGGGCGACGCGGTGACGCCGCAGCCGTTTACGAACTCGGCGATGGACTCGCGCAGCGGGGCGTAGCCCTCGGTCGCGCCGTACTGGAGTATGTTGACGCCGTCGGTGGCGAGCGCCTCGCGGAGTATGTCGGACACCACGTCCGGCTCGAGCGCCGAAGACGCCGGATTGCCGCCGGCAAACGAGATCATGCCGGGCACCTTGAGCAGGTGGAATATCTCGCGTATCGCGCTGCCATTCAGGTCGCGTATCTGGTCTGCAAATATCGAACTGTCAAACTGCATACTGAATCTCCTTTCGTAAGAGCACATGCGGCCGGCGAATATAAAAGCCGCCGCCCTCCCACCGGGGAAGGCGACGGTCTATCGCTGTACCACTTCCAATTCGCCGCGGACACGCCAGGCGTGCCGGGGCCTCGTGAGCGCTGTATCGGGCGCACCCGCGCGGCCTACCGGGCGAACATCCGCCTTTGGGCGCGCGCGCTCGGGAATGTATTCGCCCTGAGCCGTCCCGCTTTCTCGCATCCACCGAAAGCTCTCTTGGCCGACCTCTGCCCGGGGGTACTTGTTTCCGTCATCGCGATTTGAATTTAGCTCATTATAGCCCGCGTCGGTGACTATGTCAATCGGCTTTGCGAGGTTTTAACATCGCCTGCTACGGGCTGAGCGTGGCGAATACCAGACGGGCTGTGGGGTTTTGCGCGCAGTGGGGACGGGGTGAGGCGGCGCGTGTCCGGCTGGCTGTGCGTTTTTGTGCGCACTGGCAGGCGGGCTGAGGAAGCGCGTACCCTGCTGGCTGTGCGGCTTTGCGTGCAGTGGGGCAGGCTGAGCGTTGCGCGTACCCGGCTGGCGTGCGATCTTGCGCACAGTGGGCGCGGGCTGAGCGTTGCGCCTGCCCAACGGGCTGTGCGGTTTAGCGCGCAGTGGCGGGCGGGCTGAGCGTTGCGCCTGCCCGGCTGGCGTGCGGTTTTGCGCGCAGTTACGGGCGGGTTGAGCGTTGCGCGTACCCTGCTGGCTGTGCGGCTTTGCGTGCAGTGGGACAGGCTGAGCGTTGCGCGTACCCGGCTGGCGTGCGGTCTTGCGCGCAATGGCAGGCGGGTTGAGCGTGGCGTGTACAAGGCTGGCGTGCGGTTTTGCGCGCACTGGCGGGTTGAGCGTTGCGCATGCCCGGTTGGCTGTGCGGTTTTGCGCGCAGTAGTGAGCTGGCTGAGGTGGAGCGTACCCGGCGCGCAATGCCGCCGCTTGGGTCGGGGCGTGGGGAGCATCGACTGGCCGCCGCGCTCAGTGCCGCGCGCCGATCACAGGCTTCATGTGGCAGGTGAACGTCGAACCGACGCCCGGCTCGCTCTTGAGCGTGACCTGACCGCCGTTATTGAGCACTATGTGCTTGACTATCGACAGTCCCAGACCGGTGCCGCCGCTCTTGCGCGAGCGCGACGGGTCGACGCGGTAGAAGCGCTCGAATACGCGGCTCTGGGCCTGCGCGTCCATGCCGATGCCATTGTCGGACACCTCGATAAGTCCGTCGGCCACGGCTACCTTTACCCAGCCGCCGTCCACGCCGTAGCGTATCGCGTTGTCGACCAGGTTGTATATCAGCGTCCAGATCTCGCGGGGCGCGCCCATCAGCCGGCCGCTGCCCGTGACGTCTATCGATATGCCGCGCGCCGCCGCCAGCGGCTCCAGCGACTTCTTGACTTCCAGCGCCAGTGGCAGCAGTTCGACCGGTTCCTCGGCGGCGTGCGAGTCGCCTTCCAGCCGCGACAGATACAGTATGTCGTCTATCACGCCCAGCATGCGGTCGCTCTCGGACGCAATGCGGTTTAGGTACTCCTTCTGCTTGGCGGGATCGGGCACGCAGCCCACGCTCATGAGCTCTGCAAAGCCCTTTATGGAGGTCAGCGGCGACTTGAGCTCATGTGAGGCGTTGGCCACGAAGTCAGTGCGCATGCGCTCGGTGCGGCGCACTTCCTGCATGTCGGTCTGGAGCTTTTCGATGCGGCATGCAACGCCCTGCAGCACCGGCTGCAGTTCCTCGAACGTGTCGACGCTGAGCGGATGGCCGCTCTCCAGCATGTCGTCCAGCGCCTGTATCGCCTGCGTGAACCGCCCGGCAAACCGACCCGCAAACGCCACCGCGCCCGCGCCCAGCAACAGCGCCAGCGCAATGAGCAGCGGCAACATCTCCCACAGCACGTCGTATGCCGACGCGCTCTGCGTGCTCAGGCGCAGCACCGCGCCTCCCAGCCGCCGCGCACAGTATATCATGCTAGAACCCATGCTCTCGCTGGTGCGCTGGGCAAAGCCGTCGCCGCCGTCCAGCGCCTCGATGAATTCGGTTCGCCCGGAATGGTCGTCCATGTCGCCGGTCGCGTCCGAATCGTAGATCACGCGCCCGTCGACCGCTATCAGCGTCGCGCGCACGCCGGTATGCGCTATGCACCGCGCCGCCGTCAGCTCGCGGGCGTATTGCGCCTCGTCCTGGACGCTGACGCCGTCTGTTTTGGCTGCGTCGTCTGCAGCGCCGGATTTAGTATCGGATGCGCTGGTCGCGCCGGTTGCACCGGTCGGATCGGTTGCGCCGGTCGCGTCTGTTCCATCGGCGGCACCGGCCGAATCTGTTGCATCGGTCGTGTTGGTTGCGCTGGCCGCGTCTGTTGCATCGGTCGTGTTGGTTGCGTTGGCCGTGTCTGTTGCACCGGTCGGATCGGTTGCACTGGTCGCGTCTGTTGCATCGGTCGCGCCGGTTGCACCGGTCGGATCGTTAGCATCGCTCGTCCCGGCAGTAGCGCCGTCCACCGCATCCACGTCGTACTGCGTGTAAAACGCCTGCGCAGCGTTGAGCAGCGCCGTCAATTCTTCGCGCGCCGCGCTCACCGACACGCCCGCAAACGCCGCCAGGCTCCCGCCCAGCATGACCAGTATTATCACCAGCGCCGTGCCGGCCAGCACGCGCCTCAGATATCGTTTCATGTTTCGTCACCCTTGTTGAGCTTGTAGCCGTAGCCGCGCACGGTCTGTATGTAGCGGGGTTTGTCGGCGTTGTCGCCCAGCTTCTGGCGCAGCGAGTGCACATGGAAGTCGACCGTGCGCGTGGTGTCGCCCTCGAAGTTGTAGCCCCATACCTGTGTGAGCAGCTGGTCGCGGCTGAGCACCAGCCCTGCATTTTTATACATATACTCCAGCAGCTCGAACTCCTTGAATGTCAGCTTGACCTCGTGCCCGTCGCGCCAGACCTCGCGCCGGCCAAAGTCGATCTCATTGTTGCCCAGCCGCGCCGCGCCGGTGGCCGCCGGTACGCGCCGCAGCGCCGTCTTGACCCGCGCCTGCAGCTCCAGCACGCCGAACGGCTTGGTCACGTAGTCCTCCGCGCCCAGCTCCAGGCCGCGCACCTTGTCCAGCTCCTCGCCCTTGGCCGAGAGTATTATTACCGGTATCGCCGCGGTGCTGGGGCGGGCCTTCCACTCGCTCAGCAGCGTCAGACCATCCTTGCCCGGCAGCATTATGTCCAGCAGCAACAGCTCGGGCAGCTCGCCGGAGGCTATCAGCCGCTCCAGCGCCGCGCCCGAGTCCATGGCGCGCACGTCGTGGCCCGCCGCGCTCAGCACTGCCGCTATCAGCGCCGATATGTTCTCATCGTCCTCGACTACGTATATTCGTGACATCGATATTCCTCCTGCTATCTGCCTGTGTTGTGATGGGTGTGCCGGCGGCGAGCCCGAGCGGGCACGCTCAGTTTTGCGCACCGGATGCTGGGCGGCTGTCGCGCGTCGTGCCGCCGGGGGGCGGCGGTTTGCCGTGCAGCGCTATGCCGCATCGCCCCGCGGCAGAGCCACGGGGCGCGCATCGGTAGGCTGGCCGCCGGACGGCGCATGGTCGAGCGCCCGGGTGCCGCGGTCACGCGCGTCAGGTGCCGTTCCGCGCTCTGCGCGGCGCGCCATTGACGTGCGCGCATGCTGCGCTCCGGGACGGCGCGGGGTTGGGTTGATATGCGTACCTTGCGCCATGCCTATGTCTTGCATGCCGTTCCCCGAGTTGGTGTGCGAGATTGGGTTGATCGCATACCTTGCGTGCGGCTTATTGCTTGCATGCCGCGCTACAAGTTGGCGTGCGGGGTTGGGTTGATCGCGTACCTTTCGTGCGGCTTATTGCTTGCATGCCGCGCTACAAGTTGGCGTGCGAGGGTTGGGTTGATGCCGCGTACCTTGCGTGCGGCGCCGGCCTCCGCTGAACGGGCGTGCCTGAGCGGCGGCGTCACAGTATGCGCTGCTGCTTGTGCATGCCGGTGACCAGAAACTCGACCCATTCGGCTATGTTCTGCGCGTGATCGCCTATGCGTTCCAGATATTTGGCTATCATGAAGAAGTCCAGCCACAGCGCGGCTTCTGCGGGTTGCGCGGCGATGCGCGCGGCCAGCTCTTCGCGCGCGGCCAGGAACAGCCGGTCGATCTCGTCGTCGGCGCCTATGACTGCGCGAGCCAGTTCCAGGTCGCGCCGCACGAATGCGTCCATCGCCTTGGTTACCATTATAACGCATTTGTCGGCCATGGTATAGAGTATTTCGGGGCCTTTTTCGCCGGAGGGTATGTGTGAGAGTATCTCGGCTATGTCGGCGCCCTGATCGCTGATGCGCTCCATGTCGGTGATGAGCTTGAGCGCCGTGGATATGGTGCGCAGGTCGGACGCCACGGGCTGCTCGCGCAGCAGTATGCACATGCTTTGACGCTCTATCGCCAGTTCCAGTTCATCGGCGATGTGGTCGCGGGAGCTGACGTCGTGGGCGAGTTCGCGGTCGCCGGTGCGCAGCGCTTCCATCGCGCCCTTTATCTCGCTTATCACGAAGTCGCTCATCGTGACCAGCTTGTCGGCCAGTTCGTTCATTTCGCGCTCAAACTTGTTGCGCATGAGTAAATCGCCTCCTGATATATTTCCGCCTCGATTGCCGGCGGCGCGTGCTCAGCCGAAACGGCCGGTTATGTAGTCCTCGGTGCGCTTGTCGTGCGGCTGCGCGAACAGCTCCAGCGTGGGCGCGCACTCGACCATCTCGCCATGCAGGAAGAACGCGGTCTGATCGGATATGCGGGCGGCCTGCTGCATGTTGTGAGTGACTATGACTATCGTGTACTGGGTCTTGAGTTCGTTCATGAGGTCTTCTATCTTGCCGGTGGATATGGGGTCGAGCGCGGAGGTCGGCTCGTCCATCAGCAGCACTTCAGGCTCGACGGCCAGTGCGCGCGCTATGCACAGGCGCTGCTGCTGGCCGCCCGACAGCGCCAGCGCGCTCTTTTTGAGGCGGTCTTTGAGCTCATCCCAGATAGCGGCCTGAGTCAGGCTGCGCTCTACGATCTCGTCGAGCCGCGCGCGGCCGCGCACGCCGTGGGTGCGGGGGCCGTAGGCGATGTTGTCGTATACGCTCATCGGGAACGGATTGGGCTTTTGGAACACCATGCCGACGCGGCGGCGCAGGTCGTTCACGTCGACGTTGCCGTAGATGTCCACGCCGTCGAGCGTAGCCTGCCCGGTGATCTTGACGCCGGGCACCAGGTCGTTCATGCGGTTGAGCGACTTGAGCAGCGTCGACTTGCCGCAGCCCGAGGGCCCTATGAGCGCCGACACCGCGTGTTCAGGCATGCCCATCGTTATGTCTTTTAGCGCATGGAAATCGCCATAGTACAGGTTAAAGTCCTTCACATCAATTTTCATTCAGCTTGCCCGCCCTTCTCTCAAACCAGCTCGCTATCAGGTTTATAGCGATTACGACTATCAGCAGCACCACGCCCGCGGCAAACGCCGTATTGCGGCCGGCAATGCCGCCGTCGCGGGTGTTTATGTACATGTGCACGGCCAGCGTGCGCGACGAGTCGAGTATGTTGCCGGTGAACTGCGCGACCGAACCCAGCGTGAACAGCAGCGCGGCCGTCTCACCGACTATGCGGCCCGTGGCCAGTATGAACGAGGAGATTATGCCCTTGGCGGCGCTGGGCAGCACTATGCGGAATATCGTGCGCAGCTTGCCCGCGCCCAGGCCGTAGCTGCCCTCGCGGTACATGTCGTCGACCGAGAGTATCGCTTCCTCGCTGGTGCGGATGATCGTGGGCAGTACCATGATCGATATCGTCAGTATGCCGCAGATCATCGAGTATCCCATGCCCAGCGCCGTGCCGAAAAACAGCGCGCCGAACAGGCCGTAGATTATCGAGGGTATGCCGGCCAGCGTCTCGGTGGCCAGCCGTATCGCGCTGACCAGCCGGCTGCGCTTGGGCGCGTACTCGCACAGGTACACCGCGCAGCCCACGCCCAGCGGTCCCGATATCACCAGCGACAGCGCTACCAGTTCCAGCGTGGCCGCTATCGCAAAGCCCATCGACGGGTTGTCGGCCGAGTATTCGCCAAACAGCAGCTCCCAGCTCAGATGCGGCACGCCGTTTATGCATATATACGCCACTATCATCATTAGGCTGCCCACGGTCAGCGCTATCGCCAGATAGCACAGCCAGCGCAGCAGCGCGGACTTTGACCGGCGCCGGCGCGCCAGTATGGTCTTGTTAGGGCTTGAAGTCATTTTGCGACGCCTCCCTGCAGTGCCTTTTGCGGCCGCTTGTCGGCTGCGCCGGGCTTATTGGTGGATTCGGACTTGTCCTTCTTTTCGCGGGTCAGCAGGCCCAGCGCCACATTGAGCAGCATTATGAACACGAACAGCACCGCGCCGGTGGCTATCAGTGCGTCGTAGTGCAGGCCTTCGGCGTAGCCCATCTCGCTGACAATGTTGACCGTCAGCGTCCTGACCGACTTGAATATGCTGGTGGGCAGTATGTTGCTGTTGCCGGCGACCATGCCCACGGCGATGGTCTCGCCTATCGCGCGGCCCATGCCCAGCACTATGGATGTCACTATGCCGCGCCGCGCCGCGGGGGTCAGCACATGGAACACCGCTTCCTCATGTGTTGCGCCCAGTGCCAGCGCGCCCTCGTAGTAGCTGGCGGGCAGCGAGCGCAGCGCGTTTTCGCTCAGCGTAATTATCGTGGGCAGTATCATCAGCGCCAGCACGACCGACGCCGCCAGCACACTGTTGCCGTTGCCGGGGCAGTGCTCGGCGATGAACGGCACGATCAGCATCATGCCGAAAAAGCCGTATATGATCGACGGTATGCCCGCCAGCAGCTTTACGCACTGGCTCAGCAGCGGGTATATGCGCTTGGGACAGAACCGCGCCATGAATATCGCTGCCATCAGCCCCACCGGCACACCCAGTATCAGCGCGCCGCCCGACACGTACAGGCTGCCGACTATCATATAGAATATCCCGAACTTCTGGGGATCGTTGTTGGGCTTCCAAGCGGTGCCGCTCAGGAAGTTCCACAGTCCGACCTCGCGTATGGCCGGCCACGCGCCCCTGAATATGAACACGCATATGCACGCCACCGCCGCCAGCGACACGAGCGACGTTATCAGGAAGATCACCTGAGCTATCTGCTCGCTGCGCTTTGAGCGGGTGCGGCCACCTTTGCCTTTTGTCACCGGATCCTCACCTCATCATCAGGTCTGAATACTTCTTTTTGCAGTGCTATTGTATTCTGTCTGAGTTTGGCGTTTGATTGAGAATTGTAAGAGCTGGGCAAGCTGGCAGGTGTACCGGCGCAAACAATGCGCGGGCGGTGGGGCGCAGGGCGCGCGGCCAATATGCGTTTGAGAGTTGTTGGCGCAAGGCTGTTAGCGGCAAGGCGTCCGGGCAGCATGAAGGAGCCGGCGCAAACGGCGGCTGCATCAAAGTGCAGGTATCCGATCATATGTCGCGGGCATACTGCGCGGCTGGCGCACCACTGCGCATTCCGCGGGGCATGCCGGCGCACGCGGCAGATGGGACGATATTGACATGACCCGATGCATAAAAACACAAAATGATTGTATAAATTGGCCGTGCGCAAACGCGCTGCACGGTTGCTCAAATGCGCCGGAGCGTCGCATAAAGAAATGTCCAAAGACAAGAGCGCAATCTGGGCACAAGCGCCGCAAGGGCAGCAAAAAACGCCCGCGCGGAAAGACCGCAACGGGCGCAACAGGTAGACTTCAAATCGCAAACGCGGCGAGAGCCTCAACGCGGCGCGGGCCGCCACGGGCAGCGCTTCTCAACGCTGCGCCGCGCTCAGAACCTGCCGCTGTCCAGCGCGTCGGTGACGGCTTTAACGGCCAGTTCAACGGTGCCGGGCTTGAAGGGATTGTGCAGGTTGGCCAGCTCGAGCAGCTCGAAGTAGCCGCGCGAACCGCCCGCACGGCACAGCCTGAGGTAATCCTGCCAGGCGGCGGCGCGGTCCTGGCGCATGCGGCCGTACAGCTCGAACACGCACACCTGCGCCAGCGCGTAGTCGATGTAGTAGAACGGGTAGAGGAATATGTGCTGCTTCTGCATCCAGAAGCCGCCGCCCTCCAGGAACTCGTTGCCGTCGTAATCGCGCCAGGGCATGTACGCCTGCTCCAGCTCATGCCATACCCTGCGGCGGCCGGCGGCGTCGAGGTTCTCGGCGTACACGCGGTGCTGGAACTCGTCCACGCAGCACATGTACGGCACGACCTCAAGCGAGCCCATCACATGCGCGCGATGGAAGCGCTCGACCGCGTCGCCAAAGAACTTGCCCATCCATGGATAGGTGAAGCACTCCATCGCCATCGAGTGTATCTCGTTAATCTCGCTGGTGGAGCCGTAGTACTGGGCGATGGGCTGGCAGCGCATGGTGGTGTAGATCTCAAAGGCGTGGCCGGCCTCATGGGTGAGCACCTCGACGTCGGCGCTGGTGCCGTTGAAGTTGGAGAATATGAACGGCGCCTTGTAGTCGGGCAGCGACGTGCAGTAGCCGCCCATGTGCTTGCCGGGGCGGGTCACCAGGTCGAACAGCTCATGCTCGACCATGAAGTCGAAGAACTCGCCGGTCTCGGGCGACAGCTCGTGGTACATGGCCTGCGCCTTCTTTACCAGCTCGGGCATGTCGCCCTGGGGCACGGCATTGCCCTCGGGGTAGATCAGCGATTCGTCGTAATAGCGCAGCTTGTCCACGCCCAGCCGCTCAGCCTGCTCCTTGAACAGCCGCGCGCACAGCGGCACGATGTGCTGCTTGACCTGCTCGCGGAACGCGCGCACGTCGTCGGGGCCGTAGTCCAGGCGGTGATGCATCGCGTAGGCCATGGCGGTGTAGCTGTCAAAGCCGGCGCGCTTGGCCATCTGCTGGCGCAGCTCGGTGAGCCGGTCGAACTGTGCGTCGAGCTGGGGCGAGACCTGCTCGTAGAGCTCGGCCCACTTGAGGAACGCCCGCCGGCGCTCGTCGCGATCGAGCGACTGCATGTGGCGCTGCAGGCCGTAGAAGTTGCATGTTTCGCCGTCGAACTCGCACGCGCAGGCGGCGGTGGCCTTGTTGAACTCCATGCACTGCAGGTCCTGTTCGATGGTCAGATCGATGTTGGCCTCGCACTGCACGCGCTCGTCGGCCTCGTTTATGCGCATGAGCTGCGGGCCGAACTCGGCCTCGAAGTCGGCGCGGTACGGGCTGCCGGTCAGCGCCTGCGACATGCGGCGGTTGAGTCCGGTTAGCCGCGCCAGTTCGGCGTTTATGTAGTTGACCTCGGCCTCGTAGAACTTGTCGGTCATGTCCATGGTGTTGCGCACTGAAGCCAGCGACGCAACCGTCTCGAGCTTGGACGATATCGCCTCGCACTCCATGAACGCCGCGCGCGCCTGCGCGTAGCTGGTCGCCTGTTCGAGCGCGGATATGCGCTCGGCGAGCTGTTCGCCTATGCGCGGTATATCCGGCCGCACGTATTCCAGTTCTGAAAACTTCTTCATCTGCCAATTACCTCCGCTGTCCGGCCGCATATGCGGCGCGGATTTATATCTGCATTATAGCACAATGCGCGCCGGGCGGCAATGCGGTGAGCCGAGGTGAATCAGCGCGGCGCAGTGAAGCGGCGCACGGCATGGTTTACCCGGCCGGCGGATAGGCCGATTGTTGGCGCAAGGCCTCTTGGCGCGGTGCGTGGCACATCATGCGAATGGAAAGCGCTAGTGCGCATTGCACAACGGAGCGCGGCGCACAATGGTGTGCGGCGCAACATGCGAATGGAAAGCGCCAGAGTGCGGCGCACAATGGTGTGCGGCGCAACATGCGAATGGAAAGCGCCAGAGCGCGGCGGACAACGGAGCACGGCGCGGCATGCGAATGGAAAGCGCTAGTGCGCATTGCACAACGGAGCGCGGCGCACAATGGTGTGCGGCGCAACATGCGAATGGAAAGCGTCAGAGTGCGGCGCACAATGGTGTGCGGCGAGGCAAGCGAATGGCAAGTGTCAGAACGCGGCGCAAACGGAGTGCGGCGCGGCATGCGAATGGCAAGCGTCAGAATGCGGCGCACAACGGAGTGCGGCGCAACATGCGAATGGAAAGCGTCAGAACGCGGCATACAACGGTGCGCGGCGCGGCATGCGAATGGCAAGCGTCAGAATGCGGCGCACAACGGAGTGCGGCGCGGCATGCGAATGGCAAGCGTCAGAACGCGGTGCACAACGGAGCGCGGCGCACAACGGAGCGCGGCGTGGCATGCGGATGGCAAGCGTCAGAGTGCGGCACACAACGGAGCGCGGCGCGGCATGCGAATGGAAAGCGCTAGTGCGCGTTGCACAACGGAGCGCAACGCAGTCACAACGCAGCGAAAACTACGCCCGTCAGTGCATTTCCGCCGGCGCGTGCGTGCCCAGGCCAAGCGCCGCGCTGGAGGACGCCGGCTGGCGCGCCCGTACCGGCGCGGCGTTGCGTTAAGGTTGTATTGCCGTTTCGGGCCGGAGCGCCCGCCGCTGTAAATATGTGCCGATAATCTCGATGGCCAAGTGGCGGAGTTGTGGCGAATGCGACGCAAATGGCCCGGTTTGATAACAGGGTTTTTGCTTGTATAATCAAGCGCAAGGAGGTACAATTATCAAGAGTATCTGGTGACGATGGACAGCGATGTTTACGCATATCGCGCGCATGACGGCGTACGCGGCGCGCAGACAGGGAGGCGATGAATAGTTGAAACAGACCAATATGCGATTGGGCCGCGCGCTGAGCAGGCTCAGGCGCTGGTCGGATGCTAACATGGATATAATGCGCAGCGCGTGGCCGCTGTACCGGGCGGTCGCGGGGCGCGCGGCGGTGATAGCGGGCGTGCTGCTGGTGGCGCCGTATGTATTGGTGGCGCTGCTGACGATGCAGGCGGTGTCATACGACCTGGGCCGGGGCCTGCAGATGGTCACGGGCGTGGGCTATGTCGGCGACTGGGCCGGCGCGATAGTGGGCCGGTTGCAGGCGCTCTCATCGCTGACGTCGCTTTTGTCGTATGCGATGGAGCTGCTGTTGCTGCCGGGTGCGTGCGCGGCGTTTGCGCTGATATTCGCCACGCGTTGGCAGGGCATGGCGCTCAACTTGAGCGAGGTGTGGCGGCGCGTGCGGCCGCTGATAATGCGTATAGTGATGGCGGGGTTTGCGGTCATGATAGCCAGCAACTTCGCGCAGCTGGCGGTGAGTCTGGTCAGCGGGCTATTGAGCATGGTCGCGGGACTGCTCAGCTTCATACCGGTGATAGGCATGCTGGTGTACTGGGTGGTGTGCGCGGCGCTGATGGTCATATGGCTGGGCATGGCGCTGCTGGAACTGGCGGTGCTGATGTTCACGATGCTGACGATGACCGGCGAGGACGGCGCGCGCGGTCAATTGCTGAACAACACGCTGCGCGTGCTGTGGGGAGGACGGCGCGACGTGCTGCCCAGCGTGGGCTGGCTGATGACGGCGTGTGCGCTGGCATTGATCGTGTGCGCGGCAGTGTACGGCGTGGTGCTGGCGGCGGCGGGCGCGGTGGCGGCGATCGTGGCGGCGCTTATTGTGCTGGCGCTGGTTGCGTGCGCGGCGATACCGCTGATGTGCGCGTTCCTGACCGTGCTGTACATGCGCGAGCATGAGCGTCAGGGCGGCCGGACTTACATCTATACGCGCCAGGATTGAGCGCGGCGGGCCGATCGGGCGCATACGGTCGGCCCAATAAAGCTTTATACAGAAAGGCGAGCGACAATCTATCATGGAAAAACGGGCAATAATCACGGTGTTGGGCCGGGACAAAATCGGCATAATAGCCGCGGTCAGCGGCGCACTGGCCCAGGGCCACGCAAACATACTCGACATAAACCAGACGATAATCCAGGACATGTTCACCATGGCGATGCTGGTAGACTATTCGCAGATGGAGCCCAGCTTTGACGACATGCGCCAGCAGCTTGCGGCGCTGGGCGAGGAAATGGGCATAGAGATACGCATGCAGCGCAAGGAGATATTCGACGCGATGCACCGGGTTTAAAGGAGAGCCGTCATGCTGAACACAGGTGAGATTCTTTCTACGGTTTCGATGATACGCGAACAGAAGCTGGATATCCGCACGATAACGATGGGAATATCGTTGTTCGACATAATCTGCGAGGACGCCGGCCGGCTGCGCACGCGGCTGTACGACCGCATCTGCCAGCGCGCGGGCAATCTGGTGCGCGTGGGCGAGCAGATAGAGTCCGAGCTGGGCATACCGATAGTAAACAAGCGCGTGTCGGTTACGCCGATATCGCTGATAAGCGCCGCATGCGGCGACCCGCTGCCGCTGATACGCGCTATGGACGACGCCGCGCGCGAGGTCGGCGTGAACTTCATCGGCGGCTATTCGGCGCTGGTGCAAAAGGGCATGACCGAATCCGACCGGCGGCTGATAGAGTCGCTGCCCGAGGCGCTGTCCACGACTGAGCGCGTGTGCGCCAGCGTCAACGTGGCCTCGACCAAGGCCGGCATCGACATGGACGCGGTGGCGCTGTGCGGCCGCGCGGTCAAGTTCAGCGCCGAGCGCACGGCTGACCGCGGCGGACTGGCATGCGCCAAGCTGGTCATATTCTCCAACGCCGTCGAGGACAACCCGTTCATGGCGGGCGCGTTCCATGGTCCGGGCGAGGGCGACTGCGTGATAAACGTGGGCGTGAGCGGCCCGGGCGTGGTAAAGCGCGCGCTGGAGCGCGTAAAGGGCCAGTCGTTCGACGTGGTGGCCGAGACGATAAAGCGCACCGCGTTCCAGATAACCCGCATGGGCCAGCTGGTCGCGCAGGAGGCGTCCAAGCGCCTGGACGTGCCGTTTGGCATAGTCGACCTGTCGCTGGCGCCCACGCCGTCGGTGGGCGACTCGGTCGCGCACATACTCGAGGAGATGGGCCTGGAGCGCTGCGGCACCCATGGCACGACCGCCGCGCTGGCGCTGCTCAATGACGCCGTCAAAAAGGGCGGCATAATGGCCTCGTCGCACGTGGGCGGGCTGTCGGGCGCGTTCATACCGGTGTCGGAGGACATAGGCATGATAGACGCCGCGCAGTCGGGCGTGCTGACGATAGATAAGCTCGAGGCGATGACCTGCGTGTGCTCGGTGGGTCTGGACATGATAGCCGTGCCGGGCAATACCTCGGCCTCGACTATCGCCGCCATGATAGCCGACGAAGCCGCAATCGGCATGATAAACAACAAGACCACCGCAGTGCGCATAATCCCCGCGCCGGGCAAGACGGTCGGCGACCGGGTCGAGTTCGGCGGACTGTTGGGCTGGGCGCCGGTTATAGCGGTGCACCACGAGTCGGCCGAAGACTTCATAGCGCGCGGCGGCCGCATACCCGCGCCGATACACAGCCTGCGCAACTGACGCGCGGGCGGGCAACGGGGTTGCCGCCATATCAGACCTGAGACAAAAGTACGCGCCGTCGTTCATGCGCCCTTGATTGGGCGGTGAGCGGCGGCGCCTTTTATGCGTCGGGCGAGTTCTATGTACTAAAGCCGACTATGTCAAGCGGCAGCATTGGCCGCAGGCCCAAGTGCCGCGCATTGGTTTGCGGCGGCTGATGAGGCGGCGCGTCAATCGGCGAATCGCGCGGCAGTACTCAGTGCGGCGGCGGCCTCGTCCGAACGCAATATCGCATACTGCACGCAGTCGCAGATCTCGCCTGCCAGCATCGAGCCGCCGCGTATCACGCCCTCAAGTTGCATGCCGCACTTGCGCATGACGCGGCCGCTGGCGGGGTTGAGCGGATTGTGGTAGGAGAACACGCGGTTAAAGCCCATCTGGAACAGGTACCACGTCACGGCGCGCGCGGCTTCGGTGGCTATGCCCTGACCCCAGTGCGAACGGGTTATGCAGTAGCCGATGCACGCGGAGCGTATCTCTAAGTTGAGCTCGTTGGCGCATACATAGCCTGTCAGCTCGCCGTCCAGCTCTATGGCCCACATGTAGAAGTCGACGTTGGCGTACATCTCGGCGTACCGGCGGAGCATTTCGCGGGTCTGGCTGACGTCGGCATGAGGCCGCGCCATCACAAAGCGCGAGTTGAACGCGTCGCCCGACCAGCGCGCGAACACTAGGGGCGCGTCGTCCTCACTGAACCGCCGCAACCTGAGCCGTCGGGTGATGAGCGGCCTTGTGCCGGTCTGATGAAGTTGCATGTACATAACCTCCCGTGATCGATACAAGGGTATATACTGGTGCACGCGCCGCACCGCCACCAACTCACCACAAATGTAACTTTGCGGGACGGCGCTTTTCAACGGTAGCGGGTTGTGTTATACTTATAGAGTGAATCGTGAGGCGAGAGGGGGCGGGGCCTGTGAGGCGGATTATGAGGGCTGCGGCGTGCGCGGCGCTGCTGTGCGCGTGTGCGCTGCTGCCGGGCTGCGGTGGCGACGGCGGAGATGATCCGCTGGCCGATTACGGCATCGGAGCCGAACTGCCCCGCATAACGCCCGCGCCGACTGAATCCGCGCCTCCGGCCACCGCCGCGCCCACGCCTTCGCCGACGGCGCAGGTGGACTGGGCCGAGCTGCCGCTGGACGACGCGCGTTCACAGCAGCGGCCTACGCGCAAGCCCAGCGCGGCATCAAGAGCGGCGGCGCTGGACGAACAGGTGCACGAGCGCCAGGCCTCCGAGCTGGACAATACCGGCAACCTGCAGCCCAATGTGATCTCGGGCGGCGTGGCATGCGAGTTTGACGACGGTCAGGCGCAGTACGTGTACTTCACCGCAACCGACGGCCAGCTCTACCGCACGGCGCTGGAGCCGGGCAAGGAACTGAGCTTTGACAGTGCGCAGGCGCAGCGGGTCGCGCCCGACAACGCGAGCGGACTCATGACTACGCTGCAGGGCGATCTGGCATACATATCGGGCGGCCGTCAACTGGTGGTGCTTCGCGAGGGCGCTGCCGGCGGGCGGGAGGTGCTCTGCGAGTTCGACGAGCTCACGCAGCTGACGCGCTGGGACGACACGCTGCTGGCGCTGGGCACGCGCGACGGCGTGAGCGGCATATTTGCGCTGGTGGGCGAGGGCATGCCTGAGCTGATAGTGCCTGCCGCGATGGGCATGCAGCTGGACGTCGTGAACCGGCGCATACTGGCGCTGGACGACGCCGGACTGACGGCGTATTCGCTGACCGGCGATCTGGTGCTTACGATGATAGCGGGCGATGTGACGGCGTTCAGCTATTCGGGCGCGGAGCTGTACTATGCGGCTTCGGGCGCGATATACCGGCTGGACGCGCTGGGCTGCGTCGAGTGCGTGCTGGAGACGGAAGCGAGCTGGCTGGGCTGCCATGGGCCGCAGCTGTACTACCTGGACGGAGAAGGAATATTGCATCGGTCTTGGCTGGACGGCGAAGACGACGAGGTCATCAGCGACGGCGCGGCGTATAACCCCACGCTGCTGAGCGACCGGATAGTCTACTGCAGCGAGCCCGGCGGCGGTGTGACGGCGAGTGTGGAGTATTGAATGCGACAGCGCATTGGGAGCCCCACGCTTAAAAGCAGTTGGACAGTCCAACGCGGTGGGTGTGGCGGAGTGACCGCAAGTGCGGCGCTATGAACGCGGCAGCGCATCACGCGCTCTACGCCTAAATGAGCCGGACAGTCCAGCACGGCGTGCGTGGCGGCGTGACCGCAAGTGCAGCGCTATGAACGCGGCAACACATCACGCGTCCTGTGCTTAAATGAGCCGGACAGTCTAGTGTGGCGGGCGTGGCAGCTTGACAGCAAGTGCAGTGCTATGAACGCGGCAACACATCACGCGTCCTACGCCTAAGGGAAGCTGGACAGTCTAGTGTGGCGGGCGTAGCAGCTTGACCGCAAGTGCGGAGCTATGAACGCGACAACACATCCCGCGCCCTATGCCTAAAGGAAGCGGGACAGTCCAACGCGGTGGGTGTGGTGGCGTGACTGCAAGTACAGCGCTATGAACGCGGCAGCGCATCCCGCGCTCTACGCCTAAATGAAGCCGGACAGTCCAGCGCGGCGTGCGTGGCAGCTTGACCGCAAATGTGGCGCTATGAACGCGACAACACATCACGCGCCCTACGCTTAAATGAGCCGAACAGTCCAGCGCGACAGGCATGGCGGCGTGACTGCAAATGTAGCGTTATGAACGTGACAACACATCACGCGCCCTACGCCTAAAGGTAGCTGGACAGTCCAGCGGGATGTGCGTGTCAGCGTGACCGCAAGTGCGGCGCTATGAACGCGGCAACACATCACGCGCCCTGTGCTTAAATGTGCCGGACAGCCCAGCGCGACAGGCATGGCGGTGTGACTGCAAGTGCAGCGTGATTAACGCGGCAGTTCAGTAGGCGTCCCACTCCTAAAAGTGGCCAGACAGTCTATCAGGCCGGGCATGACGACATGACCGCAAGCGTCGCTGAATGCGGCAGCGGCGTGGTGGGAATACTGCGGGCGGTATCCGATTATTGCAGTGATGTGGACATGCGAAATGAATGCGTCGAGCCGCCGCGACGGTAGAGCGTGGCAGCCCGCGTGAGTGGCGGGCGGCACGGTCGTCGGGGCGTGCGGTTGGGGTTGCGTTGCGGTTTGCGTGGCGCAATGACTGCCGTTACAGTCCACGCGCGTACTCGTCCATCAGCCGCGACCAGGCGACGAGGTATTCGCGGCATTCGGCGTCCTGCGCCAGTGCGTTGAACGCGTCGCGGCTTGCAGCCATGAATCGGCGATCGAACGCGCTGAGGCCGTACTGCGCGATAGGGCACACCGCGAACGCGCGGCGGTCTATGCGCACGTCGAAGCCTGCGTCAGTCTCACGCGGGGCGAGCGGGAACAGCCGGCAGCACAGCGGGCGCTCACTGCGCCGGCACCAGCCCTGGCACACCAGCATGACGGGCGCGGTCAGGCCGGCAAATTCGGCGGGGCGCACCTGTGCAAAGTCGCAGCTTTCATACAGTTCTGCTTCGCCGGGCAGCAGCAGCATGCCCTGCGCGTCGCCGTCGGCACGGCAGCAGGCGGCGCCGCAATATGTACCGCAGTCGGTTGTAAGCGGCGTAAGCGCGTCGAGCAGTGCGCGCGCTTGAGCGATTTCGGGTTTCATGGGCGTGATCACACTCCGGTTGAAAGTTATAATGGATTATACCACATGCGCGCGGCAAAAGCCATACGCGCGGCGGAGGAACTCATATTGAAGGGATATTTTGTGCGGCAGTTGAAGCTGTTCGCATGGCAGGCAGTGGTGCTGGGCGGCGTGAGCGCGGCGTATCTGGCGGTGGCGGCATTCATGCCGGCGGAGGTGCTGGCGGTGATGTATGGCGCGTATCTGTGGGCGATATGCCCGGTGCTGGGCGGCTGGCTCACGGTGCGCGCGGTGCTTAAAGGCATGCAGCCGTATCTGGCGTTGTGGGCGCTGCCGCTGGTGCCGGCGGCGGTGCAGCTGCTGGTGACCGGAACACCTATGGACATGGCGGCGGTACTGGCGTATGCGCTGGTGGGGCTGATCTGCTCGGCGACGGGCGACGAGCTGCGCCGCCGGCGTGAGCGGGGTTCAAATGACCAGCGCCGGCGGTGAGCCGGTCCGCGCGCGGCAAAAGGCAGGACTTGCCTCAAGACACCATGTGCCGTCGCCAGGCCACGGCGCTGACATCTGATAAGCTGGCCGGCATTGCGGTATATTGCCAGCCCGTTGGGCGTAGACGCCGCTGAAAAGTCAGCCGCAGAAAAAACGTGGTTGCCAGCGCATTGGGCGTAGACGCCGCTGAAAAGTCATCCGCGGATAAAACATGGTTGCCAGCCCGTTGGGCGTAGACGTCGCTGAAAAGTCATCCGCGGATAAAACATGGTTGCCAGCCCGTTGAGCGTAGACGCCGCTGAAATGTCAGCCGCGGATAAAACATGGTTGCCAGCCAGTTGGGCGTAGACGCCGCTGAAAGTCAGCCGCAGAAAAAACGTGGTTGCCAGCCCGTTGAGCGTAGATGCCGCTGAAAAGTCAGCCGCGGATAAAACATGAT
>DSLFC04102__coassemble_660_pt1 | contig 38326 bp, 35 predicted proteins | sample DSLFC04102__metabat2_low_PE_005 | metagenome-assembled genome bin DSLFC04102 | reverse complement strand
ATGACGAAGAATTTGCCGATACTATCACGAATGTTGCATGAATTTTAACATATGTTGCCAAATGTGAGGATGGATTTGCTTCAAATTTAGGTTTATCCATGCTATAATTTGCAATAGCGCAATGCTGATGTAATTGATATGCCATATCTGTAGTAAAACAAGTAAACTCAAGGCGGGCGATGTCCGGGGAAACGGTGTACCGGCTTTGGAATGCGGTAGAACCGGCAGGTGATGCCGTGCAATCGACAAGTGACGCGAGCAATGCGTGTGGTGTGCCTGGAGGTGAGCAGACTGTGCATTTGACGGAACGCGTCGGCATATGGCTGCTTACGGCGCGCGCGGGCGTGAACGCGAATGGCGAATTGGCTCAGGTGGCGGCTTTAAAGCGGGAGCTGCTGCACTGCAATGACATATCTAACGCAGTCGGAGGATTGACGGGCGACATTTCTGAGGCGCGGCGGTTGGCGGCCAGGTACATGACCGCGCTGTGGACGCAGGAAAACGACATATCATGGTGGCAAACCAATTCAGAGTATCTGGCGCAGCCATGGTTCATACAGGAATACGCGCAGGCGCGGGGCTGGTTGCCTGCGCCACAGCCCGGCGTCATGACGCCGTATTACGTGCTGATGCCTGAAAGCGGCGCGGCGTCCGAATGCGTTCATATGCGCATTGAAAGGCACACTAGCGCGCCGGCACAGGGCGAGGTATACATTGAAGCGGCGCCGGAGGTGCTGCCTGGATCGCTGATGCGAACGCTGCATTGCGCACAGATAGATCCGGGGCGATATGTGCGCAGGGTGAGGGAGGTACATGGCTGCATAATCGACCGCGCGGTCGAGGTGGGCATGGCGCTGCTGGAGGCGGGTTATAGGCTCAGCGTACAGGAACGCGCGCTGCGCGACGGCATACTTGAAGGCAGTTATGAACCCATGCACAGATACTGGATATACGAGTCCAGCCAGCCGGAACTGCTGTACATCGGGTATCCATGGGAGGCTAAGCTGCATAACTATGTGCGCAGGGCGGGCGGCTATTGGAATGGCAGGCGCATGGAAATACTGGTGTGCCAGGTGGACGCGCTGGAGGAACTGGCGCTCAGATATGGTTTTCGCTTCACGTCGGAGGCGAGGCGCAGACTGGACACCTGGCGCGAGGCGTCCATGCAAGCGACGATATACCGTAACAGAAAGAGAAAGCCCAGTATGGAGGCGATCCAGGACGAGTTCGTCAAACTGCTAAATCGCCCCATACAGGTGCCGGAGGATTTACAGGATGAAAAATAAAAGCGGCATTACATCCAGAACAGATTCAGGCGTTTGAAAAATTAAAGCGGCTAAAGGTCGGCGCGCTGTACATCGACAGGCAGGACGGTAAACTGCGCACAGTGCTGGAACTGGTGGCGTTTCGCATAGAGAGCGGCCGTATAGACGGCGTGCTGTGGCTGTGCACCGGACGCAAGGCGGACATGCTCTGGGAGGGCATATGCCGGCACGCTCCGGATATATCGCAGCATATAACTGTCCAGGCTACCGAAGCGCTTTCGTTCAGTCTGAAGCTGTTTTGCCGGCTGATGGACGAGGTACGGTCGCGGCGAATGATGCTGGTGATCGACAATGGACTGCTTATAAAAAACGCTCAGGCGCTGCGCACACAGCGCGTGCTGGCGCTGAGCGAGCGCTGCCCATATCGGCTGCTGGTGAGCGACGTGCCGTTCACGCTGAGCGTTGCGGACATGTACGCGCCATGGCGCGCGCTGGACTGGCGGATATTGGGTTACAGCTCATATTGGGGATTTGCGATAAATCATCTGGGCATTGGCCGGACAGGGCGCAACACCGACTATCTGACCCGGGCGATTGAGCCGTACTGCGCGCAGGTATTGCGCGAGGAGGTGCAGGCTACCGGTCAGCGCGAGGAATTCGTGTGGAGGTTTCAGCTGACGGAGGCGGGGCGCGCGGAGTATGCGGGCGTCGTCGAGCGCTTTATCCACGGCGCGTTTTATGCGCGCACAGGCGTATACCGCATGCTGCATGCGTGTCAGGCAGTGACCAGCGGCCGGCGGGTGTTAAACGACTATCCGCTTCTGACCGAATGCATGTACGCCAGAGCGGAGGACAATCCCAGGATACAGGCGCTGTTGGAGGTCATACAGGCGCTGCCGGAGCAGCGAATGCTGATACTGTGCCGGTATCGCCAGGAATGCATCGAACTAAACGAGGTGCTCGAGCGACGCTATGGCGCGGGCTCGGCGCTGTGCTACCCTTACAAGAGCGCGCAGGATGCGATGCGGGCGCGATTCATAGTCATGAACGTGTTTACGGACGAGCGCGAGTATGCGCGGCTGAAGGCGGAAGTCGTCGTGTATTACAGCTGCGACTGGAACTGGCGCAAACGCAGCGAGAAGGAGCGGCAGTGCCTGGGTGCGCTGGACGGCGGCAAGCTCACGGTGGTCAGCCTTGCGGCGGCGGATACGATCGATATGAGCATACTCAAGTGCATATGGAGCAAGGATAACATGGTGCGCTACATTCAAACAGAACTGCTGGGGATGGGTCATCGAGGTGCGGGAGGTCGACATGCCAAAGATATATAAGGAGCAAAACGTGCTGGACGCGGCGCTGGACAGGCTCAGATATGTGTTTGAGCGCTTTGAAGGCGTGTACTTTTCGGTATCCGGCGGCAAGGACTCAAGCGTCATGGTGCAGCTAGCTGAGCGCGTGGCGGCGGAGTTGGATCGGAGTTACGACGTGCTGTATATCGACTTCGAGGCCCAGTATGCCCGCACTATTGAACATATAGAAGAACTCAAGCAGTTGCCGCATATAGGCAGGTTTTATCATGTCGCGCTGCCTATGGCGCTGCGCAATGCCTTATCGATGCTACAGCCCAAGTGGATATGCTGGGATGAGAGTTGCCGGGACATGTGGGTGCGGGAGTTGCCGGACGATGCGATAACTCTGCGCAACTGTCCGTGGGACTGGTATCGGCCCGGCGAGGAATTTGAGGACTTTGTGGTCGAATTTGCGCGCTGGTATCACGACACGCATCCGGGGCTTACGGCGTGCGGCGTGGGCATACGGGCGGACGAGAGCCTGAACCGCTTTACTACGATAGCCTTTTACGAACGCAAGGACGAATACGAAGGCAGGCACTGGACGACCAGGTTGGCCCCGGGCATATACAATTTCTATCCGATATACGACTGGCGCGTGGAGGATATCTGGGGCGCGGTCAGCCAGCTGGACTTAAAGAGCAATCAGATATACGAGCTGATGTACAAAAACGGGCTGAGCATATATCAGCAGCGGCTGTGCCAGCCATATGGCGACGATCAGCGCAACGGCCTGGATCAGTTCAAAGCGCTGGAGCCGGAGACGTGGGAGAAAGTGCTCAACGGCGTAAACTTCGGCAACATCTACTGTCGCACCACCGCGTTGGGCAACATAAAGTCGTTCAAACCCGATAACATGAGCTGGGAACAGTACACGGTTTTTCTTATGGAGAGCATAGGGCTGTACAACCGCGAGTTGATGCTGCACTACTATGCGAAGATCAAGAAGTTCATACGCTGGTATGAAAAGCTGGACGGAATAACGATAGCCGACATACCCGGCGAGGCCGACAAAAAGCTGGAGCAACAGAAAAAGGCCATCAGCTGGCGGCGCATCGCCCGGGCGCTCGAAAAGAACGATTTTTATATGAAGCGGCTGTCGTTTTCTCAGACCAAGGGCGATCAGAAGAAGCTTGAGCAGTTCGTGCACAGGTGGAGCGACTTTCTGACGCGCGACACAGCCACCAGCGATGGCGATCTGCGGCGCTTCATTGAAAGGGTGGAATTGGATGCCGGTATTGAGGATGAATCGAAGTAGCGCGGGCTTTTATGAGATAATGGGGCCGGTGTTCGGCTCGCGCGCAATCGAGCGCGATACGCATGACCGGTTTTATGACGACGCTGATAAGGAGTGGTACTGCATACCCGGCGAAGGCGCGGCGTCAGTAAAGCACGGCTCAATACGCAACTTCTGGGCGAGCAGTCCGGCCGTAGCCGCAGAGCTGCTTGCCGCTATGCAGGCGGATTGTGCGCGGCTAAGCGGTATAGTGCCTTGTGCGCACAGGGAAGCGTTCAGTCAGGCGGGATTCAGCGTCCGTGCACACCGGGTAAACTTTCTGGAGGTAAGATGGCCATGACGAAAGAAATAGACTTTCCGGCATTGAACGTGAGGCTTGTGCCTACGGAAAAGATAGTGGCAAACGATTACAATCCCAATCACATGGCGTCGCCTGAAATGCGGCTGCTCAAGATCTCGATTGAGGAGGATGGATATACGCAGCCAATAGTTACGTATTACAATGCCGACAAGGACGTATACGAGGTGGTCGACGGGTTCCATCGCTATCTGTGCAATGAGTTGTACTTTCATTTGCCCCAGTTGCCGGTAGTCGTGATCGACAAGCCCATCGATCAGCGAATAGCCAGCACGATACGCCACAATCGCGCGCGCGGTACGCATCAGATCGTGGATATGTCGCACATCGTGTGCCGGCTGCTGGCGCGCGGCTGGGATGACGCGCAGATATGCAAGTACCTGGGCATGGAACTGGATGAGGTCATACGGCTCAAGCAGATAAGCGGCTTAAAGGAAGCGTTTGCCAATCATGTATTTTCCAAATCATGGGAGGAGTTCGAGCGCAGGCTGGATGAAGAGCAAAGCGAAGCGCCGCAGCCGTAAAAGTAGTGCGAATTGAGCCGCGCTGCATGGTGACGCACTTAAACTAGATAGTCGTCAATGGAGCGCAATGAGGCATAGCCGGGAATGTGGTCAATGGGTGGGCATTCGCCACTTAGACAGGCTCTCACGCGCATCGAGGCGTTCGAGCGTCGTGCGGGCTCGAGCCAACGCAAACTGTTGGCGGCGCCGGGCTGTGGCAGGAGACAGTTAAATAATCAAATAGATCCGGCGGTATGTATTCGCCGGATCTATTTAATATTGTGCATGGTCAGTTTACACTGAGCGGTGATGACATGCTGAGGCCTGAAAGCATACAGGAATAAAAGAAAAGAGAGCCTTCAAAGAAGACTCTCCACCGGAACCGAAGTTCCAGCGCGCCCTGAGGGATTCGAACCCCCGACCTTCTGGTCCGTAGCCAAACGCTCTATCCAGCTGAGCCAAGGGCGCATTTTCTATTTTCTCGCGGTGTTCCGCGAACGAGATATATTATAGCGCACATGGCGCATTTTGTCAATACCGAAAATGGTAAACTGAATGTTAAACGTCGAAAGTCGTGTGGTCCATGCGGTACCTGCAATTTAGGGCGGCCAGCTCCAGGTTCAGCGCCTTGTGATCATGGTAGCGTGCGCTAATTCAGCGCTGGCCAAATGCGCCTTGTGCTGCGCGCAGATTAACTGCCCAAGTACGCCTTGTGCAGCTCAGCTATGTAGCCGCTCAGGCGCGCCTTATGCCGCGCACAGATTTGTAGCTACATAAGCGTGCCTTGTGCCGCGCACAGATTTGTAGCAACATAAGCACGCCTTGTACCGCGCACAGATTTGTAGCAACATAAGCGCGCCTTGTGCCGCGCACAGCTTTGTAACCGCCCCAGCGCGCCTCGCGCAGCTCAGACGTGTAGCCGCCTGAATGTGCTTTGTGCCACGCACAGATTTGTAGCAACATAAGCGCGCATTGTGCTGCATGCGGATTTATGGCAACATAAGCGCGCCTTATACCGCGCGCAGATTTGTAACCGCTCAAGCACGCCTCATGCCGCATGCAGATGTGTAACCGCCCAAGCGCATTTGCATCCAGAATATGATAGCGCGAGCGCACCGCTCGCGCACCTGCATCGCTTTATAAACGCAACTATCGCATATCAGACAGCGTCGCGCAAATCATCGCAGGCATGTCAGGCGGTGCAGGTGCGCATTCAACGCCGTGAAAGAGGATTGCGGACCGCTAGAGCCATGCGCGCCGTGAATGCATTAGACGGGCTGAGGTAGCGCCGGCGCATATGCAAATCGGGACATCGGCAAACCTTGCCTCAATTTAGCGTGCGCCGGCTATGCATGCCGCGCTCACCAGCCGCCTGCGTCCCATACGCCGCCATCCAGCGCCGAGCGCGCGGCGAGTATGTACTTTGAAGTGTCCAGCGGGTTGACCGAACGGCGAGGGCAGGTCGCGCCGTCGCTGAGCGCGCATTCGCGGTAGCCGTCCAGTTGTGCGATCATCACGCCGCGCCCGCCGGTCAACTGTGCGAAGCGCTCGCCATAGCGCATCGACGTAGACGCGGGTATCAGCGCCACGACGCTTATCAGCTCGTCGAGCGCGCGCGTGGATACTATTTCGCCGCGCATGCCCGCTATGTCGCTTATCAGCCCGCCCAGCGCGCTCGAGGGCAGCGTAAAGCGCATGCGTTCTATTGGCTCCAGCAGCGCTGTACCGCCGCGTCTGAGCCCGTCCATAACGGCCATGGGCGTGGCCAGCACGAAGTCCAGCGGATGGGTATGCCACTGGTGGTCGTTGCCGTCGATCAGCGTTATGCGCAGGTCGGTCACCGGCCAGCCCAACATGCCCTGGCGCAGCGCCACGGGCAGCGCCTGTTCTATCTGATGCTGATAGCGCGTCTTTATCTGCGCGTCGGGCACTATCGAGGTAAACTCAACGCCTGCGCCGCGCGGCAGCGGTTCCAGCTCCAGTTTTATCACCGCCCAGCACGGCTTGGGCATAGTGTACGCCACAAAGCCGACTGATTTTTGCTTTATCGTCTCGCGGTACATCACCTGCGGCGGACCGAACTCCACGTTAAGTCCGCGCGCGGCCAACTGTTCGTGCAGCACGTCCAGTTGCATATTGCCCATCGCCATTACGTGCAGCTTATTCAGGTACTGCGACCAGTCGGCATCCAGCAGCGGGTCATCGCGTTCCAATTCCTTTACCGCTGCGCGCAGCTCGCTCATGCGCGCGGGTTCGGCCTTCAGCTCTACCATGACCAGTGGCTGGCGCAGGCGTCCCATGCCCAGCCTGCGCGGGGGATTTGCGCCTAGCGCCTGGCCCATGCGCAGGTTGCTTGCGCCATAAACTGCGGCGATCTGGCCGGCGCTTGCGCTGGGCGCGTCCACCCAACCGCTGGGGCGCAATAGTTTTATGCCGGTTATCTTCTGCCCGTCCAGCTCCTGGCGCACCGTCAGCGTGCCCGAATATATGCGGCACAGAGCCGCGCGGCCCAATGCCCGGTCATACTGCGAGCCGAAAACCACGCCCGACAGTTCGCCCTGCGCATCGCCATCCGGGCCGGGCAGCAGTTGTGTGGCGGCGTCCATGAGTTCGCATACGCCCTCGTCGCGCAGCGCTGAGCCAGCGTATGCGGGGTAGAGTTCGCAGGCCGCTACCATCTCGCGCAGCCTTGCATCGTATGCGGCCTGGTCGAGTTGACCGGCGAGATAGCCTTCCATCAGGGCCTCGTCGGTTTGGCAGACCTCCTCGCGCAGCTCGTCCGAACACGCCATACAGCAGGGCTTGCCCGACATGCGCCTGAGCTGCCTGAGCGCGGCCTGTGCGTCGGCTCCGGTGCGGTCTGTCTTGTTTATGAATATCAGCGTGGGGATGTGCTCGCGCGCCAATGCCTCGAAGACTATTTCGGTCTGCGCCTGTACGCCTTCCACGGCCGATACGACCAGTATCGCCGCATCCAGCGCCCACATAGAGCGTTCGACTTCGAAGCTGAAGTCGGCGTGACCGGGCGTGTCGATCAGCGCTACCTGCCGCCCCATGTGTTCGAACGCGGTTGCGGCAGCGCGCACCGATATGCCGCGTGCGCGCTCTATCGGCAGCGTGTCGGTGTGTGCGGTGCCTTTGTCGACGCTGCCCAGCGTGCGAATGGCGCGCGCGTGATACAACATGCGCTCGGTCAGCGTAGTCTTGCCCGCGTCGACGTGGGCGAATATGCCCAGATTCAGCAATTCATTATTGGCGCCCATACAGTCCTCCGCAAGTATATGTAGGTAATTACTGCCATTATAGCACGCGCGCGGCCGCCATGTGAAGCGTCCGCGCGCGGTGTATTTAAATTTTTAGATATAAGATATGATTGGAGCGATCATTTTTTATATTCGGGCAGCTTCATGTCGCCGGGTTTTATCCAGCCCATGCGGCGCAGTACCGCGGCAAAGAGCAGCGACAGCACGGCCGGCAATATCAACTGTGTCAGCGCCATGTTGATTATCAGCAGCCATGCGGGGGTATCGGCGGCCATCACGGCCCAGGTGCCGACCTGGCCCACCAGGCCGCTGGTGCCCATGCCGGCCGACGAGCCCAGGTTCTTCATTTGGAACACCGTCGTGCACAGCGGGCCGGTTATCGCCGAGGCCAGCGTAGGGGGTATGAGTATTGCGGGGTGAGCGAGTATGTTGGAGATCTGGATCATGCTGGTGCCCAGGCCCTGCGAGATCAGTCCGCCCCAGCCATTCTCGCGGAAACTGGTCACGGCAAAGCCGACCATCTGTGCACAGCAGCCTGCTGTCGCGGCGCCAGCCGCCAGCATCAGGCCCAGCCCGGCGGTCTCGCCTTCGGGTACGGTGAATATCATTGCGCACAACGCCGCCGACGATATCGGCGCGGTCAGCGCAAGGCCAACGACCACCGACACGATTATGCCCATCGGTATCGGGCTGAGCAGCGTAGCCCAGTCGATGAACTCGCGCAGCGCGGCCATGACTGAGTTTATGCCGGGTGCGCACAGCGTGGACACCGCGCCGCCGACGATTATCGTAGTCGCGGGAATGACTATAATGTCCACGCGCGTCTTGCCCGCGACGAAGCCGCCGGCTTCGGCTGCGAACACGCCCGCCAGGTATGCGCCGACCGGTCCGCCCTGGGTATAGCCTATCGCGCCCGACGCCGCGCACGCGAATATGCACAGCGGATGTACCTTGAGGCCATACGCTATCGCGACGCCTATCGCCGCGCCGACCACGGGCGTGGCGCTGCCGGATATATATGCGTCGGTCGTGAACGTGGCAAGGAAACCCAGCCCGGGTATGCGACCGAGCTGCCCGAGTATGAGTCCTATAATCAGCGAGGCAAAAAGCCCCTGGCCCATTGCGCTGAGCGCATCCAGCAGATAGCGCCGATATATGCGCTGCCATACTTTTTTCATATTCTCAACCCCCTTGCGCCGTATTATACATTAGGCGGCGGCGTGGTTGACAAAGTTGATGTTACGTATTCTGGGCGTACAGGTGAATTACGCCATGAGCATATGGCATTGTCGGCGCGGCGGGTGCCGGGTGGGCGATTTTTTCCCAAAAGTACTTTATTTAGAGCGTGATCTGTACTATAATTGATATCATGGACATGTTTCGAGCTGGCTTAGGCTCGATTTGAGGTGCGATTGATGGCCAGGATAATAGCTGTAACCAACCAAAAAGGCGGCGTGGGCAAGACCACGACTTGCGTAAACCTGTCTGCTTGCATGGCCGCGCAGGGCAAGCGCGTGCTGGTGGTGGACATAGACCCGCAGGGCAACTGCACCAGCGGCTTCGGGCTGAGCGCGCCGGAAGGCCGCTCTACATATGAGGCGCTGCTGGACCCGGCCATGGCGGGCGAGTGCATACTCAAGACCTGCGTGGACAACCTGGAGCTGATGCCCAGCGGCATGCAGCTGGCAGGCGCGGAGATAGAACTGATAGGCATGGAACATCGCGAGAGCCGGCTCCGCCAGGCGCTTGAGCCGCTGAGCGCGAACTACGATTACATAATGATAGATTCGCCGCCCTCGCTTGGCATACTGACGCTCAATGGCCTGAGCGCGGCGCACAGCGTGATAGTGCCGATACAGTGCGAGTACTACGCGCTGGAGGGCGTGGGGCAGTTGATGAACACGCTGAACCTCGTGCGCGCACGGCTGAACCCGGAGCTGGAGGTCGAGGGCGTCGTGCTGACGATGCTGGACGGCCGCACGAATCTGGGCCTGCAGGTGGTGGGCGAGGTCAAGAAGTACTTTAAGAGTCAGGTCTACGGCACGGTGATACCGCGCAACGTGCGCTTGAGCGAGGCGCCCAGCCATGGCCTGCCGATTCACCTTTACGATGCGCGCTGCCAGGGCGCGCTGGCGTACACCGCGCTGGCGCAGGAGGTAATCCGCCGTCGCGAGGGCAATTGACGCAGCGCGGGCTTTGTCTGAAAACGTCCGTTGACGTTGCAGGCGAAAGCGTTGCGTATCGTGCCAGTGCGTCGCCGGAGGAGATCGGCAACTTGAACATGCGAAAGCGTTGCGCGCCGTGCCAGTGCGTCGCAGGACAAAATCGGCGACTTGAACATGCAAAAGCGTTGCGCGCGAGCCTGTGCATTGCCGGACAAGATCGGCAACTTGAACATGCGAAAGCGTTGCGGGTCGAGCCTGTGCGCCGCCTGGCAAAGTCCGCTACCGGCGCGAATGAAAGCGATGCGCGTACCATCAACCCGGCATCGCCGGACATACCGAGGCTAAAATGCGGCGAAGCGCCGCGATAAACACAAAAGCGTGCGCGCGGCCAGCATGCCGCGCGGCAAACCGACGCAAGGCGCGGCCCGTTCGCGCCGGATCAACACAAGCGGCCCGGCGTGCGCGCGGCATGGCGCACCTGAGGGCATATGGCCCGTGGGCCGCAGCAGGGCATCATTCGGGAGGCAACAGATGGCAAAATCAAGAGGATTGGGCCGCGGGCTGGACGCGCTGATACCGCGTGCGGCCGAGCCGGTTCCGGCTGAGGCCGAGCGGCCACGCGAGGGCGAGGTCGTGCTCAGCCTGAGCCTGGCGGATATAGACCCCAACCGCGAGCAGCCCCGCAAGCGCTTTGACGCCGAGGGCCTGGAGCAGTTGGCGCAATCGATACGCAATGTGGGCGTGTTGCAGCCGATAATCGTGTGCGCGACCGAGGGCGGGCGCTACCGCATAATCGCGGGCGAGCGGCGCTGGCGGGCGGCGCGACTGGCGGGCGTGTCTACGATACCGGCGCTGGTCCGCGAGCTGGACGCGGCGCACACGCGTGAGGCCGCGCTGATTGAGAATCTCCAGCGCGACGATCTCAACCCGGTCGAGGAGGCGCGCGCGATACGCCAGCTGATGGACGACTTTGGTGCGACTCAGGAGCAGATAGCTCAGCGCCTGGGCAAGTCTCGGCCTGCGATAGCCAATGCGGTGCGGCTGCTGACGTTGCCCGAGGAGGTGTTGGCGCTGGTCAGTGAGGACAAGCTGACTGCGGGTCATGCGCGCGCGCTGGTGGCGCTGGACGATCCGGAGCGGCAGATAAAGCTGGCACGGCTGGCGGTCGAGCACAACTGGTCGGTGCGGCAGATGGAGGCGGCGGCACAGCTGCCAGCGGACGGAGGCGGTCATGCAAAGCCTCCGCGGCTGCCCGAGCTGACTGACATGGAGCGCATGGCGCGCGAGGTGTTCGGCACGCGCGCGCAGTTGACCGGCACGCTGGACAAGGGCAAGTTGACGCTGAGCTACTATTCGCGCGACGACCTGGACAGGATATACGAGGTGCTGGAGATAATCCGGCAGGGCAGCCAATGAGGCGGCTGGTAGCGCTGCTGATAGCGTTGCTGCTGACGGCAGGGCTGGCGCGCGCCGACCAGGCCGAGCTGGCGCCGGGCTCAGCGCCCAGCGGATTGCTGTCGTTGAGCGCGGATTCGGCAGAAACCTCGGACGGCACGGCAGGCGCAAATCATACGTCGGGCACTGAAGATACGACAGTTACTGGCAGCACGTTGGGCACTGAAGATGCGTCGGTTGCCGGCAGCGCATCGGGCTCTGAAGGCGCAGCAGTCGCTGACGGCACAGCTGATGCCGCTTCGGCATCTGCCGGCGCGATAGATGCAGAGCCGACTCCGGCCGGCACTGCGGAAGCCGAAGCCGATACGACTGACGCGGAGCCATACGAAGTTACTACGCTGCTGGTCACGGCGCGGTTTGCATCGCGTCCGCGGATAAGCACGTACAACTACCTGCTGGGCGACAGCGTATGCAGGCTGGCGGTGTACGAGTATACAAAGGACGATACGCGGGCGTATGTGATAACGCTGACGTTCAGCGAGGAACTGGCTCAGGCGTTGGACGGCGCGTCGTATGAGGACAGCGAATCGATGCTGCGGATGGCTATGGACGCGCTGGAGAGCCTGGGGTTCATCGCGGTGTCCAGTGGCAATGTGGAGCTGTACGGGCGGCCGTGCACGCTGCTGTCGGTGTATGGCGAGGATGCCGACATGACCGGCTGGGCCACTATCGACTCGCGCGAGGTCGTGTACATACTGGCGACCGGCGACGATGCGGGGTACGAGTTCCTGGGCACGGTGGCCTCGCGTGAACAGGCCGAATTTACTCAGGATGGCTATGAGGTCAGCTTCCAGGGGGCCACGCTGAACTTTCCGTATTCCGTGGACGTCCAAGGCAGTGAGGCGGTGAGCCGCAATGCCCGGTCGTACGCGTATGCGGAGCTCATACAGCTGCCGGATCTGGCTGTGCTGGCGGGAGTGAGCGGCGAGGACGCGGACGAGCTGTTGTATGCATGCGTGCCGGAGGGCGCGGTGGACGTGTCGACTCAGACTCTGGGCGACGCGCGCACGATGCTCTATTCGCGCGACGACGCACAGCTGGGAGAGCCGGTTCAGGGCAGGCTCATACTGCTGGATGGATATGTACTGCGCATGGAGGCCACGTTTGACAACGCAGGCGACGCGTTCATGGACGGGGTGTACCTGGAATAGCGATTATATGCCGGCCCATACGGGCTGAATGTATATAATGAAATATAATTTGAATTTGTGGAGGTAAAACGATATGGCACGCAGAGGCGGATTCCCGGGGATGATGGGCGGCGGCAACATGCAGCAGCTGGCGATGCAGGCACAGCGCCTGCAACAGCAGATAAGCCAGCTGCAGGATCAGCTCAATAAGCGCGAGTTCGAGGCGACGGCGGGCGGCGGCATGGTGCGCGCCAAGGTAAACGGCGAGCGCGAAATACTTGAGCTCGAGATCAAGCCCGAAGCGGTCGATCCCGAGGATGTGGAGATGCTTCAGGACATGATAATGGCCGCGCTCAACGAGGCGCTCAAGACCGCGCATGAGACAGTCGAAAACGAAATGAGCAAGCTGACCGGCGGCGTAGGCGGCGGATTTGGCGGGCTGCTGTAACGTATGAGCGCGCAGGTTGAATCGATAGCGCGAATGATAAGCCAGCTGGCGCGCCTGCCGGGCATAGGCCAAAAGACGGCGCAGCGGCTGGCGTATCATATAATATCGCTGCCCGAACAGCAGGTGCGCGAGCTGGCCGACGCCATATACGAAGGCAAGACGCAGACGCAGGTGTGCCCGATCTGCGGCGACTATACCGATGTGGTACCGTGTCCGATCTGCGCCGATCCGCGCCGGCATAACGGCATAATCTGCGTCGTGCGCGATGCGCGCGATGTGGCGGCGATTGAGCGCATGCACGAATATCATGGGTTGTACCATGTGCTGGGCGGCACGATATCGCCTATGAATGGCGTAGGGCCGGACGACATACGGGTGCGCGAGCTTATGGCGCGGCTGTCCGACCCCGAAATAAGCGAGGTAATACTTGCGACCAATCCGGACGTCGAGGGCGAGGCGACGGCGTCATACCTGGCGCGGCTGATAAAGCCGCTCGGATTAAAGGTGACGCGAATAGCGCATGGCTTGCCGGTGGGCTCGGAGCTCGAATACACGGATGAGGTCACGCTGTCCAAGGCGATAGAGGGCCGGCGCGAGCTTTAAGCGGTGCTGAGGTCATTTAATGTGTTGGACCGTAGGAGCCGGTACGTACATAATGGGCGTATGACGGGTTGCGCCGGGTGCATCAGCCCCGGCGCGCATGCGCTTGAAATGCGCCGACTGGCGCGGATACGAAAGGGCGGATACTGATGCGCGCGATCGTGGCGATGGATTCGTTCAAAGGTTCGCTAAGTGCGAGCGAGGCATGCCAGGCGGTGGCCGATGGGCTGCGCGCGGCCTCGGCTGCGTTTGATGTGGATTTGATGCCGATAGCCGACGGCGGCGAGGGCTTTTTAGACGTGCTTGCCGACGCCACAGGTGGCGAGCGCGTCAGCGGCGCGTGCCATGATCCGCTGGGCCGGGTCATGTCCGCGCCGTTTTTGCGCACCTCTGACGGCGTGGCAGTGATAGAGATGGCGGCGGCGAGCGGCCTGACGCTGCTGACGCCGGCCGAGCGCGACATAATGCGCGCGACCACCTACGGCACGGGCGAACAGCTGATGGATGCGCTGCGCGGCGGCGCCAAGCGGATATGCCTGGGTCTGGGCGGCAGCGCGACCTGCGACGGCGGGTTGGGATTGATGCGCGCGCTGGGCATGAAGTTCTGTGACGGCGCTGGGCGCGAAGTCACGACTCCCGAGGAGCTGGAGCGACTGGAACACGTCGATGCTTCGGAGCTGGATGCGCGGCTGATGCGCTGTGACCGGCAGGCCGCGTGTGACGTCGATAGTCCGTTGACCGGGCCGCTGGGCGCCGCGCATGTGTTCGGGCCGCAGAAGGGCGCCGGACCGGCCGAGGTCGAGCGGCTGGATGCGGCGCTTGCGCGGTTGAGCCGTTGCATGCGCGCGGCGGGCTTTGACATGGAAGGTCCGGGCGCGGGTGCGGCGGGCGGACTGGGCGGAGCGCTCAAGGCGTTGGGGTTTGAGCTGAGGCCGGGTGTGGACATGGTGCTGGAGCTGACGCATGCCAGGGCGCGCATTGCGCGTGCGGAGCTGGCGATCGTTGGCGAGGGCATGACCGACTCGCAGACGGCGGCGGGCAAAGCGCCGTGCGGCGTGGCGCGGCTGGCTGCCGAGCTGGGCCGGGCGGCGGTGTGCATATCGGGCGGTCTGGGGGACGACTATCCGGCGCTGTATGAGCATGGTTTCACGGCGGCGTTTTCGGCGGTTGCGCGGCCAATGAGCGTGGAGTGCGCGATAGGCAATGCGCGAGAATACCTGTTCAACCGCGCGCGTGACGTGGGCCGGCTGTGGGTGGCGGCGCGGTGGTTGAGCGGCTATAATGTATAAAGAGGATATGTATATGGCACAGTATGATGCGCGGCCGGGTCAGGGCCTGGCGAGCGCGGTGACGGACATGGCGTTCCGGCGCGTGCGCCCGGCGGAGTGCGACGACGCGCGCGCGGCGCTGGCCAGTTGTGGCCGGGATGACTGGTGCGCCGGCCCGGACGGCTACCCGGGCTGCATGCTGGCGGAGGACATAGCCGCGGGCAGGGCGTGGGGATTGTTCGACGGGCAGGGGCTGGCAGCGTATGGCGTGCTGGCGCTGGAGCCGGACGAGGAATACCCGACTGTGGCGGGGTTTGAGACTGCGGGCTGCTCGGTTATACACCGGCTGTACACGGCGGGGCGGGCACAGCGCCGGGGCCTGGGTGCGCGCATGGTCGATGAGCTGGCGGCGCAGGCCCGGGCGCATGGCGCGCGCAATGTCTATGTGGACATGGTGGCGGGCATACCGGGGCTGGAGGAGTTCTACGTCAGGTGTGGGTTTGAGCGGCTGGGCGCGTTTGAGCGCGAGATCGGGCATGGCGACATGGCCAAGTTCCTGCTGCTGAGCCGCGGGCTGTGACGCGTTAGGAGGGCGAGCAATTGGCGGAGATAGTACTGCGCAAGACGCGCGAAAAGCGGGTGCAGAGCGGTCATCCGTGGATATATCAGACTGAGATAGAGCGCGTGGACGATCCGGCGGGCGAGATAGAGCCGGGCGATATAGTGCGCGTAGTCAATTCAAAGGGCGTGTTCGTATGCAAGGCGCTGTACAACCCGGCGTCGATGATAGCGCTGCGCGTGTTGACTGTGCGCGACGAGCCGACCGACGAGGCGTTCTTCAGGCGGCGCATAGAGGCGGCGTGGGAGTACAGAAAGCGGTTGTGCGACGTGAACAGTTGCCGGCTGATATTTGGCGAGAGCGATTATCTGCCGGCGCTGATAGTGGATAAGTTTGCCGACATACTGGTGGTACAGCTGCTGTGTCTGGGCATGGACCGGCTGCGCGACATGATAGTCAGGCTGCTGGTAGACGTGGTGAAGCCGCGCGGCATCTACGAGCGCGACGACGTGCCAGTGCGCGAGCGCGAGGGCATGAAGCAGTTGACCGGCCTTATGTGGGGCGAGGTGCCCGACCGGGTCGAGATGGTCGAAAACGGCATACGATTCCTGGTTGACGTAAAGCATGGACAAAAGACCGGCTTCTTCCTCGATCAGAAGGAGAATCGCGCCGCGATAGCGCCGCTGTGTCCGGGCGCGCGGGTGCTGGACTGCTTCTGTCACAACGGAACGTTTGCGCTTAATGCGGCGAAGTACGGCGCAGCCGACGTGTTGGGCGTGGACATATCCGAGGAGGCGCTGGAGGTCGCGCGCGAGAACGCCGCGCTCAACGGCCTTGACGTGCGGTTTGAGGCGCACAATGTGTTCGACCTGCTGCGCCAGTACCAGGGCGAGGGCCGGCAGTTCGACCTGATAGTGCTCGATCCGCCGGCGTTTACCAAGTCGCGCAAGATGGTCGAAAGCGCAAAGCGTGGCTACAAGGACATAAACCTGCGCGCGATGAAGCTGGTGCGGGACGGCGGATATCTGGTGAGCTGTTCGTGTTCGCAGCATGTCACGCCGGACATGTTCGTGGACATACTGCGCGAGGCGGCATATGAGACGCGCCGGCGCGTGCGCATTATCGAGCTGCGCAGTCAGGGCCGCGATCATCCGGTGCTGTTGGGCTCGGATGAGACGCGCTATCTCAAGTGCGTGATAATGCAGGTGTACAGTTAAGGCGCAAACTGGCGATGTGAGCCGCACATGCGCAGTCAGGCGCGGCTGACGTCGGGTTGGCGGTTTACGATGGAAGAGTTTCGGGCGCAAGGCGCGCCCAATGTGAGGAGGAACACAATATGCGCTGGGAGAGAATTGACAAAGTGCGCGCGCAAATGGCGCAGCGCGGCATGAGCAGTCTCGTCGTGTCCGATCCGATGAGCATATACTACCTGACCGGCATATACATAGAGCCGGGCGAGCGGATGCTGGCGCTGCTGGTGCGGCCCGACGGCGTGAAACTTTATGTGAACGCGCTGTTCCCGGTGGAGCCTGTGGAGGGGTTGGACATGTGCGTGCTGCACGACGGTTACGAGCCCACGGTGGAGCTGGCGCGCGACGTCAGCGGCGTGGTGGGCGTGGACAAGAACTGGCCCAGCCGCTTCCTGTTGGCGCTCATGGAGCAGGCGCACATAACGCCGGTCAACGGCTCGGCTGCGGTGGACGTGTGCCGGATGTGCAAGGATGCCGATGAGCTGGCGCAGCTGCGCGCCGCCAGTGCCGGCAATGACCGCGTGATGGCGCAGGGCATACAGGCGATACGCGAGGGCATGACCGAGCGCGAGCTGGCCGACATAATGAATGAGATATATCGCGCCGAGGGCATGCCGAATGTGGCGTTCGAGGCGTTGATATGCTTTGGCGCAAATGGGGCGTTCCCGCACCACACGACCGGCGACACCAGGCTCAAGCCCGGCGATTCGATAATAATAGACACCGGTCACAGGCTGGGGATGTATTGCTCGGACATGACGCGCACGGTGTTTTTCAAGTGCGCGAGCGACGAGCAGCGGCGCGTATACGAGATAGTCGACCGAGCCAATCGCGCGGCTGAGGCGATTGCCGGCCCGGGCGTCAAGCTCAGCGACATAGACGCGGCGGCGCGCAGTGTGATAGCCGAGGCGGGATATGGCGAGATGTTCACGCATCGCACCGGCCATGGCATTGGCATAGACGTGCATGAGCCGCCGGATGTGGCCGCGACCAATCCGGCGCCTGCCGAGCCGGGCATGGTGTTCTCGGTCGAGCCGGGCATATACCTTCCGGGTCGGTTCGGTGTGCGCATAGAGGACCTGGTGGCAATAACGCCCGACGGGTGCGAAGTGCTCAACCACCACAGTCACGAGCTGACGATAATAGACTGAATACGGCGACCCGCGACGCGGGCGCACACAGGGAGGCGATCATATGACATTCCTATCGGGGCTGGCGGCGCTGCTGGCCATACTGCTGATGGTGTTCGGCGTGAACCTGAGCGGGCTGGATGGCGCCCCGACGCCGACATCACAACCTACGGCGAGCATAGGACCTGAGTCCAGCATGATGGCCGAGGAGACTACGCCCGTGCCTCAGGCCACGTACGAGGCGCCCGCGCCTACCGGAGCCGCGGTCGTCACCGACAGCTGGTTGGATGAGGACGCTGCACGGGCTGACGCGCAGTCGCTGTTGACGGCGCTGTACGGCGGCATGATGGGCGAGAGCTATACCGCGCCGGCGTTTGTGGTCGACAATATGGACACGCATCTGGCTGCGCGATGGGTCGACTATATGAGCGCGCGCATGGCGCTGAGCGACGAGGTGCGGCTGGTTTCGTTCAACCGGCCGGGCGTGGTGCCGACGCTCAGCGGTATGCAGGCGGTTACGGGCCAGGCGTCCGAGCAGTTGCGCGTTACGACGGTATGTCAACTCTCGCTCAACACCGCCGCGGGCAGCGAGTACAGCAAGCAGCTGACGCTGGCGCTTACGTATGAGCATGCCGCCGACGGCACTCAGAGCGTGGTCGCGATCGACATAGAGGGCGACGCCGATTACGACGCGCTGCGCCAGGCTGCCAGCGGCTGCACGACCATTGCCGAGATGGATGCCGCCGTGGATGCGGCGATAGCGGCGCTGGGCTGAAAAGGTTAATTTATGGGCATTTAATGTACAAGCACTTGCAATCGATGGCGCAAAGTGCTATAATACATAACTGGCGCATCCTTGCCCTGGCCATAGAGCGCAGGGCCGCAAGTCCATAAGGAGGTGAAACAGATGAATCATTATGAGGCAATGTACATCATCGACGCGATGGTGGAGGAACAGCCCCGCAAGGATCTAATCGAACGTTTCAGCAATCTGATTGTGCAAAACGGTGGCACCGTTGAGCGCATTGATGAGTGGGGCAAGCGCAACCTTGCTTACCCCATCAACTACAAGACCGTCGGCTATTATGTGCTGATGTTCTTCACGGCTCCGTCGGCGATGCCGCGTGAGCTGGAGCGCAACTTCCAGATATCTGAAAGCGTACTGCGCTACCTGGTGGTCGTAAATGACGGCAAGCTGCCGCCCAAGCGCGAACAGCGTTCGGCGACGCCGGCTGCGGGCGCACAGGCTGCACCGGTCGCGAGCGCGCCCGTGATCAAGATAGCCGATACCGCGACTGATGAGATGGTGCTCACGCCCGAGGCTCCCGCACAGGAGCAGCCCGCCGGTGAGAGCGCGCCCGAGCAGCAATAATGCTTGAAAAGGCAGGTGTCCGGGGTTGAATAAGGTCATATTGATAGGCAACCTCACCCGCGATCCCGAGAGCAGGACGATACCCAGCGGCGTGACTTACTGCACGTTCGGCTTGGCGGTAAACCGCAGGTATACAAATGCGCAGGGACAGCGGGAAGCCGATTTTTTCAACGTGACTGCATGGCGTCAGCTGGGTGAGCGCTGCATGAAGTACCTGTCCAAGGGACGTAAGGTCTGCGTAGAGGGATCGATACAGATACGTACCTATGATGCGCAGGACGGTACCAAGCGCACTGTGGTTGACATCGTGGCGGACAACGTGGAGTTCCTGTCCAGCTCGAGCGAGCCCCGTCAAAACGACGGTTTTAGCGCGCCACCGCCACCCGCACCGCCTGCGTTCAGCAGTGACGGCGGGTTCACGCAGGTGGACAACGATGAGCTGCCCTTCTGACGGGCGGCTATCAGATGAAGGAGGTTACGCAAATGTCTGAAGATAGAGGCGATCGTGCCGCGCGCCGGCCGCGTGGCCGCAGGCCGCGCCGCAAGGTGTGCCAGTTCTGTGTCGACAAGGTCGAGCATATAGACTACAAGGAGTTCGTGCATCTGCGCCGTTACATAAACGAGCGCGGCAAGATCCTTCCGCGCCGCATGTCCGGCACCTGCGCCAAGCACCAGCGCCAGCTCTCGATAGCTATCAAGCGCGCCCGTGCTATAGCGCTGCTGCCCTATACCGCTGACTAAGCCATGTGGCATATCGCCGCCTTCCGGCTGTGCGCCGGTGGGCGGCTTTTTGCTTGAGTCGGCGCGCTGCCGAAATTATGCTTCAACATAAAACGCGTTTTACCGCCGATACAGGATTTTTCTTGACAGTGTGTGGGTTTTGCAGTTATGATAAATAGTGACGGTCATTTGAGGGCGATTTATCAATATTTGCCAAAAGAGGGTTGTGTATGGAGTATGTTGTGCTGATACCGGCGTATAAGCCGGACATGCGCCTGGTTTCGCTGGTAGACGAACTGTTGGCGGCGGAGCTGCCCGTGCTGGTAGTGGACGACGGGTCGCAGCCCGAACAAAAGCCGGTTTTCGATGCGCTGGCAGAGCGCGGCATCGAGGTGTTGCGCCATGCCGTCAATCAGGGCAAGGGCCGCGCCATGAAGACGGGCTTTAACTACCTGCTGCTGAATCATCCCGAGCTCAAAGGCGTGGTGACTGCCGACTGCGATGGCCAGCATACCACGCGCGACATACTCAGCGTGGTAAACGCGCTGCGCGAACACCCCAATGACATGATAATCGGCGCGCGCAAGTTTACCGGCAAAGTGCCCATGAAATCGCTGCTGGGCAACAAGATTACCTGTGGCATATTCTGGTTTGCGACGGGTATACGCATAACCGATACGCAGACCGGGCTGCGCGGGTTCCCGATGAATACGCTGGAGCGCATGATGCGCCTGCCCGGCGAGCGCTATGAGCTGGAGATGAACATGCTGCTGGCGCTCAAGGATCTGAACATCCATCATAACGAAGTGCCGATAGAGACGATATACATTGATAACAACTCCGGCTCGCACTTTAATCCGCTGCGCGACGGCCTGCGCATATTCAAGCAGATAATCACTTACATGTGCAGTTCGCTGGCGTCGTGGGCGGTCGACTATGGCGTATATATATTGCTGCTGCTGTTGCCGCTGGGGTTGGCAGAGGCCACTTGCCATGTGATTGCGCGCATATGTTCGTCGCTGCTGAACTTCAAGATCAATCAGAAGGCCGTGTTCCACGTAAAGAGCGGCAAGCGCGAGTTCATAATGTACATTGCGATGGTCGTAATCGCGCTGGGCATAGGTACGCCGCTGCTGGCGTTGTTGACCAACATCGGCTGGAATGCGCTGATTGCGAAGATCTGCGTCGACCTGCTGCTGTTCTTCTTTAACTACCTGGTACAGCGCGAGGTTATATTCCGCCGTCGTCATTGATGTTCTCATCGTATTCTCATGCGTGGCCGATTGACAACGGCGCGCCGGAATGGTACCATCATAGTGTGGATGCCGGCCCGGCTGCAACAGTGCGCGCCGGCATGTGCCGCCATATGAGCAGAGCGGGAAGGGATAAATGTGAAAATGGGCAATCTATTCTGGCCGGTGCTGCTGATAATCGCGGGCGGACTGCTGCTTGTTCGCAATTTGTTTAACATCAATCTGCCGGTGGTGAAGATACTGTTGGCAGTGGCGCTGTTGTGGGGCGGTATAACGCTCATAAGCGCCAGCGCGACCAAGAGCCCGGTGATATTCGGCAGCCGCATGGAACTGAGTGACACCACGATGGAATATACGGTAATGTTCGACTCGAGCGAGATCGATCTGTCCAACGAGACGATTACGCGCGAACAGATAGAGATAGACTGCGTGTTTGGCAAGGCTGTATTCGTGTTGCCAGCCAATCGCAGCATTCATATCGAGGCCACGGGAGCGTTTTGCTCGCTCAGATCGCCGGGCGGGCGTACGATAACGTTTGGCGAAGGCACATATGATTGCGGCGAGGGCGAGCCGCTTACTATAAAGGCCAGTTGCGTGTTTGGCGAGCTGGTGTTCGTAGAGCCTGCGGCGCAGGGGAGTTCTGTGGGAGGTGCGGGAAGATGACCGAAACGGATGCGCGGCCGGGCATGCTGCCCAAACAGCCGGCGGATGCCAGCGCGCCCGCAGCGCAGCGCTCGGAAATAAAGGCGGTGCGCGCCGGTGCTAAGCTGTATCGCACGACGCCGCCCGAGAACCAGCGCCGGGAGAATGGCGCGCGCATGCAATACCGGGGCGTTGCAATGGAGCCGGGCCGGCTGGAGCTCTTCAAGCTGACGGATGCCACGACCGAATTGCTCGAACAGTGGCGCCCGCGCCTTGAGGACATTGCAACTCAGCTGCACGAATACATGATGACCGCGCTCAAGCCGCGCGAGGAGATGGTGCTGGGCGCGCAGTCGCGCGTCAAGGCGGCCGCCAGCCTCCGGCAGAAGATACTGCGCAAGAGCATGTACAAGCGCTACCACAGCGCGCAGGAAGTGCTGGACAACCTGTCGGACCTGGTTGGGTTGCGCGTGGAGTGCCGGTTCCTGGACGATGAGGGCGTGCTGTTTGACGTGCTGCGCAAGTTTGCGTGCGCGCATGACAAGGATGGCTTCAGCTATTCGCCGCGCTTTGGGCACATAAAGCTCGATCTGCGCCAGGCGCAACCGCAGACGCAGCAGAACGGCCTGCCGATATACCGAATAGACGGCTGGTACAGCGGGCAGGAAGGCGCGCCGGTGCGGTTCGAGTTGCAGATAAAGGCGCTGGTGCACGTGTTCTGGGCCGAGGTCGAGCATGAGATAATATACAAGAACAATGCGTATCTGCTGATGGACGGCTTCATGAAGAGCATGCTCAACTCGACTTACGACCATCTGAAACTCGTCGACAGCCAGCTGCACACGATATACAACACTATTCAGGTGCAGTCCGAGGGCGCGCAGTCGGGCATACGCAATGGTGCGCTGGAGCTGGTATTGGCCAAGGGCATCAGCGACATGTTCTTCAAGAAGATGCAGCGCTCGCTGGGGTTCACGATAGACTTCAAGCCCAGCTGCGACGTGCTCAGCCGGTACATACTGCGGCGCTCGCGTGGCGGCATGAATGACCTGAACATCGTGACCATGTTGTTCCATCGGGTAGCATACATAGGTTCGCTGCCGCTGGACTTCGAGTCGCCGCTGAAACTGGAGCGGCCGTTTGCCAGCGACATCAAGTTCTGCGACGTGCTGGGCAAGTACTTTGAAAGTCGGCTCAACGTGGATTACAACTGGAACACGTTCTTCAGAATGCTGTTCGTGCTGGAACCGGGCAACAATATGGACGACATGGCCGAGTTCATAAAGATGCTGTATGACCGGTTTGCCAGCGAGGAGATATTTGCGCCGCTATACGGCATGTGGAAGGTCAGCGAGATACAGCAGTATCGCGAAAAGCTGCTGGGCATGTTGGCCGAGTCGATGGTATCCGAGGACGATATTTCCATAATATACGAGAGCAACCTCAAGCGTCGTGAGGCGCGGCTGGTAGAGGTGGTAGAGGAGGCACGGCGCAGCATGGGCGCCGAACCGCTCGAGTTGCCCAAGTGGCTGTGAGGAGGCGCGTATGCGCAAGCTGGTAAATCTGATGATAGTGCTGATAAGCGCATGTCTGTTGCTGATAGTGCTGGATCTGGCGCGCGTCGGGCTGCTCTGATTGCGCCGCACAAAGGAATGATTAAAGCGCGGGTCGGTTGAATGTACAACCGGCTCGCGCCGTTTTAATGGGCAAAGCTACGACCAGCCATGAGATTGCCGTCCGGGCCGGGATTGGCGACGCAGGGTTTGCTCATCTGGCTATGAGAATATCCTACCAGCCAGCGTTTGACTTGGCTGAGTGCACTTCCAGCGTCATGGCCAGCCGCTAAGGCATTTCTAGATCTGCCCGCCCGACTTACGGCATATGGTACGCATGACCTGACGCAACGCTCCATCTCCGTAAACTCTGTAACTTGTCCCGCTGTGCGGTCGGTTACGTTGGTTTCAATATCGTCGACGATCCGAACGGACAGGCATAAGGTGCGCATGACCTGGCGCAACGCTCCATCTCCATAAACCCTGTAACTTGTCCCGCCGTACGGTCGGTTACGTTGGTTTCAATATCGTCGGCGATCCGAACGGACAGGCATAAGGTGCGCATGACCTGGCGCAACGCTCCATCTCCATAAACCCGGCAACTTGCCTCACTGTGCGGTCGATTACATTGGTTTCAATATCGTCGACGATTCGAACGGACATATGTTTGGCCATTCGTCGCGAGATATGGAGTAGGTAAGTATAGTGCGCCTGCGACCGCGCAGCATTACAGCTTGGGCGCGCGATTCCATGTGCATGCCCAGGCGCGTCAACAATTGCTGTGAGCGCAGATTCTCGGCATCGCAGCGTGCGAATATGCGCTGAGCATCCCGGCCAAACAGGCTTGCCATCAGAGCATGAGTGGCTTCATAGGCAAACCCGCGGCCCCAATACGCGCGATTGAATGCAAAGCCCAACTCATATACGCCGCTAAACCGTAGCGGCGCGTACAGGTTGCCTATCAGCCGCCCCGGAGTCGGCACAGTCAGCTCATATTCGCCGGGGGCCAGCTGAGCTATGTCATCCGGGCGCAGCGCAACTGCGCGATGGTCGGGGTTTAGCGCGCGGGCATGCGCTTCAAATTCCGCCATTGCACGCGAAAACGGCTCATAAGGTTCGTAACGCACGACTTCAGGGTCGCTCAGATATTCGTACAGCGCTTCAGCGTCGCCCGGCTCGAATTTGCGCAGCAACAGTCGCGGCGTCACTATCACGCCCTGCGCACGTCGCACGGAGAACGCTATGTGGGGCATGTCGATGCCGTAGTAGTGTTTTGAGAAAGTGCAGCGTGGCTCCATGCCCAATCGCCGGGCGACCGCCTGAGAAGGCAGGTTGTTATCGCGGATTATAGAGTATACCTCGCGCGCGTCAAATCTGTCAAACGCCAGGTCGCGACATGCGCGTGCGGCTTCGGTTGCGTAACCCATATGCCAGAATTCCTTGCGGAATATGTATCCAACTTCAATTACCTGGCGGCCTTCAAGCGGCTGCAGCGTCAGGCCGCATTGGCCTATCAGCTCGCCCGTTGACTTGAGCTCGACCGCCCACAGTCCGAAGCCGTTTTCGGCGTAGCGTTGCTGTTGACGCGCAAGCCATTGCCGTGACTCGGCCTCGTCGAATGCATGCGCGTATGCGTACATGACATCGGCGTCGCGCAGCATCAGACACAGCGCATCGTAATCGGAGTCGCGCATCTCGCGCAGCATGAGCCGCTCGGTAAGCAATACCATTGGCGCACCTCCCATCGATACACAAATGGCACTGACGCGCTCAGGTGTCAGTGCCATTTGGTATTAAATCGCAGCGGCATACTTGGATGTGCCGCCCCATCACGGCTTTAGCGCACGATCATGCTCACGCCGGTCATCTCTGCGGGCTTGTCCAGGCCCATGATGTCCAGCAGCGTGGGCGCAAGGTCAGCCAGACGACCGCCATCGCGCAGCTTTACGTTCTTTTCGGCGGGGTTCACGTATATCAGCGGCACGGGGTTGGTCGTATGAGCGGTGAACGGCTCGCCGGTCTGGGGATCGACCATCTGATCGGCGTTGCCGTGGTCAGCGGTTATCAGCAGCGAACCGCCCTGCGCCAGCACGGCTTTGACGACGCGGCCCACGCATTCGTCGACGACGCGCACAGCTTTTTCAGCGGCGGGCATTATGCCGGTGTGGCCGACCATGTCGCAGTTGGCGAAGTTGAGTATCATCAAGTCGTATACGCCGGATTCGATGCGCTTAACGGCCTCGTCGGTAACGGGGTAGGCGCTCATCTCGGGCTGCAGGTCGTAGGTAGCGACCTTAGGCGAAGGTATCAGCACGCGATCCTCGCCCGGGTTGGGCGCTTCTACGCCGCCGTTGAAGAAGAACGTCACATGCGCATACTTTTCGGTCTCGGCGATGCGCAGCTGCTTGAGCCCCTTGGAGGCGACGTACTCGCCCAGCGTGTTGGTCAGCGATTCGGGCTTGAACGCTATGTCCAGATTGGTGAACGTCTCGTCGTACTTGGTCATCGATACGAAGTGGACTTTCTGATAGCCGCCCTCGCGCTCGAAGCCGTCAAAGTCGGGCTCAATGAGCGTGCGGGTGAGTTCACGCGTGCGGTCGGGGCGGAAGTTGAAGAATATCACGCTGTCGCCGGTCTTGATGCGCGCGACCGGCTCCCCATCGCGCAGCACAACGGTGGGCTGTACGAACTCGTCGGTCTCATCCTTGGCGTAGGACTGCGCCATGGCCTCAGTGGGGCTTATCGCGGTTACGCCCTTGCCCAGCACGATGGCGTCATAGGCGCGCTTTACGCGCTCCCAGCGCTTGTCGCGGTCCATGGCCCAGTAGCGGCCCGATATAGTGGCTATTGCGCCGAACTGCTGCTCGTCCATGAAGCCCTGCAGCTGACGCACGTACTCTATGCCGCTGGACGGGGGCACATCGCGGCCGTCCATGAAGCAGTGCACATAGACGTTGTCCAGGCCCTGCTGCTTGGCGAGCTTAATCAGCGCGAACAGGTGCTCGATGTGGCTGTGCACGCCGCCGTCGCTGAGCAGGCCCATCAGATGCAGCGCGCCGCCGGTGCGCTTGCAGCTGTCAATCGCGCCCAGGAATGCGGGGTTGGTGAAGAAGTCGCCGTCGGATATCGACTTGGTTATGCGGGTCAGCTCCTGGTAGACGATACGGCCCGCGCCCAGGTTCATGTGGCCGACCTCGCTGTTGCCCATCTGGCCGTCCGGCAGGCCCACGTCCATGCCGGATGCGCCTATCTGGGTGTGGGGATATTCGGCCTTGAGCGCGTCCAGGTTGGGGGTACCGGCCTGATAGATCGCGTTGCCGTCGTGGTTGGGGTTGATGCCGAAGCCGTCCATTATGATAAGAGCGGTTATACCTTTTTTCATAGTTGCATTGCTCCTCGATTTACTTATGCGCTTATTCGCCCATAGCTACGACCTTGGCGAAATCGGGCGCCTTCAGGCTTGCGCCGCCGATGAGGCCGCCGTCGATTTCGGGCTGCGCCATCAGGCCCTTAACGTTGCCGGGGTTCATGCTGCCGCCGTACTGAATGCGGACCTTGTCGGCCAGGCTCTTGCCGTAGCGACCGGCAATCGCGACGCGGATCACGCCTATGGTTTCGTTAGCCTGCTCGTCGGTAGCGGTCTTGCCGGTACCTATCGCCCATACGGGTTCGTACGCTATGACGCACTCGGCGATCTCATCATCGGTCAGGCCTTCCAGCGCCATGAGTGTCTGGCACGATACCAGGGCGTTGGTGTAGCCGGATTCGCGCTCGTCGAGGGTCTCGCCTACGCAAATGATGGGCTTGAGGCCAGCCCTGACGGCGGCGGTCACGCGCTTGTTGACGGTCTTGTCGGTCTCGCCGAAGTACTGGCGGCGCTCGCTGTGGCCGATTATGACGTATTCACAGCCCACTGCCTTGAGCATGTCGCAGCTCAGCTCGCCGGTGAAAGCGCCGCTGGCCTTGAAGTGTACGTTCTGCGCGCCGACCTTGATATTGGTGCCCTTGACGGCCTCAGCGACCGGAGCCAGATCCACTGCCGGGGGGCAGACTACGACGTCGCACTTGGCGTCCTTTACCAGCGGTATCAGTTCAGTTACCAATGCCACGGCCTCGGCCGGGGTCTTGTTCATCTTCCAGTTGCCGGCGATTATCGGTTTACGCATGTCAAACTACCTCCGCATAAAACTAATCTGTGCACGCGCCCAGCGGGTGGCGTGCCTTCCCATGAGCAGATTATACCGCCGTAATATGTACGCAAGCGCAGTGCGGCGGTTATTTTTGCGTTTAAAACGGGGCAGGGGACGAGCCCTGCCCCGCCAAACGCGGATATTACTTGTCGTCCAGAGCGGCTACGCCGGGCAGCTCCTTGCCTTCGAGGAACTCGAGCGAAGCGCCACCGCCGGTGGAGATATGGGTCATCTTGTCGGCATAGCCGAGCTTTTCGACCGCTGCCGCGGAGTCGCCGCCGCCGATTATCGTAACGGCGTCGGTCTCAGCCATGGCCTTGGCGACGGCCTTGGTGCCGCAGGCAAAGTTCGGGAACTCGGACACGCCCACCGGGCCGTTCCAGATGATGGTCTTGGCCTTGTGAATCTCGTCGGCGAACATCTGCTGGGTTACCGGGCCGATGTCCAGGCCTTCGAAGCCGTCGGGTATCTCGGTGGAGTGCACGGTGATGCGCAGCGCGTCGTTGGAGAACGAATCGCCGGCCTCGTTATCCACGGGCAGCATCAGCTTAACGCCCTTTTCCTTGGCCAGCTGCATCAGCTCGCGGGCCAGATCAACCTTATCCTCTTCCAGCAGCGACTTGCCGACCTTGCCGCCCAGCGCCTTCTGGAAGGTGTAGCTCATGCCGCCGCCTATGAGCAGCACGTCGACCTTGTCGAGCAGGTTCTTTATGACGCCGATCTTGTCGGAAACCTTGGCGCCGCCCAGTATCGCCAGGAACGGGCGGGTGGGGTTCTCGAGCGCAGCGCCCATGACGCTCAGCTCCTTGCCGATCAGGAAGCCGGCGACGCAGGGGCTCAGGAAGTGGGTCACGCCCTCAGTGGAGGCATGTGCGCGGTGCGCGGTGCCGAACGCATCGTTTACGTACATCTCAGCCAGCGATGCCAGCTCCTTGGCGAACGCGGGATCGTTCTTTTCCTCTTCCTTATGGAAGCGAACGTTTTCGATCAGCATTGCCTGACCGGGCTTGAGCGCGGCCGCCATGGCCTTGGCGCTGGGGCCGATTACGTCGGCGGCCAGTTCCACGGTCTGGCCCAGCAGCTCGCTCAGACGCACTGCGACGGGCTTGAGCGAATACTTCATGTTGAACTCGCCCTTGGGGCGTCCCAGGTGGGAGCACAGCACTACGGCGGCGTTATGCTCGAGCAGGTACTTGATGGTGGGCAGCGCGGCGCGAATGCGATTATCATCGGTTATATTGCCGTCGCCGTCCAGCGGCACGTTAAAATCGCAGCGAACGAGGATCTTCTTGCCGGAAACCTGGATGTCTTCGATAGTCTTCTTGCTCATCGTCGATCAACACTCCTTGCATATTGGTAAACCATATTATAGCTATTATAGCACACTCCTGTGCTGGGAGGCAAGCTGAATATTATGAAGTATCTGTCGAGCGGCGCCCTCGTCCGTGACCAGCAGGTCGTGGCGATGGTGGCGCGTCACGGCCAGTATCGCATCGGCTTTGCGCGCGCCGCCGGCCACTGCTATGATCTGACGCACCTGTTCGACGTGCGCTATGTCCAGGCCCACGCTGGTAGCGGCCAGCACCGGTTGGCCATCGCTGTCAAAGTAATAGCCAAACGCTTCTGCGACTGCGCCGCGGCTTTTCAGCAGTTTGAGCTCTTCGGGCTGCATTCGGCGGTGGCGGGCCATGTCGTCGGCGCGCCCTATGCCATACATGAGCACGTCGGTGTGGCTGAGCATGTCCATGACCTCGCGTATCTCAGGGAGCTTGACTATCTCGCGCTGAGCGGCGGGAGTAAGCGTATCAGGCAGATGCATCAGCCGGTGATGTCCGCCCAGCCGGCGGGCTATTTCAGCGGCCAGCGTGCCGGCCTGTGTTTCGACGGTGCGGCCCAGTCCACCGCGTGCGGGCAGTACCTGCAAATCGATAGGCGGGCCGGAGGGTATGTTGCGCGCCACGGCGGCGATCGTCGTACCGCCGGTCACGGCCAGCGTCGCGCCGTCGCACAGCATCGGCCGGAGCTTGCTGGCGGCGGCCCGGCCCATTTCGTTTAGCACGCTGTCGTCCTCGTCGGAATTGCCGGCGCATACTATGACGCGCCGCACGCCCAGCAGGTGAGTCAGCTTGGTTTCGAGCGAACTGAGCGCGCGCAGCGAGCGCACCAGCGCCTGTGCGGTTTTGAGCGGCTCGCGCGCCGCCTCGGTCAGCTCCATGCCGGCGGCGTCTATGCGCAGGTATCCGGACGCGCGCAACTCGTCGGCCAGCGTACGCACTTCGCGCTCGCTCATGTGCAGCCGTGCCGCCAGCGCGCGCCGGCCCACCGGCTGCAATGCCGCTATGCGGTCCAGCATCAGCGCACAGTTGAATATCGGCCGCATAAGCGTCGGCGTAAGCTGGTTAAGCTCGTTGATCGTCGTCTCGTCCATAGCATCACTCGCTTTCAGCACGGGTAAAATTTGTCCCACATGGTTTAAATTGACCCTGTAATCAAAAGTATACTATACTTTGGCAGATTTGGCAAGTACATTCAGCTCAAAACTATGAATTACTTAGCACGGTTTTGCAAAAGTAGTAGTAAAATGCTATGTTGATGTGTACAGAATTAAAACGGACGGCTTGTGCAAAACTGGGCGGCTTTGGCATAAGCGCCAGGCGTTGCCATTGCGCCACGAGTTTGCCCTGACAGGGCCCGGATAGCGCCACACAGGCGCCGCAATCGCGACGGACTTCACGATACTGACATAGGGTAGCGCTTGCCATGGCGTCCAATCTGAGGTATACTTTATATGGAAAGAAATGCCCGAAGCGCGGCGACCGAAAGGGGTGTACGCATTGGCAGACGAGCACAGGCGTCGCCGGAACCGATTTAAACATCAAAAGCTCAAAGCCAAGCAACTGTCAACGCGCATGAAGGCGCGAGTCCGGCGCAGGCGTGCGCGGCGCGTTGCGATATACGAAACGCCGGTGTCAATGCGTTCGCGGTTTGCGTGGGTGACGATAGTGCTTATGGTGCTGGTCATAGTTGCGGCGTGCATACGGGTGCACCCGATGCATTATCGCGTCGAGTATGCTATGACCGAGACCGGCGAAAATCCATACATGGGCACGCTGGATGCCGAGGATGGCTACCTGGTGAGCGCGGAGTTGACCTGGGCGGAGCTGGAGGTCGCGCCGGATACGTATGAATGGCCGGACGATCTGTATGCGCTGGAGGATGGCAAGCGCTATGTGTTTGTGCTGGATGCGGATGCGCACCCCGCGCATGTGGACGCTGAGGCGGCGTCGCAGGACGATCCGGCGGGCTATATTGACGAACAATTGCGCCGTTTTGTGCAGGCGCTGATGGAGTACATGGACCAGCGCGGCGACTGCGCATACCTTCAGACGGATGCACAGCTGGAAGGCATGGATGCGCGCTGGGGCGATGTATATCTGTTGTGCCTTGATACGGCTGACGGGTTGTATCGAGCGCCCGACGGCGTGGAGAGCAGTTGGCTGGATACGCCGGTTGCCGGGTCAGGCAAGCACATATTCGGCAATCATTTGACATACGTGCTGGACGGCGGCGACGGCGAGGCGCTGGCAGGGCGCGTGGGCTATGCGCTGGGCGTGCGGTATGCCGAGTGGCACAGTTTCACGCGGCGCGGCAACCGGCTGTTTGTGAACCTTGAGCTGGACAATGCGGGCGTGACGCGACTTTATCAGCCGCTTGAGTTGATGCTGATGCTCAGGCGCGGCGACAGCGTGTGCGCCTGTGAGGCGCAGGCGGTGGATCTGACCGAACTCGGCGGGGAGCCGGTTGACCTGGGCGGCTACATCGACATACCATATGATATGGAGCCTGGCATGTATCAGCTGTGCGTGGCGGTCTGCGAGTCCGGGACACTGGAGCCGGTTATGAACCTGACTATGCCCGGCGGCGAGGACGGATACTACGCGCTGGGATATGTGCAGGTCAGGTAGCGCGGGGGACGGTGACTTATATTTGAGACGGGATGGCATGCTGGGCGCGCTGCGGCTGATGAAGCCGGGCGACTGGGTCGTGATAGGCGCGGCGCTGACGCTGTCTGTGGTGGTGGCGGCGCTGGTATGGACGGGAGATGAGCGCGAGGCGGGAGTGGCGCGGATATATGTGGATTCGCGGCTGGTTGCAGAGCTGCCGCTGGATGTGGACTGCGAGTACGTCGTGCGCGAGGGCGATAATGAAAATACGATAGAGATAAGCGGCGGCCGAGCGCGTATGAGTTCAGCCAACTGTGCCGATGAATATTGCGTAAAGCAGGGTTACATCTCATACGACGGCGAGACGGTAATATGCCTGCCGCATAGAGTGGTCATTGAGCTGGAGGCGGCACAGGAAAGCGGGCTGGATGCGATTGCGAGTTAAGGATATAGCGCTGCGCGGCGTACTGGTGGCGCTGGCGGTGATAGTCGGTTATTTGGAGCAGTTCATACCGCTGCCGGTTGCGGCGCCGGGGGTCAAACTGGGGCTGGCCAATGTGGTCACGGTGACGGCGTTGTATCTCATGGGTTGGCGCGCGGCGCTGAACGTCAGCGTAGCGCGGGTGTTGCTGTCGGGGTTTGCGTTCAGCGGCGTGAGTGCGATGCTGTACGCGCTGGCGGGGGCGCTGGCGGCGCTGGCGGGCATGGCGCTTATGGTGCGGTGTCGGGCGTTTTCTATAATCGGGGTATCGGTGATGGGCGCGCTGCTGCACAATGCGGCGCAGTATGTGGTCGCTGCGGCCATTGTAAGGACGGCTGGACTGCTGAGCTATCTGCCGGTGCTGCTGATAGCGGGCACGCTGACGGGCATTGTCGTGGGTGTGGTGGCGCACGTGCTGGTCGAGCGGCTTGAAGGCATTGTAATGCGCAAAGCGCCTTGAACTGCCTGGGCGGCGCAATTTGATTGAAGCGGGCTGAGCCGGGCCAATCGGTAAGACTTGCCGTGTGGCGCCAGTGCCGCGTGCGAGGCGGCTTATGTGGTTTACATGCGCTGCTTGACGGCGCGACATGGTGTGTGCGATTTGTGGTCGATTCTTATGGCGATACGGCGCGGGACTTCCCGCAAGGTATGCACCTGGATAAATAAATTTGGAAGGAAATGCAAACGCAAATGCGGATTCTTCATACATCGGACTGGCATCTGGGCGCGGCGCTGGGCGGGTATTCGCGCCTGGAAGAACAGAAGGCTGTGCTGGGCGAGATAGTTAAACTTGCGCGCGACCGTAATGTGGATGTGGTGCTGGTTGCCGGCGACGTGTACGATTCGTTCACGCCGCCGGCGGCGGCCGAGCAGTTGTTTTTGGATACTATGGATGCGCTGTCGCGCGCGGGCATAATCTGCGTGGTCGTGGCCGGCAATCACGACAGCCCTGACAGGCTGTGCGCACCGCGGGCGTTTGCGGGCACGCACGGCGTATACATACTGGGCCTGCCCGGCGACACTCCTTCAGGCGAGGGGCTTTGCGAGGCTGCGCCCAACTTTTTGCGCGTGCGTCCGCATGGCGCGGACTGCGACTGCGCCATAGCCGCGCTGGCATATCCGAGCATGGGCAGGCTGGGCTGCGAGGAAAGCGAGTACTCGACGCGCGTGGGCGAGCTGTTCCGCGAAGCGGCCGCGCACTTTGACAGCAGCTATGTAAACGTTGCAGTGTCGCACCTGTTTGCGCGCGGCGGGCAATCCGGCGGCGTCGAGCGTCCGATAGAGGGCGTCGGCGGCGCGCTGTGCGTGAACGCGCAGGATATTTGCCCCGAGGCGCAGTATGTGGCGCTGGGGCATCTGCACAGATCGCAGCGGGTAGCGGGTGCGCGATACTCGGGCAGCATACTCCAGCAGGACTTTGGCGAGAGCGGTCAGCTCAAGCAGGTGATAATCGTCGATCTGGAACCGGGCGGCGAGCCCAACATCACCGAGGTTCCGCTGATCTGCGGGCGATATCTGGCGCGGTGGCGCGTGGGTAGCCTGGATGAAGCGCGGGCGCTGATTCAGAGTGGTCATGACGCCAAGGGCTGGATAGAACTTACGATAGAGTCGCCTGAGCCGCCGTCCGAGCGCGAGCTGACCGAGCTTGCGCGCATGCGCGAGCGGATAGTGCAGACGCGCTGGCAGGGTACGTTGCACGAGCAGCGGCGCGAGACTGTGGACTGGGTGAGCCGGCCGCGGCAGGAGCTGTTTGAGGCATTCTATCAGCGCAGCCGCGGTCATGCGCCGTCGCGCGAAGTCACGGCGCTGTTCCTGGAACTGATGAGCGAGCAGGAGGTGGAGCCCGATGAGACCGCTGAAACTGACGTTTGAGGGCTTAAACAGCTTTGAATCGCGTCAGCAGATAGATATGAGCCGACTGACGGGCGCGCATCTGTTTGGGATATTTGGCCCCACGGGTGCGGGCAAATCCACCATACTGGATGCCATGACGCTGGCGCTGTACGGCGAGGTGGTGCGTGCGCCGCATAAGACCGGGGGCATACTCAATACGCGTTGCGACAGGCTGTTTGTCGAGTTTGAGTTTGCGCTGGGAGCGGACGATGCGCGGGTATACCGGGTCACGCGGTCGTATATGCGCAGTGAATCGGGCGATGCGCTCAAGGCGCGCAAGTGTGCGCTGATGCGGATAGAGTCGGGGCATGAGATAGTGCTCAGCGCCGAAAAGCCCAGCGACATAACTCAGCGCGTGCAGCAGTTGCTGGGCCTGACGATGAGCGATTTCGTGCATTCGGTCGTATTGCCGCAGGGTCAGTTTGCCGAGTTCCTGAACATGAAGGGGAGCGAACGCCGCAGCATGCTGGAGCGGCTGTTCCACCTGGAGGAGTTTGGCCGCACTTTGACCGAGCGCGCCAAGGAGCGCGAGACCAACCTGACGATGCGCGTCAGCGAAGTGGATGCGGCATTGCGCGAGGTGGGCGACGTCACGGCCGACGAGCTGAAGGCCGAGAAGGTAAAGCGCGAGCTGGACAGCGACGAGCTGGGGCGCGTGGAACGCGAGTCGGAGTCAGCGTCGCGCGAGGCGGACGGACTGCGCGCGCTGTACGACCTGACGCAGGAGCGCAAACAGTGGCAGGTGCGCAAGCTGGCGCACGATGCCGAGCGCAGCCGGATATCGCTGCTCACGTCTGAACTGGATGCAGCGCGCCGGGCCGAGGGCATATTGCCGATAGCGCGTGAATTGCAGGTGTTGGAGAACAATCGCCGCGAGCTGTCGCGCAGTGTGCGCGACAGCGAGTTGGCGCTGCACCAGGCGGTGACGCTGAGCGAAGGGCTGATAAAGACATCGGCCGAGAAAAAGGCTCAATTGGCCGAAGAGCGGCAGCGACTGCAGACGCAGGTGGGCGCGCTGGATGCGTTGGCGCCGCGACAGGCGCAGATGAGCCAACTCAGCGCATCCGAGCGGCAGATGTTGGACGAGCTGGGCACGCTGGAACGCAGCAGCGCCGACAACGATGCGGCTCTGCACGACAAGGAGGCGGCGATAGAAAAGGGTCGCGCGTACGTTGCTGAACTGGAACGCGTGATAGCGGCCAGTGCGGGCGCGGATCTTGAGCAGCTCAGCCGCGGTGCGGACATGGAACGCGCACTGGAGGAACAGCAGGTGCGCTATGGCGAGGCGCTGGCCAAGTTGAACGCCACCGAGGCGGAGCTGGAGCGCGCGCGCGTCGCGCAGGATGCGGCCAAACAGGCCGAGCGCGAGGCCTTGAAGGCGCTGAATGAAGCGCGTCAGGCCAGTAAGCGCGCCGAGGACGAGTACCTTGAAGGTGCGACGCGCAATGCCGCGGCACGGTTGGCACGAGAGTTGGGCGAGGGACAGCCCTGTCCGGTGTGCGGTTCGATTCATCATCCGGCGCCTGCGCGTGAAGCGGAGCCGCCGCATGATGGACGTGCAGAAGCGGCGGCGCGACGCGATGCGGCGCAGTCGGCGTATGCCGAGGCGCTCAAGGAGCTGGCGCGAATGGGCCAGGCAACGGAAACGCTCGAACAGGCGCAGGCCGAACAGTCGGCGCAGGCTGAGCAACTGCGCGCCGGTCTGAGCGCAGCTACGGCCGAGTGGGAACAGTTGTGTTCCAAGCTGGGGGTAAGGGCGATGCGCGAGGCGTATGCGGCGGCGTTGGATGGGCAGTCGCGCAGCGCCGATGCCAATCGCCGGCTGGCGCAGGCGCGGGCACGGCTGGACACATATGGGCGGCAGGTGCAGGACTACCGCATGGAGCAGCTCAAGCTGCATAACCGCGTGGACGCGCTCAAGGAGAAGCTGGCGGACAATCACAAGCTGTCCAGCGGTTGGGCGGGCGAGCTGAGCCGGCTCAAGCTGCCGGCGGATACCGACATAGTGGCGCTGCTGGAGTCGACGCGCGAGCGCCTGGCGCGCATAGAGCGCGAGTTCGACAAGATAGACAGCGCGTTGAGCAGCTGCCAGACCCGGCGCGAGGAGGCGGGACGGCGTGCGGCCTCGTTGAAGGCGCGGCTTGAGCAGCTCACCAGCCAGGTCACGGCGCAGCGCGATCAGCTTAACTCGCGGTTGACCGAGAACAGGTTCGACAGCGTAGAGGCGGCAGAGCGGGCTCAGCGTGCGCCTGAGCGCATGGACGAGCTGACGCGCGTGCTCAAGGCAGATGCCGACGAGCAGTTGTTGATCGAATCCAATCTCAAGCGTTTGGCGCAGACTGCGCAGGATCGCGAGGTCAGCGAGGCCGAGATGAGCGCGGCGAACGAGCGCGCAGGTCAGCTCAAGGCACGGGTCAAGGACTTGACGGGATCGCTGGGCGCGCTGGAGCGACGCATAACTGAGATGTCGGCGCGGCTGAAGCGCCGGAACGAGCTGGAACAGAACCGAAAGAAGCTGGGCGCGGAGCTTGGCTGTGTGCAGGAGCTGCGTCAGGTGTTGCGGGGCAATGCGCTGGTCGATTATGTGGCCAATCAGTATCTGGAGGACATAACGCGCATGGCGAGCGAGCGGCTGATGTTTTTGACGGGTAATCGCTATGCGCTGGAGCTGGGTGAGGACGGGTTTATAGTGCGCGACATGGAGCGCGGCGGGGCGGAGCGCGCCACGTCCACGCTGTCCGGGGGTGAGACTTTCCTGGTGTCGCTGGCGTTGGCGTTGGCCTTGTCGCTGCACATAAATCTGCGTGGGCAGCCGTTGGGCTTTTTCTTCCTGGACGAGGGCTTTGGCACTTTGGACGAGCGGCTGTTGGGTACGGTCATGGATGCGCTGACAATGCTTGCGCGCGACAATTTTTCAATCGGGGTAATAAGCCATGTAAGTGCGCTAAAGGAGCGGATACCGGCGCAGTTGATAGTCAGTGGGGGGCCGCATGGTTCCAATGCGCATATAGAGTTCGGTTGATGCGCTGCAGCGATCTGCGGGAAGCGTGCGGATGCTTTCTGCCAAAGTCGATATGGAGATGGGCCGATGGATGAAGAAAGGCTGACCGGTGGGAGAGTTACCGCCGATGTAGTGCGCCGCGGCGGCGAAGTGCACCGCACGCGCAGCGCCAATGCGGTATTTGTGCGACGCGTGCTGCAGCTGCTTGAGCGCGAAGGCGCGGAGTTTGCGCCGCGTTACCTGGGCGAGGACGAGCTTGGACGCGAGGTGTTCACGTTTATGCCGGGGTTGGTGCCCGACAACATTGGCTGCTTCAGCGATGAGCAGTGCGTCGCGGCCATGAGGTTGATTCGGCGGCTGCATGCGCTTACCGCGTGTATGGATGGGTGTGCGCCGGGTCAGGTCGTATGCCATAACGATCTGTCGCCGTGCAACTTCACATTTGTGGACGGCATGCCGGTCAGTATAATCGACTGGGATGCGGCAGCGATAGGCGCGCCCGAGTGCGACGTGGGTTATGCGCTGTGGATGTGGCTGGACATTGGCTCGCCCGAACAGGATGCATCCGAAGTCGCGCGCAGATTCCAGCTCATGCTGGCGGCCTATGGCGCGTTCGGACCGGACTGGCGTACGGCGTATGCGGCAATGCTCGGCCAGATGCGGCGCGTAGGCGCGAGCGTGTTGCCGACGGAAGCGCAGACGCGCGCCACGTCCAATTGGGCGCAAGCATGCCTTGACTGGAGCGAGGCACGCCTGAAGAGCGCGCTTGAGGCCCGGTATGCGCCGGATTGACAAAACGAGTGGCTGTGTTCCGTATGATCTATGCGTACGCTCCGGCAAATGCTGGCATATGCTAACATTTGCGCGGCCTTTGATCTCGTGCGCTTAAATCGCGCGGCAGGCTGTCGTAAACCCAAAGGTGTGCGAAAGAAGGCCGAACTACTTCACACGGGGATCGCCTTCGGCGTGAAGGTCGGGGACAGGGCTATATTGTCTATGAAAGATCAATTTTCAGAGCGGAAATTATTGTGTTACATTTCTGCACTTGGCGAGATTTATGACTTCAGCCGAAATTTGTAGGCGCGGCTGTGGCGGGGGAGCTTGCTTCCACGTCCACAGCTTGTCAGGACTTTTTTGACAAGCGGTACAATCCTGAAGCTTCCGATTGTCCGGCTCGCGCGCCGACATGAAATGCGGATACGTAGGCTAATGTAAGTAAACTGATATGCGAGACAATCCCAAGCTTTGTGTAAACCTCCCATGAGGTGTAGAATAGAAGCATCACACAGGAGGTAAA
>DSLFC04102__coassemble_658_pt1 | contig 38387 bp, 46 predicted proteins | sample DSLFC04102__metabat2_low_PE_005 | metagenome-assembled genome bin DSLFC04102 | reverse complement strand
ATAGTAGCGAATATCCCTACCAAATCTGGCGGCCATTCTAGATAAACAATAATTTTATAAGCACCACAAAGCAAATATATAAACCGCCGTCCCCAATCAGGAAACGGCGGCTATACACATTTATTCAGTTCTTCTCGATCTTCCCAAACGTAACCTCATAAGCCCCATAAGCCGACAAAGCCGCAAGCAGCGCATTGACCCCCACCAGCAGCGCATTATCGACCGTCAACCCAGTAGTAAACGCCGTAGCCACAAGCATGACGCCCAGCGCCACGACATAGGCAAACACCCGAGTAGGTATCTTCCACACCTTATCCAGCGGCGCCTTCAGGAACTGCACCACCAGCAGCGTAAACGCCGCCGCACCGGCGATAGTCGCCAGATACGTCCACGTAAGCGGCTCTCCGAATTCGACGCCGGGTATCTCGACCACCACGCCGCCTGTATCATCAGCAGGCGCAGCCGTTGCAGCCTCTGCCATACCGACCGCCGGCATAAGCATGACTATGGCCAATACGAATACCATCAACCCCACATATCTCCTAAGCATGATTCACTCATCCTTCCTGCCCACATCCTCAGGCTTATCAGGCAGCCCCAGTATCTCCTGTTCATAATGTACCGACAGATGGTTCCGCCCCTTAGCGGTATACGACTTGTACATGACGCACAGCTGGTCCTTCTTGCTGGTAGGGCACCACCCGCGCCCGGTATAGAAGTCATGCGCCTGAGACAGTCGTTCATATTGCAGGTCAGCCACATCATCATTGAGCGCATCCAGCTTGTCCAACACGGCCGCGCGGAAGTCGGCCTCGGCCTTGTCGCGCTCAGCTTTTCTTCGCTTGTGAGCACGCCAGGGCTTTATGAATACAGCTATGGTCAACGCAATTATAGCGGACACCGCCCCAGCGATAGCCCCGGCGCGTTCGATAAATTCCGTCACGCGACCACCTCGCCACACTTACCCGACACCCAGCCGACCGCATCAGTAAGCCGGATGCAGTGCCAGCCATTGTAAGCCGTAGCGATGTGCTCAAATTCGGAGCCGTCGGATACCACGGTCAGTATGCCGTACTCCGTACCCGGTCCGCTGCGCACATTCCAGCGACCTTCCGCTGCGATCAGCAGCGTGTGCTCGAATTTCGCATTGCCGTCATCCGGCTGCGCATCATCGACATCCGGCTTATCCGTAACATCGGTTGCAGCCATCAACGCCGCGTGCGTCTGCGCGCCATACACGCCATCAGCAGTCAAACCAGCCTGACGCTGGAACGCGGTTACAGCCGATACCGTCTCGTCGCCATAGTCACCATCAGCGCCATACTGCGGCAGCTCATAGCCCAGCTGCATCAGCAGCTCCTGAAGCTCCCGGACGTCGCTGCCACTCATGCCGCGCTTGAGCAGCCGCGCGCCCAGCTCGCGCTCGGGTACGTTTACGTCGCCGTAGTCCATGTACTTGAGCATCAAGCCCCAGCGGTTCCAGCCGCGCTGGCTCAGGCGCGTCCTGACGACGCCGTACATGACGCCACGTGCTTCAATGACATACCAATCGCCGTCAGGCTTGTCCGCGTCCACGGGCTTCTCCAGATAGCCGACATGGGTGATATAGCCCGACTTGCTGGAATGTATGAACACCGCCGCGCCCGGCACTTTGGGCAGCTCGTCCATATCGGCACCATGCGCATCCGCGCACCAGTCGGAGTAATTGTAGCGAGCCTTTGAGTTGATGTCAACGCCGGTGCAGTCCTCGTAATAGCCCTCCATCAGCCCATTGCAGTCGAACACTCTGGGTGCATGCTCACGCCACCAGAGCGCTTTCTCGCGCTGCGCGCCCTCATATTGCGTATACCACCAACTGTCCTTGGCCCACTTCTTCGGATCCTGTCCCTTGCTGCCCATGATGTAACCGCAGCCCGTATCTACACACTTTTGCAGAAACTCCACGAACTTACCCGAGTTCACCTTCTGTGCCATCTTATCCCTCCCATATCAAACCCTGTCCCTCATATCTACATCGTGCCCTCTATCTCCACGCCCAGCCGCAGCTCCGCGCCATTATCCTGCGTATACATTCGTCCTCCCAATAACTATGCGTCCCTAAAGCAAAAGGACGCGTCAAAGCAACTACTTGCCTCAAACGCGTCCCTCGCCATACCGTTCAAAACCACATCGCGACGCTAACCGGCAGATCCACATCCGGCTTTGCGCCGTCGGCGACCACCGTCACGCTGTCCGCATCGCAGGCCACCGGCGTGAGCAGCGCCGCGCGACACGCCTTGCGCTGCGCCTCCGTCGCGGCCTCGCTCAGTCCCACGACGCTCAGCCGGTCCGGCGCCATGCCCACGACCGTCATCACCTGCGTATACGGCCCTGCGCCGCTCCAGCCCGCCGCAGTCAGCGTCGCCTCCACGCATGCGCGCCGCGTGAACTCGCCCTTGATTATGCTGGAAAATACGCTCAGGTCATCGCCGCTGACAAACTGCTTCATGGCCATCCGCCCATCAGCCCGCCATGGCACTGTCCCAGATGGACTGTACCTTGGTAGCGCCCAGCTCGGTCAGGTCGTCTTCCTGCACATAGCCGGTCAGATCCACCTGCGTGGAGCATATGCGCTCCCACGCGCCGTCTATCACCATGAACTCGTCGTATACGTTGCCCGTATCGCTCTTTTCGGCCGGCACCAGGTATATCGTCTGCGCATCGGCCTCGCCCGCATCCGGTAGCGCATCCACCTTCAGGCGCTTGAGGTGCCCGGCGGCGCTTATCGCCGCGGCGACCTGCGGCGCGGTCTGATAGCCCTTGCCGGTTATCGCGCTCTCGACCTGTGCCGCGGTCTGATAGCCCTTGCCGGTTATCGCGCTCTCGACCTGCGATGCGGTCTGGTAGCCCGCGCCGTTGGTCAGTTGGTTGTTGTTGGTCGGTACCGCTATATCTACGCCCTTATCGGTTATAGTCTGCACAGTGCCATTTACCTTGATTGCAGTCAGCACGTTTTCGTAGTAAGCGGGCAGCTGTCCACCCAGCTTGGCCGCGTTCGCCGCGCTGTCAACCACGCCGTCGTCATCGACGTCGTATACCGACTTGAGCATGTCGCCCGCGCCCAGCTCGCCGAGGTCGGTATTTATCGCGTCGATCAGCGCCTTGAGCTCCCGGCCCTGCTTTGCGCTGAGCGCATGGTCGGTCGCCGTGCTGGTCAGGTTGTCGTCTATCACGGTCTGGTAGAGAGCGTTGAGCTTGGTATGCAGCGCCGCCGTCAGCACCTTGTTGGCCGTGCCGTCGACTATCGTGTCGGCGGACTGCGTGCCCGTGTGGTTCTCGCGCGCCAGCAGGTATGTGTCGGTCGAGTTGGCCGTGGCGTTCGGCGCTATGCCGGCCAGCTTGGATTTATCTTCATTTGTATAGTCGTTCGTGGACAGGCCCTTGCCCGTCTCGGTATCGACCTTGCCCTTCAGCTCGCCGGTTATCAGGCTGACCAGCAGCTGCAGGTCGCTCTCGCTCATGTACTGTTTTGCCATGTGTTCCCTCCTCAGGTAGCGTATTGCTGCCATATCGATAATACTTTGTCCGCGCCCAGCTCGGTGAAGTCGTCGCCCGCGCCCGCCGGCCCGCGTATATCGACCGGCTCGGGATTGGGACGGCCGCCGTCGTTGGTCCACGATATTATGCCATCCTCGCTGACGCTGGGCACGAATGTGACGCCGCGCTCCGCTACATACGCGCGCAGCCGTTCAAGCTCGGCATATATCTGCTGCGCCACGTCGGGCGGCAGCTCGGACGCCGGGCCGCCCTCAGCATAGCCCGACGCATACACCGTCACCGCGATGGGCGCAGTAGTTATGACCAGCCCGCCCGCGCCATAGCCCACCAGCGCCAGCCCCAGCTCGATGCAGTCATAACCGGCGTTCACGAGCAAGGCGTCCGGCACCTTGGCTCGGCTGCCTGCGTCCAGCTCCACGCTGGCCGGGTCCATGCCCGCGCGCGTGACTACCATTATGCGCGTGGACGCGGCCTGCCAATCGTCGCTCGCCAGCACAAAGTGGGCGTACAGGTATTCGCGGCTGTCGCTCACCGGCGTCTGACAGTCGTAGCGGTATATGAGCTGCTGGCGCACCTCAAGCTCGAGCGTCAAGCGCCTCACCTCCCCGATAAAAGCGGGGCAGCTCAAGCCGCCCCGCCCTGATGCCGCTTACTCCTGGGTCTCCGCGCCCAGCGTGCCGCCGAACTCGACCGGCACTATCTCCGGCACGCCGAAGTCGTTTATGAGCACGTCCGCAGTCTGCTGCTTGAGCAGCCGCGGTACCTGCTCAAAAGTCGTCCTGCCCTCGATCACCCTGCATGCAAACAACATAGCCATCATCTCCAGTACCCCTTTCCAATATTGTATTATTGCCAAAGCCCGGTTGCGGGCTTGCAGCCATATGTAGCTTAAAGCGTCGTGCAGCTTACGCATACACGACGCCTGCCATCTCGACCAGACAGTCCTCGAGCATCAGCAGGCTCTGGCTCTGCGCCTTTACCTGTGCTTTTAGCTGCCGGTTTTCTTCCTCGGTCGCTTCCAGACGCTCTTCAAGCGTCGGCTCAGGCTCGTCCGGTTCCTCCGGTGCGGGAGCCTTGGTCCACTCGCCGGTCTGTGCGTCATAGCTGTCGCCTATGCCATAGCCCTCGGGCAGCTCAACCACGCACTCGGCATCCGGCCAGACGCCGGCTTCAAAAAATGCTTCTGCATCATCGAAGCCGGCGAAGAACACCGCATTGACTACGGTTCCACCTTTTATAATTCCTACATCCATTTTATCCTCCTATGGTTTTTGGTATTTGATTATGCAGATGCCCGGCGCGCCTTTGCCCTTATTGGCGTCCGAACTGCCGCCGCCACCTGCGCCATAGCCCAGTCCGCCAGAGTCGCTATATGGGCCTGTGGCCAACGCAACATTGCCATATCCGCCACCGCCACCGCCGCAATGTCGCGGCTGATTCGAACTGTGGCCATTACCGCCATTTCCACCATTGATACCCGCGCCACCGCCGCCACCCGCATAATAAAGGCTACTCGAATATGCCGCGCCACTTCCAGTTCCACCTAACGCGCTCAAACTGTCTCCGCCATTTCGGCCACCGTTGTAAGTCGATCCACCGCCCGCGCCGCCGCCATTGGCCTGCGGTGTGCCGCCTGGCACAAAGCTGCTGGGGCTGGGCGATGAAAAGCTCCCACTGCCTCCGCCGCCAGCAAATCCATCGCCGTTTGCCTTGCCGCCGTTTGCAGTCAGGTAGTTGCCAAACTTGCTTTGCCCGCCATCGCCATTGCTATTTCCACCGGCGCCGATAGTTACCGATATTTGCGCGCCCGCTACAACGTCAATCTCACTGGACGCCAGGAATCCGCTTCCGCCACCATTGCTGCTGCTGCCTCCACCGCCACCTCCAAACAGCATAACTTTGATTCTTGTCACGCCAGCCGGCACAGTCCACATCTGCGACGACGTGATTTCTTCTATTATGTATTCCTGCTCGCCTGCCTGGCCCTGCGGAAATGCGTTTATCAGCATACGCGCACCTCCATATAAAGGCAGGCACGAACCGAGCAGTATTTATGCTCTAAGTCGTACCCGCTGTTATTTTTGATAACTACATTGTTCAAAACGCTTTGCATGCTGTTCTCCTCCTATGGTTTGCGATATCTGATTATGCAGATACCTGGCGCGCCTTTGCCGCCGCGGCCTGCCACACTGTACTGAGCACTACCCGCACCGCCGCCTGCGCCATAACCCAATCCACCAGTTGCCCCTGCTGCGCTTCCAGCCTTGCCATCACCGGCCAGCTTTATATCTCCGTAGCCGCCACCACCGCCGCCATGGCACGAGCCGTTGTACAGAATACCATTACCGCCATTACCACCATGCCAACCTCCACCACCTCCACCGCATACACGGCCATTGGTACCAGTTGACAGGTATCCGTTTCCGCCATCGGCTCTATATCCACCGCCGCCGCCGGCCAATCGGTCTATTTCGCTACTGGCATTAGTGTTAACGCCCCCATTGCTCTCCATCCCGTCGCGAGCATTTTGGGTACTACTACCACCAGTACCACCAAATGCCCCGCATGGCTGGACTTCATACCCACCGCCACCGCTTCCGCCGTAGCCGGCTTCGCCGCCTTTTCTGTATTTGCTGCTGGAAGTTCCATAAAATCCAGCACCACCACCTCCTGTACCACCTGAACCACCTTGACTGTAGTCACCTACAGTTCCGCCTTCGCCACCATCTGCACTCAGTGCAGAGCCAAACTTAGTTGCTCCACCCGATTTACCATTGCCGCCACTGCTTATCGCTTGCCCGCCAGCACCTATTACTATGGCATAGCTACTTCCGGGTGTAACTATAAGCTGCTTATAGGTCATGTGCCCACCGCCGCCGCCACCAGCATCTCCACCATAAGCTCCACTACCGCCACCACCGAACAGCCGCACCTCGATATCTGTAACGCCATCCGGTACTGTCCACTGTTGTGATGCAGTTATTTCCTCAGTAATCCATTCATCTTGCGTTGCCCCACTCGGAAACGCCCCAATCAACGCACACATGTACGCACCCCCTTATCCCAATATCATCACCACGACCGGCAAATCAACCTCCGGCTTAGACCCATCCGCCACAAGCGTCACCGTGCCCGCCGCCTGGCTCGCCGGCGATATCATGCCCTCGCGGCAAGCCTTGCGCTGCTCCTGCGTCGCCGTGTCGGCCAGCCCCACTACCGCGCTGCACGCCTGCGTCATGCCGGCCACGGCTATCACCTGCGTATACGGCGCAGCCTCGCCCGTCCAGCCCGCGGCCGTGGCTTTGGCCGTCACCGTCAATGTCGCATCCGCCTTGCCTGCCAGTGCGTCAGCCAGCCCCGTGATATCCGCCTGCGCATGGGTGTGCGCCTTGTCGGCCTTGCCCGCCAGCCCGGTCTCCAGCGCCTCCCGCGTCACATAGTCCACGCCCTCGGCGCTCATGGTCACATCAGCCGCGCCCGAAAAGCGTATCTTAAATATGTAGGTAAACTCCGTCAGCGCGTCGCCCGGCACCGATACGCCGTCCGCCTCCGCGCCTGCGTTGGCGTATGCCAGCAGCGTCTCCGCGCCACTATCCAGCCGTGCCCATAGCCCGATCTCGTTTATCGTAAAGCCGGCCATATACCCGCCGCCGTCCGCGCGGTTGGTGAACAGCACCGGTACGCGTATCACATCGCCGTCCAACGCCGGGGTATCTATCGACGTATAGCAAACGGGCGTCACCAGCTCAGTGCGCCCGCTCAACTCGCCCGTGTATATGCCGCTGCCCAGCTGCGCGCGCGTGAACGTGAGCGTTCCGCCGCCCGCGGCCGCCTGCGTCAGCAGTCGCGCGCCCGCCTCGGTCACCGCGACACTGTATATGCTCAAATCACTTCACCTTCCCCCTCCAGCCGCAGCGCCAGCTGCGCGCCCGCCGCTATGTAGCCCGTGCCCTCGCCCACGAACGCCCAGATTATCTCGTCCATCACGCTGCGCACGTTCTTGACCTCGTCTATCGCGGCCAGCAGCCGCGTGCGCTCCTGCGCGCCTATTATCTCGCCGCCAGATACCGCGCGGAAGTGGTACGGCTCGCCGCCGTAGTCGTACCACTCTGTAAGCCGCGCCGTGTTGCCCAGCATGTCGCTCATGACCTGCTGCACTGCGCGCGGCGTGCCCCGCAGCGCGTGCACCGCGCCCGCGTTGCGTATCAGCGCCCGCTTGACCTCAATGCTGGCGCGGTAGTCGTACCACGTTATCATGTTCTGCCACGCCAGGCTGTCCAGCACGCGCTCGGGCAGTTCGTCCAGCGCGCTCAGGTCTATGCGCGCGCTGCCCGCGCCCGCATAGCTCAGCAGCCCGTCCAGCGCGGCGGCGTAAGCCCGCGCCGTGACGTCGCCGCGCATGAACTCCGGCAGCAGCTCCAGCAGCCGTATGCCGTCTATCGTCATGCCTGTATCACCTCATGCGTCACGTCTATCGCGCCGACGCTGGCGTACTGATGCGGCTGTATCGACGTCTGCACCGGCTGCGTGACCTCGGCCCACTGCGCGCCCGCCTGTATCAGATACGCGCGCAGCATGTCCGGGTTTATGCTGCGCCCCAGCTCCGCGCTCTGCCAGGCGTTGTACTGCTCTATCGCGCCGCCCTCGCCCTCCACCGCGAGTATCACCTGTGACTCGGTGGCGGGCGTCACGTAGTACTTGAGCGCTATGTCGTAGCTCACCGGCTCGGCGCTGCGCACCTCTACATGGTCGGTCAGCGGCCGCACCGTGTCGCCGCTGACCACCCCCAGCACGTCGTCCAGCACCGCCTGCTGCGTATGACCCTGCTCGTCGCGCCCGCCGGCGCTGGCCAGCACGGTCAACAGCACCTGCCCCGCGCCGGGCGACGTCACGGCCACGTCCTGCACCAGCGCGCTGGCCGAGCGCGCGTAGAACTCATACGCCGCCGCCGGCCCTGCGGTCGAGTATATCGCGCGCGACGTGCGTATGCGCTCGCGGTAGCTGTCATCGGACTCCGCGTCGGCGCCGCCCTGGGTCGCGGTCGTGTTGGCTACGCTCTGCACGTAGGCCAGCCGATCCACCAGCGTGCTCAGCGCCCCGGCCGCATAGCCGTTAGTGGCCGCGCCCGCCTCCATGCAGGTCGCCGCCACCTCGCCGGTCAGCGCGCCCGCCGGTATCGACAGCGCCTTGTCGGTGGCCCAGAACAGCGCGCCGTCGGGCGTCACGCGCGTGCCCTCGGGGATAATCACGTTCACGCTCTGCGCCGCCGATAGCGTAAAGCGCAGCGTGGTCGCGCTGGGCTGCGCGGATAGCCGCTCCACGCCGCGCGTCGCGCCTATCGCATCCAGGTTCTCACCGCGCGCGTACTCCAGCAGGTTCTGCCGGCCCGCGTCGTTTATCGCGGCCAGTATCTGTATGCACGCCTGCAAAAACGCGTTTAGTAACATGCGCCGCTCGTCCGCGTCGCCCAGGTTCACGCCCAGTATCGACTCGAACCGTGCTATCGCGTCAGACGCTATCGCCTGTGCGTCGTAATCCACAAAGTTTATCTCTGCCATACCCACCTCCACGCGCGGCAATGCTCTTTGGCAACCGCCATACGGCTTACGAACTCAAGGTCGGCCCTGATGCAAAGCCGACATCCAAGCTCCGCGACTCGATATCGACCAACAATGCACCGCCGCCATCCACGCCTCAAAACTCTATATCGGCCTCGATGCACAGCCGGCCCAAACCGTCCTCATATGCATTCACGGCGCGCACAGTCACGTCCGGCTCGTATGCCGCAATGTTCTCGGCGATCTGCTGCGCCAGATAGCGCGCCGCCACGTCTATTGGCTTGCCCAGCGCCTCGCGGTTCACGCCCATCGGCCGGTTGAACGCCGCCTCGCCCTGCCATGTGCGCAGTATGTTGCGCACGTTCTGCACCAGCCGCGCGTTGCCCTCGGCGCGCCAGTCAAGCGCCTCGTCAGTGGATCGCACCAGCATGACTGCTTACCTCCTTTAGCGCATAGCTGTCGTTTGGAACTTGCTGCTGGAACTCTGCTTTTTCAGCTCGTTGTACTTCTGCGTTATGTCCACGCCGCTGGCGCTGGACGCCGGCTTGGACTCGGTCACCGGCTTGGGCGTCTTGCTGCTTGACGTCTGCTTTGACGACGTTGACTTGCCGCCGCTCGAGCCTGTCTTTTTGCTGCCCGAGCTCGACGAGGACGTGCCGCCCGCATAGTACTCCTGAAACGTGACGCTCATCAGCGCCTGCGCGGGCTTTATGCCGGCGTCGAATATGACGTCCTTTTCCTCGACCGAGCGTAACTGCCACTTGTTCTGGCCTATGCGCGCGCCGCCCACCTTCAGTACATCGGCCCTGCCCGAGTTGCAGGCCGATATCCACCCGTCCAGCGTCGCGCGCACGTCCACGCCCATGCGCCGCATCAGCAGCACGTTCAGCGATATCGTGCCCAGCTCCGGCCCCTTGTTGCTGGTCTTGGGCCAGCTCGTGCCGTTTTCCTTTGTCTCGGTCTTGTACGACGCCTTGCGCTGCCAGTCGGTGAACGTCGCCCGCTGCGCGCTGTCTATCGCCAGCGTCAGCCCGCCCCAGCTCAATATCTCCATATCTAGTCCTCCAGCCGCGCCAGTATCACGCCCTCGCCGTCGGGATATTCGCAGAACGCCACCAGCGCGCCTATCTCAGGCGGTTCGGCCACGAGCGCGCCGTCCTCGATGCGATAGGCCAGGGCCCCGCCGCCTATCGCCAGCGGCAGCGTCACCGCGCCGTCGCGCTCCGGCACGGTCACGCGCGCCCGGTCGCCCTCCATGCTGCTTATGCGGCCCCGCGCTATCACCATGTCAGGCACCTCCTGAGCGTCAACTGCGCCGCGCCGCGCAGGAAGTCGTACCGCACCGCGTGTATAAACCACGTGCCGGCCATCATGCGGTCGCCGGTCACGCGCACGGTCTCGCCGGCGGCGTATACTCCGTCGGCCAGTTCCAGCGTCACATCCAGCGTACACGCCAGCTTGTTGTGCTCGCGCAGCAGGCCGTAAGCGTACCGCGTAGCCTCGCCGACCGAGAACGCCGGAAGCGCGCGCTCAGCCCGCGCGCCGCCCCGGCAGGCGTCGCCGGACTTGTCGAAGCATATCGCGTAGGTCGCGCCGCTCATGACCGCGTAGCTGGCCAACCGGTCAGCAGCGCGGTCCTCGTACCGGTAGCCCACCGCGCCCGCAAGGTCCAGCGTGCGCACCGGCGCACTGGCCTCGCGCTGCCGCACGCCGTACACCACGGCTCGCCAGCCCATGACCTTGAGCGCACAGCACTCCAGCATGCACCGGTACGCCAGCCAGTCCAGGTCGCACTGGCCGTCCTGCCTGAGCCGGGGATAGCTCACATCGGGCACGTCGTACATGCTCAGCTCGAGCCCGTGCCGCGCGCAAAGCTCAGCAAGCACCCGCTTGAGCGTGACCGCTTCCCACGCCTGCCAGCCCGGCTGGCGCACGCCCGCCGGCGACGACACCGCCTGCAATGTGCACGTGTCGCGCTCGAGCGCTATCCTGTCTATGTACATGACGCCGCTGTCGTAGTGGCCATGGCGCAGCCGCAGCTCGTCGCCCTGCCGCGGCCGCCAGCGCGGCCACAGCGCCTCGACGTCGGTAAAGCGCAGCTCCACCCTGTCCGCGCGCCCGCCCTCGCAGTCCTGCGCCGTGGCCTGCGCGACTGATACGTCCGCGGTTATGTCTGCGCCGCCGTAGTATATCTGCATACAGCTGCCTCCTCCCGCGCAGGTTTATCTCGCCCGCACTACAATACGCACTTCTTACGTAATTTACGTAATTCTTATTGACTTTACGTCCGTTTTGTGGTATAATGAGTTCATCAGGAGGGAACGTTATGAAGTACAAAGACCTGACCGATATGCTCAAGGCCGCCGGGTGGATAATCACAAAAGGCAATCCACACGATAAGGCCAAGCATCCCGACAAGCCGGGCGTAAAGATCCCGATACCGCACCACCGTGAGATCAACGAGAAACTCGCCCGGGCAATACTTCGACAGGCAGGGCTCCGCTAAAGAGCCCCGCCTTTCCCGCCAGACTCACAAGGAGGTAACCTACAATGCTGTACGCCTATCCAATGATAATAAAGCCCCAGGACGATGGCTACTATCTCGCCGAGTCGCCCGACCTTAAGGGCGTGGTCGTGGGCGGCGATAACCTGCCCGAGCTCATACAGGCCGCGTCCGACGGCTGCGCGATGTGGCTGACCGACGCCGAGGACAACGCCGAAGCCATCCCTGTGCCCAGCGAGCCGGGGCAGATAGCGCTGCAGGCCGGCGAATACGTGTCCGTAGTAGTTGCGGATACCGACGTCTATCGCCGCATGAACTCAAACAAGACCGTCAAAAAGACCGTTTCCCTTCCTGAATCGCTCGCCTACGCCGCCGATCGCGCCGGGCTGAGCCTGTCGAAAGTGCTGCAGGACACGCTGGCGACGCGCCTGGGCATATCGCCGTAATAGAGCATGCGCATCCGGCTCACGACCTTCTAGGCCACCCGTGTCCATGGGCGGCCTTGCTTTTACCTCCGCCACGGCGGCAGCTCGTCGCTGGCAGCCTCGTCTATAAGCGGTATACGTATCAGCTCGCCGCCCTCGAACACCACCACGCGGCAAAGTTCCGGGTTGGCGCACAGCAGCACGCTCATCAGCGCGCCGTCGCCGTAGGCCTGTACAGCGATATCGTCCCAGGTATCGCCGCGCACCGCCTTGTACAGGTCGTAGTCGTCCCACGTCCAGCCGTTATACGTTGCCATACGCCACCGCCCTGTTCCGCGCCATAAAGCGCTCAAACCAGACTTCGAACTGGTCCTCAATGTCGCCCATCGCCTGTTCAACCTGCGAAGCCGCATCGCCGCCGCCTTGCACTACCACCTGCGGCGCAAACGTTATGTTTATGCCGCCCAGACCTACGCCAACGCCCGCCGCCGCGTCGGCCAGCAAGGCCCGGCTGCGCGGCGTGTCGATATGCGGCACTATCGTCTCGGGATAGCCCGCCTCGGCGACCTCGACTATCGTGGGCGCGGTCAGCGTCGCGCCCTGCGCCATCTTGGGCACCGTGCTTACGCTTATGGCGCCAGCCGACGCCGCCAGCGAGCGCAGCCGGTTAAGGCCGCTCTGCGCGCTGGATATGACGCGCGACATAGCGCTGTCCATATAGCCCGCCATGCCTGCCAGCGCCGCACCCATGCTCGCGGCCACCGACTGCCATGCGCTCGTCCAACTCGGTGCGAACGAGCCGCGCACATTGCTCAGCATGCCGCTCATGGCCGCGCTGACCACGCCCTGCGACGCCGTTATGCCCAGCGCCAGGCCCTGCCCGGCATACATACCCATCTCGCGCATAACCACCGACGGCGAGTGCGTTTGCAAAGTGTCCTGCGCCGCATCTATCGCCGCCTGCGACATGTCGCCGCCCGCCGTGGCCACCGTGGGCGCGCCCGCGGTCATACCGTCGGCCAGACCCTGCGCGCTGTCAGTGCCGGCCTGCTCAAGCTCCGCCTGGGCCTTTGCCAGCTGTTCGGGCGGTATTGCATTCAGGTCTTTCCCCACACTAAACAGGCTTTCCAGGGCCAGCGGAGCGCTCATCAGCTTTAGCGTCTGCATCATGTCGGCCATTTCCTGCAATTCCGGGCTGACCTGCTCGCCAGCGGCCTGCAACGCGGCTATGGAGCTGGTATACTCGTCCAGCTGCGCCTGTCCACCCAGATCCTCGAACAGCGTCATGGCTACGTCCGAGTCAATGGCCGTAAGCTCGTCGCTCAGCGCTTCCATCTGGTCTACGCCCTGGCCCAGCCGAACCATAATGCGCGCGTATTCCTCCGGGTTTTCGTTGGCCCAGTTCAGATTTTCATCGATTTTGGCCCGCAAGTCCTGGTACTGCGCCATCCACCCCAGATAGTCGAACCCGCCCGCGGCCGCGTCCAGTTTGCCCAGCGCGGGCATTGCGGTATCGACCGCCTTGCCCACGGTCTCGGCCATTATCTTTGCGTACTGCGCCGTGCTGCGCGCATACGCGTCGTCACGCTGGCTATAAAGCTCGTCTACCGCCGCCTCTATCTCGGCCGGCGTCCTGCCTTGCTTCTCACCCGTCGCGCGCGTTTCGCCTATCAGGTTCATGTACATCTCGTCTAGCGCCGACTTGTCCGCGTCGAGCTGCTCCCGCAGTGCCGCATACAGCTCCTGCGTCGAGCCGTAGCTCAGCATGCCCGACTTTATCTTTTCGGCGAACGTATACATGTCCGCGCTGCGCTGCTGCTCCTCTATCTGGAGGTACAGCTCGCTTATCTTCCGCTGGTAGTCCGCGACCGCCTCGTAGTCTATCTCGCCGCCCGCGAGCGCCTGCTGGAACTCCTTATCTATTAACGCGGCGTACTTCTGCACCTCGGACTGCAGGCCGCTGTAATATTCGCTCGCGAATCCGGCCCAGTCCCGGCCGGTCTCGCTGTCCGTGCCGAACGCCTGTTGCAGCGTCAGCTGTACCACGCCGCTCTTTGCGCCCAGCGCGTTATACACGCTGTCGGCGTAATCGGTGTACGCCGCCTGCAGCGACGCTATGTCGTCCTGCGACAGCGTGGGTGCGGACACAGTGGCCATCAGCTTGACGCTCAGATCCATGTCCGCAGCGCTCAGCGCCGCCGCCGTGGTGTTCAGCGCTTCCCACTGCGCGTTCAGCTCGTCGGTGGCCGATACAAACGCCGTGGTCACCGACGCGGTCAGCGCGTTTATCTCGTCCTCGCTCAGCGACAGCTCGCCAAAGCGCGAACCCAGCTCCGCCGCTATCGACGCCCTGTGCGCAGCGTCTATCGCCGCGCCCACCGCCGCTATGCCCGCCGCCAGCGCCAGATACGGCGCGGCCACGCCCACCGGCGCCTTGAGCACCGCCCACAGCGCGCTTGCCGCCTTGGCCGCGCCCAGCATGCCGCCGCCGTTTTTGCTGCCGCACAGGCCCGTCAGCGAGGCCGACAGCCGCAGCAGCCCGCCTACCGCCTTGCTGCCCACTCCCAACGCCGTGGCCAGCGCGCCCAGGTTGCCCAGCAACGACCACGTGCCCTCGTCCAGCCCGCTCATCCAGTTAGCGCACTCGGTCAGCACTCCGGACCAATACTGCATGGTGGGAGCCAGCTTCTCGCCTATCGTTATCAGCACGTCCTCGCCCGCCGACTGGAGCGAGCGCATCGAGCCGCCCAGGCCGCCCTCCATCGTCTGGGCCATCTGCTCGGTCACGCCCTGGCTGGCGTTTATCTGCTGCGACATGGTCTCCCAGCTAAGCCCGGCCTTGCTTATAAGCCCCAGCGCCTGGGAGCCGTATTCCTCGCCGAATATCTTGCTCATCAGGGCCACCTGCTGCTGGTTGCCCATGCCCTGAAGCGCCTGCTGGAACTGGCCGAATATCTCGTTCATCTCCAGCAGGTTGCCCTCGGAATCGGTGATCTGTACGTTCAGATCGCTGAGCACCTGCGCGGCGTCAGAGCGCTCCGACGCGGTGGACAGCTTGTTTATCAGCGCGCGTATCGTCGTGCCGGCTTCCGCGCCCTGCACGCCCGCCTGGCCCAGCATGCCCACCATGGTCAGCAGCTCGACCGTGCCGCCCTTGAGCATCTTGCCCACGTCGCCCGCGCCGGTCACAGCGTCGAATATCTGCTGCTGGTTCACGGTCGCGGCCGCGGCGGTCTTGTTCACCTGGTCGGCCCAATCGTCTATGTAGTCCTGGCCCACACCCAGTATCGACACGGTCTGGCTCATGTACTCGGCCACCGAATCGATGCTCAGGCCCGACGCCTGCGCGGTGTTCAGCACCGTTGGCAGCAGCGCCAGCGTCTGCGCGGTGTCGTTGCCCGCCTGGCCTATTGAGAGTATGGCCTGCGCCGCCTCGGACGCCGAATAGCGCGTGTCGCGGCCCATCTGCCGCGCCGCTTCCGTGAGCTGTACCATGTCGCTGTCCGACGCCTGCAACGTCGCCTGTACCTGGCGCATCGAGTCGTCGAACTCCATGTACGTCTTGACGCCCAGCGCCGCCAGCGACAACATCGGCAGCGTGACCGTCTTGAGCACGCCGTCGCCAAATTTGCTGAGCCGGTCGCCGTACTTGCGCAGCATGTCCTGGCGTTCGGCCAGGCGCCTGGCGAACTCCGCCTGGCTTTTGCGGGCCAGCTCCTGCTCTATGCGCGCCTGTTCGGCGGCGCTCTCGCGCGCCAGATTCTCGCGCTCTTGCGCGGCCTGCTGCTCTATGCGCGCCAGCTCGGCGGCGTTTTCGCGCGCGAGCTGCTGTTCTTCCAGCGCATGCTTTTCGCGCAGCTGGCGCACCTTCAGGGCCGCCTGTTCCTCGGTCACGCCCTTTTGGTTCGCCAGCTTTTCGGCGAGTTGCTTTTCGGCGAGCGCGTTTCGCTCGAGCGTCCGCTTCTCCTTCTCGCTCAGCTTTTCGCTCTTTTCGGCCAGCTTGCTCAGCGTCTTGCTGGCGCTGGCCGCAGCTGCGGCCAAAGTCGGGCTTATCTCGCCGCCGATGCCTATCGTGGTCTGGAACGTCTTTCTTGCGGCCATGTCCGCCCTCCTTCAGCGCGGCAGCGCTCAACGCCGGCCGCGCGCCTTAGCCTGCGCCTGGGCCTTGGCCTGCGCCTCGCGCACGGCGTCCGCCCGGCGCTTTGCCGCGCCGCACAGGTCGGAAAAGTAGTCTATAAAGGCCGTAGCCCGCATCCCGGCGAGCCACGGCCCAGCTATGTGCCAGTTTATAGCGATGTCGGCTATTGCGCGTCGGAAGTCTCCGGCTCGCCATCCGCCGAGCTGTCGAGCAAAAAATCCCGCGCCAGCTCCTGCGCCGCCATGCCGTCGCGCGCGCTCAGCCGCCTGAGATCCTCCGGCGCGATGTGCGCGTTACGCTTTGCGACAGCAGCGCAGAACAGCATGAACTGCGTATAGCCCTCGAACTTGGGCAGCACGGGCTGTGCGCGCCCCTCTGCGCTGCGCGCCCGGTCCACATCCAGCATATCGGTCACGGTCAGCGCCTCAAAGTCGTAGGGTATCTCGCTGCACAGCGCGCCGTTTATCATTATCGGCGCGCGCAGCTTCAGCGTCCCGGTAAACTCCTTTGCCATGTCGTATCCTCCTTCAGTCGAGTCCGTCGTAAATGTCCGCGCCGTGATCCTCGCCCAGCACGCGGTACTGGTGCGCGAACTTGTCTATCAGCATCAGCTCCGAACCGTCGCTGTCAAGCAGCTGCATGCGGTGCACCGCGTATACCGCGCTGCCCTCGGCGACGGCGCCCGTCTCCACGCTGCCCAGCGAGCCGGACACGTACTCGCCCGTCAGGAACGCCTTGCCCAGCCTGAGCGCCGAGCCCGAGCCCGCCATGAACGTGGACTGCTTGAAGCGCAGCTCGAGCTCGTGCGTGCCCGGCTGATGCAGCCGCAGCACGTCGGCGGAGATGCCGCGCGTGTTTATCGTGGTCTGCATGTCCTCAAACTGTCCGGCCGAGGGCAGCGCTATCGTGCCCATTATGCCCGGCCCGGCAAAGTCCTGCGTCGCAAACGCCACCTCGGGCAGCTCCACCGAGCCCTGACAGCCGGTGTCCACGCCGCCGTCCAGTATCTTGCTCACGGCTATCGCGCCGTATATCCTAGACATGCGTATCCCTCCTCACTCAAACAGCAGGTCCAGCCCCGCGTCGGTGTAGCTGACCTGCACGCTCAGCGCCTGCAGCGGCGGCACACTGGTCACCGCAGCGCTCAGATGTATCGTGAACCGCACAAGATCGGTGTTCAGCGCATCCGCGCCGGTGTCGACCGCGCATTTTGCGTAGCACAGCGCCCCGGCGCTGACCAGCCCGTCCAGCCAGCCCTGTATGCTGGTCACTATCGCCTCGCGGTTGTTGCGGGTCATCGGCTGGTCTATCACGTCCCAGTAGCGCAGCGTTATCTGGTTGCACAGATAGTACAGCATGCGCATATTGCTCGCGAACACCGCGCGCGCGTCGTACTCGCCGTCCGCGTCATACGCCGCCGTATGGCTGCCCCACAGCCGCCACGCGCCGCCCCAGCACAGCACGGTCGAAATGCCGCCGGCGTTCAACTGGTTCGCGCCGTCCAGCGTCAGCACCGCTTCCACGCCGGGCGAGCTGTACGCGCCCTCCACGTCGTCCAGTATCTTGTTGGACGCCGTCTCATACGGCAGGCCGTTGTTGGCGTTGTCTATCAGCATCTGCCGCGTTATCCAGCGCGCCGCGGCGTGCAGCAGACGCCCGCCCACGCTGACCAGCGGCCAGCAGACCACGACGCTGTCCTGATCCATGTCCAGCGACGCCTTTACCGACAGCGCGTCGCTTATAGTCGCGGTCGTGCCGTCGCACGGCAGGTTGGCTACCACCAGCACCGGAAACTTGGTGGACGCGCTCGCCGCGGCGGCTACCAGCGCCGTGTGTACGTCCTTGTCGCAGCCCCACTTTAGCGCGCAGGCCAGCGACGGCACCAGTCCCAGCCGCGGATACACCAGGTCTATCGCCTTTATGCCGGTGGGCGGCGTGCCGTCGCCCGCCTGGCCTATCACGGCGGCGGAGGTCAGCTTGCCCGTGTCCACGCGGCTGTACGTCACCTCCTGCGGCGTGCTCAGCTCGCCGGTCAGGTCGGTAACGGTCACCCGGCCGGTCGAGTAGTTGTAGCTCACCGCAAAGTCCACGCCCTGCGTCTTGTCAGCTATCGCGACGCTGGACAGTATGCAGTCCGCGTCCACGAACGAGCCGCTGCCGTTTATCAGCGTCAGACTCTGCGTCTGCTGCTCGTCCGCCCGGACCGTATCCGGGTCGAGCACGTTTATGGCCACTATCGGGCCTATCGCGGTGCGCCCGCCAAAGTGCGCGTATACGGCCTCGGCCAGGTCGTACTTGTCAAAGTCCCACGCCATGCCCAGCATGTCCACCGCCTCGGCGTAGTTGCGTATCAGCACCGGCGTGTTGACCGGCGCCGGGTGCGCCGCCAGATGCACCGGCGCGCAGCCGATGTACACCGGCACCGTGCCCGACGCCGCGGGCTGCGCATGCTGCGTCGCGCCCAGCGTCGCCGTTATGCCATGTATGTAGCTCATCTCATGCACCTCTTTCTAATCCAGATCGCACGCGCCCCAGTGATCCGCCGGCGGCAGGGCCAGCGCCTCGAGCCGGAAGTCCACCAGCGTGCGGTACATCGGGCGCGCGTCCACCGCCACGCCGTTTTGCTCCCAGGCCTGCGCCTTTATGCCGGTCACGAGGCAGCCGTCGATAGCGCCCGCCGCGCGCAGCGCCAGCACCACGCGGTCGCTCAGCGCCAACGCCGACACCCAGCCCTGCGCGTCCGGCAGCTCTATGTGGCCGTCTATCGGGCGCACGCCCGGGTCATATGTAAGCAGCGCTACGCGCAGGTCATAGCTTACTTGCTCCGCGCCCATGCCGCCCGCGCTCTCCAGCGCCATGCCGCGCAGCATGACCGTCGCGCTGGGGTAGCGCGTCAAGCCCGTCAGCTCCGGCCGCGCGCTCTCGGCGGCGGTCTCCAGCGGTATGTACTGCGCGTATACCTCGACCGGCGCCCAGTCCACGTGTTCATCGTCCAGGCTGCCGTCGGCCATGCGCCGCGGGCGCTTGAGCTGCATGTCGCCCAGCGCGCCGCGCAGGAACGCGCACGCCGCGTTCACCGCCTCTACCTGTGTCGCGATTGCCATTGCCTGATGAACTCCTCCTCGATGTGTTTGATTATGGGCTCCGCCACGTCCCTGTTTTCGTACACTATGCCTACGAACTCGGGTATCGACAGCGTGTGGCGCACCTGTACGCGCTCCCTGCCGGCAGCGTCAGTCCGCTCAGTCCGTTCCCACACCAGATGTCCCCATTTTGCCGAGTTGGGCACGAACGTGCGCGCACTGTTCTGCTTGGGGCTGCCGCGCCGTATCGTAGTAGTCACGCGGTAATTGCGATTGCGCGGCCGGCGGGGCGTGAACGGGAAATGCCCGCCCACTGTGAGCCGCCGGCCCCAGTACGTTATCTCGATGAGGCTGTTTCTGCCGGCCGCCGCGCTCAGGTTCAGGTTCCGCTGATGGTCGCCATACGTGGCGCTGCCCTGCGATATATCACTCTCGTCCAGCTCGTATACCGCCGATACCTGGCGCGCTATCTCGTCGGCGATGAACGCGCGCGAGCGGCCCAGCGCCGTCGCCAGCGTCGCGGCCGCCGCGTCCGCGCCCAGCTCCTGCTCGCAGCGGCGCGCCATGTCCAGCAGCCCGCTCGCGTCTATCCGCAAAAAGCCGCTGCCGCGATGCGCGCCGCGTTTGCTCGTCATGCCGGACTTGTATGCCATGCTTTCGCCTCCTGCCATGCGCGTCATGCCTTGTCTGACCGCGTCCCGTGCCTGTCGCCGCTTTATGGGCGGGCTGCGCCAAATTGCGCGCCCATGTATCAAGCGCGCTAGATCCCGTTGCTCTGGAGCGTTATCTCCAGTATGCCGTCCTGATCGACACACTGGGTCACGACCAGCAGCCGCTCGCCCACGCGCATCTGACGGCCGGGCACGGGCCGCGCGGCGAATTCAGACGCGCGCACGTACATAAGCGTATCGCCCAGCATTATGCCCGACCTGTCGCTGCGGCGCTTGAGCAGGTCGTTGTCGAACACGACCTGCATCCTGCGCCCGTCCACCTCGATGCACTGGGCCGCGCCCAGCCGCGCCATTGCGCCGAATATCGCGCATACCGCGCGCGCCGATACATCCATCATTTTCCCCCTCCGCACTCCCGCGGCCTTCCGGGGCGGTCGGCCCGCCCGTATGCACTGTTACAGTGCCGGCCGCACATCCAGTGATACCATATCGTTACCTGCCGCGCCGCCGGGTACTTTTGGTTTCGGCGCTCGCCGCGTCGGCATCTACCGGCGATTCGTCCGGACCCTCTGCCGGCGGCATGCTTTCCTCCTGTGCCGGCTCTGAGCCGGAAGCTCCCAGCTCCGATTCAAGCGGCTCTATGCGTTCCGGCAGCTCCGCTTCAGAAACTACGGAAGTCGGCTCCAATGTTGCCGCCATCTCGCCCTGTACCTGCGTTTCCACGCGTTCCGGCAGCTCCACGCCCATAAGACCCACGGCTCCGGTCGCCACCCATGCGCGCACCTGCTCCACGTCGCCACACTCGAATACGTCCCCGGCGCTGTACAGCACGCCGTACAGCAGCTTGCGCCGCGCCATTATCTTCATGCCGGCCTCCTCAGTCGCACAGGCGCACACGGCAGGTAGCATCCGACGCCTGCGCCGCCGCTACCGCGTAGCCCAGCACTACGGTCAGCTCGGCTTTGGTCTTGGTCGCCGCGCCGTCGGCGTTGAGATACAGCGTGTCGCCTACGGCTAGCGCTTCACTGGCCGCCTTGGGCATCTCGTATACGCCTGTCACATGTACCGCGCCGACCTTGCCCGCGGGTATGTCGTTGCCTGCCACGCCCGCGCGCGTGCCCAGCTTCACTATGTCGCCCAACTTTATGGTCTCGCCGGTGGTGTTAAGGTAGTCCAGCGTCTCGCCGCGCTGAATGTATGTCGCCATATGTCATCCCTCCTGTCGTGATACGCCGCTCTGAGCCGGCTTACAGCGCCGCGGGCTGCGCGCCCGGGTTCTTGTACAGTCCGCGCCAGTCCAGCACGCTTATGCCCCAGTCCATGTAGATATCCCACACGAAGCCCAGCTGACCGGGCGTCTCCATGCGCCGTATCGTGGGCGTGTCCACGCCATTGAGGTAGTCCACCTGTATCGTGTCCACGGTCGCGGTGTTGGCGGCCAGGAACCAGGCGTACTTGCCGCCAGCGCCCAGCTGCGCCAGCAGCTCCGGATCCTCGACCACCTGCAGCGCCTCGTACACCGGGTTGGCGGCCTGCATCTCAGTCGCGCTTGACGACAGCGCCGTGGTCTTTATCGTCGGCGAGCCCAGCAGCATGCGCGCATACGCGCCCATGCCGGTGGGCACTATCAGGTACTGCGGCCGCACCTGTATCACCTGGCCGCGCGCGTTGCGCTGCGTGGTCATGGCCTCCATGGCCGCCACCAGATTGGCCAGGTTCAGCGCGCCCGCCGTGGCCAGATTGCCGTGCTCGCTGCCGAACAGCGCGTGGCCGTCCTCCAGCGCCGGATTGCCGGCCAGCACCTGATACACCTGCCGGTTCAGCGTCAGCTTGGTGCTCAGCGCGTACCGCGCCGGCAGCGATGTCAGGAACCCTATGTCGTCGTTTATGAACGCCTCGCGGGTCATCGTGAACTGACGGCCATACGTGTGCAGCTCGCGCCCGCCCTGGCGCTCGTCGGTGGGCACGTCATGCTTGAGCTCGCCGCCCTCGGGCACCAGCAGCAGCTCGCCCGCGTCGCCGCGCCGCCACTGCGCCTGCGTGCGCTTGAAGTCGGTCAGCGTGCCGCGCTGCGTCCAGATTTCGAACGTTGTCGGCGCCAGCTGATAGCCCTGCGTGTACGCCTTGTCTATCGTCTGGTCGAGTATAGACGGGAACGCCGCCGTGGGGCTGAAGTACGCGCGGCTGGATATCAGCTGGTCGAACAGATCGGACGCGCCGCGCAGCCGCATGCCGCGCGCATCGCGCGCCGCTTCGCCGCCGTCGCGCTCGACCGCCTCCAGCAGCATGTCGCGCAGGCTGAGGCCCCGCAGCTCGCGCGCGCCCTCGGCAGGCTTGTCCACGCGCATGCCGGCACGCAGCAGCAGCGCGTCGGACGCCGCCGCGCGGAACTTGTCGCTCTCGTCGCGCGTCACCTGCGCCGTGAACAGCGGCCTGCGCGTGCGCAGCTGCTCCAGCACCGCCGCGCGCACCTGGTCCAGCGTGGAGCCGTCGTCGATATAGCGCGCCGCGTCCACGCCGAACTCGCCGCACAGCGCGGTTATGTCGCTGACCCTGCGCCGCTCGGCGCGCAGTATGTCGTCCACCGTGCGGCCCTGCGTTGCATTTGGCTGTACCGGCACGGTGTTGCCTGCGGAGGCCGTAGGTGTGCCGGCACTTAGGCCGCCATTACCGCCGACCGTTGCGCCGCCATTGCCACTCGCAGGCGCGGCGTGCGCCATATTGTCCATTCTACCAAACGTCATGCCGCTGGCAGGTGCAGAATGCGCGCCAGCGTCCACGCTGCCGGCTGCATCACCGGTCGCACGCGCGCCGCTTTCGACCTGCGCGGCCTCCTGCCCGTATGTTCCGGTATCTTCGTTGCGTCTATAAGGCATCTTATCTCCTCCCGCATCCGGGCCGTTGCCGGCCCCGTATCCTTCCATGCTCCTGCCCACGCCAACTGTGGTATCGGCAGGTATGCTTACTATGCTTATCTCCATCGGCGTCCAGTGGCGCACGTACAGCTGCGTCACCTCGCCGTCCGCGCATACGCGCTCGGTCCTGTCCACCGAATACGCCACGCTGACGCCGCGCAGCGTGCCAGCGCGCACCTTGTCCGCGATGCGCTGCGACTCAGAGTCCTTATCGAACGCAATGGTCGCCCGGCCGCGCCCATCCGATATCGATACGTCGAGCACACGGCCTATCACCTCGTCGCGCATGTGGTTGTACAGCACCACGCCCAGCTCGCGCAGCCGTGTCAGATCCACCGCGCCGTCCGCATGGTCGAGTATCTCGTCGTATTCCTCGCCGCGCCACCAGTCGTAGCGCCGGTATGGCGTCTCGCTGCTGAACGACAGTTCAAAGCGCTCAGCCGCGGCGCTGCTTTCAACCTGCACGCCGTCCAGCTCACGTGCGCCGCCCGCGGTGGGCGTGCCCGGCTCAAGCCGCCGTATCCCAGCCACGTAACGCGTCTGCACTTCGCTTTGCATGTCCGCCGCTGGCCGCGTCTGTGCCGTGCCTTCCATGCTCTGCCCGGCTCGCGTCGGGTCGCGCACGCCCCTGCGCCTGTCCATATTTACATCGTTCATTGTCCGCCCTCCTCATTGCTGCCATCAATCTCCCCGCCGCTTTCATCGCCAGCGGCGCCGCCCGCCGAACTACTGCCCACTGTGCCGGCCGCCGCATCGACCTGCCCCGCGCTCCACGGCAGCTTTAAGCCTATCGACTGCGCGTAGTCCTGTTCGGCCTTCAGCTGATCCATCATGCGCCGCCAGTCGTAGCCGCTCGCGCCCGCTATCTCCGCGAAGGGCTTCAGGCCAAACTGCAGCGCGGTCGCGTTGGCGTTGGCCTCCTTCTGCGGGTCAATCCACTGCCGTCCCTGCGGTATCCAGTCGCAGCGCAGGTAATCCTGCTTGCGCGCCCAGAAGTCGGGTATGTCCACCCGGCCCGACACTACGGCGGATATGACAAAGCTCTCGTACACCTCGGTCAGCACATGGTCGGTCAGCGACTGCTGCTCCATGCGGTAGGTCATCTCGTCTTCGATCAGCCCCTGCCGCGCGCTCGAGTACGTCACCTGGCTCATGTCGCGCGACGCCACCTCGTAGCTCAGCCCCAGCGACGCCGCCGTCATGCGCGTCAGCAGTCGTGTGAAGCTGGTCGCCTCGCTGCCCGCGCTGGGCGGCTGCGCAAAGCTCACGTCCTCGTCCAAGCCCAGGTGCGCTATCATGCCGGGCGTTATCGTCGAGCCCTGGTACTCGGGCGCGCCGTCGCGGTTGCGCCGCGCCAGGCCCATGCCCACGCCCACCGGCGGCGTGGAGCGCTTTATGAACGCCGCAAAGCACGCCGCCACGCGCTCCTTAACCGACTGCGCCTCAATGTAGCCTTCTACGTCGCGCAACCGCGCCATCGCGGCTGCGGCTGCCGGCATCTCGCGCACCTGGCCCGGCCGCGTCGACGCGCGGTAGAATATGCAGTCATTTTCCGGTATGAACACAGGCGCGCTGCGCTCCAGCTCGTCCGGCGTGCGGGGCGTTATCCAGTAGCCCACCGTCCGGCCCGCCGGCGTCAGCTCCACGCCCGCCACTACAGTGTTGCCGCGCTCATGCGGCGCCGTCACCGTGCCGGCCAGCATGTCCACCTCCAGCAGTTGCAGCTGCAGCGGCACTGTGCTGCCGCCGTAGCTCTTGACTATGAGCACGCCGCCGTCCACCAGCTTGCGCCGCACTATCTGCGCGCACATCTCGTCGAACGTCAGCGCGCCCTGCGCGTCGCAGTTGCGCGCACGCCGCCAGCGCTCGAACAGCGCGCCCAGCCGCGCGTCCAGTTCCGCGTCGCCGGTGTTGGGCTGCAATTGCAGGCCCCAGCCCACCACGCCGCGCAGGTACGCCTGTATCATCGAATTGAACAGGTCGCTGTTGCGCTCCAGATCGCGCGCCCGTGCGCGCAGCAGGTCACGGTACGCGCTATCGGTCATGTTGGGCGGCGCGTTCGTCACGCGCCAGCTGGCGTTCAGCCGGTCGGGCCGCGCCGCGTCGTAGTTGCGCATACCGTCCAGGCCGTCCAGGCCGTCGCGCATCGAGCGCAGCTCGCGCACGCCGCGCCGGTAGCATTCGCGCCGGTATGCCCACCGGGGCGCTATGCGCGCCAGCCAGCTCAGCCCGCCCTCGCGTGTATTCATCCGCTCATCATCTCGCTTGTTCACCTTCCGTTTTGCCGCCGCCTTACCCGGTCCTACCGTCGGTCGAACACCGCCGCGGTAAAGCCCGGCAGCAGCCCTCTGCCCGCTGCGTTCTGCGCGGCCTGTTCAGCGCGCAGCGCTTCCAGCTCTTCTCGCAGGGCGGCCAAGTCGTAGAACGTCACGCTGTGCGAGCCCAGCTGCGCCTGCTTGACGCCGCCAGAAGCCAGCTGCGTTATCACCGATTCAAGCTCATTTATGCGTTCCTCTCGCGTCATGCCGTCACCTCATATGCGCGCCCATATAGGCGGAGCGGATATTTCTGCGATATCCGCTCCCACGTATCAAGCGCCAACGTTGGCGCATCAAAACCCACTTTCGCGTATCGCCCGCCAGCTTTCCCGTATTAAAGCCAACTTCTGCGTATCACCTGCCAGCTTTGGCGCATCAAAACCCGCTTTCGCGTATCACCTGCCAGCTTTGGCGCATCAAAACCCGCTTTCGCGTATCGCCCGCCATCTTTGGCGCATCAGCGTTCGCTATCGCGACTGGCCTGCCGGCTCCGGTGAGGCGCCGTCCGCCCGCAAAGCGCATGTCCGGCCTTATCGTTCAGCCCATCCACCCGCCGGAGCCATGCACCCAGTCGCCGCCGACGCCCGCGAGCCAGCCGCGCCCCGCCGGGGAGTAAGGAGGTACAACCTCCCCGGCAGGCGGGCTGCCGACCGGTCGCGTGCTCAAATCGCCCACGCCCTGCTGGCCCGCGTCCGATTGGCCCGCGTCATCAAGGCCGAGCTGCCGCACGCCCAGCCGGTCGGCTACCGCGAAGGCGTACACCTCCGCGTCGAGATAATGGTTGGCCGCGTGGCTCGTGCGCGGCTTCCAGGTCTCGCGTCCGGTCTTGTCTGCGACTTTCTGCTCCGCCGTCACCTGCTCGGCGTAGTCGCGGTCGCAGTCCGCGTGGTTCATCCAGCAGCCCGTGCCCATGGGCAACCGCAGGCGGCTGGCTATCATGTCCTTGTACTTGTCGCCGTACACCAGCGTCAGCGTCCAGCCACGCGACGCGCGCCCCTGTTGTGCCTGATGCGACAACCTGAAACCCGACGCTATCGCCGGCGTAGTGGGCTGGCCCTTCACCGGCACCGCCCATTCGATGTGCGCCAGGCAGTACTGCAGCACCATGTCGGTCTGGTCGCCGCTGTCTATGCCGCACATGCCGACCATCAGCCCGACGCCATCGCGCTTGCGGTACGTCTGGCTCATGACGCTGGTCACCTCGTCCCAGTTCTCGCAGCAGCCGTGCGCTATGCCCTGGCTGGTCATGCCCGGCCCCCAGGCGCGCAGCACCCAGTACAGCCGGTCGCGCTGCACGTCCACGCCGCCGGTCAGCAGCTCGGCCCAGTCCGGCACCTGCCAGCGCAGCTCGTCGCCGCAGCGCTCCAGCACCATGTCCGCGTCGGTGCGCATGCGCAGATCCTCCCACGGCTCGGCCAGCCAGCTGTTCACGAAGTTTTGCAGCAGCTCCGGCTCGTCCTTGTCGCGCAGGAACTCGTTCACTGCCTGCGACCACGTAACCCACGGGCTGTACAGCGCGTTCATCCAGAAGCCCAGCTTCAGCGCGCCCTGCCTGCGCCCGCGCACTGCGCGCCACTCTCCTGCGCGCAGCATGCCCGGCTTGCGCGTGTCCGGTATCAGCGCGCCGCACTCCGGGCATATGTACACGGCGGCCGCGGCGCGGTCGTCGCGGCTCATGCCCGGCTCGGACGGAAAGCGGATGTTGTCAAACGCCAGCTCGCCATACGCGCCGCACTCCGGACACGGCACAAAGTAGTGCAGCTCGCAGTCGGCCGCCTTGAGTTCGCTCCATATTTTGCCCGACGAAAGCGTTGGCGTGCTGGTCAGGTATATCTTGCGATTGTCGAACGTCTTGGTGCGCTCCCGCGCCAGCGCGACCGGATCGGCCTCGCGCCCCGCATTGGATACGTACTTGTCCACCTCGTCCAGCATCAGTATGCGTATCGGATTGCTCGCCAGCGCCACCGGCGAGCCTGCCCATGCCAGCAGCAACGTCATGCCGTCGAAGCGGTACTCTATAAGGCTCGATTCGCTGCGGCGCAAACGTTCGCTTAATTGCGGCGCGTCCTCCAGCATGGGCCGGATGCGGTTGGCGCTCACCGTCCGGCACGACGCCTCGGTCGGGTACACCACCAGCGTCGGGCTGGGGTCGGACGCTATCACCTTGCCTATAAGGTTCAGCTCGACCTCTGTGCCACCCACCTGCGTGGGCTTGCAGAACGCTATCTGCTCCACCGTGGGATCATCGAACGCGTCCATTATGCCCGCCAGGTACGGCGCGACCGAATTGCGCCACGGCCCGGGCATCGCCGAAGCCCGGCGGCTGAGCACGCGGTACTTTTCGGCCCACTCGCTGGTAGTCAGCTTCTCGGGCGGCGCAAACACTCCCAGGCACCGCCTGACCAGCGGCGACCACTGAGGCTGTCCGCGCCGTGCCACATATCCCACCTCCACACATCGGGCGCGCATCAGTCCGTTGCGGCGCTATCTGTGGTTTCGCCGGCGGGCGTTCTACCGGCAGGCGTTCCGCCCTTGCGCCGCGCCGCTCTTATCGGCGTGAGATTGCCCACCGACAGCCGCGACAGCGCGCTGCGGATAACGCTCTCGCACTGCTGCTCTATCTCGGCGGCCTCCGCGCGCCCCACATGCCCCACGAGCAGCCCCGACACGCGCCGCGGCAACGCCAGCGCGGCCCGCCGTATGCCGCTGAACAGCTCGGTCAGCTCGTCCTCAAGCTCGTCGCGCAGCACGTACTTGCCCGCCGCGACCGCGTTCTTGAGCTCGCCCAGCTCCGCCTGCGCGCGCTTTAGGCGCACTTCCGCCGCCATCTTCTGCTGCGCCAGCGGCAGCTCGTCGTCCGGCTCATCCATGCCCGAACCGATGGCGCTCGCATCCCGGGTATTGAGCACGCCGCGCCAGTTCAGCACGTCGAGCAGGTCGAACGTGCCGCGCTCCAGCTGCGGGCAGCCCTGCGCCACCCACCTGCCCAGCGTCACGCGCGATATCTCCATGTTCGCGCATATCCACGTCGTGCTCACCACGACGCGCCCGTTCACCAGTTCAATGTGCTTTTCCAACGCCGCCGCCCCCATTTTTGTAAACTTGTTAACCATTTTATTTTCATCACAGGCAGCCAGGAGCCGGACTTCTTTCGCCCCGTGTGCCCCCGGCGGCCCCGGGAGTACCTTTTTGGTGCGCCCGACCATGAAAATGCCCCGCGACTGCCTGACGCGGGGCGAGCGGCCTGCCGTCCTTCCGGCTGCCTGCCATGATATAAGAATAGCATAAAACCACTGCCCCACAGTTATCAACTTTGAGCCGCGCGGCCGGATATTTTGCTCAGCCGTCGACTGATTCGAGCTTGCCCAGGTTGACCGCCAGCCGATAGAAGAACGCGCGCCGCTCGCGGAAGAACTTGGCCCGGCTCAGCGGCATGGGCAGATCCTCATAGCGCATGCCGAACGCCACATTGAGCAGCATCGCCCGCCGCACGCCCGGCTCGCACGCCTCCTCGACCGAGCGCTCTATGACGGCTATGTCGGCCGCCAGCTGCCCGGCCCGCAGCGCGCGCCGGGCCGTCGGGTCGCCCACGCCGTTGCCCCGCGGCTGACCCGTGCCGCCCAGGTCGTTAAACCCGCCGCGTATCGCGCGCAGCTGTTCGCGCTTGGAACCGTACTGCCGGCAGAATGCGCGCAGCTCGTCGTACAGGTCGCGGTCTACGCCATAGTTGTCCAGCTTCAGCTTCCAGGTGCGCATGTTTCTAACCTCGCTTATCGTAGATGCTCGCCATGCTGCCGCACAGCGGCGGTCATAGTGCAGATGCGATATCGGCCTCCCAGGCCCTCATACATTCCGCGCAGCCGATGGCGTCCACCAGCGGGCAGTACACATACCCGTCCGCCCATATCCACACGTTGCAGCCCAGGCACCGGTGCGCTACAGGCTTTCGGTACGGCTTGTAGTGCTCGCATGTGTACGCATGGTACAGTATCCCGCCGCGGCACCAATGGCTCTGCTCGCCCGGGGCGGCCCAGTTGCTCCATGTCGGGCGTGTTTTGCCCGGATGCGCCGCGTCATACGGGTTTGAATAAGCTCGTATATCGTCATAGCAATGCCCGTATGGACAGCGCCCTGACCACCACAGCAGACAGATATTGCAGATACACCCAACACAGCTTGGCTGTGCCCGTGGCGTCAGCAGTTCGTCTATCGTCAGGCATTGCGGGGTTGCGGCAGCCGGCTTACCTCTCATAGTTCTGCTCACTAATGACGTGCCTCCAGATTTGCTTTCACCGCGTCTATCAGCGCGGACTGCGTTCTGTCCTTGCGTTCAAGTGCGGCCATTATCTGTTCGTCTATCGTGCCGGTCGTGATTATGTGGTGTATGACCACCGTATCCGACTGCTGTCCCTGCCGCCACAGTCGGGCATTGGTCTGCTGGTACAGCTCAAGCGACCAGGTCAGCCCGAACCATATCAGCGTTGAACCGCCCGCCTGCAAATTGATCCCATGCCCGGCAGAGGCCGGATGTATCGCGGCGACCGAGATGCGCCCTGCGTTCCAGTCGGCGATGTCACGGCTGGACTTTATCTCCCGGACGTCGAATCGCTTCTGAATCCTGGCCAGGTCGTGCTTGAACCAGTACGCCACCAGCACCGGCTTGCCGTTCGCGCCCTCTATCAGGTCTTCCAGCGCGTCCAGCTTGCGGTCGTGTATGTTCAGTACCTGCCCGTCCTCGGCATACACCGCGCCGTCCGCCATCTGCGTCAGCTTTCCGGACAACGCTGCGGCGTTCTGTGCGTCGATTTCTGTACCGGCCAGCGAGACCACCAGGTCTTTCTGCAACTGCCGGTATATCCTCCGCTCGGCTTCGCTCAAATGGACTGGCACAGCGTTCATAACGCACTCGGGCATCTTCAGATAGTCTGTGCTTTTCATGCTTATCGTGATGTCGCCGATGCGCCGATATATCTCTGCCTCTGCGCCCGGCTTGGGCTTGTACGAAAACACCTGCATACCGTTGCGCCGGTCAGGCGTGAAGAACTCGTCGCGGTAATGCGTTATGAACCGCCCCAGGCGCTTGCCCATGTCCAGCAGCCGGAACTCCGCCCACAGATCCATCAGGCCGTTGCTGGACGGTGTGCCGGTCAAACCCACTATGCGCTTTATCTTTGAACGTACCTTCAACAGCGCGCGAAAGCGCCGTGTCCGATGGCTCTTGAAGCTGGACAGCTCGTCTATCACCACCATGTCGTATTGCCACGGTATGCCGCTCTCATCGATGAGCCACTGCACGTTCTCGCGGTTGATTATGTGCATGTGCGTTGGCTGCATCAGCGCAGCCCGGCGCTCTTGTGCTGTGCCGACGGCCACCGAGCAGGTCAGCCCCCGCAGGTGATCCCACTTCTGCATCTCCGTGGGCCACGTGTCGCGCGCCACTCGCAGCGGCGCTATCACCAGCACGTGCGTCACCTCAAAGCTGTCCAGGCAAAGCGAGTGTATGGCTGTCAGAGTTATCGCGGTCTTGCCCAGGCCCATGTCCAGCAGCACCGCGGCTTCTTCGTGGTTAAGTATAAAGTCTATCGCATAGCGCTGGTAGTCATGGGGCTTGAATTCCATCCGTCCCACCTCCCTGAATCTCTGTAAGCGCAGGCGCTATCTTCTCCACGCTATCCAGCACGTACACGCGCAGGCCCAGCGCTTCTAGCTGGCGCTTGCGCCGATGCTGCAGAGGCCGAAGCGCACTGCCCGGCGCTTTAAGCTCCGCGCACGCTATGCGCCCACCGGGCAGCAGTATGATGCGGTCAGGCACGCCGTCAAGTCCCGGGCTGACCCACTTGGGGCACATCCCGCCGCGCGCTTTCACTGCCTGAACCAGCGCGCGCTCGATCTGTCGTTCTCTCATGCGTTCTCCTTGCGCGGTCAAGGCAAACTGTGACGTGGAATCAGGTAAAGGGGATTTATCCCTTTACCTGATTCCCATCACTGCTTGACGTCCTTTTTTGCAAATTTGCATTTCTATATAAGGTCCGTTAAGTGCAAATTTGCATGCAGCAACGGGAGTTTTCCCCCTTAAGTGCAAATTTGCACGCAAGGGAAAAACTTCCCTTAAGTGCGGCCAAATTTGCACGTCTAATCGTTGGTTTGCGTGCTTGCAAAAGGCAGTCGTTCCTGAATAACTCCGCGGTATACGCTATACTCGTCCTCAAATTCCTTCAGGTATCGCCGCATGGTATCTTGGGAGACACCCGCAATCTCGGCCAACACCTTGACAGTAATCGGCTCGTTTTTGGGCGCGGCTTTAAAGGCTTCGTCCAAACGCTGTTTGCGCAGCTCCTGCGTAGATTTTCTCGATGACAGCGCCAGATTTGCCGCCGGCGACCCCTCCGGGCTGAACCCGGCCAGCGCGCCCTCGGTGTCCAGCGGGTGCAAGGGATAGTCAAAGTAGAAGTTGACCGGCGCTATCGGCGGAAACTCGCGCAGCGACGCTTCCATGCGCCAGGCTGTGCGCGTGGTGTCAAACTGCTCGATCTCGACCACCTCGCCGTCCTCCGTCTCAGTCTCCACTTCCTTGAACACCGGACGCTTTAGCTCGATTATGTCCAGCTGCGCATCCGGGTCGCGGGCGAACACGCCGCTGCCGCTGGCTCTGTCCATGGCCTTCTTTCCGCCCTGAGCGCCCTTGGAGTGGTGGTGGCAGTAGATCGCCGCCGCGCCCATCTCGGTGCAGATCTTATCGAACTGGTTGCAGAACGCGCCCATGTCGCTGGCGTTGTTCTCGTCGCCGGTTATGACCTTGTATATCGGGTCGATTATGACGGCGGCAAACTGCTCGTCCTTCATGCGCCTGACCAGTATGGGAACCAGCTTGTCCAGCGGCAGAGCGTGCCCGCGCAGGTTCCACACCGTTATGTTCTCCCTGTGCGGCAGCGCAACGCCCAGACGGTCGTATATCCTGATAAACCGGTCTATGCACGACGCCGGGTCTATCTCCAGATTGACATACAGCACCTTGCCCTGCACGCAGCGAAAGCCCAGCCATGTGCCGCCCTCAGCGATGGCTATCGCCAGTTCCATCAGCAAGAAGCTCTTGCCCGCCTTGCTCGGCCCGGCTATGAGCATCTTGTGCCCGCGGCGCAGTATGCCGCGAATCAGCTCGGGCGGCTTGGGCGGCGGGGTTTCCACGTCGCTCAGGCGGATCGGCTCGGGCAGTATGGCGAGTTCTTCGGCGTACTCCAGCCACTCGGCCCAGGTGGGCTTGCCTATGTTGGTGGCCAGCAGTTCCTGCATGACGCCGTTTCGCATGACGCCGGGCATGCGGCTCAGGCGCGACGGATTTTTGTTGGCGCTGTCCACCGGGAAGTCGTGCCGCTCAAGAAACCGGAACAGATAGTTTACTCGCTTTCGGTACTCCTGCTCGTTCGGCGCGTCGATGCGCACCACTGCGTGCACGCTCTTGCCGGCGGAGTCGACCAGGCATGCAATGGGCAGCTCATACCGGCGATAAAACCGCTCCTGTTCGTCCTTGGGCAGCGTATCGGATTCTATGAGCGCATATCGATAGGCGGCTACGTTCATGTCGGACTGGCCCTTGCCGTCCAGCGGGTTGAGCCTGATCCACGCGCCGCAATCCTCGCGATACGGCCCTATAACCTCCCCGATATCCGCGGCGCTACGCAATCGGTCTATGAACACGGACGCCTTCATGGCGAGGTTGGTATTGATCGGCTTGAGCTTACCGTGGCTGTCGGGCCTGACCTGCGTGGCAAAGCCGACGAGCTCGTTCGGCTGAAACAGGGTTTCCAGATAGCGAATGAGCATCTCTGCAGGGCTGGCCGGGTCGTCGGCAAAATCCGTGAACGCCGATATCCAGCCATTCTTCCGGGCCATGGCGCGTATCGTGCGGACGGTGATGGGACGCTCGCAGCCCTTGAAGCCCGCCCAGCGGCGCTCGCAGTCGCCCGCGACATAGCGTGGATCATCCCGCGACCAGTTGTCCCACACGTCGCACTCGTACCCGGCGTCCTTGAGCGCCATGCCTATGCCGAGCCACTCCGCGTAGGAACACGTGCGCACGGGGATACAGCTGAGCGCCGACAAAATCTCATCCATGACCGCTTTCCTCCATATCCTCCGTAAAGTAAATGCCGGCTCCGCCCTTTACCCTCTATTCGGACAGGCAAGGGCTGGATGCGGACATAGCGATTAATCTTTTTTATAGTATGGCGTGGTATAGCCGTCAGCCCGCAGCAACAAACCCGGCGCCCATGACGGCGTCGCAGCCATGCGCTCGCACACCGTTCGCAGCTCCAGCCACGGCCCGGCCTCGATGATGAGCTCGTCGTGGACATGCGCCACGATCGCGCAGTCCCGCAGCGCCTGCATGGCGTGGCACAGGATGTCCCGGCTGATCGCCTGTACGATGTTCTCGACGAATTTCGGGCCGTAGCTCTCCAGCCGCACCCATTGCTTTGCCGCATTCAAGCCCATGTAAGTTACGGAGGTACCGCCGAACTGGTTCCCACAGAGGCGGGGCTTTATGTAAGACAGACTCCGCCCGGAGGGCAGTTTAATGAAAAGCAGGCCGGGTTCGCGGATGAAGCGGATGCCGTGGGTGCTTGTGGTCCATTCCCTTTGTATCGCCTTTGTGACGGCCTCGTCGACCTCCCACCAGAGCTTGACTATGTTGGGGTTGGCCGTGCGCCAGGCGTCCACCAGCGGCTTGAGTTCCTCCTCCTTAAGGCCCATCTCGAGCGCGCCCATGGCCTTGAGCGCGCCCACGCCGCCGCCATAACCCAGCGCCAGCTCGGCTATCTTGCCCTTCTGGCGCAAATGGCCGTTTATGCCGTGCTTTTCGACCGGCACATGGAACATCTGGCTGGCGGAAGCGCAGTATATGTCCTTGCCTTCCGCGAACACCTGCTGCCGCCACTGTTCGCCCGCAAGCCAGGCGATGACGCGCGCCTCGATGGCGCTGAAGTCCGCTACGATGAACCGGCAACCCGGCCTGGGCACGAACGCCGTGCGAATGAGCTCTGACAGCACATCCGGCACCGAATCGTAGAGCATCTTGAGCGCGTCATAGTCCCCGAGGCGCACCAGCGCGCGCGCCGCGTCCAGCTCGGGCAGCTTGTTCTGCGGCAGGTTTTGCAGCTGGATATTGCGCCCCGCCCAGCGGCCCGTGCGCGCGCCGTAGAACTGGAAGCATCCGCGCACGCGCCCGTCCGCGCAGACCGCGTTTTCCATAGCCTGATACTTCTTTACCGAGCTCTTGGCCAGTTGCTGCCGCAATGTGAGCACCGTTTTTAGCGGCTCGGGCGCGGTCTTGAGCAGCTCCGCCACCTGCTTTTTGCCCAGCGTGTCAGTCTGAAGGCCATTGGCGGCAAGCCAGTCTTTCATCTGCTGCACGGAGTTGGGGTTGTCCAGCTCGGTCAGTTCTTTGAGGCCCTCGGTCAGCTCCGCGCGCGTGCGCGCGTCCAGCGAGATGGCGCTGCGCACCAGCTCCATGTCCACCGCAATGCCGCGGTCGTTTATCTGCTGGTCAAGACGGTACTGCGCCCACACTTCCTCAGGCACCGGATACTTGCGCAGCCGCGTCTGTATGCCCAGCTCGACCTCGACGTCGCGCAGATTGTAGGCTTTGAACTGCGCCCATTTGTCCGGGGCGTCTGACGGCAGATGCCGCGCGCCGTCCCGGTCCGGGTTGCAGAAATACCGGATGAGTTCCTTGCCCTCGGTGAGTTTCTGCTTGTCCAGCCCAAGCGCCATGCCCACGTCCTTGAGCGAAAGCGGCAGGCCGAGGTATGCCGACCAGACCATCGTACAATACCAACCCGCCGGGTTTAGATAATCCATGCAGGTATCGCCGGGCGTCGAATAGCCTTCATTGCACAGCGGGTAGCCGTTGCGTCGCAGCCACCGGGACAGGCACACGCGCTCAAACTGCGCGTTGAACGCCCATTTGCGCACGCGCGCGTCGGTCAGCGCGTCGATGATCTCAAGCGGTATCCGTTCGCCCTGCGCCAGGTCTACCACCCGCGCCTCGCCGCCGTCCACGCTGTATCCAAACAGCAATATGTCAAAGTCAGGGCTTTCCACATAGCGGTACACCGACGACTTTCCCAAATCGACGCTGCTGTACGTTTCCAGATCCAAAGACAGTGTTTTCATAGTTACCTCCGCTGAAAGGCGGCGATACATGACCGCCGCCTGACAGTGTGCCGTTTAGCCGTCGGCGCTCAGTACTCCACATTACGACAGGAAGTCCTCGTCGTCCTCGTCCGCGAAGTCGCTTTCTGCGGACGCCCGGCTGCCCAGCGGTTCGCCATCGCGTATCTTTTGCAGGTTGTTCAGTCCGCAGGCAATGCCGCGGTTCCCATTGGAGTTGAACGCGTAAAAGTTGATGCTGGCGCGACCATACACGCCGGAGTACACCTCGCTGCGCGTGAGTATCGGGTTGCGGTCGGAGTCGACCACGCCGGGCGCGGTGGCGGAGTTTGCGTTCACAAAGTAGGCGTTTGCGTACGCGGGATCGTCCGGGCGCTCTGTGTCGCCGTCGCGCAGCGGGTTCTTGATGGCAATCAGCGGCGGCACCGTTTTGCCGTTGCCGCGCAGCTTGCTCTCGCCGTCGCGGTAGGCGGCCTCGATTGCGGCCCTTATCTTCTGCACGGTGACCGTGTCGGACTTGGGGATGATGAGCGAGACGGAGTACTTGGGCGTGCCGCCGTCTATCGACTTGGGGTCCCATACGTTGCAGTAGCTCCAGCGTGTGTCCCTGCCGGTGATGACCTTGGTGGGATTCATGTTCTTAGCCATTATGTATACCTCTCTTTCAATCTTCGTCAAAATCAATTTTTGCGCTTGTCATTTCAGGTCGTTTATCGCTTGCCGGTACGAGAGTGGGCTTGCCCGGCGGGCGCTCCACCAGTTCGCCCAGCACTTCGGAAAACTTCTTCCTGCCCAGCAGTTTCTCCATGGCTGATATTCCCAGCAGCCGGTGTTCGTATGGGTCATGACCGGTCGCAATGACCGCCTGTGCCGCGGCGGCTTCGTCGGTGTAGCGGCGGTTCGCACGGCCCTCTACCACCTTCCAGCCGTCAAAGTGTACGCCGGACAGCGCCGCGCTCAGCGCGTATTCCCGTATGTCAGTCGCCCAGCGGACGAGGTCGTCCAGCTTGCCCAGTATGCCCGCTATCTCGCCGTCGGTGAGCACCGGCGGCTGTGCGAACTCGTACTGCGCCAGACGGAGCTTGTCCTCGGCGCGCGCCCGGCATTTGACCGCCGCCCGACAGAACATGCACCACGCGCCCGGGCAGTACTCGCCCTCGCCCGAATAGGCCAGCCGTGCCCGGGGCCGCAACTCGTTCTCAGCCCAGGCCTTCAGCTCGTCCACCGATATCGTCCAGGTGCTGACATTCGCGCGGCGCGGCTGGTATATCGTCATGGACACCTCGTCCACGTCGTACAGCGCGTCGTACACGTGCAGCGCGCCCAGCGCGTAGAGCATCATCTGCGGATTGTGCTCCGCTTCCACGAGCACGCCCTGGCCATACTTGAGATCGATTATATGCAAGCGCCTGTCAGCCACTAAGACACAGTCGCCGGTGCCGAACCCGTCCGGTACATAGTCGCTGAAGTCCAGACGCTGCTCGATGTTCACTACCGGGTCGGCGCAGAGGCGTTTCGCCTCCGCTATCATCTCTTGTACGAATTGTGCGTAATCCTCCGTGTGCTCGTCCATCTCAATGCTATCACACGGTGATACGGGCCGCTCTGCCTGCTGATGCAGCGCCCGGCGGAGCTTGTATTCGGCCAGCGCGTGTGCGGCGGTGCCCTCGGCTGCGGCCTCTGTCTGCCGGTCTTTGAACTCCTGCTCCAGTCGCGCCGAGGGCGTGCAGTTCAGCCACCTGTGTGCCGACGACGCCGACAGCAGCGCGTGCTTTGCCGGGGCCATCAGAGCGCCTCAGCATCGCGCAGCAGCTCGGCATAGCGCGCCGGGTCGACCGCGCTGAGCTTCTTTGCGCCGTACCTGTCAAGCAACGCGTGTATGTCGGACGCGCGGCCCTCCGCCGACTTTTGGGCGAGCACTGCACGCACATCCTCAAGCGTCGGCTGTCTGGGAGGCTCGGTCTTATTCTGCGTGGATGCAGCGTTCATTGGCGTAGTGTCAGTCGCAGAAGTTGTGGTCTCTTGCGCCAGGTCGGTCTGCCAGGGCGGCATTTCTGCCGCGGCAGCTGCAGTTGTGGCGTTCTGTACCGGTGTCGGTCGGTCAGGTGTTTGCGGCAGCTGTGCTGGCGGTTGCAGCGCGGCGGTTGATACATCATTTGCACATGGGCCATTGTGGCGGTCGAGCGCCGCGAGCTGCCTCGCCGCCTCGGGCAGCGTCGCGAGTTGCCTTGCCGTCTCGGGCAGCGCCGCCGCCAGTGCGCTCAGGCCGAGCCCAAGTTCTTCCAGTCCACGTATGGTTATCGTGATGTCCATGGTGATTCCTCCTTAATGGTTGTCGCTACAGTACCTCATCCATCCAGTCCTGCACGCTGGGCAGGCTCACCTGCCGCAGCGACGGCCCGGCGTCGGGCTCGCCGTTGTCGCGCAGCTCGCGGTCAAGCTGGCGCACCGCTGTGCCGGCCAGCTCCAGCGCCTCGCTGAGCGCCTGGGCAAGGTCGCCAAAGTTGAGCTCATCGTCGTGCGCCAGGTCGTCCGCCGCGCGCGAGAGCCGGTTTAGCGCGTCGGCCATGCGGGTGGCTATCATCAGCCGCACCTCTATGTCGCTCATGCGCGGTTCCTCCACTCATGGCCGCGGGCGCTAACGGATATGCCGTATATGCGTCTGAGATACGGATCGCGTCTGCGCCGCTCTGCCCGTTCGCCCGCGGCCCGCGCCCTGGGCAGTTCGCATTCTACTTCCCACAGCCGGTCGTGCAGGCGGTCGTTTTCTTCCTGTTCAAGCTCCCACATGCGCAGGTAAAAGTCGACCTGTCGCTCCAGTTTGTGTACCCGCTCCTGAAGATTCGCATTCTCCGCTATCAACTTTACCCCGGGTGCATAGCGTGCATCCGTTGTCGTAGCTATCATCTTATTCATTGCAAGCCTCCTGATCTTTGTATACATCAGACCATGTTTGTCCTTTTTTCTGCCCACCCTCCGTCAAGTCCCTCTCGAAGTATCAGAAGGCGAGGCATGTTTTTGAGTTCTTTGATGCTTTTCATTGGTTTCGCTCCTTTCGATTCTGCAATCCGG
>DSLFC04102__coassemble_645_pt1 | contig 39957 bp, 35 predicted proteins | sample DSLFC04102__metabat2_low_PE_005 | metagenome-assembled genome bin DSLFC04102 | reverse complement strand
AATGACTGACAGTCGGTTAAATGTCGGACAGTCAGTGAACAACTTGTAATCGGCTGAACGACGAGCAGCCGACTTAATGACAGACAGTCGGTTAACGTCGGACAGTCGTCTAAACGACTAGCAGCCGGCCAAACACCAGACAGCCGGCCAAACGCCTGACTGTACAAATCGCTGGACAGCCGCGGCCCATTATCCGCCCAAATTCAATACCGCGCCGGACACGCTGATTGACCGTGTCCGGCGCGGTATTTGCATATGCACTTAATCCTATTCACATGTCGATTCAACTTGGCCCGCCTCATCGCAGGTGGTTGCGCACTACGCCCCAGAGCATGTCGCCCGGTTCCACCGCCGCGGGCATGTTTATCCTGACCACGCTCTTGCCCACTCGCGCCGCATCGAGCTGTTCGCCGGTGTCGGGGCGCTCCAGTCGGGTCAACTCGAAATCGAATCCGCCCCCGGGCGTCAGCACGCCCAACCTGTCGCCGATCAGCATCGCGTTGCGCACTTCAACCAGCGCGCTCGCGGTCGCCGGCTCATACTCCAGCACATAAGCCGCGAACTCGGCGGTCTGGTAAAACCCGTCCGCGCCGCCCGACGGACACGGCGCGCCATAGAAGAATCCTGTATCATGCCGGCGATGGCTCACGCGGTCCAGCGCCGCACTCAGCGCCTTTACCTCAGGCGCGTCGGGTTGAAACCGCTCGGGCGCGGCTGCGTACAGGTCAAGCGCACGCCGGTAACACTGCGTGACCGAGGCCACGTAATATTCGTTCTTCATGCGGCCCTCTATCTTGAGCGAATCCACGCCCGCGTTCACCAGATCGGGTATGTGCTCCAGCATTCTCAGGTCGCCTGATGAGAATATGTATGTGCCGCGCTCATCGGCCTCGACCGGAAAATACTCGCCCGGGCGCTTGCGCTCGACTACGGCGTACTGCCAACGACATGGCTGCGCACATGCGCCCCGGTTTGCGCCGCGCCCCGTCAGGTAGTCCGACAGCACGCACCGCCCCGAATAGCTCATGCACACCGCGCCATGCACAAACGTCTCCAGCTCGCAATCGGCCGGCAGTCGCGCCCGCATCGCGGCTATGTCCTGCAGGCTGGCCTCGCGCGCAAGTATTATGCGCTTTGCGCCCAACCTGTGAGCAACCAGCGCCGCACGACTGTTGATCGTATTGGCCTGCGTGCTCAGGTGCAGCTCCAGCCCGGGCGCCTCCTGCGCCAGCATGTCCAGCGCGCCAATGTCGGACACTATCGCCGCGTCGGCGCCCATGTCGCGCACGCGCCGCGCGGCTTCAAGCAGCCCCGGCAGGTCGCGCTCATGCGGGAATATGTTCAGCGTCACATACGCCTTTACCCCCGCGGCATGACACAAGGAGATGGCCCGCGCCATCTCCTCGTAAGTGAAGTTGCCTGCGAACGCGCGCAATCCGTACTCGCGCACGCCCATGTACACGGCGTCCGCGCCAAATCGCACCGCCGCCTTTAGCTGTCTAGGCCCGCCCACCGGACACAGCAGTTCGGGTATCATATCAGCTTACTGTCCCTCCTGCCCCGCCTGGTCGCTGCCGGCGCGGCTGTTGTCGTACTCAATCCACAGCGGGCGATACTGTTCTACTGCGGCCTGATGCTCCTCATAGGTCTTGGAGAACTGCAACTCGCCCGAGGTCGGATCCTTGCTGCAGAAGTACAGATAGCCCTCGTTTAAGTATTCCTCATCTGGGAACGCCGCCGCCTGCAGCGCCGCGCGCGACGGATTGCAGATCGGGCCTATCGGCAGACCGCTGTTTTTATATGTGTTGTACGGCGAATCGACCGAAGTATCGCTGTCGGTCAACGCCAGGCGCGTCGTACCCAGCACGTACTGCACCGTCGCGCAGCTCTCCAGCCGCATGCCCTCAGCCAGGCGGTTATGGAACACCGCCGACACCTTGGCAAAGTCGTCGGGCTTGGCTTCCTTCTCGATTATGGAGGCGAGTATGTACAGCTCGTCCTGATTGAGGTCGACGCCCGGCAAGTCGACGTCGTCGGTCGTGGCGTCGGGGTCATTGGGATCGAGCAGCATACTCTTTTTCTGCTCGCGCTGGTCGTATATGTCCCAGATCACCTTTTCGCTCTGATTGAGCAGGCGCTTTATTATGTTCTCGGCGGATTCGTTGAGATAGATGTTGTACGTATCCGGCGAGAGATAGCCTTCCAGCGCATAGCGGCGCTGGCTGAGCTGGTCCTCGGGCACCAGCGACGTCAGCTCGTTTACCACGTAGTATGCGCTGAACGTCTCCGTGTCGGAGCACAGTTTCAGGAACTCCTCGGTATCGGTCAGCGCGCCCTGGCGCACCAGATACTCGGCTATGTCCTCGCAGGTCCAGCCCTCTATCAGCGTTATGGTGCGCTCGGTGGGCGCGGAGCTGCTGGACAGTTCGTTTATTATCTCGCTGAGCGTCATGTCGCGGCTCAGGTTGTACGCGCCGGCCTTTATGCGGCCGCTGAGCCCCTGAAAGTCGACCATGTACTTGAACACGGTCTTATTGCGAATCAGCCCCTGTTCCTCGAGCTGGCGCGATATCGTCGTAAGCGACGAACCACTCTCTATCTCAAACACCACGGGCGTGCTGTCGGTGGGATCCACCGGCAACAGGTACTTGGAGTTTATGTAGTTCCAGCCCGACAGCAACATGCCGGATATCATGATGAGCGACAGCGCGCCTATCAGCAGCGGCCGTATCACCCGCCAGATCCAGTCATACCAGAAAAAGCCGTACTGCCGCTCCTGCATGAGCGTCTCGGCGTCGTACTCCCGGTACCGCTTTTTGCGGTTGGGCTTCTTCGCTTTTGCCATTTTGCCTCCGCTATGCGGGCGCTACGAGCGCAGCATGTCCAGGTCTATGCCCGCCGCGTCGCCCAGTATCTTGTATATGTCTGCCAGCATCTTCTGAAAGCGGAACTCCGCCAGCAGAAAGCTGCTCGCGTCCGGATTGAACTGGAGCAGGTTGCCTATCGCCTGCATCCGCTGCATGTCCTGCTCATCGGGACGGTCGCCGCTGGCGAACTTGACCTGCGCCTGGAACTGCAGGCGCTTGTACTCGTCCAGCAGCGCCTTGTTGGTCGAATCCTCGTAAGCCGCATCGCGCAGACGCTGGTACTCGCGGTACTCGTCGCTCTGCTTCAGGCATGCGGCCAGTTCATGAGCCTTGTCGTAAACATTCATTCGCCTGATATCCTCCAATGGAGCCGGGCGCCCATTAGACGCGCGCGCCGGCCAAATCGTTCCATGCCGCGCGGGGCACTCAGACCTCGATTATTATGGGCAGTATCATCGGGCTGCGCTTTATGCGATCGAATATGTAGTGCGAGACCTCTTCGCGCACCTTGTGCTTGACCGCGCCCCAGTCGCCGGGCTCGATTGTCTGGAAGGCGTCCAGCGCATTCTTGGCCGCCACGCGCGCGCCCTCCATCATCTCCTCGCTCTCGCGCACGTACACGAACCCGCGCGAGATTATGTCCGGACCCGACGCCACAACGCCCAGGTCGTGGTCTATCGCCATAACGACGATTATCAGTCCGTCCTGCGACAGCAGCTTGCGGTCGCGCAGCACCACGTTGCCCACGTCGCCTATGCCCAGGCCGTCTATCAATATGCTGCCCACCGGCACCGTGCCTGCCGAGCTCATCGAGTTGCGGCTCAGCTCGAACACCTGGCCCAGTTCGGGCACGCGTATGTTCTTCTCGGGCATGCCCAGCTCGTGCGCCATGCGCGCGTGCTGATGCAGATGCCGCGCCTCGCCGTGCACCGGTATGAAGAACTTGGGCTTGGTCAGCACATGTATGAGCTTGAGCTCCTCCTGACAGGCGTGACCGGACACGTGCACGTCGGCCAGCGCCTCGTAGATGACCGTCGCGCGCCGCCGCACCAGCTGGTTTATCACGCGCGACACCGACTTCTCGTTGCCGGGTATCGGCGAGGCCGAGATTATGACCATGTCGCTCTCCTTGATCTCGAGCTTTTTGTGCTCTGAGAACGCCATGCGCGTAAGGCCCGACATCGTCTCGCCCTGGCTGCCGGTGGTTATCACGACTATCTCGTCGTCGCTATAACGGTCCAGGTCGTCTATCGAAATAAGCTTGCCCTCGGGTATCAGCAGCTCGCCCAGCTGTATCGCGACCTTGCTGACGTTGACCATGCTGCGGCCGCACAGGCACACCTTGCGGTTATGGCGCACGGCCGAATCGACGACCTGCTGTATGCGGTGTATGTTCGAGGCGAACATGGCGATTATGATGCGTCCGTGCGCGTCGTGGAACAGGTTTTCAAACGTCGCGCCCACGGTGCGTTCGCTCATCGTATAGCCCGGGCGCTCGACGTTGGTCGAGTCGCACAGCAGCGCCAGCACGCCCTCCTCGCCCAGCTGCGCCAGCCGACCCAGGTCGAACTGCGCGCCGTCCACCGGCGTATAGTCGATCTTGAAGTCGCCGGTGTGTATTACGGTTCCCACCGGCGTATGTATCGCCATAGCCACCGCTCCGGCGATAGAATGGTTCACATGCAGGAACTCGACCTTGAACGCGCCCAGCTGCACCACGTCATGCGGCTCTATGACCTTCAGGTCGACGCCGTTGACGCGGCGCTCCTTGAGCTTGTGCTCGACCAGCGCCAGCGTCAGCCGCGTGCCGTACACCGGCGCCTTGAGCTTTTCGAACACATAGGGCGTTGCGCCTATGTGGTCCTCGTGGCCGTGGGTTATCAAAAAGCCGCGCAACTTGGACACGTTTTTTTCGATATAGGTCGTGTCGGGTATCACCAGGTCCACGCCGAGCATGTCCTCCTGCGGGAATATCGAGCCGCAGTCGACGACGATCATATCGTCCTCATACTCGTACACGGTCATGTTCTTGCCTATCTCGTCCACCCCGCCCAGCGGGATTATCTTGAGTTTTGAGCCTTTGTTGGCCTTAGATCTGTTTGCCAAATCATTACTCCCCTCCTGTTTTATGGAGCATTCGCCCCGTATTTTGATATCACTCGATCACCCGGAACCGTCCGCCGTCAGCCTGATGCGTATGCAAAATCAGGGCATCTGGCCATGCCGGCTGCCTATATGGTCACCTTTTATATTGACGCCGCGGGAGCTCGCTGTCGGAACGCACAGACAACGGCCGCGCCCGGGCTTTTGAGGCAAACGAACTTAATCAACTAATTGATTATACCACATATTGCGGCGTTTGATAAGTCGCTCCAAAAAATGTAACAATAAGACAAAGGGCGCGCAATATCAGGGGCGCCTGCGCACCGGCGGCGCGCTTTGTTTACTTTGCCGCACGCTGAGCTTAACGCGCGCGCGTCAAGCGCGTTTGTACGCGCAAATTGGAGGCTTAGCTCCGCCAGCCGCGCCAGGCATTGCCCCCATATGAGGCCGCGCCCGGCCGCAGGCGCTTGCTTGCATTGCTCCTGCGCTGCCGCAACGCATGGCCTTGCCCGACCGCAGCTCGTGCCGCTGCGCAGAGCCACGTCCAGGCGCACAATTTCATATATGGGCGCATCCGCCGCTCAAACTCAGTCCATGCAAAAACGCCCCGCGGCATTGGTGCCGCGGGGCGTAGAATCATGCTCTATGTATTCCGGTCAGGCAGTCAGCGTTCAGATGAGCTGATCCAGCCACTTCTTCAGGTCCTGAGGCGAGCGCGCGCCGACTATGCGGTCGACCTGTTCGCCGCCCTTGAGCAGTACCAGCGTCGGTATGTTCATCACCATGTACTTTTCCGCCAGCTCGGGCGACTCATCGACGTTGACCTTGCCCACGCGCAGCTTACCTGCGTACTCCTGCGCGACCTTGTCAACGACCGGAGCCATCATGCGGCACGGACCGCACCAAGTCGCCCAGAAGTCGACCAGCACCGGCGTATCTCCACTCAGCGCCTGCTGAAACGTCTTGCCATTCCATTCGGTTACATATTCAGACATGTCAATTACCTCCATCATCCGCCCTGTCGGCCTTGATTTTCCGCAACTCATCGGCCTTGCGGCCACACGGGGTCATGTCCAGCGCCAGCGCCCCGCTGCGGCTAAGCCGCGGCGACAACAGCTTGACGCCCAAAAATCCCAGCGCCATCAGTGCCACGCCGCCCACCGCGCTTGCGGCCTCGGCGCTCATGCCCAGCGCATCGCCCGCCGCGCTGCCCAACAGCAGCCCGACGATCAGTCCTGCCAGCGGCGTGAGATACGCCAGCGCCGACGCGCGCAGCAGCCGGTCGCCCGGCAGCTCTATCGCCACCTCGTCGCCGACGTGCCAGTCGCCCGCGGGCAGATCGAGCAACAGCTCGCGTCCCGGGCACATGCCGCAGTGCTCGCACTCGGCCGGACGCACGACGCGCAGCTTCAGCGCACCGTCTGTATCCATTACGACCGTACCGGTCCTGCGCATACAATTCGCCTCCAGCATTCAATAATAATATAACCCGGTCACGCGCTTTAAAACACGCTTTTGCGGAAAATCAATCGCGGATAGATGGATTTACAGATCGAGCTTTATCTTAAGCGCCTTGAGCTGTTCGGGATTGACGTCGCTGGGCGTATCCATCATCAGGCAGTTCGCGCCCTGGCCCTTGGGGAACGCTATCACGTCGCGCAGGCTGCCCGCGCCGGTCAGCTGCATTATCATGCGGTCTATGCCGAACGCGAATCCGCCGTGCGGCGGCGTGCCGTACTTGAACGCCTCAAGCAGGAACCCGAACCGATGCTGCGCCTCCTCGCGGCTTATGCCCAGCTTGTCGAAGGTCTGCGACTGCACCTCGCTGGAGTGTATGCGGATAGAGCCCGAACCCATCTCGATGCCGTTGAGCACCAGGTCGTACGCGTTGGCGCGCACCTTGCCCATGTCGGTATCCAGCAGCGGCAGGTCCTCCTCCATGCACGATGTGAACGGATGGTGCATCGCCATATAGCGGCCTTCCTCGTCGCTCCACTCGTACATCGGGAACTCGGTCACCCAGAACAGGTTGTACTTGCCCTCGGGTATCAGGTTATGCCGGTGCGCGATCTCCAGACGCAGCGCGCCCAACGCCTGATACACCGTGGCGTTCTTGTCGGCCACGAAGAACAGCGCGTCGCCCGGCTGACCGTCCATAGCCGCGACCAGCTCGGCCATCTTCTCAGGCGAAAGGAACTTCACAAACGACGACTTAACGCTGCCATCGGGCTGCACGGTCACCCACGCCAGGCCCTTGGCATGATAGGTCTTGACCAGCTCGGTCAGCGCGTCTATCTGCTTGCGGGGCATCTCGGGCGCCAGGCCCTTGGCGTTTATGCCGCGCACGCTGCCGCCGGCGGCTATCGCATTCTCGAACACTCCAAACCCGCACTGACGCACCACGTCGCTTACATCCTTGAGCCGCATCTCAAACCGGGTATCGGGCTTGTCGGAGCCGTAGTTGTCCATGGCGTACTGCCAGGTCATGCGCGGCAGCGGCAGCTCAAGCTCAATGCCCAGCACGTCCTTGAACACCCGCTCGAATGCGCCCTCGACCACGGTCTGTATCATCTCCATGTCGGCAAACGACATCTCCATGTCGAGCTGGGTGAACTCGGGCTGGCGGTCGGCGCGCGAGTCCTCGTCGCGGAAGCACCGCGCGACCTGATAGTACTTGTCAAACCCGGCCAGCATCAGCAGCTGCTTATATATCTGCGGCGACTGCGGCAGCGCGTAGAACGTGCCCGGATGCACGCGGCTGGGCACCAGGTAGTCGCGCGCGCCCTCGGGCGTGGACTTGGTCAGTATAGGCGTCTCGACCTCGGTAAAGCCCTGTTCGTCCATGTAGTTGCGGATGGTGTTGATTATCTTGTGGCGCATGCGTATCGTGCGCTGCAGCGACGGCCGGCGCAGGTCCAGATAGCGGTACTTCAGGCGCACCGTCTCGGATTCGTTGGCGTTGTCGTCGATGTAGATCGGCGGAGTCTCGCTCTTGTTGAACAGCGCGGCTTCCTTTACGAATACCTCTATGTCGCCGGTATCGAGCTTGGCGTTGCGCATGGCCTCTTCGCGTGCGCGCACCTCGCCGCGTATGCTGACGACGTACTCGCTGCGCAGGCTCTCTCCCAGCTCGAACGCCTCGCGTCCGCACACGCTCTCGTCGAATACCACCTGCACCAGTCCGCTGCGGTCGCGCAGCCATACGAATATCAGGCCGCCCAGATTGCGCGTGCGCTGTACCCAGCCGTCCAGCGTGACCGTCTGGCCCACGTCCGCCGCGCGCAGCTCGCCACAGTAGCGCGTGCGCTTCCAGTCCTTTATAGAAACTGCCATATCAATACATCCTTTCCATGCGGCGCGGCCCGACGTCGCGCGGGCCGTCGCCGTATCGCAATGTAAGCGCTCATCCAATCGCCGCGTCGCACGCGCGGCGCCTGCAAGCCGGGATATGCTCAGCTTGCAGCAAGTCCTGACTTAGCAGACCCGATCAGGCCTTGCCCGCCAGCCGCGCTATCTCGGCCACGGCTTGGGCGCGCGGCACCGTGTGCTCCTCGGACGCCGCCATGTCCTTGAGTTTGACCACGCCCTGAGCCAGCTCGTCGCCCGCCAGCACCGCCACGACCGGCGCGCCCAGCTTGCCCGCGTACTTGAACTGCGCCTTCATAGAGCGCGCGGCATGGTCTATGTCGCACCGCAGCCCGGCAGCGCGCAGCTCGCGCGCCAGCAGCATGCCCTCCACGCGCGCATCCGCGCCCATCGTGACTATGAACGCATCGTACAGCCGCGGCGCGACCGGCGCTATGCCCTGCTGGCGCATGACCATTATCAGCCGCTCCTCGCCCATGCCAAAGCCTATGCCGGCGCACTTGGGCCCGCCGACCTGCTCTACCAGGCCGTCGTAACGGCCGCCGCCGCATACGGTCAGTTCGCCCGCGGGCTTGCCGTCCTCGCCGGGCACGGTCGTTATTATCTCAAACACGGTCTTGGTGTAGTAGTCCAGCCCGCGCACTATGCGGCTGTCGACCTCGTACGCTATGCCCAGCGCGTCCAGGTAGCGCTTGAGCGCGTCAAAGTGATTCCGGCAGTCGTCGCACAGGTTGTCCAGTATCGAAGGCGCGCCCACGGTCGCCGCCTTGCAGCCCGGCTCCTTGCAGTCCAGCACGCGCAGCGGATTGCGCTCCATGCGGTCCAGGCAGGTCTTGCACAGCTGATCGCGGCGCTCGTTCAAGAAGTCTATCAGCTTGCGCTTGTACGTCTCGCGGCAGGTGGGACAGCCTATCGAATTGATGCGCAGCATCAGGCCCTTTACGCCCAGCCGGCCCATGACGTCCAGCGCCAGCGATATCAGTTCGGCATCGCAGCTCGCATCGGGCGCGCCGAATACCTCCACGCCAAACTGGTGATGCTCGCGCAGCCGCCCGGACTGCGGCGCCTCATACCGGAACACCGGGCAGTTGATATAGCACATCTTCTGCGGCAGCGGCTGTGCGCACAGTCCGCTCTCTATGAACGCGCGCACCACGCCCGCAGTGCCCTCGGGTTTGAGCGTTATCGAGCGGTCGCCGCGATCCTTAAACGTGTACATTTCCTTTTGCACCACGTCGGTAGTATCGCCGACGGAGCGCTGAAACAGTTCGGTGTGTTCGATCACCGGCGTGCGCACCTCGCGCATGCCGTACAGCGCGCACACCTCGCGCTGCGTCTTTTCAATCAGCTGCCATAGATAGCTCTCATCCGGCAGTACGTCCTTGGTTCCGCGCGGAGCCTGCGTAAGCATCTTTATCCTCCCCTTTTTATAGACGCGCATATGCGGATAAATAAAAACGCGATCCTCCGCCCCATGTAGGGGCGAAAGACCGCGGTGCCACCCTGCTTCAAGGGCCATGGCCCTTCTCATCGCGCCGCGCACGAACCCGTCATGCGCCTGCGCCGATCTTAACGCGATCTCACGTTCCGCCATTTCCTGCGGACTGCTCCGGGGTGTCGTTCAGACCGCGCATTCGGGCGGGCTCTCAATCATGACCCGCTTCCCTGTACCGCGCGCCGCGTCCTACTCTTCCCTTCACCGCATTTGCGCTGTGTTTGCTGTCAATGATATCACATTTGCCCTCAAAAGGCAAGTTTTCCGTCAAAACTTAACCGGACGCGAGCGCCTTAACCTGCCGGCATGCCCGCCGTCCGCATCAGCCACAGCCTGCCCCGCCCGGCGCGCGCGTTGACGTGCGTGGCAGCGATCCCCACCATCGATTCGGCGCACATCGCAGCAAGCGGCGCCGGCCAATTACGGCATGCGCCACAGGCTCAACCAGCGCGCGTCACCACAGATCCGGCCAGCCAGCCGGATGCACGTCGAAAGGTTCGGGCGCATCGTCGCTGCTGAGCATCTGTGCGCGTATCGCCTGCGCCAGGTCGGGCACGGTATGCTCGTCGTAATCCTCGAATTCAGCCTCGCTGATTATCACCGCACCCATGCGCCGCATGTCGTCGATATTGGCGCGCTGTATCTCATCGGTCGCCGATGAGCAGCAGTCCTCGACCACAACCACATTGTAGTCCAGCGCGTTGGCGTCGTAGCAGCTCGTGCGCACGCAGTTGGGCGTAGTCGTGCCCGCCAGTATCACCGTGCGCACGTCCAGCCGCCTGAGTATCAGATCCAGCTCCGTGCCGAAAAACGCGCTCCAGCGCGGCTTGATAATCGTGTAGTCGCCTGGCTGCGGCGCGAGCTCCCTGGGCACATCTGCGCCGGTCGCGCCAGTCGACGCCGGCCGCATCGCGCGCCCGCCCGACTGCCATGCCGCATGCCGCGTCAACTCAACGTCGCTGCCGTCCGCGCGGTACATCCGCTTCACAAAGAACACCGGTATGCCCTTGCGCCGGGCCGCCGCCAGCGCCCGCGCACACGCCGGCACCGTCGCCCGCGCGCCCCGTATGCAATGCGCCGACGCCGGGTCGATGAAGCCGTTTTCCATATCTATCAGTATGAACGCCGATCGCGTTGGATTTGGTTTCACCTTACATATCCTCCACTGCTGTGATATCGCCTTGCGGCGCCGCGCCGTCTGCGGCCCGCATATTCATTTGGCATAGCCGCCCGACTGCTCGCGCGCTATGCGCCGGGCCAGTTGCGCTATCTGCCGGGCCTCGGGCGGACTCAGCTCCGGCAACGCGTCCACGTCGAACCACTCCAGCCGCGTCACTTCCTCGGGCTGCGCGCGCAGCTCGCCGCTGAATTCCCGGCACAAATACACCACGCCCACCGCATAAACCCTGTCGCCATTGGGATATGTGTATATCCTGTCCGGTCCGGACGCCAGCCCGCACAGCTCCAGCCGTCCTGCCGTAAGCCCGGTCTCCTCGCGCAGTTCGCGCCGCGCGGCGTCCTCAAACGTCTCGCCTATCTCTATCATGCCGCCATGCAGCGCCCACAAGCCGTTGTCACGCCGCCGCTGAAGCAGTATCCGCCGCCCGTCGCTGACCAGCACCGCCACGCTCGCCGTTATCAGCATATCATGTCCTATGCGCGCACGCATGTCCTCGATATAGCCCATAAAGCGCCCTCCTCAGCCGCGTCACTGCGCCATTATAGCATACCTGCTTTTAGATAACAAGCTCCGGCCGCGCGCCCATACCGCCTTCAAGGCATGCGGTCAGGCGACGCGCCGCGGTTCAGTTAGCTCGCGCCGCCGACAAAGCGGAGCGACGCAACGCTGCGCCGCTCCCCATCACGCTCACAAGTTCGACATATCAGACTATTACCCACGGCTCAACCAGCAGTCCCATAGGCCACAGCCGATACGAATAGCTCCACTGCACGCCGGTCGTATGCCAGCTCTGCGGCCCATAATACGGCCATGTGCGGTCGCAGTTGTGCATCGGGCCAAACGCGTTGACGCGGTTGCCGTACACCTTTATGCCCAGCTTATGCCGTCCGGGCTGCGCATCCATGTGCAATACGTACGGCGCATACGCGATAAGTCCCTGCCGCTGGCCGTCCAGCGTTATCTCGAGCACAGCGCCGCGATACTGCGGCACGCGCAGCGTTATGCCATCCTGCCGGGCTTCGACGTCGAAATAGTACGTCAAGCTGCCCGCATAGAACGGCAGGCCCTGGTTCGCCCAGTCGCCCATGCCCAGCTCCTTTACCGGCGCGGTCAGCACTCCGCAATCGCCCTTTAGCTTTACGCCAAAGTCGCCCAGCAGATAGCACCACTCCAGATTGCCGCCGCGCTTGAAATCTATCGCCAGCTCCAGTTCATGCCGCCCCGACCCGAACGCCGGCAGCCGGTAGCGCCGTATCGCCTTGTCGACAAACCAGCCGTTGTCCTTGAGTTCGACCGGCACGCCGTCCAGCGTCACGCGAGCGTTTTGGGCCTCTTCCATCGCCAGTTCGGGCTCGGACACGACGACCTCGCTGTCTATCGCAAAGCGCAGATACAGCGTATGCTGGCCGTCGTCGAACACCTTGCCGGCGTCGACCCAGGGCTGAGCGTAGTTCTTGCCGCGCAGCGGCATGTTCCAGGCGGTACGCGCCGCATCGTCTATGCGCAGCAGCTCCTCGCGCGGCTGCCACTGGCCGTCGTCGAGCTTGAATTCGGCCATGTCCAGCATCAGCACGTTGGGCTCGTCCAGTTCGACCAGCGCGCTGCCCGGCAGGCGGTGCATGCACATATCCCCGCCCACTTCGCACTCGAACACCCTTCCGATCTCATCGGTCTGAGTGAGGTTTATCAGCATGCTGTCATAAGCGTCCATATCGAATTTGACCGTAGTTACGCCGTCCGCGCGCGAGCACTCAAGCGGCTTTACCTGTCCGTCGAGCGCGTCGAACTGCCGGGCATAGAACTCGCCCTTTATGCGCACGGTCAGTTGGTGGCGCCGCGTGGCATCCGGGTTTACGGGGTTGAACGCATGGGCTATGAACAGCCAGCGTTCGGCGCCGTCCTGGCGGTACTGCGTGACCAGGTCCTCGGAGCGCGCGCCGTTTTCGAGGCGAATGTCTATCTCGCGCACGTCGGCCAGCGCTTCCAGCACCGAGTTGCGGCTCAGCGGTATCACCTGCGCGCGGCGGCTCAGCTTGAGCGCGCGATCCGACGGTATCGCGTCGACCAGCCACGGCACGCGCCCGGCGAATATCAGTCGCCCGCCGCCGCGCACGAACGCCTCCAACCGGTCCAGCGTCGACGAGCGTATCGTCTCCATGTCGGGCACTATGACCGTGCTGTACTGCATCTTGCCGACCTTGAGCGGCTTGCTGCCCTTTGCACACTGGCCGGGCAACAGCGACTCGCTTATGTAGTCGAAGTCGATCGAGCCGGTTATGAGCCACTCGGCCAGATCGGTAAAGTGCCGGTCCATCTCGTCGCGCACGGCGGCGGTCTGCTCGTTGGGGCCCCAGTGCAGCCAGTAGCTCTCGACCGGGTGCACCACGCCCACGCCCACTATAGGCTTGCCGCGCGTCATAGCGGTGTTCACGCGCGCAAAGTAGTTCTCGACATACGGATACTCGCGGTACCACGGCGACTGATAGTTTATCGACGCCGGATAGTCACGCTTGGCTTCGCCGCCCATCGACACCCAGCTCAGATGCGGCACGCGCACCGTCACGCCCAGCGCCGCCTGCCAGTCGCCCTGCGACTTGTGCCCGCGGAAGTCATAGTCCCAGTTGGTCACGCCGTACAGCTCGCTCAACACGCCTGGGCAGCCGTACTGATGCGCCGCCGACTGCGCCTGCTTGGCCGTGGTGAACTCGCGCCGGTCGCACAGCATGTCTATGCCCGGCAGCTGGAACGACCTGTACGAGCGCATGCAGTCGCCCAGCGCGGCGGTCTGACTGCGTAGCGTCGGTTCCTCCATCATGTGGCCGGTCAGCATTATGCCATGCGCCTGGCACCACGCGCCCACCGTGTCCGCAAACGCCGACGCAAACCGCTCCGCGATATGATCGTGATAGTGATATCGTATCAGCGAAACCTTGCCATCCGGCAGATCCCACAGCAGTTCCGGCAGATGGTCCAGCAATTCCTCGCCATACGCCGCGCGGAACGTGTCGGGCAGGTCGTGCGTAAACGGCAGCGTCACGTCCTCGCGCGCGTCGGCAAACGACAGCGTCTGCTTGCGCGTGAACTGCGGCTCGTCGGTGAATATAGACGGCACCACGCCGCCAAAGCTGTCGCCGACCGCCTTGAGGTACGCCTCGTGCGTGACCTCGACGAAACGCTCGACCGAGGGCTTGTCCAGCGTATTCAGGTACGTCTGGTTGTTGTACCACGGCGCTTCCACCATAGTCTCAAGATACGCGTACCAGGTATTCTGACCATCCGGCTCGCCATCGGCCAGGCGGCGGTAATCCTTAAGATATCCGTGATCCAGCGTCACCTCATAGCGCGCCAGCAGCTCTCCGTTCTCGGCGCGCGCCGACACCGCGTCGCCGTCTATATGCGCATGCGCACTGTGCCCGGTATAGGGCGTGGGCGTCATCAGCAGATACCGCGCGCGGTAGCGCTTGTCGCGCGTGACCAGACCGCCCGCCGCGCCCGAGGGCCAACGATCCTCGTCATACAGGTAGCACAGCATCTTATTGCGCGCAGCGCGGTCGCGGCACGCCTTGACAAGATCCATGAACTCGTCGGTCAGGTAGGGCGTCGCCATGCCCGAACGCGAATGCATGTGGAAACCGCCAAAGCCCATCTCCTTGAGCACGTCTATCTGCCAGAGCAGCTCATCCTTGTCCAGCTTGCAGTTCCACGCCCAGAACGGCGTGCCGCGATACTCGCTCGTGGGGTTCTCAAACAGTTTTATATCCAGCTTTTTGGTTTTTGACTTGGGATAAAACATCGCTCATCCTCCTTGCACACGCATCGGGCCCCGCCCGTGCATTAGATTCAACACTATCGCATCACCGGCCAATCGCCGTGTGTCGCCAGATGAGAGTGAGATAAATCGCCCGCGGCCCGTATCGCTCACAGCTGCCCAATATAGCGCCGCGTGACGATCTGCTTTCCATCAACTTCGTTTACTATCCTGTCCTGAAGCGCGAGTCCGTTTTTCTCTATTACGCGCGCCGAGGCCATGTTGTCGTCGTCGCAGGTTATCAGCACCTGCTTTATGCCCAGCTCGCGCGCCCGTTCCAGCGCCAGCTTCAACATCAGCGTGCCATAGCCCTTGCCCTGCTCGGATGCGCGCACGCCGTAGCCTATGTGACCGGCATAGCGCCTGAGCGCCTCGGTGAGCCTGTGGCGCACCGATATCTCGCCCAGAAACCGTCCGCGCGCGTCGTCAACCAGCCAGTAGAAGTGCGCGCCCACGCGGTTCGGCGGCAGATCGCGCTCGTGCGCATAGGCGTCAAAGCGCGCCAGCACGTCCTCTTTGCGCGCATCGCGGAACCTGTGCGCTGTGATGCCCGCGACCGCGTTTTCGTCATACGCCTCAATGTATGAATCCAGATATTCAGCCGACGGCTCTATCAACCGCACCACACGCCTCCGCTCCTTTCAATCGGCATCCGCCATTTGCTCAAGCGCCCAGCGCGCATGTTCACACACCGCCTCCGACGGGCTGTCAGCCAGCGGCTCTATCAGCGCCCGCATCTCCGTCATGCCCAGGTTGGCCGCGACCAACACCGCCTGCGACAATACGCGGTTGGTCACCGCGTAGTTATAGCCCAGCAGCGCGCCGTATTGGCGCATGTAGTCGGCGCGCGTCGCCGGGTCCAGCACCCGCGCTATGTCCAGCACCTGCCGGAGCGCCTCGGACGGCTCAAGCGCAGCTTTAAGCGCGCCGGCGTTATGCGGACACGCGCGCAGGCACTCCTCGCAGCCCAGCAACCGCCCGCCCATCTGCTTGCGGATGTCAACGGGCGCGGGCGTGCCCTGCATCATGTGCGCACGCAGGCAGCGCGTAAAGTCAAACCCTGCCTCGCTCAGCGCGCCCGACGGGCACGCGTCGACGCATCGCCGGCATGTGCCGCAGTGCGAAGGGGCGTCGGCATCGCCGCCCGGATATGGCCCGGCAGCCTCAAATCCCTCGCCCAGCGCGATACACCTGAGCATCACACAGCCGCCCAGTCCCGGTATCTGTATCAGCCCGTTCCGGCCATACGTACCCAGCCCGGCGCGCTCGGCTGCGGGCTTGGCGGGAATCTCCAGCAGCATCGACGTAACGCCGCGCGCGTTCAGCTCGCGCACGAACTCCGTGCCACGCGCATGCGCGGCGTTGTACTCGACGTAGTACGCCGCCACGCTCACGCCGCGCTCCGGCTTATACAGCGGGTACGGCAGCGCCGCCACACATATAGCCCGGGCCCATGGCGCTATCTCAAGCGGGTTAGCGCTCAGGTGCTGCGCAGTGCGGTGTGCGCCCGCGCGCGCCCTGCCCCAGCGCTCAAACGGCTCCGGCGCGCACAGCGCTACCCGCGCAAAGCCATACCTGCCTGCCAGCGCTTTGAGTTCTGCCTCGTTCATACTGCCCCTTCCGGCGCGCCGCGCCATACTGCGATTCGCTCTACATAATCTGCATTATAACATCCTCTCACCACAAATACAATCCACATTTTCAAATGCGACCAAAAAGCCCAGCGTCTGCCAAAACAGGCAAAGCCGCGACGCATACAGCATCGCGGCTCAATTCACTGCAAAGTATCAAGCATACTGCCAGCTTGGCCAAACTTACAGCAACGGCGAATGGCATCTTCATGAAAAATGCCCGCCATATCAAACGTATTTTGAAGCATCGTCCATGCGTCATTTCACAAAAGACTAATGCGTTATGTTCAGCTGCCATGGCTTGGTCAACGGACTGAGCCGCGACGCATACAGCATCGCGGCCCCTAAATATGCCTCGATCGCGCGCCCGCTTGCGCGGGATATCCGGATCACGCGCCGGCTTCGCGCTTGGCTATCATGTCCTTTACCTTCATTAGGCGCGTCGTAGTGCCGCGCTCGTTCTCCTCCAGCTTCATCGTTATCATGCGTATAGTGTCCTCGAACTGGGGGATCATCACGTATTCCAGCGCGTTGACGCGGCGGCGCGTCTTTTCGATCTCGTCGGCCAGCATGTCGCAGGTCTTTTCGATCTGCGCCAGCGCTATCAGTTCGGGCAGCGCGTCGGCCAGCTGGGCTATCGCGCCGTCCAGCTGAGCGCTGGTCTGCACCAGGCCGTAACTGAGCTGCGTCTCGCCCAGCGCCTGCTCGTCGATGCTGAACGTGGGCACCTTGACCGACATTATGTTGCCCATGCCCACGGTCACGTCGGCCGTGCGCACCGGGTAGAGCAGCGCCTGCTCCAGCATGCTCGAATCCATGGCGCCACGGCACAGCGCAAACTCGCCCAGCGCCAGGCCCAGCTTCTTCTCCACGCTCAGCCGCAGCCGCTGGTTTTCGCGTATCAGCAGCACGAACCGGCGCATCATCTCGTCGCGCTTGTCCTTGAGCAGCTTATGGCCGCGCACGGCGGTCTTGAGGCGCTTTTTAAGGCGCGTCAGCTCCATGCGCGTGGGGTTGACCCTCAATGCGCCCGCCATTATTCATCACCTTCCGCCGGCCCCATGTACTTGTCGAGCATGTCGTCGCGTATGCGCTTGAGCTCGGAGCGCGGCAGTATCTTGAGCAGATCCCAGCCCAGATCCAGCGTCTCGGTTATCGAGCGGTTGGTGTCGTAGCCCTGAGCCACGTACCGCTTTTCGAACTCCTCGGCGAACTTGGCGTAGAGCTTGTCCTCATCCGACAGCGCCGCGTCGCCCAGTATGACCGCCAGTTCCTTGGCGTCCTTGCCGCGCGAGTACGCCGCGAACAGCTGGTTCATAGTGGGGGCGTGATCCTCGCGGGTCTTGCCTGCGCCTATGCCCTTGTCCTTCAGGCGGCTCAGCGACGGCAGCACGTCTATCGGCGGCTCTATGCCGCGCCGGTACAGCTCGCGCGACAGTATTATCTGGCCCTCGGTTATGTAGCCGGTCAGGTCGGGTATCGGGTGGGTCTTGTCGTCCTCGGGCATCGTCAGTATCGGTATCTGCGTGACCGAGCCCTTCTTGCCGCGTATGCGCCCGGCGCGCTCGTACATCGTCGCCAGGTCGGTGTACAGGTAGCCCGGGTAGCCGCGCCGGCCCGGCACCTCCTTGCGCGCCGCCGACACCTCGCGCAGCGCCTCGGCATAGTTGGTTATGTCGGTCAGTATGACCAGCACGTGCATGTCCTTTTCGTACGCCAGGTACTCGGCCGCGGTCAGCGCCATGCGCGGCGTAGCTATGCGCTCTATCGCCGGGTCGTTGGCCAGGTTCATGAACAGCACCGCGCGGTCTATCGCGCCGGTGCGCCTGAAGTCGCTTATGAAGAAGTCGGCTTCCTCAAACGTTATGCCTATCGCGCCGAACACCACCGCGAAGTTGCTCGCGTCGCCGCCCAGCACTCGCGCCTGACGCGCTATCTGCGCCGCCAACTGCGCATGAGGCAGGCCGCTGCCCGAAAACACCGGCAGCTTCTGGCCGCGCACCAGCGTGTTCAGGCCGTCTATCGCCGATATGCCGGTCTGTATGAACTCGCTGGGGTAGTCGCGCGCGGCGGGGTTTATCGGCGAGCCGTTCATGTCCAGGCGCATCTCGGGGATTATCTCAGGGCCGTTGTCGCGCGGGCGGCCCATGCCGTCGAACACGCGCCCCAGCATGTCCATCGACACGCTCAGCTCTATGCTGCGGCCCAGGAAGCGCGCCTTGCTGGTGGATATCTTGAGGCCCTGGCTGCTCTCGAACAGCTGCACCATGGCCTTGTCGCCGTTGACCTCCAGCACGCGGCCCGAGCGCTTTTCGCCATCGGCCTGTTCTATCTCGACCAGTTCGTCGTACTTGACGCCGCTGACGCCTTCGACCAGCATCAGCGGGCCCACGACCTCGCGTATCGTAGAATATTCCTTCAGCATATCACATACCCTCCGCCAACGCGCTCATCTGGTCGCCCAGCTCGCTCTCGATCTTGTCAAAGTCCTTGAGGTCCTCCTCGGGTATGTACTTGGCGCGGCCTATGCGCTCGCGCACCTTCAGACCCGTGACCTTGCTCAGCTCCGCGCCGGCGTCCAGCGCCGCGCTGCCGCGCTCCAGATACTGCAGTATCAGCCGCAACATGCGGTACTGCTTCTCGAGCGAGGTATATGTATCGACCTCATCGAACGCGTTCTGGTGCAGGTAGTCCTCGCGTATCATGCGCGCGACTTCGAGTTTCAGCCGATCCTTCCAGCTCAGCGCGTCTATGCCGACCAGCTGGACTATCTCGTTGAGCTCGGCCTCGTCCTGGAGCGTGGCCATCGCCTGCTGGCGCAGCGTCATCCAGTCGGGCGCGACGTTGTCGGTGAACCAGCGCGAAAGCCTGTCCACATACAGCGAGTAGCTCTGCAGCCAGTCTATCGCCGGGAAGTGGCGCTTGTACGCCAGCGACGCGCTCAGGCCCCAGAACACCTTGACTATGCGCAGCGTGGCCTGGCTGACCGGCTCGGATATGTCGCCGCCGGGCGGCGAGACCGCGCCTATTGCCGATATCGCGCCGGTGCGGCCCTCGCCGCCCAGGCACTCGACCCAGCCCGCGCGCTCATAGAACTCGGCTATGCGGCTGGCCAGGTACGCCGGGTAGCCTTCCTCGCCGGGCATCTCCTCGAGTCGGCCCGACATCTCGCGCAGCGCCTCGGCCCAGCGCGAAGTCGAGTCAGCCATTATCGCAACCTTGTAGCCCATGTCGCGGAAGTATTCGGCTATCGTTATGCCGGTGTATATCGACGCCTCGCGCGCCGCCACGGGCATGTCGGAGGTATTGGCGATGAGCACCGTGCGCTTCATAAGGGTCTCGCCCGTGCGCGGGTCGTGCAGCTCGGGGAACTCCATCAGCACGTCGGTCATCTCGTTGCCGCGCTCGCCGCAGCCCACGTATACGATTATATCCGCGTCGGCCCACTTGGCCAGCTGATGCTGCACCACGGTCTTACCGCTGCCGAACGGGCCGGGCACCGCCGCCACGCCGCCGCGCGCTATCGGGAAGAACGTATCTATGACGCGCTGCCCGGTGACCATCGGCTCGGTAGGCGCTATCTTCTCGCGGTAGGGCCGGCCGCGGCGCACCGGCCAGCGCTGGAGCATCGTCAGATTTACCGTCGCGCCGTCGCTTGTCTTGAGCGTGGCCACGGTCTCGTCCAGCGTATACTCGCCCGACTTGATCGCGGTTATCTCGCCCGAGAGCGTGGGCGGCACCATTATCCGGTGCTCGACGACCGAGGTCTCCTGCACGACGCCGATTATGTCGCCGCCCGAGACCTTGTCGCCCTTGTGGGCGCGCGCCTCGAACTTCCACTTGCGCGCGTGGTCCAGCGACTGCACTTCCACGCCGCGCGTTATACGGTCGCCCGCCTTTTTGTATATCGCGGTCAACGGGCGCTGTATGCCGTCAAATATAGATTCAATAAGCCCCGGCCCCAGCTCGACCGACAGCGGCGAGCCGGTCGATACCACCGGGTCGCCCGGGCCCAGGCCGCTGGTCTCCTCGTACACCTGTATCGAGGCCATGTCGCCGCGCAGCTCGATTATCTCGCCGACCAGGCGGCGCTCCGACACGCGCACGACGTCGTACATGCGGCTGTCGCCCATGCCCGAGGCGACTATCAGCGGGCCGGCAACCTTTACAATGGTTCCCTGCTGCATCGTTTACTCTTACCCCACTTTCCAACCACCGCGGCCGCGTGGAGCTTCCGGCTCCCTCGCGCCTCCGCGGCTTCCAATCCGCCCGCGGACGGCTCACTCGTTCATAAGTATATCCGCGCCCACGGCCTTTTCCATATTGGCCTTCATCGCCGCGCGCGCGTAGCCCGTAGACCCACCCGCGCCGGGTATCGGTATTATCGCGGGCGTGGGCGCGGTCTTGTACTTGGATATCGTCTCTTTCACGCCCTGCGCGGTGCGCTCGGTGACCAGTATTATCGCATACCCCTCGCGCGCCAACCGGTTTATCGCGCGCGCGGCCTCATCCGGCGTCTCGACCGGCTCCGCGCGCAGCCCTACCGCCGAAAACGCCAGCACCGCGTCGCGCTCGCCCACCGCCGCCATCTTAGTTGCCATACATATCACGCAGCCTTTCGCGCAGCCTGTCCATCGGGAACCGGTTCTCCAGCGCGGTCATTATCATCCTGACCGCGGCCGCCTCGCGCTGGCGCGCTATCAGGTAGCCCACCAGCGGCAGCATCGACACCGGCTCATACCGATGCGCCTCTATGCGCTCGCGCAGGTAATCGTCCTCCAGCTTCTCAACCGGCGTCAGATCCCCGCTCTGTTCGTAGGTATCCAGCGCGCGCCTGAGCCGGGGATAGTAATCCTCGTGCGCGTACAACGCGCGCAGCGCCGCCATGTCGCCGGCCTGCGCTATCTTATCCGGCTCTATCGCGCCGCCCGTCAGCATAAGCTTCAGGGCAAAATCGCCGCCCCGGCCCATGTTCTTTACCCTGAGCCGTATCAGCAGATTTATGAAGTCCACCTGCACGCGGAAGTACTCGCGTATCTCAGCGGGCGCGCCATGACGCAGGTTGAGCGCTATCTGCCGGTACATGGCCTTGTCCAGCCGCGCGTCTATCGCCAGCGGGTCGACCTTGACCACCATTTCGCGGCTCAACTGCGCGGCCTCGGCGGCTATCTCGGGCGCATACGCGTCAAAGTGCCCATCAGTCACGGCCTTTATCGCGCGCTCGGGCTCGACGGTGCCGCCCGCCATCAGCGGCAGCGACTCGCCCTCGCCCAGCCGCCCCAGCGCCTGCGCCTTGAGCAGGAGCTTCAAATTATGCACGTCGTAGCGATAGCTGAAGCAGTCGGTCACGCGCGCATCGGGCGAGGCGCTGACCATCAGCTCGCTGGCCATGCGCACATGGCGCTCAGCCAGTTCCTCAACCTCGCGCTGGTTTGTGGCCTCGCCCCAGCCCAGCTCGCTGAGCATCCGGCACAGCTCCTCGGGCGCGCGCGCCGTCAGCAGCCGCTCCAGCCCTGCCCGGCCTATAAGGCTTCTCTCCAGCACCCGCACGCGGCCCACGGCGTATGCCTGACTTGTTGCCATATCACATCATCTCCCACAGTTAAGGCGCCGTGGCCCCGTCGCGCCTCAGCTCTCGGGGAACAGCAGCTTGAGCACATCGCCCTCCAGCGCGCTGCGCGCCTGACTCATTATCGCCTCGTAGGTGCACATTATCTCGGCGCCGCCGTCCTTGAGTATGAACCCGCCGCCTATCGCGCGCCGCTCGGCATCCAGCCGGAGCTCGCCGGACTTGCCGGCCTTTTTGAGCGCGGCGTTGACCGTGGCCACGAACTCGGGCGTATACACCTTCTCGTCGCGCGCGTCGAACACTATCGACTCAGTGCCGCCGGCGTTTTCGAGCAGCTGGCGCATCACGAACTCGCGCGCGGTCGCGGTATCCATCGCGCGCATCCGCTCCAGCGCCCGGTCAAACGCCTCGTCTATCGCCTGGCGCTTGGTCGCCAGCAGCGCCTTGCGCATGTCCAGCTCGGCCATGCGCAGCATGCGGTCGCGCATCTCGTCGGCCTGGGCCTCTACGTCGCGCTGGGACTGCGCCCGTGCGTCGCTTATGCGGGTCTCGCTGGCGGCGCGGGCCTTTTGGGCGCGCACGTCCGCGTCCGAGATCAGTTGCGCCGCGTTATGCCGGGCATCGCCCAGTATCTTTTCGCGTATCGAATCGGTATTTAGCACGCCTTAGCCTCCTTCCCGGGTCGCGCGCAGTTCATTATATTATGAACCACACCATCAGGAAGGACGCCAGCAGCGCCAGCACCGCGTAGGTCTCGACCATAACGGTCATGACTATGCCCTTACCGGAGGCATCCGCATTGCGGCCGACCATGCCTATCGCCGAAGCCGCCACGCGGCCCTGATATATCGCCGACACCAGGCCCACTATCGCAATCGGCAGGCACGACGCCAGCACCAGCCAGCCCTGCTCATTGGTCAGCGATATCATGCCGCCCAGCACGTTGGTCTTTATAAGCACTATGAACCCGATGAGGAAGCCGTATATGCCCTGCGTGCCCGGCAGCACCTGCAGCACCAGGCACTTACCAAACGCCTCGTCGTTCTCCGCGATCACGCCCGCGGTCGCCTGGCCCGCGATGCCCACGCCGTAAGCCGAACCTATGCCGCCCATTATGACCGCCAGTGCCGCGCCAACCAGCGCAAGTATCTGTCCCATTTCCATCGTGTCGTCCTCCTAATCTATTTTGTGGGGTATGTGCCCCAGGGTGAACTGTCGTTACGCGGCATCCTTTTCGAGTATGTCCACGTACTTGGTGCGGTTGCTCAGCGGCTTGAACTCGCGTCCGCCGTCCTCATAGAACCGCGAGAAGAACTCTATGTACTGGAGCCGGCACGAGTGCACGTACGCGCCCAGAGCGTTTATCGCCAGGTTGAACACGTGTCCGCCCACGAACACCAGCACCGCAAATATCATCGTAATCGGGCTCTCCCACAGCATGCCCGCCACCAGGTTTATGACCATGCCTATTACGCCGGTCGCAAGCCCCATGCCGAACAGTCGCGCATACGACAGCAGGTCGCTCAGGTATCCCGATATGCCGTAGAGCTTGCCCAGGCCCCCGCCTATGCGCTTGAGTATGTTCTTGTTCTGCCGGCCGCCGAACAGCACGACCACCGCCACGCCCGCTATCGCCAGCCACTTGCCTATCTCGGCCAGCGGCTGTATCGCCAGCATGCCCAGCCCCAGCAGCACCGCTATCCATGAGCCCTGGTCGTACAGCGCGTCCAGCGGTTTGCCGCGCTTTATGTTCATGTACATCGCGATGACCAGGCTGGTCACTATCTGCACCAGGCCCAGCACCACGCACAGTATCATCATGTTGAGCGGTTCATCCATCGGCGAGAACATCAGTGCCGGCACGGTCACCCCGAACCAGCCGCCGTAGAGTATGCCCCAGAACAGCGTCGACGCGCCGCCCGCGACCAGTATCTTGGCTATGTCGCCTATCGTGCCGCGCAGCTTGAGGAACTTGACCGCCAGCGCGGCTATCACACCCATCACCAGCCCATAGCCCGCGTCCGACACCATCATGCCAAAGAAGCATATGAAAAACGGCGTCATCATGAACGTGGGGTCTATGCCGTGGTAGTCGGGCAGCGAGTACATCGCGATTATCGACTGATACGGCTTGAGGAACCGATTGTTCTGCATCACCGTGGGCGGCTTGTCGTCGGGCTCGGGTTCGGTGAACTCGACCACGCAGCTGGGCGATACCTCGCGCAGCCGCTTGCCCACGGCCTCCACCGCATTCTCGGGCACCCAGCCCGTCAGCATGAACGCCGAGTGCGTGCCCGCCAGCAGCGTCGCGGCCTTATCGCGGTCGCGCTCCAGCGACAACACGTCGTACAGCAGCTTGAGCCGCGGCAGCTGGTCGCACAGTCCGCGCGCCTTGTCGTCGAGTTGAGCATGGCTGGCGCGCAATTCGTCCACGCGCTTTTCCAGCGCAGTCATGTTCTCGCGCGGCGTGCCGGTAAAGCCCTCGAAGTTCTCCTGAGTGAAATCCGATTCCTTGAGCAGCGCCCAGAACGCGTCCCACTCGTCCAGCGGACTGAGCACGAATATGTGTGCGCCATCCTTGTCGATAGACACCACGTCAAACCTGCCGGCCAGCTTTTGCTCCTGTATGCCCGCGTTCAGCTCGTCCACGCGCCGCGGGTCCACCACGCCCAGCATGCTCATGGTCAGCCGGCTGCGGCCCAGCTTTTCAAGCGGCTCGGACAGTTCGCGATATGGCGCCAGTTGCCTCAATCGGCTCTGGGCGCGGCTCTCCTCGGCGCGGGCCTCGGCGTGGGCGCGCTCTATCTGCTCCAGCGCGTCGATGGTCTCCAGCGCCTGGCCCATCGCGGCCCAGGCGGCGGCGATCTCCTCGTCACCGGCGGTGTCGCGCGGCGCCAGCAGGCCCTTCTTGGATGTGTCCAGCCGGCTCAGACGGCCTATCGCCCAGTTAAGGCGGCTCAGCGTCTGTTCGGCGCGCTCCAGCTCGCCGCCGTCCTCGATGTGGTAGCGCTGCATGTCCTCGCCCGTCAGCGGCTCTATCTGCACGCAGCCCAGCTTCTGCAGCGCCCTGAGCAGCCGCTTGCGGTCGGCCATCACCGCCACCAGCCGCAGCTTTTTCATCTCAACGAGCGCCATTTTTCACAATCCTTTCAAAGATAAGATCCGCCGCCATCGGCACGCGCTTGCGCGCATCCCTGAGCAGCTCCTCGCGTTCGGCCGCGCGCTTGACCTCAAGCAGCTTTATCTCGCCCTGCACGCCGCGCCGGCGCTCATCGAGCTGCTTTTGCGCGTCGTCGCGGATCTCCTTGAGCGCCGCGCGCTCCTGCGCCACGCAGGCCTCGTCGACCGACTTGACTATATCGCGCGCCTGGCGTGAGGCGTCGTGCACAATGCGTTCGGCCTCGGCCTCCATGCGCTCAATCTGGCCCATTATGCTCTCCATATGCTGTCCCACCGCCTTTCATGCGCGTGTGCGCGTCACTTGGTGCCGAACAGGCGGTCGCCGGCGTCGCCCAGTCCGGGCACTATGTAGCCGTGATCGTTCAGGCATTCGTCCACCGCCGCGACGAATATGTCTATGTCGGGGTGATCCTTCTGCACGCGCCGGATGCCCTCGGGCGCGGCAATCAGGTTCATCAGCTTTATCGACTTGCAGCCGCGCTTTTTGAGGAAGGTTATCGCGGCCGACGACGAGCCGCCGGTGGCCAGCATCGGATCGAGCAGTATTATGTCGCGCTCCTCGATGTCGTTGGGCAGCTTGCAGTAGTACTCGACCGGCTCCAGCGTCTGCGGATCGCGGTACAGTCCGATGTGGCCCACGCGCGCCGACGGCACCAGCTTGGTTATGCCGTCCACCATGCCCAGGCCGGCGCGCAGTATCGGCACTATCGCCAGCTTCTTGCCCGACAGCTCGCGCGCAGTGCACTTGCATATCGGCGTTTCGACCTCTACGTCCTGAAGCGGCAGGTCGCGCGTGACCTCATAGGCCATCAGCATCGCGACTTCCTCAAGCAGCTCGCGGAACTCCTTGGTACCGGTGTCCTTTGAGCGCATCAGCGACAGCTTGTGTTGAATAAGCGGGTGATCCATAATTACCAGTTTGCTCATAAATTTCCCATCCTCCTTGGCGATATGATGCGCGGCGCGCACAAGCACAGCCGCGTGAAATCCCGACTCGGCATAGTCAATTTTATTATACAACATTTTGAACCTGCATTCAACGCTTGCAGCGCTCCGCCTGTAAAAAATTATCCGTTTTATGTGCGTTTATCGATCAAGCCGAGCCCTTTTCGCGCAAATTGCGCCGCAGATCATCTGAATACTCATCATAAGATATGCTCTATGTTATCTTTAACCAGTCATGTATGTGCAACTTATTATCATCCGATAAAATCAAAAAGCACGCCCAATCCATACGAATCGGGCGCGCCCGGGTCCACGCAAGCGAGACATGCCTGTAAGCCGAGTTCTGTCGTGAACGGCCATCTATCTAGACCGCCCGTCACCGGGCGGTTCAAGCGATTCTGGGGAGTCGGCGGGCCACCATAGCACTCCCGCTACATCTTGCACCGAATGGGGTTTACATGACGGAAAAGTCGCCAGTCCGCCGGTGAGCTCTTACCTCGCCTTTCCACCCTTACCCCGCAAAGGGGCGGTATATCTCTGTTGCACTTGCCTTGGAGTCGCCTCCACCGGGCGTTACCCGGCATCCTGCCCTGTGGTGCTCGGACTTTCCTCATGCGAGTGGTTACGCATGCGGCCGTTTGGCATACTCGCGTAGATTAAGCATACCACGTTTTGGGCGCGCTGTCAACCGGCGCACATCCGCGTTTGCATGCCTCGGGCATCTGCGCCGGCGCCCACCGCGCGTGCGGTCGCCGCAAGTCACCTGTCCACAAACAGGTAAATCCAGGCAAAGAAGTGGTTATTGAGCATCCATTCGCGAAAGTTCATCTCGCGCCGTGAGCGCGCGACCGCCAACCCGAATATCAGCGCAAGCGGCGTCAGCAGCGGCATTATCAGCTCATACAGCGGCATCAGCATCGCGATATAGAAGTATATCATCGGCATCGTGCTGAATATGAAGTTGACTATCACGGATATCAGCGCAAATATCAGGTTGTCGTTGCCGGCCTGCGCAAGCGCCATCAGTATCGCGTGAATATACGCGCCCATTATAACGCAGCTCACGGTATATATGAAAAACTTTATAATGCTCAAGAACCGAAGTCTGAGCAGGTCGCTCACCACCACGCCTATAAAGCGCAGCATCAGAAACACGACCACGACCTGAAAGCCCTCGGTCAGTTCCCTGAAGCCGTAGAATACGGTCTCCTCGACGCGCGGCGTGCTCTCTATGCCAAATGGTGAGTACATCGAAAACAAGTACACCAGCATCTAATAGTAAAACAGCTTCCACGCCATCTAATAGTAAAACGCAGTGTCGCCCTTGTCCCCGCCGTCCATTTGCTTTTCAAACCGTTTTGCGGTTCTGCCCACGCCGTTGGCAATACAGGCGTACGTCACCCGCAGACATATGAACGCCAACAACAGCACAAGCGGCGGGCCTAATATTATGTACATGTCGTTGGCGAGCATCAGGCGATTCCAGATGGGCACGACAAAATCGCTCACCCGCATTAGCGCCCAGTCCGCCCTGTCGACGCCCCAGCTGACGGCGTTTTCTATATACAATTCTGCGCTTTCCTCCAGACGCGGCCATGCGCTCTGCAAGCCATTATGCGCCCAGCACAACATCATGTCACAGACTAGTCAAGCGCCGCGCGTCCCAACGCGTCACAGGCTGGTTGCTATCAGCGCCGCGCCCGACACTATCAGCATCACCACGACCACACGCCGCACTACGCGCTCGCTGAGCACCTTGCTGCACGCCATGCCCAGTCCCAGTCCGACAAGCATCGCCGGCATCAGCACTAGCGCCAGTTTGAGCGACTCAAGCGTGATTATGCCCCAGAGCGCATATGTGACTATGCGGAACGTGTTCTCGGCGATGAACACCATGCAGATGTTGGCCTTGAACGCGTGACTGTCGTCGGTCACACGACTTATGTACGCGCCCAGCAGCGCCCCGACGCCATACAGCCCGCACAGCACGCCCGAAAGCACGCCCACTGTCGCCAACATCGCGCGCGACATGCGCCCCCGCTTTGACCTGAATTCGCGCAGCAGCATCTCGCCGCCTATCAGCACTATCAGCACGCCGAACGCAATCTTGATCGCACCCGTATCGGCGTTGCGCAGCAGCAGCGCGCCGGGTATGCTGCCCGTTATGACCAGCGCCATCAGCGGCAGGCACATCCGCCAGTTGATCGCTGCGCGCTCGCGCCAGGCAAGTATCACGTTAGTGGGATATCCCAGCAGCAGTTCCACCGGCGATATCTCGCGGTTTGCCGTGCCAAAGCTCAACGCCGTGGTGAATACCAGCGTGTTCGCGAACCCGCACAGCCCCTTTACGAAAAACGCGCTGACCGCCGCAATTATCCAAAGCGCCATATCATCCGCCATCCCATATGCCAGTCTGCCGCGCTAACGCGGCGCATTTTCGATACTAACACAAACATGTCCAGCCTGCGCGCGCACATGTGTAAAATGTCGCATGCGCCCGATGTCGCGGTTTATCGGTATGCGGTTCACGCTCAGCGCCGCCCGGCACATCAGCGGCCCCGCGCCCACACATCGCGCAATAATTCGTACAATAGCAACGCGCAGGCGAACCCACCCGTCCAGCCGTACAAAGCAAGTCGGCCATCAATTGCAGCAAACGGAAATGAGCAGAGATACGCCGCACCGTTGTACATACGTATGAGCGCGCCCGGCACCCGCGCCAATTCAATTCAGCCATACCCTTCAATCCAGCAGTCGCGGCCCTGCGGCCTGTATCGCCAGCGCACCCAGCGGCGCGGTCAGCACTATCGCCAGCGCCGCCATCGCCAGCACCAGTCCGCCGCAGTCCAATCCCGCCGCCAACGGTACGCCGCCTATCGCCGCCTGCACCGTCGCCTTGGGCATATACGCAATCGCACAGAAGATCCGCTCGCGCAATGTGAGACGCGTCCGCGCGGTGCTCAGCCACACGCCCAGCGCCCGAATCGCCAGCCCTGCCGCTATCATGGCCAGCGCACCCACGCCCGCCTGCGCCAGCAGCGTCGGATCGACCTGCGCGCCCACCAGCGCAAACAGCGCTATCTCGGCAGCTATCCAGACCTTGGAGAACTTGGACGCCAGCCGCTCAGCCACGTCCGCCCTTCTGTGCCGCAGCGCCGCCGCCATCGCCATGACCGAAAGCAAACCCGACATCGGTACATAACCCTTGAGCAGCTCCTCCAGCGCCGCCATCAGACACGCACAGCCCAGCATCAGCACTACCTTGACGCTGTCGCGCATGTGCCACCTGCTGACCAGCGCGCTCAGCGCCAACCCAGCCGCCGTGCCCAGCGCTATCCCCAGGCAGATCGATACCGGTATGCCCGCAAAGCTCCATGCCGACACCGTGCCGCCCTGCGCCATCGACAGCAGCGCCGTGAATACGACTATCACGAACACGTCGTCCATCGACGCGCCCGCGATCACCAGCTGCGGCACCGAGTTGCGCTGGCCCAGTCCGCGCTCCATCAGGCCCACCATGCCAGGCACGACGACCGCCGGCGATACCGCACCCATGACCGCGCCCAGCAACGCGCTCTCCAGCGTGCTCAGCCCCAGCAGCGTGCCGCCCAGCAGCGCATACGCGAATATCTCGCACAACGCCGGCACGCACGACATCATCAGCGCCGGCCGGCCCACGCGCCTGAGTCCCGCCAGATCCAGCGACAGCCCCGCGCGCAACAGTATCACAATCAGCGCCAGCTCGCGCAGGTCGGCCGATACCGCCAGCGTGCCGGCATCCATCAGATTCAGCACATGCGGCCCCAGCAGCAGTCCGGTCGCCATCATGCCCACCAACCGCGGCAGCTTCAGTCGTGCGCACACCGCGCCCAGCGCCAGCCCTACGACAAACATCAGTCCCAAAGTAAGCAGCATACCCATACCTCCAGCGCGGAAGGCACAAAAAAAGCCGACGCCTTCCGCATACAATAATGCAGAAGTCATCAGCTTAAACAAGCGGTTTCGGCAAGCCGAGGGAGTACTTCATTCCCCTGCGCACATTATAGCGCACCGCCCGGCACACTGTCAATTACATGCAAGTTATATTCGGGCTATTTGCGCCGCCCGGCCTACGTTGCCATAACGCACGCAAAGCGGCAATTGCCTCGCGCATATGCCGGCTCTGCCTCAAGCGCAAGCCCACTCGACCGCATAATCTGCTTTTACCGGTGCCGGAATCTAGCGCGAACCTGCTTGCCACTGACACGGGGCGGCACCGTCCGGCACGCTGGCAATTACATGCAAGTTATATTTGTGCTATTCGCGCCGCCCGGTCGGAGTTGCCATCAAGCAAAGCGGCAATTGCCTCGCGCATATGCCGGCTCTGCCTCAAGCGCAAGCCCACTCGACCGCATAATCTGCTTTTACCGGTGCCGGAATCTAGCGCGAACCTGCTTGCCACTGACACGGGGCGGCACCGTCCGGCACGCTGGCAATTACATGCAAGTTATATTTGTGCTATTCGCGCCGCCCGGTCGGAGTTGCCATCAAGCAAAGCGGCAATTGCCTCGCGCATATGCCGGCTCTGCCTCAAGCGCAAACCGCTCCCAGGTCTACCCGTCAACGTCATTCTTTGGCGAATATTATGCGCCCGCAGTTGTCGCACTCGACCAGCTTAGCGCCCGAGCGTATGTCGCGCATAACCACCGACGGCAGCGACATGTTACATCCGCCGCAGCGGTCTCCGTCCAGCAGCGCCATCGGCGGGAAGCAGTGCTTGCGGATCTCCTTGTAGCGCTTGAGCAGATCCGGATCGATGCCCTGAGCCTCCTTGTCAGCCGCGGCCTTGAGCGAATCCAGCTTGCGCTTTTGCTGCTGGAACTTCTGATCGTACTGGCCTCTGAGCTGATCGAACTCAGCCTTGACCTTGGCGGCGCGCACGCGGATCTCGCGCTGCTGACGGTCGCGGGTATCGGCATCCTTGCGCAGCTTCTGCAGCTCCTGCTCGTAGCGGGTCAGCAGGTCGCAGGTGCGCTGTATCTGCTTCAGGCCCTCGCGCACGGTCTCTATGTCCTCGGTGGGGTTGTCGATGAAGCGCGCCTTCTGATCGGCCAGCTGAGCCTCCAGCCGCTGTGCCTCGTCGCGCACCGCCTCCAACCGGTCCGCCATTATGCTCACGTCGTTTTCGAGCTTCTTCATGGCGTTTTGCTGGTCCACCAGGAACGTGCGGTGCTTGAGCAGCTTCTGGCGATCGGGGTCATTGCGCATCTCGTTTTCGTACTTGTCGACCTCCACGTCCACCTGCTGATACTTCCACAAAACATCTAATTGCACTTGTATTTCCTCCTAATCAGCTTTGCATGTCGCGTCCGCCTGCCCGGCACGTAGCCCCTACATCAACGGATGCGCCCGGCTGACAAAAACCTTCGCCTTATATTGTAGCGCATCCAGCCGCGTTTGTAAACCTCTGGCCAGATGAGATAACACAACCCTTTCAGTTTCAAAGTGTCCCGCGCATATCGCGCACAATCCCAACTGCCGCGCAAGTATTATCTCGCTGTGCTTGAGTTCGCCCGTTATGAACAGCTGTGCGCCACAGCGCGCCGCGTCCATCAGCTCGCTGCCGCCCGCGCCCGAACACAGCGCCGCCCGCTCTATCCACGCATCGGCCGGGCCGTAGTACAGCGCTCGCGTATCCAACGCCCGCTCCACGCGCCGCGCTATGTCCTCCAGCGTGCCCGTCAGCCCGCCCGCGCGTATCAGCGGCGCCGGCGCATAGGCGTCGGTCAGCCCCACCGCCTCGGCCAGCGCGTCGTTCACGCCGCCTGGCGCCATGTCCAGATTGGTATGCGCCGCGATCAGGCTCATATCCGCGCGTATCAGCTCGCATATCACATGGCCCTCTGGCTCATCGTCGCGCACATGCTTTGTCGCGCGGAACATCAGCGGATGATGCGATATGATGAGCTGCGCGCCCAACTCGCGCGCCTCGGCCACGACCGCTCCTGTCGCGTCCACGCACAGCAGCATGCATTCGACATCCGCGTCGGCCCGGCCCACCAGCAGCCCGGGATTGTCCCAATCCTCGGCCAGCTCGGGCGGAGCTATCTCATTCATTATATTTAGCATGTCGCCTACTTTTGCCATTGAGCTATCTCCTTCCATATGTCGAGCCTGCGGCTCAGCTCGGCGGCGCGCGGGTTGTCCGGCGCTATTGGCGCTATCGCGTTTTTGAGTATGCGCACCTGCCGCTGCGCAAAGCGCGGCAGCAGCTCATGCCGCCGCCTGAGCAGCACCGGTCCCACGAGCAGTTCGCGCTCATCGGGCCGCGCCGCGCCGGCATCCGGCTTTGCCTGCATAATAGAATACCACCAGCGCCCATCGTATATCAGTTCCTCGTCGGTCACGGCAAAGCCATGGTCATAGAGCCATACGCGCACCCGGTCGGCGTCGACATTGGGCTGCAAAACCAGCGTCGCGCCGCGTATCACGCCCAGCCCGCGCTCCAGTATGCCCATCATGGTCTCGCCGCCCATGCCGGCCACCACGCACGCATCCAGCGGTTCGCTCACGCGCTCCAGTCCATCGCCGACCTCAAACCGCGCGCGTTCCGCCAGCGCATCGCCGTCAAACAACCGCCGCGCCTTGTCCAGCGACGGCGCGCTTATGTCGCATATGTACATGCGCCCCACGCGTCCGCTCGACAGCAACCACGCCGACAAAAACCCATGATCCGCGCCTATGTCGGCGCACACGCCGCACTCCGGTACCATGTCGGCCACCCGGCTCAGCCGCGCGTCAAGCGTTATCTGCTGCATGTCCTGCACCTCCCGATGCCGCTTCGATATAGTCCACGAAATAATGCGGCGCGCGCCGGTACATCGCCGCCGCCGCTTCCCACATCGCCGGCGCGTCCAGCAGCTGGCACCGGGCCGCGCATATGCCGCCCTCGCGCAGCGTGCCCGCGGGCATCAGCCCCAGCACGCGGCTGTAACGCTGCACCACGCCGTCAAAGCCATGCGCGCGGCAGTTCATGTGATATACTGCGCCGTCAAAGTCCGTCAGTTCGTATTCATAGCTGTCCGCGAACAGATAGTCCGGCGGCGCAAGCTCCTCGACCGCATGCATAGACGTATTGCAGTCCGCGCCGCAGCCCAGGAACAGTATCTGGCCGTTCAGCTCCATCACGCGCCGCAACGGCGAATGCGCGCCACAGGGCGTCGTGTCCTGCTGCTGGCCGCGCGTTATGCGCACTGCGTCCGGGCCCAGCGCCGCGCAAGAGTGGGTCGGGCACAGCGAACGCGCCTGAGCACGGCGCACCCTGAAGTACTCGGGTATCGCGCCCACGTTGGACGGCGTGGTGCGCGCATTAAACCGGCGCTGTGCCGGGCCGACATGCATATAGCTCAGCGTGGGCAGCACCAGCGTGCCGCCATCCAGCGCCGCCAGCAATCCGTCTATCACGTCATCGGGTGTCGCGCCCGGCTCGCGCAGCGACTTGAGCGATGAGTGCACCAGCAGCACCCCGCCCGGCCGCACGCCCAATGCGCGCGCATGCGTCGCAATGCGCATTGCAATGTTGGTCACAGGCTCTCCTTTCCGGTCGTGCGTGCCATCGCCGCTGCTCCAGCGCGCCGCCATGCACGGCCTCAGATCGCGCCTTAAGCCGCGCGACCACTCTTAATGCATATCGGTATCATAGACCGTCCCGGCTATATCCGCCGCAACAGCTCCCATAGGCGCATCATCAGCCCCGCCGGCACCAGCTTGGCCGCAATCCGGTGCAGCGTGCATACCACGCCCGGCGTGGACACCGCGCGGCCCTTCAGCGCATCGGCCAGCGCGCGCCGCGCCACCTGCTCCTGCCGCGACGCAAACGGGAAACTGCGTATGTACGCGCTGTCACGGGTATCCTGCGCCACCGGTATGAACTCGGTGTCCTTTATCCAGTACGGGCACACGGCGGTAACGCTTATGCCGCGCGGCCTCAGCTCCACGCGCAACGCCCGGCTGTACCGGTACAAAAACGCCTTGCTGGCCGCATAAACGTTCAAGTACTGGAACGGCTGGAACGCCGACGTCGAACATATCTGCATTATGCGCGCGCCCCGGCCCATGTGCTCCAGCGCCACGCGCGTCACCGCGACCGCCGCGCGGCAGTTGAGATCGATCATGTTCTCGCAATCACTGAGCGATATGTCGTCCCAGTTGCCTATCTTGCCATATCCCGCCGCGTTTATAAGCAGCCGCACATCCGCGCCGCACTCGCTCAGCTGCCGCTTCAGTTCGCGTGGCGCAGCCTTGTCCGTCAAGTCCATCGCCAGCACGCGCACCGGCGTCTTCAGCTGCGCGCGCAACTGCTCCAGCCGCTCTGCGCGGCGCGCTATCGCCCATATCTCATCGTACTGACCGTCCACCAGGCGCGCAAACTGCCCGCCCAATCCGCTTGAAGCGCCAGTGATGATCGCTATATTCATATGTGTACATCTCCTGACTGCATTATGGCGCGCGCATTGTTCACGCGCCGCGGTCGCCGCGCGGTGCGTTCTAGCGCGCAACTCAGCGTAATGGCCGACTGCGCGGCTGTCAGCGACCATTAAGACATAATAATAACGTCTACTGTGGCCCGGGCTTTAGCATTACGGTCTCAACGGCTTTCAGTACTTGCCCGGCTTGTCGCTGATGGACGTCGCTTTGGCGTTGCAATCGCCACGGCTTTCAGCGCTTGCCCGGCTTGTCGCTGATGGACGTCGCTTTGGCGTTGCAATCGCCACGGCTTTCAGCGCTTGCCCGGCTTGTCGCTGATGGACGTCGCTTTGGCGTTGCAGTCGCCACGGCTTTCCGCGCTTGACTGGCTTGTCGCTGATGGACGTCGCTTTGGCGTTGCAATCGCTACGGATTCCCGCGCTTGACTGACTTGTCGCACCTTGCCGTCGCTTTGGCGTTGCAATCGCCACGGATTTCCGCGCTTGCCCAACTCGTCACCACTGGTTCTCACTTTGGCGTTGCAATCACCATAGCTTTCCGCGCTTACCCGGCTTGTCGCTGATGAGCATCGCTTTAACGTTGCAATCGCCACAGCTTTCAGCGCTTACCCGGCTTGTCGCAGCTGGCCATCGCTTTGACGTTGCAATCGCCACAGCTTCCCGCGCTTGCCCGGCAAGCTGCCGTCGGCCGTCGATTAGCGTTTGGCCCGAGCCATGGCGCCACGGCTAACCGCTAACCGCGCATTGCCGCGCAATCTCAAAAAGCCGCCGCGCGTACAGCGCGCAACGGCTTTGATACCGGTCGGATTGCTCGTCCGCCCATTACAGGAAATCCTTGAGTTTTTTGGAGCGCGAGGGGTGACGGATCTTGCGCAGCGCCTTGGCCTCTATCTGGCGAATGCGCTCGCGCGTGACCTTGAACTCCTTGCCGACCTCCTCGAGCGTGCGCGCGCGGCCGTCGTCCAGGCCAAAGCGCAGTCTGAGCACCTTCTCTTCGCGCGGCGTCAGCGTCGACAGCACGCCCATCAGCTGCTCGCGCAGCAGCGTGAACGCGGCGGCCTCGGCAGGCGCGGGCGCCTCGTCATCGGGTATGAAGTCGCCCAGGTGAGAATCCTCCTCTTCGCCTATAGGCGTCTCCAGCGACACCGGCTCCTGCGCTATCTTGATTATCTCGCGCACCTTTTCCTCGGATATGCCCATTTCAGCGGCAATCTCCTCGGGTTGGGGCTCGCGGCCGTACTCCTGCAACAGCTGCCGCGACACACGGATGAGTTTGTTTATAGTCTCGACCATGTGCACGGGTATGCGTATCGTGCGCGCCTGATCGGCTATCGCGCGGGTTATCGCCTGGCGTATCCACCAGGTCGCATACGTTGAGAACTTGTAGCCTTTTCGATAGTCGAACTTTTCCACAGCCTTTATCAGGCCCAGATTGCCCTCCTGTATCAGATCCAGGAACAGCATGCCGCGCCCCACGTACCGCTTGGCGATCGACACCACCAGACGCAGGTTAGCCTCAGCGAGTTTGCGCTTGGCCTCCTCGTCGCCCTGCTCCATGCGCTTGGCCAGTTCGATCTCTTCGTCGGCGGTCAGCAGCGGCACCTTGCCTATTTCCTTTAGGTACATGCGCACCGGGTCATCGGTGGATATGCCCTCGGGCACGCTCAGGTCGAGGTCGTCGACTATGTTCTGGTCCTCGGGCAGCGCCTCGGGCTCGGGCAGTTCTATTTCAGAGACCACGTCCACGCCCAATGTATCCAACATGTCCAGTATTTTGTCGAGCTGATCCGGCTCGAGTTCCACGCCCTCCAGCTGGTCGGCAACTTCCTTGAGCGTCAGCGTGCCCTTTGTCTTGCCGGACTCGACGAGTTCGTCAACTTTGCCCTGAGGCTTAACTTCATTAGTGTTGCTCAATCAGTCCACTCCTTTCGGCCAGACCTGATCATAGTCTTTTCGCGGGTGAGCCTGGTCAGGTGAGCCAGCAGCTCGCCGCGCGCCTCGCCCTGAGCATCGCCCAGGCGCGATTTGATCCCGTCTATCTGTTCTTCAAGTCGTTTTACGCGGATCTTCTCCACGCAGTCGGCGGCCATCTGTCCGGCCAGCTCAGGGCTGATCGGCACCGCCTGTTGAAATATCCCGGCCGCCCGGTCGCGCTGGTCAGCGTCCAGCTCGTCCAGTATGGCCGAGGGGCTCTTGCCGCCGATAAGCCATTTGGCTATCTTGCGGTTGAGTTCATCTGAAAAGTCATCCTCGCGCATGAGCCGCGCCGGACACAGGCCCTGCGCATACAGCATCAGCAGCAGCTTTTCGGCCTTGACATGTTCGGGTTCGAACTGGTCATGTGCGATGCGCGATGCGCGGTGATCGCGCGGCGGGGCGTCATTGCGCGCGGGGCGCACGCCTATCTGTTCTATCAGCGCCTCGCGCGAAAACCCGGTCTTGATCATCAGCGCCGGCAGATAGCTCTCGCGCTCGACGGGGTTTTTGAGCCGGGCAATGCACTTTGCGGCTTCTATCGCATAGCTAGTGCGGCCTTCCTGCGTCGAAAGGTCGACCGACTGCTCGATGCGATCCAACCGCCATGCGGTGGGCTGCATCGGTTCGAGCCGCTCGAACGCCTCCCGACCGAACTCGCGCACGAACTCGTCCGGGTCGCGCCCGTCCGGGAAGCGCAGCACGCGCGCATCCAGCTCCTGTTCTTCGAACATGTCCAGTGCGCGGGCGATGGCGTTCTGTCCGGCGCCGTCGCCGTCGTAGGCCACGTACACCTGGGGCACATAGCGCTTTATCAGCGCCGTCTGTTCGGGAGTGAGCGCCGTGCCCAGCGTGGCCACGACTCCGCTTACGCCCTTTTGCACCAGCGATACCACGTCCATATATCCTTCCACCAGTATCAACCGCTGCACCTTGCCCTGTTTTTTTACCATATTCAGCCCGTACAGCTCGCGGCGCTTGTTGAACACCACCGTGTCGGAAGTATTCAGGTACTTGGGCTGGCCGTCGCCCATAACGCGTCCGCCAAATCCCAGCACCCGGCCCTGAGGACTGACTATCGGGAACATCGCGCGATTGCGGAACTGATCGTACAGCCGCCCGTCGCGCTCGCCGACCAGCCCCGCCATGCGCAGCTCGTCGTCGGTAAATCCCTGCGCGCGCAGCTCGCGCGTCAGCGCGTCGCCCTGTTGAGGCGTCGCGCCCAGTCCAAACCGGCGTATCGTCTGATCGTCCAGGCCGCGCCTGTGCAGGTAGCTCAGCGCCGGCGCGCCTTCGGGGCTGTACAGCAACTGGTGATAGTACAGCGCCGCGGCACGGTTGCACTCGTATACGCGCTGGCGCTGCTCGGCATTGACGCCGGGCTCGTCGCGCCTGCTCAGCTTGGGTATCTCGAAGTTCACGCGTTCGGCCAGCAATCGGGCCGCGTCCATGAACTCCATGTGTTCCATCTCCATTACGAAGGTGTACACATTGCCGCCTTTGTGGCAGCCAAAGCAGTAGAACATCTGCGTGCGCGAGTCCACCGAGAATGACGGCGTCTTCTCATTGTGAAACGGGCAACATGCCCAGTGTCTGTGACCCTTGGGCTTCAGCGACACGTAGTCGCCCACCACGTCCACAATGTCCACGCTCTCGCGCAGTCTGTCTATCCAGTCATTGCCGCTTGCCATTTTTTCACCTTGCGGAGCTGCCCCCGCAAATGTCGATTCAACAAATTTCGCTCATTTCCCTGCCTGTGCGCGCGATATTTAATTAGAAAATAAACATCCCGCCTCCGCCCGCGTCACTTTAAAAACGGCGCGGGTATGAATTTTTGCCGGAACAGCTCGACCGCATATTGATCGGTCATGCCTGCTATGTAGTCGCAGATCGCCCTGTCAAAGCCTTCTGTGTACAGCGTGCTGACATTGGGCAGCTCGACCGGGTTGGCCATGAAGTAACGGTACAGGTCGCTTATCACATGATCGGCGCGCTTTTCCTCCTCCCGCGCCCAGTCGCCGCGATATATGCGTTCGAACAAGAATTCTCGCAGCTGCATCATGAAGTCGTAATTGCGCTCGCTCATCATGATGTCGTCCTGCCCATCCGACGTGCGCACTACGTCGCGTATCAGCGTATCGATGCGCCGGCCATGGGTATCGCCCAGCGCCTCGACGCACTTTGCGGGCAAGTCGCGCGCGGCCAGCATACCGGCGCGTTCGGCGTCGTCGATGTCGTGGTTTATGTAGGCTATCCTATCGGCCAGCGCGACCAGCCGGCCTTCCAGCGTTGCCGGGCGCACTCGGCCCGAGTGATGCGCGATACCGTCGCGCACCTCCCACGTAAGGTTCAATCCCCCTGAACCCTCGAGCCGTTCGACCACGCGCAGGCTCTGCTCGTTGTGATGAAAGCCCGCCGGGTTGAGCGAATTCAGCGTGCGCTCGCCCATGTGCCCAAACGGAGTATGGCCCAGGTCATGGCCCAACGCTATCGCCTCCGTCAGGTCCTCGTTGAGCCTGAGCGCGCGCGCCATAGTGCGGGCGATCTGCGACACCTCCAGCGTATGGGTGAGTCGCGTGCGGTAGTGGTCGCCCTGCGGCGCCAGGAACACCTGCGTCTTGTGCTTGAGCCGGCGGAACGATTTGCAGTGCACTATGCGGTCGCGGTCGCGCTGAAACGCGGTGCGCAGCGGGCATGGCTCCATAGGCCGCTCGCGCCCGCGACTTGAGTCGGCAAAGCACGCGCGCGGCGAGAGTATCCGATGCTCAAGCTGTTCGAGTTCTTCGCGTATCTCCACCGCCATCGCCCCCATGCGGCGCGCTGCCACGCCGCCGCTCTTATATAAGATATATACCACGCATCCCGTCAAAAATCCTTTATGACGCGCCCGATTTGAGTGAAATTTTGCATTAAATTGACGCCCCGGCGCGAATTTGAGCGCCAAATGCTGCGTGCCAGCGCAGATTTTGGCGGATATGGGCGGCAGATGGCATTGGCGCCCCTGACATTGCTGCACGGACAGGCATTGCCGCCCGAGCCGGCGCCGCGCAGGCAGCGCGACAGAGTCGGCTCGATATAAACCGCCGCGCAGCCATCGGCAGCGCGCAAATGGCAACGCTCATCGACGCCGGCGCGGTAGACGCCCGCCGCTCATATCTGGGTGGCATTATAACCTCCGTGGCGCCGTCCGCGCTGCTGATGCGCTTGCCGCTCATATCGGAGTGGCATTATAACCTCCGTGGTGCCGTCTACGCTGCTGATGCACTCACCGCTCATATCTGAGGGCATTATAACCTCCATGGTGCCGTCTGCGCTGCCGACGCGCCTGCAGCTCATATCTGGGTGGTATTATGACCTCCATGGTGCCGTCTGCG
>DSLFC04102__coassemble_643_pt1 | contig 40051 bp, 33 predicted proteins | sample DSLFC04102__metabat2_low_PE_005 | metagenome-assembled genome bin DSLFC04102 | reverse complement strand
CGCGCGCCGGTACAGCATACCAAAGAGGAACGCACGACAGTGCCCAACCCGCGCGCGCAAGCGCCGCCGAGCGCCATGCGACGCAGGACAGCGGGCCAGCAGCGCGCGCCGATACGGCATACCAAAGAGGGGCGCACGACAGTGCCCAATCCGCGCGCGCAAGCGCTGCTGAGCGCCAAGCGATACCAGGCAGCGCGTCAGCAGCGCGCGCCGGTACAGCATACCAAAGAGGAACGCACGACAGTGCCCAACCCGCGCGTGCAAGCGCCGCCGAGCGCCAGGCGATGCCAGGCAGCGGACATATGCGCACCGGCACATCAACCGGTCGTAGCACAAATGACCGCGCGCAAATACAGGCTGTCGCGGATCATACTGGAGCGCACGAAGGCGCGCAACTGCCTCGCGCTGGCGTAACGGTGCATCAGGGCAGTCGGCCCAGACATCACGGAACGACGGACACTCCGAACAAGCATGACTACACGCGGCTCCCACGCGAAGCCGATAGGATGGCTTATGCCAATAACCAACCCATGCGCGCTGGCGCAGCGGACGGTCGCGGCGCGAATGTCAATGCGCATGCGCAGCATCATGCCGGCAATCGGATCGCACCGGCCGCATCGGCGCGCAGGGCGCCGGCGGCGCGCCATTCACCGGCGCATCGCCGTGTACGCAGCGCGGCGCGACGCCGGATTGCGCTCAAATGCGTTTGTGCGTTGGCGGTGCTGTTAGCGGCGCTGCTGTGGCCGGCGACCTGCCCGCCCGACGACTTGCCGCCGAGTGGCGATGCTGGCGTCGTGCAGCCGCTGCCCATTGCCACGCCTACGCCCACGCCCGCCCCGACCGCCGAGCCCGTGCCGGCGCGGGTGACGATCAGCGCGGCGGGCGACTGTACGCTGGGCTATGACCCGCAGCTGGGATATTCCAACTCACTGCCCAACGAGCTGGAGCGGCAGGGCGGCGATTACAGCTACTTCTTCCGGGATGTTTACCCGGTATTTGCCAGCGACGACTTGACGGTGGTCAATCTGGAATGTGCGTTTACCGAGTCCAACTCGCGCGTTGAGGGCAAGACGTTCTGCTTCAAGGGCGACCCGCTTTACCGCAACATACTGACTGAGGGCTCGATAGAGGTAGTGTCGCTGGGCAACAATCACGCGCGCGACTACGGCGACACGGGCTTTAACGACACGGTCGACGCATTGCGCGAGGCCGGCGTGGGATTTGCGGTCAATGGTATCAGCTGTGTGCGCGAGGTGAACGGCATACGCGTAGGGTTTTTGAGCTATCGCAACCACACGCCCGAGTTGGACTCGCTGAAGGCCGATATCGCGTCGCTGCGTGCGCAGTGCGATGTGGTCGTGTGTTCGTTCCACTGGGGCGAGGAATACCGCAACGTGGCTAATTCAGAGCAGCTTGAGCGCGGGCGCGCGGCTGTTGACTACGGCGCGGATCTGGTGCTGGGGCATCATCCGCATGTAATAGGATCTATCGAGCAGTACAAGGGCGTGTACATCTGCTATTCGCTGGGCAACTTCTGCTTTGGCGGCAACCGCAACCCGGAGGACAAGGACTCGTTCATATTCCGTCAGACGTTTGAGCTGACCGAGCAGGGCGCAGTCAGTGTGGGTATCGAGATAGTGCCGTGCCGGATATCGTCTACCGATTCGCGCAACGACTACCAGCCCACGATCTATGGCCGTGAGGATGCGTTGCGCGTGCTGGAGCGGCTCAACTCGTATTCAGCGCCGCTGGAGTATGGCGTTGCGCTGGATGAGTCGGCGCTGGGCTGGCAGTGGATCGACGGCTAACCCGGGCTGTGTGGTTGGCCATGTCGTGAGCGCAGGTATTGAGCGCGCTAAATGGCGGCAAACTGCTGATTAGACCTGCAAATGGGGGGCGGTTGAACTGCAAACGAACAACCGGACTGTAAACGGAAGCTCTAAAATATTAAACAGCCGCGCGGGGGCCAATGGCTGCCGTGCGGCTGTGCTTTATGCGTTTGAATATCGATTTAGTCAGAGCGCGGGGGAATTGCCCGATATCATTCGACAAACGCCTTGTATATTGCGCGTATCGCGCGCTCGAAGTCCGATATGTCGACGCCCACGATAATGTTCAATTCGCTGGAACCCTGGTCGATCATGCGCACGTTGATGCGGTTTTCGGCCAGCGCGGTGAACAGCTTGGCGGCGGTGCCGAACGCGCCGGCCATGCCCCGACCCACGGTCGCGATCAGCGCCAGTCCGCGCTTGAGCTCGAGCGTATCGGGCTGCACGGTGTCATTTATGCGGCGCAGCAGCTCCTCCTGATGCATGTTGAAGTCCTTGTCGTTGATTATGACGCACATCGTATCTATGCCGGTGGGCATGTGTTCGAACGACACGCCATACTCCTCAAGCGCGCTGAGCACGCGTCGGCCTACGCCCAGCTCGCTGTTCATCATGGCCTTTTCTATGGAGAGTATCGTAAATCCGGTGTGACCGGCGATGCCGGTTATTGCGGTATCGTTCATCTGGTTCTCGCTGGAGATATCGCAGACAATCATCGTACCGGGATCGTCGGGATCGTTTGTGTTGCGTATGTTTGTGGGTATGCCGGCGCGGCGCACCGGGAACACGGCGTCCTCGTGCAGTACGGTCGCGCCCATGTAGCTCAGCTCGCGCAGCTCGCGGTATGTGAGCTGGTTTATGCGGCGGGGATTGTCGATTATGCGCGGGTCGGCCATAAGGAAACCGGACACATCGGTCCAGTTTTCGTACCGATCGGCGTCTACAGCGCGTGCGACCACGGCGCCGGTTATATCCGAACCACCGCGCGAGAACGTCTTGACCTGGCCGTCGGGCATGGCGCCGTAGAAACCGGGAATCACGCCGTGCTCATGATGGCGCAGCTCGTCGGAGAGTATCGTATTGGTGAGTTCGGCCTGGAACACGCCCTGTTGTGAAAAGACTATGTAATCCGCCGGGTCGATGAAGTCCCAGCCCATGTATTCGGCCAGCAGCCGGCCGTTCAGGTATTCGCCGCGCGAGGCGGCATAGTCGCTGTTGCGGCGCATCAGTATCTGACGGCGCACGCCCAGCAGTATTGGCATCAGGTCAATTGTCAGTCCGAGTTCGGCGGCGATGCCGCAATACCTGTCGATCACCGGCTCGAAAGCGGCGGTCAGGCGCGCCTCAGCGTCGCCGGGCGCGGAGCCGACTACGGCGTTGTGGCATGCATAGAGCATGTCGGTTACCTTGACGTCGTCCTTGAAGCGCTTGCCGGGCGCGGACGGCACGACGAACCGCCGCTCGGGATTGGCCAGCAGTATATCGCGCACCTTGCGGAATTGGCCTGCATCCGCCAGCGAGCTGCCGCCAAATTTTGTCACTATGATGCCCATGCTATCAGAACCCTCCATATGACTGCGGACGCGCGCCCGCACAGCCTCTTATCTTTAATTTATGTATCTTGGCCCGGGCGGGTGCGTTCCCAGTCCTCATGCAGTATGCCCATTATCACCGAATCGCAGTACTTGCCGTCGGTGAACATGTCCTTGCGCAGCACGCCTTCGCGCACAAAACCGCATTTTTCATAACAGCGCAGTGCCCGCGCATTGTCCGAGTGCACGCGCAGTTGCACGCGATTCAGATTTAAATGATTGAACGCGAGTTCCAGCAGCAGGCCGATAGCCTCGGTGCCATAACCCTGACCCTGGTGTTCGGGGCCGATCACTATCGCCAGCGACGCCTTGCGCGAATAGGAGGTTATCTTCATCAGGTCGCACTGGCCGATGTAGTCGCCGCTCATCAGGTCGGCTATGACCAGGTGCACGCCCGGGTTGGTACCGGCCAGCAGTCCGTCCAGAAAGTGGGCGGTCTGATCGTAGGTCTGCGGCACGGTGAACGTGTCCGAGAGGTAGCGCGTGGTATCCGGGTCGGTCACCCAGCGGCGCATGGGCTCAAGGTCGCATTGCTCGAATTCGCGCAGCATTATGCGCTTGCCTAACATCCGGGGCATATGCCCACCCCCAATATATTATAGCCTGCGGCCAGTCCTTCAATATGCGGATATATTTTCTATTTTACAACGGAATCCGGCTTAGTCAATAGAGTTTACCAAATGTTTTAGTGGGCTTAACTGCGGCATGGTATGATGATAGAACCTTTTAATATTACAGGGGTGGATTGAGTATGGACTTTAAGCGGATGATAGCCGGCGAGATCGCCTCGGCGCTGGACATTGCGTTCGGCAACGCGCCGCTGAACGCGGATGAGATCGCGGGACTGCTCGAGCTGCCGCCCGACAGCGCGATGGGCGATTATGCGTTTCCGTGCTTCAAGCTGGCGCGGTCGCTGCGCAAGGCGCCGCCGATGATCGCGGCCGAGCTGGTCAAGGTCATTGACGCGCGCTTCCTCAGCCGCGTGGAGGCGGTCGGGGGGTATCTGAACTTCTTTATAGACAAGGCGCTGTATGCCTCGAGCGTGGTCGAGGCGGTGCTGGGCGCGGATGGCCGGTATGGCGCGACCACCGAGGGCGAAGGCAAGACCATATGCATCGATTATTCATCAATAAACATTGCCAAGCGCTTCTCGATAGGGCATCTGTCGACGACCGCGATAGGCAATTCGCTGTATAAGATATATAACTATCTGGGTTATAAGTGCGTGGGCATCAATCATCTAGGCGACTGGGGCACTCAGTTCGGCAAGATGATCGCCGCATATAAGCACTGGGGCAGCCGCGAGATGGTCGAGCAGGGCGGCGTACAGGCGCTCAGCGACCTGTATGTGCGGTTCCACGCCGAGGCCGAAAAGGACGACTCGCTCAACGATGAGGGCCGCGCCTGGTTCAAGAAGATCGAGCAGGGCGATGAGGAGGCCATATCGATCTGGCAGTGGTTCAAGGAGCTGACGCTCAAGGATGTGCAGCGCGTGTACGACATGCTGGGCGTAAAGTTCGATTCGTACGCGGGCGAATCGTTCTACATAGACAAGATGCAGCCGGTCATAGACGAGCTGCGCGCAAAGGGCCTGCTCAAGGAGTCGGATGGCGCCTATCTGGTCGACCTGAGCGAGTACAACATGCCGCCGTGCCTGATATTGCGCAGCGACGGCGCGTCGCTGTACCACACGCGCGACCTGGCGGCGGCGTTCTACCGCAAGGCGACGTACGACTTCACCAAGTGCCTGTATGTCGTGGCGTACCAGCAGGATCTGCACTTCAAGCAGCTGTTCAAGGTGATAGAGCTGATGGGCTACGACTGGGCGAAGGATCTGGAGCACGTGGCGTTCGGCATGATATCGTTCGAAGGTCAGGCGCTGAGCACCCGCCATGGCCGCATACTCTACCTGGAGGATCTGCTCGACCGCTCGATTGAAAAGGCGCGCAAGATAATCGATGAAAAGAGCCCGCAGCTCGAAAACAAGGACGAGGTCGCCCGCAAGGTCGGCATAGGCGCGGTGGTGTTCTTTGCATTGAGCGCGAGCCGCATAAAGGACATCGACTTCTGGTGGGACCGCGCGCTCAACTTCGACGGCGAGACCGGGCCGTATGTGCAGTACACCTATGCGCGGTGCTGCTCGGTGCTGGGCAAGGCGCATGTCGATGCGCAGCCCGACTACGCAGGACTGTCCGATCCCGAGGCGCAGGACGTCGTGCGGCTGCTGGAGCGCTTCCCGGAGCTGGTGCATGAGGCCGCGCAGCGCTATGAGCCGTCGCTGATAACCCGCTATACGGTCGACCTGGCGCAGGCGTACAACAAGTTCTACTACGAGCACCGCATACTCGACTGCGAGCCGGGCGTGTCGGCGGCGCGGCTGGCGCTGACCAAGGCCACGCGCGACGTCATAGGCGTGGGGCTGAAGCTGATTGGCGTGGAGCCGACCGAGAAGATGTAATATCGATATATCGATGCCGGGGGAACCGGCGAGGTTTTGCCCAAATATACCAGTCATGGCGTCCGGTCATGACGCAAAATCCAAATATGAAAAGACCAGCGCCGGAGCAGCAAAGCCCCGGCGCTGGTCTTTATCATGACTGTATTTGCGTCGCACCATACGGCGGCGCGTGCGGCCCTGTGAGCGGCTCAGCCAGCCTCGTTCTGGTAGGCGACAAGTGTGGCGTCGTGCACGCCCTCCTGGTCGAGCAGCGCGTTTACGAGCTTGGAGCTGTTCTCGACGCGGACTTCTACGGTCATCTCGACGCCCATGCGGGTGACGGTCTTGCTCTTGAGGTGGCGGAAGCGCAGCGAGCGCAGTACGCGCTCAATGTTCTGCTCGGCGTAATCGTCGTAGTGCATCACGAGCAGGTAGCTGTCCTCCTTCTTGACCTTGATAGCGTTGAGCACGAATATCAGCAGCGCTATCGCAATGGCCACGACGACCGCTATCAGCAGGTAGCCCGCGCCCAGCAGTATGCCCATCGTCAGCGCCCAGAACATGTACGCGGTATCGAGCGGATCTTTGACGGCGGTCCTGAAGCGCACTATGGACAGCGCGCCGACCATGCCCATCGACAGCTCGAGCGACGACTTTATGCACATTACGACCGGCGTGGTTATCAGCACCAGCATGACCAGCATCACGCCCATGTTGCGCGAGTACATCACGCCGCGGTAGTTGGCGTGGTATACCCAGTATATGAACACGCCTATCGCAAACGCGAACACTATCGCCAGCAGTATGCTCAGTATGTCCAGGTTGCCTTGCGTAAAGTACTTTGCCAGGTTATTAGCGGTAATCGTGGTAGTATCGCCCATCAGGTACCCCTCCTTGTGTATATATGGCTGAAGTTATCAGCCGCTCAGTGTTCGCAGTTTGGCTCGAAGCGCCGGCACAGCGTGTATTTTGATATCGCGCTGCGCTGCGCATTGCACGACCAGAGCAGTCGGCGTATGTAGTCAGGCAGGTAATTGTCGTACTTGACTTCGAGTATCATCGAGTTGTCCTCTAGCGGACACACGGTCGGCAGCCAGCGCTCAAACAGGTCCTGTGAGAACAGCCCGGTGCGCAGCTGCTTGTCAAAGGTGATGCGCACATGTTCGGCCGGGTGCACGTACGCCTCGCGCACGTAGTCGACTATCACGGCGGGCTTGAGTCCGCGGGTGCGCATCTGGCGGTACACGTCGCGCAGCAGCGGCTGATCGCTCTTTTCCAGCCCGGTGGGGTCGGCGGCCATAAGCTGCTCGCACAGCTCGCGGCTGATCGCTATCGACTGCTTGGCTATGCCGTCGCCGTACTTTTGCTTGCGCTCCAGGCGTATAAGCGCGTCCGAGAAGTTGTATATGCGTATGCGGTACTTGTCGCGGTCCTGCACGCCGCGCAGCTTGTCGGCGAACGCGGTGTTGTACTCGTCGTCGAAGTACAGCGAGCGTATGTGATACTCGTTGAACTCGTCGCCGTTCTGGTCGCGGTAGAGTACGTAATCGAGCGTGCGGCTCAGGTGTGCGTACTCGCCGAAGTTGATGAAGTACTTTAACTCATGCCGCGCGGGTATCTCCAGTGAACCCGCAGGCGGCCTGTGCGATAACAGTCCTGCCAATCTATCACTCCCCATCACGCCGGCGCAGGCGGCCAGCTGCCTTAGCTCATGTTCAACCCTGCCGTGGGTCCTCCGGCAGGCGGCACATATGCGCTGCTGCCGGGGACTGCCCGGCCAGTAGCGCATATCAGCTACCGTCAAGGTCTGTCCGGCCAGTAGCGCATGTCAGCCACTGTCAAGGTCTGTCCAGTCAGTAGCGCATGTCAGCCACCGTCGGGGACTACCCGCCAGTAGCGCATGTCAGCTACCGTCAAGGTCTGCCCAGTCAGTAGCGCATGTCAGCCACCGTCGGGGACTACCCGCCAGTAGCGCATGTCAGCTACCATCAAGGTCTGTCCGGCCAGCAGCGCATATCCGCTCTGCCGGAGCCACTCCGGCCGGTGCATTAGCTCATGTCCACCTCGCCGAAGTATGCGGTCATCTGCTCGCCGCTGAGCCCGAAGTACTCCTGCAGGTCCTCCAGGAACGTCTTTTTGTGCCCGGTTATGTTGCTCAGGAATGTGTTGATGTACTTCTCCCAGCTCTCGAACGAACTGCCCCACTTTTCGAACTGACCGGCCATCTCAGGCTCGAGCAGCGCCTTGTACTCCTCGACCTTGGCGCGGATGTTCTGGTTGGAGAAGTTGCCCTTCATCAGGTCTGCCAGTATCGTCAGGAACTGGTCGCGCACGCTGTCGTTTTCGAGCAGGCCCATTATCAGGCGGTTGCTGAAGGCGCGGCTGACGCCATGGCCCTCGTCGTTGAGGTAGCGCTGCACGTAATTGTAGCTCATGTCGAACGACGCCCAGTCCAGGTCGTAGAATATCCACTTCCACTTGCCGCCCGGCACGCGATAGAACTTGATGTTGCCGGTGTCGGTGTTGGCGACCAGCATTTCCATCGCGACATACGTCAGGTAGTTTTCTATATCGACGCGGTCGGCGACCCACTGCAGGTTGTCGGCGTCGGTCAGGCTGTGGCTGCCCACGAACTCGAGTATCTCCTTGAACGAGTCGTATGAGCCGTTGAGCACGCGGGTATTGCCCTTGATGAGGTCGATGTTTTCTATCTGGTTCTCGTCGGTTATGCCCTCGTGCTGGGCTATCGACCACTTGTTTATGCGCTCGCGCAGGTTGTAGTGGCCCCAGTACTGGCCGTTCAGGTAGACGATTACCGGCGTGGCCTCCTGGTAGTAAACTCCGGTGCCCTCGGCCAGCGATGTGAGTACCGCGTCGCGCAGGCGGGTATACTTGCCGTCCTGGCCCGACGCGCGCACTACCAGCGCGTGATACTGGCTGAAGTTCAGGTCGGGGAACGGGTTGAAGTCGAACGTCGCGGTGCCATAGCGGAGGCGCGCGTACAGGCCGATCGACTTCTGATCCTCGGCGCGGGAGTACTGGCCCACCAGCGCTATGCCGATGTTCTGCTGGAGTACCTGCTGGCCGTCGACGTCGAAGTACTCAAATCCGGCCATGTACTCCCAGTCCATCCAGAAGTTGGCGCCGGTGTTGCGCGAGCCGTAGGGGAACTCTTCCTCGGCGTTGGGGCCCATCTCCATTATACCGGTGTTGTAATCGAACAGGTTGTCGGGGTCGGTGACTATCGATATGACCGGCATCGTGTGGCTTACGCCATAGAGGTAAGTCGCCGAGTGTATGAAGCTGTCCATGTACCCATCGCGCACCGCGACCGCGCGCACGACCGTCGTCGACGATATCTGTATCGGGCCAGTGTAGGGAGTGGCGGCGGAGGTGGGATCGGTGCAGTCGAGCGTGTAGTATATCTGGGTGTTCGGGTCGGAGCAGCTCAGCTCCAGCGTGACGGCGTCGGTCTTGATGCCGCCCTCGACCGAGAACGAGACCTCACTGACCTTGCCGTAGCTCACGGCGGAGGTATTGGGCTGGCCGGGCGTGGGCGTCGTCAAATAAAAAAAGCCGTCCTGATCGTCCACGCGTCCGAACGACACGTCGGCGTACTGCGCGTCCATCGGCAGGCGATCCACGATGGTGCCGTCGGGCGTGCACAGCGTGAGTATTTCGCCCGAGCTGGACAGGTTGAAGTTGGTGTGATAGTCCGAATTGTCCAGGTCGTAGGTGTCCTGGCCCGAGCAGTAGACTATCAGCCGGTAGCCGGGCGCAATCGTCGCGCCAGCGGGGAATTGCCACTTGCGCGGGTTGGACGGGTCGTCGCTCAGGCCGTAGCCCTCAAGCGATATCGTGGCGTCGGTGCTGTTGTACAGCTCAAGCCAGTCATACGACTCGGGGTTGGCGCTGGTCTCGTTGGTGTTGGACGCCAGCGCCTCCTCGAGAAAAAGCCCGGTGGTGTTCCGGGCTGAGAGGTTCTGTTCGAATATTGCCATGGCCTGCTGGGTGTTGGCATAACCGGGGGTGCCCTGCGCGAACACGCGCCAGTTGCCGGTTTCGTCGCGGCCGTAGGTCGAGTCCTGCGGTATCAGGTCGTAGTAGACGTGATCCAGTATCTGGCCCTTAGGATCGGTCAGCAGCACTTCGGATTTCTCGCTGCCCAGCGAAAAGTTGGTGTGCAGCTGTGCGCCGGTGCGGCTCTTGCTGGAGGCGTAAACGACCAGGTATGCGCCGGGCTCTATCGTCACGTCCGGGAACGTCCAGAGCATGGGCTTGCCCGACTTGTCGCTCAGGCCGTAGCCCTTGAGGTTTATGGCCTCGCTGCCGGAGTTGTACAGTTCGATCCAGTCCACGTACTCGCCGTCCTCGTCGGCAATTATCGTCTTGTTGGACGCGCAGATCTCGTTTATTATGAGCGCGCTGTCGGCAGCCACGCGTGAGGCGAGTATCTGCTCAAAGTACTGCTCCTCGTTGGGGTAACCGGGGGTGTACTTGTCGGTGACGGTCCAGGTGTTGGTGGTCAGGTCGCGCGCATAGGAGTAGTTGCTGCCCAGCGCGGGTATATCGACCAGATCGAGTATATTGCTCATGTCGTCGAGCAGGTAGAGCGTCTCGCCCGACGAGGAGAGCTTGAAACTGGTGTGGATGTTCTGGCCGTCGCCGCCGCGGCTCTTGCCCGAGGCGTATATGACCATGTACGACCCGGCGGGCACGGTAACAGCCGGCAGCGGGTAAAACTTGTCCTTGGTGACCGAGTCGCTGAGCAGATAACCGGCCAGGCTGACCGGCTGATCGGTTATGTTCTTGATTTCAATCCAGTCCACGTAATCGCCGTCCTCGTCGGCCAGCGCGGAGGAGTTGGACGTCATGACTTCGGTTATGCGTATCGGGCTGCCCTCTATCACGTTGCCGGTTATGTTGGACGAAGCGGCCACGGTCTCGCCGGTACCTATGCCCAGGTACTGGAAAGCTATCGCCAGGCACAGCAGCACAGCCATGGCTCCCGCGGCCAGGCCAATGCCGCGCGGCAGCACTATGCCGCCGCCCGAGCGCCTGCCGCCTGAGCGCTGCCCGGAGCGGGCTGAAGTGCGCTGGCCCGAATGCGACGCGCGGCTTGATGAGCGCTGTGCCGGTCGGGCAGTCTGAGCGCGGCTTGTGCGCTGCGAATAATCGCCGTGCGACCGGCCGTAATCTCCGTCCGAATCGTACCCTTCATCCTGGCGGCGGTCGTCGCGCGGATCGTAGTCATCGCGTTGATTGCGGTCGTAGTCGTCGTAGGCAGGCGAATCGTAGTCATCCGGACCGGCGCGCCGTGCATTGTCATCGCGCTGATAGCGTGCGGGCCGGCGTGCAGGATCGCGGTCGTAGTTGTTATCGTCAAATTGACTCATCGTTTTCCTCCTGGTTTAGGTAGGGCGGGTGTGCCTCAGGTGCGACCGCACCGCGGGCGCAGTTGCGCTGGCGGGCGATGGCATTACTCCGTACATTGTACCACATTCCGACACATATTGCAGGAATTAAATAGCACGTCTTGAAGTCAAATGAGTAAATTGTAGGTAAACAAAACCATGCTTACGATAATACAGTTTAGACGCACAAGCAATTGACTTAGTTTCTGCTAGTATATGGCAATCAGCGGCATGGCGCGGCATTTGCGCAGGGCAGGCGCGGTTTGATATCCGGCGGGTGTGCACTTGCAGAACGAATACATATGTTAAATTGAATGAAGCCAAACTCGCGGATGGAGTTTAATTTTCCTGATAGTTGACAGGGCTGAGATCGCAATTCGAGTGCTGTATTTTGCTAAAGCGTCCCGGACATTGCGATAGGCCGAACGCGGCTGGTATCCGTAAATGCCGCAAGCAAACTCAACTGTAAGATGTCGGCAATTGATGCTCTGAATGCGCCGTTAGTACCGAAATGTAGCGCTATCGAAAAGTTGAGCGCAATATAAGCATGGCTTTATACAGCAACCATCCGCATCGCACAACAATCCAAATTCGATGCGCGTCGGCACCGCCCCCAAACTAACGCGACATGCAGCTGTGCTGCGTCCCGAGTTGAATGCGATACATGTTCTGCATCGTGCCCAGAATTGCCACGATGCGCTATCTTTGCTGACCACGAACACATGCGCCACGCGTTGGCACAACGCCTGGAGCTACCGTGATATGCCATCCGCACCGCGCCTTGAGTCGGATGCGATACGCAATGATAGCATCGCGCAGCCCGCACTCGACAAAAAGAGGGCCCCCGAAACAGGGGCCCTTGCAATACGATATAAAATCAACGCGGATACTTGGCACGCGGCGCGTAGGTCGTGTGGAGCAGCTCATGAGCCTTGTGGCTGTTGGGCTTCTCGAAGTATTCGGCGTAGACCTTCTTGATCGAGGGGTTCTCATGCGACTTGCGGATGGGCTTGCCGGCGTCCTCGTTGTAGAGCGCCTTGGCGCGCAGCACGCGCGGGTCGCACTCCTGGCGCTTTTCGGGCGATACGATCGGCTGACCGCCGCCGTTTACGCAGCCGCCGGGGCAGGCCATGACCTCGATGAAGGTATAGTCCGCGGTGCCGTCCTTGACCTTGTCCATGACCTTGGACGCCGCGCCGGTGGAGTTGGCCACGGCCACCTTGACTGGCATGTCGCCGACCATGACGGTCGCTTCCTTGACGCCTTCTATGCCGCGCACGGCGGTGAAGTTGACGTCCTCGAGCGTCTTGCCGGTTATGGCCTCGTACGCGGTGCGCAGCGCAGCCTCCATGACGCCGCCGGTCGCGCCGAATATGACTGCCGCACCAGTGGAGTCGCCCAGCATCTCGTCGAAGTCGCCGTCGGGCAGCGCCGGGAAGTTGATGCCGGCTTCCTTTATCATGCGTGCCAGCTCGCGGGTGGTTATGACTATGTCCACATCCGCCATGCCATCGTGGCCCAGCTCAGGCCGCGCGGCCTCAAACTTCTTGGCGACGCAGGGCATGACCGACACGGTGACTATGTCCTTGGGGTCGATGCCGTTCTTCTCGGCGAAGTAGCTCTTTATGACGGCGCCCAGCATCTCGTGCGGGGACTTGCAGCTGGACAGGTTGGGCAGGCACTCGGGGTAGTACTCCTCGCAGAACTTTATCCAGCCCGGCGAGCAGGACGTTATCATCGGCAGCACGCCGCCGTTCTTCACGCGGCCTATCAGCTCGTATGCTTCCTCCATTATCGTAAGGTCGGCGCCGAAGTCGGTGTCGAACACCTTGTCGAAGCCCAGGCGCTTGAGCGCGGTGGCCATCTTGCCGGTGACCGACGTGCCCATGGGCATGCCGAACTCCTCGCCCAGCGCGGCGCGCACGGCAGGCGCGGGCTGTACCACCACGTACTTGTTCGGATCGTTGAGCGCGTCCCAGACCTTGGCGGTGTCGTCCTTTTCGGTGAGCGCGCCGCACGGACAGACGTTTATGCACTGGCCGCAGTTGATGCACGCGGTGCTGCCCAGCGGGTGATTCCACGCGGGCTGCACTACGCTGTTGAAGCCGCGGTTGACCATGCCGATTACGCCCACGTTCTGCACCTTTTCGCAGACCGCTATGCAGCGGCGGCAGAGTATGCACTTGCCCGGGTCGCGCACCAGCGAGGGCGACGAATCGTCCACCTTGTAGTCGGTGCGGCTGCCGGCGTACTTGTCCTCATCGTCCACGCCGTACTCGCGGCACATCGCCTGCAGTTCGCAGGTGGTCGAGCGCACGCACGACAGGCACTTCTTGTCGTGGTTGCTCAGCAGCAGTTCCAGGTTCATCTTGCGCGCGGCGCGCACTGCGGGGGTATTGGTCTTGACCTTCATACCGGGTGCGACGGGCAGCACGCACGCGGCCTGGAGCGCGCGCGCTCCGGTATCGACCACGCACATGCGACAGGCGCCGATTTCATTTATGCCTTTAAGATAGCACAGCGTGGGTATGCGTATGCCGGCCTGTCGGGCGGCCTCCAGCACGGTTGTGCCGGGCGCTACTTCCACCTGGACGCCATCTATCGTCAAGCTAATCAGATCCATAGTGACTGCATCCTCCTTATATGAATGGGGCGCGGGGGAGTTTGGCCGGTTGCCGGGATCCCCCTGGGTTTAATCCCCTCCGCTTGAGCGCGGCCGGAATCACTTGCGGGATATGGCGTTGAACTTGCACTTCTCCATGCAGGCGCCGCACTTGAGGCACTTGCTGACATCGATAGTGTGCGCATAGCGCGGGGTGCCGGAGATAGCGCCGGCCGGGCAAACGCGGGTGCAGGCGGTGCAGCCGCGGCACTTTTCGGGATCGATCTCGTAATGGAGCAGCGCCTGGCAGTGGCCCGCCGGACAGCGCTTCTCGTATATATGCGCCTCGTACTCATGACGGAAGTAGCGCAGCGTGGACAGCACCGGGTTGGGGGCGGTCTGGCCCAGGCCGCACAGCGCGGTGTTCTTTATGTTGTACGCCAGATTTTCCAGGCGCTCTATGTCGCCGTCCTGGCCCTGGCCGTTGGTGATGCGCTGGAGAATTTCGAGCATGCGGCGGGTACCTATGCGGCAGGGCGTGCACTTACCGCAGGACTCGTCCACGGTGAAGTCGAGGAAGAACCGCGCGATATCGACCATGCAGTTGTCCTCGTCCATGACGATCATGCCGCCAGAGCCCATCATCGAGCCGGCTGCGATCAGGTTATCGTAGTCTATCTGGGTATCGAGCAGCGCCGCGGGCAGGCAACCGCCGGACGGACCGCCGGTCTGCACGGCCTTGAACTCCTTGCCGCCGGGGCAGCCGCCGCCGATGTCGTAGATTATCTCGCGCAGCGTGGTGCCCATGGGCACTTCGACCAGGCCGGTATTGGTTATCTTGCCGCCCAGTGCGAACACCTTGGTGCCCTTGGAGCGCTCAGTACCTATCGAGGCGAACCAATCGGCGCCCTTGACGATTATCTGGGCTATGTTGGCGTAGGTTTCGACGTTGTTGAGCAGCGTGGGCTTCTGGAACAGGCCCTTGTTTGCCGGGAACGGCGGACGGGGACGCGGCTCACCGCGATGGCCTTCTATAGACGTCATCAGCGCGGTTTCCTCGCCGCAGACGAATGCGCCCGCACCCAGGCGGATATCCAGGTCGAAGTCAAAGCCGGTATCGAGTATGTTCTTGCCCAGCAGGCCGTACTCGCGGGCCTGACCTATCGCTATCTCGAGGCGCTTGACGGCTATCGGGTACTCGGCGCGCACGTAGATGTAGCCCTGGTTGGCGCCTACGGCATAGCCGGCGATGGCCATGGCTTCGATTATCGCGTGCGGGTCGCCCTCGAGCACGGAGCGGTCCATGAACGCGCCGGGGTCGCCCTCGTCGGCGTTGCAGCACACGTACTTCTGATCGCCCTGCGCCTTAGCGGTGAACTCCCACTTCTTGCCGGTGGGGAAGCCCGCGCCGCCGCGGCCGCGCAGTCCGGAGCGGCTTACTTCGGCGATAACCTCTTCGGGGGTCATTTCGGTCAGCACCTTGGTCAAGGCCTTGTAGCCGTCCACGGCGATGTACTCGTCGATGTTTTCAGGGTCTATGACGCCGCAATTGCGCAGCGCGACGCGCATCTGCTTTTTGTAGAAGTCGACCTTCTCAAGCGAGGTGATGGCGTTGTGCGCGGTGGTCTTGTCGTGATAGAGCAGCGACGTTACGACGCGGCCCTTGACCAGGTGTTCGGAGACTATTTCGTCAACATTTTCGTCCTTTACGCGGGCATAGAACGCGCCCTCGGGGTAGACGACGACCACGGGGCCCATCTCGCACAGACCGAAGCAGCCGGTGCGTATCACGCGCACCTCTTCCTCCAGGCCGTTTTCCTTGATGGCCCTTTCAAAGTGCTCCATCAGCTTATGCGAGCCGGACGAGGTACAACCCGTGCCGCCGCATATCAAAACATGGGAACGAACCAGATTCATATCTGCCAACCTCCCTAACTTCAGGTCAAATGCTCATTGGCGCTCATTCGGCGGCGCCTATCGTGTATTCCTCGACGGGGTTGCCGTTTACCAGGTGGTCAACGACTATCTTCTCGACCATTTCGGGCTTGACCTTTACGTAGGTGACCTTCTCCTGGCCGGGGACATAGACCTCTACCATGGGCTCGAGGCGGCACATGCCAATGCAGCCCGTCTGGCTGACGGTGACGTTGGTGAGGTTGCGGCGGTTGATCTGCTCTATGAACGAGAGCATGACCGGGCGCGCGCCGGCGGCAATGCCGCAGGTGGCCATGCCTACGACCACGCGGATGCCATTGTTGTCCTTGCGAATATTGACCTGCTGCTGAGCGCGCTGGCGAATGGCTTCCAGATCGGCTATCGACTTTTTCATAAAACTCTAGGCACCTCCATTAAGTTCCTTGAGGCCTTCATATAGATAATCGGACATCCACATAATCACGTCGGGGGAATCCAGCGGCACATCGCCCAGCTGCTGTTTGAGCTCGCGGGTGTCGAAGTCGAAGTACCGGTCCTCGACGGTGTATTCCAGGCGGTAGTCGGGTGTTACGGGCGTGGACAGCACCTGTTGGAGCATGGTGCCGGCCAGATCGCCCATGGGCTCGCGGTCTATGTTGTCCAGTTCGAACGTGGCTTTTAGGCGCGTGCCCACACCGGGTTTGCTGGTTATAGAGAAGTCGCCTCCGGCCATGAGCGCCGCCTGTTTAAACAGCGGTATGCCCAGGCCCACCTTGCGCGTGGTTCGCGTCGTCGTAAAAGGCGAATCGACCTTTTGTAAAAATTCCTCCGACATGCCGCAACCGTCGTCTTCAAGTATAATCGTCAGCCAGTTGGCCTTTTCGCTGATTATTATTGATATGAGACTCGCGCCCGCCTTGACGGAATTTTGTATCAGATCTAGCAGATGCAGCGACAGCTCTTCCATGGCGGTTTACATGCCGTCGTACTTGGCCAGTATCCCGGGGATATCGTCGGGCACGAGCCGGCCGTACACGTCGTCGTTTATCATCATGACCGGCGCCAGACCGCATGCGCCCAGGCAGCGCGTATCGCGCAGCGTGAACCGTCCGTCGGGCGTGGTCTTGCCGACCTTTATGTTCAGCTCCTGCATGACCCTGTCCATAACCTTCTGCGAGCCCTTTACGTAGCATGCCGTGCCCAGGCATACGCCTATCACGAAGCGGCCCCGCGCCTCAAGCGAGAACTGCGAGTAGAACGTGGACACGCCGTACACCTCGCTGAGCGTCACGCCCAGGCCCTCGGCTATCGCTATCTGCACCTCTTCGGGCACGTAGCCGAATAAGTTCTGCGCCTGCTGCAACGTCTGCATAACCGCGCCGCGCTGGCCTTTCTTTTCCGCGATGACGGCCTTGAGCTCTTCCATCTTCGCGGCGAATTCCGTACCGGTCATAGTAAAAACCTCCTTGTTTGCCATTGGACTGCCCCTTTAAGGCGACACCAAATCACACTCTTCTATTTTATCACATGCTCGTTAAAAAAGCATCAGACACGGTTAATTCTCTGTCGAACTAGCGGAATTTTCGTCAGTTTATACAGTAATTTACCGTTTCGCAACAGAAATTGCCCTTAGAATAAACTGGAATTTCTTAACGCCGTCTTAATGTGCAAATCCTGCCCGGGCCAGGGCGTCTGACTGCCCGCCCGGGCGCGCGCCAAACCGTGCATCCGCGCTGCGGCGCGCTCTGACGCGGTAGCCGAGTCTGAGCGGACGCGGCGCTTTTGCGGGGCGTGCGCGGTTGGGGCTTAACTCAAATTGCACCTACGATTACGTTTGTGTACCTACAAAATGTTATCGCCCCATACGCGCGCGCGGCAGGCGCACAGGTAGTCGAACAGCCCCTCGCGCGTCGGATCGGGCACGTTTAAGAAGTATTCGCGCTCGGCGATGTTCTCCAGACAGTGCGCGTCGGACGAGAAGAGGAGCTTGTATGCGCCCAGCTCGCACCTGGGCGCGTTCACGGCGTTGCTGACCTCGAGCGCGGCAAAGCGCGTTTCAGCCGGCAGCATGCCGAGATTGACCAGCAACCCGTTAGCGCCGCGATTGATGTGAGCGGGCACGGCCAGTCCGCCGGCGCGGTTGATGTCTGCGACCAGCTCGTCCAGACCCAACTCGAGTGCGGTCAGCAGCAGTCTGGGCTCGGTAGCGACGGGTTCGTCCTCGTCGTCGAGCTGGAGCTGCTCGCCGAAGAACTCGGGGCGGTTGGGTATCGGGGGCAGGTACTGGTAAATGTAGTCGGAGAATTCGAGCGCGGCGTCAACGTCGCGGAAGTAGGCCAGCAGATGCACTTCCTCGGCGGTGGTCAACTCCATGCCGGGCAGCAGCGTCAAATCGACCTCGCGCGCGACTGCTGCAATCGCGGGCAGGTGGCGCGCGGTGTTGTGATCGCAGACGGCGATGGCGTCCAGGCCCTTGAGCTTGGCCATGTTGACTATGTTGTTGGGCGTCATCAGCTCGTCGCCGCACGGCGAGAGGCAGGAGTGCATGTGCAGATCTACTGCGATGTTCATGTCTTGCGCGCGCCAGGCACGCCGCCGGAGTAGAGCAGGCCGCAGATCGAAAACGCATCCAGTTCGCTTTCGAGCACCGCGATATCCTCCTCGGCGGCCTTTTCGAGCACGTTTTCAGGCATCTTTATGCCATTGGGCATTATGACGCACGCAAAGTCGAGCAGCGCCGCCACGGCTATGACGTTCATGTGCGTCTGCACTGTGACCCAGGCCATGTCGGCGCAGCCGTGCGCCATGACCCAACTGAGCAGGTCGCAGGCGCAGCCGCTGGTCACGGGGCGTTGGTCGTCGCATTGGGTGAGCGGCCGGGCCTTTATCAGCTCCTTGAGTTCGCCAATCGTCATGTTGAGCATCAACTCCTTATATTGCGGTATCGGTCAGAAGTTGCCGTCGGACAGCTCTATCATCTGCTGAGCGAGCGTGCGCACGCGCTCCTTTAGGCGGAATACGCAGTCCAGCTCGCGCGAGTTGCCGCGCACGATATCCTCGGCCAGCGCGCGGCAGGTCGGAGAACCGCACGAGCCGCAGTCAATGCCGGGCAGCGCGCGCTCTATGCGGTCGATCTGATCCATCTTCTGGAGCGCGACGCGTATGTCGTCGTCCAGCTGCATAACGTTTTTGGGCTGAATGGGCGTGTCGAAGTATATCGGCAATTCGTTTATGTCGGTGACGCGCTGTTCGGGGCGGGTCTTGTCCAGGCGCTCCATCAGCTTGCGTATGCGGGTCTTGGCGACGTAGCTGTACTCAAAGACCAGCGGTCCGCCGACGCAGCCGCCGGTACAGCTCAATCCCTCAAAGAAGTCCAGGTCGCCGAGCTTGTTGTTTTCGATCTCCTCGAGCACGCGAATTACGTGTTCTATGCCGTCCACGGCCAGCGAGTTGTCTATGCCCACGGCCAGCGCCTCGCCGCCGGAGTTGGCCCAGCCCACGCCGAATGCGCCGGCCTTGTGTTCTATCTTGCTCTCAAGCGGTTTGCGTATCTGGGTGGACAGCAGGCCGTACACCTCCAGTATCGACAGGCAGCCGTCCACGGCGGACAACTGGTGGCCGATCGGCGCGCGCACGGCGGTCATCTTGGCGGCGCAGGGGGTTATGAAGAAGCAGCCGATCTGATCCTGTGGCACGCCCATCTTCTTGGAGTAGAGGCGCTTGGCCTCAAGGGCGGCGACCTCCATGGGGCTTTTTACATCGACGATGTTGTCTATCAGTTCGGGAAAGCGCACCTGTATCAGGCGCACAATCGCGGGGCATGCCGACGATATCAGGGGCCGGGGGCAGTCCTTGGAGGCGAGCTTGCGCTGTATCGCCTGGGAGACTATCTCGGCTGCGCGCGCGACCTCGAACACGTCGTCAAAGCCCATCTGCAACAGGCCGGCCAGCACGCGGTCGATGTTGGACAGGTTTTTAAACTGGCCATAGAGCGTGGGCGCGGGCAGCGCTATCTTGTATGGGAAATTGTTAATCGCGGCCAGCGGATCGGTCAGCGCGACCTTGGCGTGATAGGGGCAGACGCGTATGCATTCGCCGCAGTCTATGCATCTTTCGCCGATTATCGACGCCTTGCCGTCGCGTATGCGAATGGCCTCGGTGGGACAGCGCTTCAGGCATGTGGTACAGCCCTTGCACTTTTCGCGCTCCAGGGTTACGGAATGGAAATATGGCATTGTCATGTCTTCTCCTGATGCGCCCGGCATGGCTCGAGCCTGAGGCTCATTCGAGTGCGAAGCGCATAGTTATAGTAGTTCCCACGCCAACGGTCGATTCTATATGGAATTCGGAGGCGTTGCGCTGCATGTTGGGCAGGCCCATGCCGGCGCCAAAGCCCATATTGCGCGCCTCCTCGCTGGCGGTGGAGTAGCCCTCCTGCATAGCCAGGTTGATATCGGGTATGCCGGGGCCGGTGTCGCGGGCGGTTATCTTGAGTTCGCTTGACGATATTTCAAGGGTTATGTCGCCGCCGTATGAGTGTATCACCAGATTCAGCTCGACCTCGTATGTGGCCACCGACGCGCGGCGCACTATCTGCGAAGGTATGCCCAGCTGCTTCATGATGCGCTTTATCTTGCCGGACACCTCGCCCGCCGAAGCGAAGTCGCCGGCTTCGACCGGATATACTTCCTTAAAATCGTTCATTCCGTCGCTCATAGCTTGGCCGTACCGCCGGGCAATCCATTTTGGTAGAGTATGCCGCAGGCGACGTACAGCGTGTGGCGGGTGGACATTATGCACATGCCCCGGTCGATGGCCATGTCGATAATGTCGCTGGAGGGGCGTTTACCGCGCACGAACACGATGCAGGCCACGTCGAGCATTTCGGCGGTGCGCACGACGTGAGGGTTGGTAAGGCCAGTGAGCAACACGGCGTGGTCCTTGACGAAGGCGAGCACGTCGCTCATAAGGTCCGAGCCGCAGGCGGTGCGGATCTCGACGTCCATGTACTCCTCGCCGCACATCACGTCGGTGTCCAGCAGCCGCGCGATATCCGAGATCTTCATTGGCATCATCCTTTTTGTATGCGCCCTAAGCCGACGCCGCGGGCTGAATAAGCAGATCCATGAATTGCACATGTCTGTGCATCAGGTCTATTACATTATACTTGATTTTTCCCGAAAAATCCATAGCGGATTCGACAGATTGCTGCGCGAGCGCGTCGCAGGCGTCGCACACCGCGTGGAGCTCGCTGATAAGGCCGCTGGTCAGCGCGTGCGTGCGGCCGCCAAGCTGAGTTTCCAGCCGGGTCAGCGCGGCGCGCGCGGGCTGGGCAATGGCGTCGAGTCCGGCGCGCACCTGTTCGGCCGAGGTATCCGCGCGGTCGAGCGCAAGCGCCTGCGCGCCCAGTTCGTCGATGGCCTGCGCGGCGATGGGCAGCGCGGCCTCGATGGCATCCAGCAGCGCGGGCTCGGCGGTCACGCGCAGCTCAACGCGCGGCGCGGCGACCTCGTACACGTAAGCTTCGATGTTCTGCGCGGCGAGGTTTGCGCAGACCTTGTCGGCATCCTCGCGCGATGTGTATGCGGCGCCTATTGCGCGGCTGCGGGTATCGGTCAGCACGTAGCCGGCGGCGCCGCGCGCGGTGAGGCTGTTTGTCAGTTCGCGGGCGTCGGCGTCGTTGTCGAATGCGCCGAACTGTATCGCGTAAAACCGGTACTCGTCCAGCGTAAGCGAACGCGTTTCGCGCTCGGGCGACGGGGTCGGCGCGGCGACCTCGCCCGGCAGCCCCGAGCGCATAAGCCCCGCCGCATATGCGCACGCAAGCAGCGCCACCAGCATCAGCGCAAGCCGGACGCCGCGTGCGCGCCGCCGGCGTAAGTATCTGCTCATCTTCGTCCCTCCACAGGCTGTTTTGTTGGTTAAGCATATGCCGGTGGGCGCGGGTTTATTGCCGCGGCGACACGGCGGATCGCGCGGCAATGGCGAGGCGGCGCCGTCAAGTTGCGGCAGGGCTGTGAAGTTTTGATGCGCGGGCCAAGTGAGCGCATGGCCGCTTTAAACTTTGCTGAATATGTGGTATCATAAATAAAACGGCATGGAGGAAGCGGCAGATGAAATATCATATAGATACCATACCCGTGTGGGACGCGTACAAGCGCGGCGGCGAGTGCCCGCTGTGCGATATAGCCGAGCGCAATGAGCAGGAGTATCTGGACGTGTTCATGGGCGCGTCGGTCATGGAGCCGTCGCGGCGGGTCGAGGTCAACGAGCGCGGGTTCTGCCAGCGGCACCTGAGCCTGATGTTCGGCAATGGCAACCGGCTGGGTCTGGCGCTGATGGCGCACACGCACCTTAAAGAGACCATGAGCAAGCTAAACGCGATAAGCGACGCGGCGGTGGAATGCGCGGCGGGCGAGAGCAAAAAGCCCGCGCCGGCACGCCTGCTGGGCCGCGCGACCAAGTCCAGCCCGCAGCTCAAGGGCATAGACGAGCAGGCGCACCGGGCGGCGCAGACCGCGCAGAGCTGTCTGTTCTGCGACAAGCTGAACGAGACGATGGAGCGCTATGTGCATACGCTGGTATACATGTGGAAGCATGAGACCGAGTTCAAGCGCGCGTTCAGCGAGTCAAAGGGGCTGTGCCTCAGTCACTACGCGCAGGTCATGGCGGCCGCGCCCGAGCAGCTGTCGGGCGCCGAGCTGGAGCAGTTCATGCGCGCGCTGACCGACGTGCAGAAGCGCAACCTGGAGCGCATCGAAAAGGAGCTGGAGTGGTTTACGCTCAAGTTCGACTACCGCAATGCCGACAAGCCCTGGGGCAACAGCCAGGACGCGGTGGAGCGCACGCTCCGCAAGCTGCGCGGGTATGCCGCGGTGCCGGCGCAGCGCGAGCAGGAATAGCCGCAGCCGGGCATGAAAGGTGATAAAAACAAATGCTGATTAAGAGGGTAACGCTGATATACTTCAGCCCGACCGGCGGCACGCTGGGCGCGGCGCGGCTGATAGCGGGCGAGTTCCGCGCGCCTGTGGACGAGATCGACATAACCGACGCGCGCGAACCATGGGCGCGCGCGTTTGGGCCGGACGAGCTGGTCGTGGTTGCGGCGCCGTGTTACGGGGGGCGCGTGCCGGCGCCGGCGGCGCAGCGCCTGCCGCACTTTTCGGGAAGGGGCACGCCGGCGGTGGCGGTGGTGGCGTTTGGCAACCGGGCGTATGACGACGCGTTGCGCGAGCTGGGCGATATACTGACCGGCAATGGATTCATACCTGTGGCCGGAGCGGCGATAGTCACCGAGCATTCGCTGGCGCGCCAGTACGGCGCCGGCCGCCCCGATGAATCCGACCGCGCCGAACTGCGCGCGTTCGCCATGAAGGTGCGCGTCAAACTGGGCGGGCTGGAGCGCGCCGAACAGGGCCGCGCCGAGCTGGGCGACGAAGCGCCATATCGCCAGTTCGGCGGACTGCCGGTGCATCCGACGGCGGGGCGCGAGTGCACATCGTGCGGCATATGTGCGCGCGTGTGTCCGGCGGGCGCGATCAACCCGGTCAATCCGGCGCGCGCCGATGGCACGCTGTGCATCACCTGCATGCGGTGCGTGCAGATGTGTCCGCGCGGGGCGCGTTCGCTGCCGCGGCCGGCGCATATGGCGATAGCGTTCAAACTCAGGGGCGTGTGCGCGTCGCGCAAGCCCAACGCGCTGTTTATGTGAAAAGCAAATCATCAGCGCGGGCCGGTCAAGGGGATGTCCCCCGACCGGCCCGCGCTGGTGCGTGTATGGAAAGCGCATGTACTGCGCGCCGCATGCGGCGGACGCCTGCGCTGCCGGCAGATGCGATATCGCCGCGCTTGAGCTTGCGCGTGTATTGCGAAAGTGCTGCACGGCGTCGCTGAAGTAAGCCGCTTGAGCTTGCGCATGTATTGTGAACGTGCTGCGCGGCGTCGCTGAAGTAAGCTGCTTGAGCTTGTACGGGCTTTGCGAACGCGCTGTGGCCGCGTCAGCCTATGACTGGCAGCGCGGGCTTGTCGGGCATCCGCTCGAGCAGCACGCCGCCCTCCTTGAGTATCTCCAGCGCGAAATCGTCCGGGTAGCCCTCGCAGTAGACCACGCGCTGTATGCCGGCGTTGACTATCAGCTTTGCGCAGGTCACGCACGGCTGGTGAGTGCAGTACAGCGTGGCGCCGTCTATCGATATGCCCAGCTTTGCGGCCTGTATTATCGCGTTTTGTTCAGCGTGGACCGCGTAGCAGAGTTCCTGGCGCTGGCCCGAGGGTATGTTGAGGTTGCGCCTGAGGCACTCGCCGCGCTCGCGGCACGGCGTCACGCCGGCTGGCGCGCCGTTGTATCCGGTCGTCATCACGCGCTTGTTCTTGACTATCACTGCACCTATCTTGCGGTTAGGCTGAAAACAGCTCGCCCAGGTCGATACCAGATATGCCATCTGCATAAATCTGTCGTCCCATTTATCCATATCCTTGCCCCCATAGTGATTTGCTCCGGCTGTCGTCGGAGTCTTCTATTTTATGATTGTACCATCAGTGCCGGTGCTTGTCAATCGCCTGAGATATTTATGTAACTTTTACGTTATGATTCGCTTTTTAATGCAATATAGAATGCAATATGAATAAAAAGCAAGAAAATAAAAGTGAACGGCAGATAAATTTGAAAAAATGCTGATTTTAGGTTTAAACTGCCGCTTACGAGTGCGGGTGGAGATTGCTAGAAATCGGCTTTTTGGATAAACTATCAGTGCAATCGGTTAGCACTCAGCAATCGAGAGTGCTAACAAAAATGATGAAGTTGAATTCTCTGAGGAGGTTAGATTATGAACATCAAGCCTTTGGGCGACCGCGTGGTAATTAAGAATGTTGAAGCGGAAGAGACCACCCGCAGCGGCATAGTGCTGCCGGGTTCGGCCAAGGAAAAGCCGCAGATGGCTGAGGTCATAGCGGTGGGCCCCGGCGGCAACGTCGACGGCAAGGAAGTTACGATGCAGGTAAAGCCGGGCGATAAGGTTATCTACTCCAAGTACGCGGGCAACGAGATAAAGCTCGACGGCAAGGAAATGATAATCGTGCGTCAGAGCGACATACTGGGCATAGTAGAATAAAAAGAATAATTTAAAGGGATTTCGGGAGGCAAATATTATGGCTAAGCAGATACAGTATGGTGAGGAAGCGCGCCGCTCGCTGGAGCGCGGCATAAACGCGCTGGCCGACACCGTTAAAATAACCCTGGGCCCCAAGGGCCGCAATGTTGTGCTGGACAAGAAGTACGGCAGCCCGCTTATAACCAACGACGGCGTGACGATAGCCAAGGACGTGGAGCTGGAAGACGCGTTTGAGAACATGGGCGCGCAGCTGGTCAAGGAAGTCGCTACCAAGACCAACGATGTGGCCGGCGACGGCACCACGACTGCTACGCTGCTGGCACAGGCTATGATCCGCGAGGGTCTGAAGAACGTGGCCGCGGGCGCTAACCCGATGGTCATCCGCCGCGGCATAGAGAAGGCTACCGATGTGGCGGTCGAGCAGCTCAAGAAGCTGTCCAAGCCGGTAAGCGGCTCCAAGGCGATAGCGCAGATAGCGTCGATATCGGCGTCCGATGAGACGATCGGCCAGCTGATCTCCAGCGCTATGGAGAAGGTCGGCAACGATGGCGTTATCACCGTCGAGGAGTCCAAGACGATGAAGACCGAGCTGTCGCTGGTAGAAGGCATGCAGTTTGATCGCGGCTACGCTTCGGCGTACATGGTCACCGATACCGAGAAGATGGAAGCGGTGCTGGACGATCCGCTGATACTTATCACCGATAAGAAGGTCTCCAACATACAGGAGATACTGCCGGTGCTGGAGCAGGTCGTGCAGTCGGGCAAGAAGCTGCTGATAATCGCTGAGGACGTCGAGGGCGAGGCGCTGACGACGCTGGTCGTCAACAAGCTGCGCGGAACGTTCACTTGCGTCGCGGTCAAGGCTCCGGGCTTTGGCGATCGCCGCAAGGCCATGCTGCAGGATATCGCCGTGCTGACCGGCGGCCAGGTCATCTCGGATGAGCTGGGCATCGACATGAAGGACGTCACCATCGACATGCTGGGCAAGGCCCGCACCGTCAAGGTCGACAAGGAGAACACCACGATAGTCGAGGGCGCCGGCGATCCCAACGAGATCAAGGCCCGCGTCGCGTCGATACGCGCTCAGATCGAGGAGACCACCAGCGATTACGACAAGGAAAAGCTGCAGGAGCGCCTGGCCAAGCTGGCTGGCGGCGTAGCGGTCATCCATGTCGGCGCTGCTACCGAGATAGAGATGAAGGAGCGCAAGCTGCGCATAGAGGATGCTCTGGCGGCTACCCGCGCTGCTGTGCAGGAAGGCATAGTGCCCGGCGGCGGCACCAGCTACATATCCACGCTGCCCGCGTTGAAGGAGCTGTGCGACAATACGCAGGGCGACGAGCGCACCGGTGTGCAGATAGTGCTGCGCGCGCTGGAGGAGCCGGTTCGTCAGATAGCCATCAATGCTGGCGTCGAGGGTTCTGTGGTCGTTGAGACCGTCAAGAGCAGCGGCAAGGTCGGCTGGGGCTATGATGCGGCCAAGGATGTCTACACCGACATGGAGGAGAGCGGCATAATCGACCCGACCAAGGTTGCGCGTTCGGCACTGCAGAATGCGGCTTCCGTCGCGGCGAGCGTGCTGACGACCGAAGCGCTGGTCGCCGATCTGCCTGAGAAGAATCCGCCGGCAGCGCCTGCGGCTAACCCGGGCATGGGCGGCATGTATTAATCGCCAAACTGAATCAGAAATGTTTACCGCGCGCGGTTCATATGAGCCGCGCGCGGCTTTTTGCGTATGCGCAGGTGTGGGATATGCGGCGTATGGCCAGGCGGGTCAGGCCTTGACGTGAATGATATACGTGCGGTTGGGCGATAATTACGCGGCCCCTGGTCGGCGTTTGAATGGATGTGTAGGTGGTCTTCGCGTTTGAGGCGGCGACCTATGCGCGGATTATGCCTGCATGCGGCGGATATGGCGCGCATATGCCGGCAATGGTCAGTGGTTCTTTGCATGTGCGGCCGGATGCTCAGAGCATGGCTTTAATGTGAGTAAAGCATCGGCCGGCGTGGGCATGGCTGAGCGCGGTAAGGCCATAAAAAGCGGCGCCGCACGAGCGTTGCGCCTGCCGGGAGAGCTGTGGGCGCACTGTGAACGGCGCACTGCCGGTTTGATATGCGTTTGACTTCAGCGTGCGGACAGATGTTTTCCTATATAGGGATGCGCGCTGATTGGCATTGCGTTTTTGCGGCTGCTGCGGTATAATGCGCATGAATGAATACGCAAGGAGGCTGACCGGCATGAAACTCGAGGGCAGCACGATAAACTTCCTGGGCGACAGCATAACCGAGGGCGCAGGCGTCGCCGATCCCCAAAACATATACGTAAATCGAATAGCGCGCATGTGCGGGCTGAAGGCCGCGAACAACTACGGCATAGGCGGAACTCGTATAGCGCGCCAGCATACTCCGTCGGCCGAGCCGCGCTATGACGGGGACTTCTGCACGCGCTGCACCGGCATGGATCCGGCGGCGGATGCGATAGTGGTAATGGGCGGCACCAACGACTTTGGCCATGGCGACGCGCCGCTGGGCACGCCGGACGACCGCACGCCCGATACGTTCTGGGGCGCATGCCACTTCCTTATGCGCACGCTCATAGAGACGTACCCTGACGCCCGTATAGTCATATGCACGCCGCTGCACCGGCTCAACGAGGATTCGCTGATAGGCGACCGCAAGAGCGTGCCGGTGGCGACGCTCAAGACTTATGTCGACATAATCCGCGCTGTGGCCGAATACTACTCGCTTGCGGTGTGCGACCTGTATGCGTGCAGCGGATTGCAGCCGCGCGTGGAGCTGGTGCGCGAGCGGTTCGTGCCCGACGGATTGCACCCCAACGATGCGGGCCATGAGCTGCTGGCGCGCCATATAGCGGCGTTCCTGAGTCGCCTGCCCTGACCGAGCCGGATCGATAAAACTGAATAATAATAAGGCTTTTGCCCGCGCAACTGGATATGCGCGGGCTTTTGCTTTGCGTTTTTGCGGATATAAATCCCGCAATTGCCGCGCATATGTATTGCGTCGCGAGCGACAGCGCATACTAAGCACATATCTGGAAAAGAGGTGTTTGGACATGTCGGTAGGACTTACACTGCTGGTGATAGTGACGATACTTGTGCTGCTGGGCGTGTGCCGGGGCGTGCTGGACAAGATGGGACTCACCGACCGGCAGGCGCTGGCGCTGACGGCGGCGCTGTTCATAGGCGGGCTGATACCCGACATACCGCTGGGCGGGAACGTGTACGTGAATCTGGGCGGCGCGGTGATACCGCTGGGCATATGCGTATATCTGTTGGTGCGCGCTGGCACCGCCAAGGAGCGCGTGCGCGCGCTGGTAGGCGCGGTGGCCACGGGATTGCTGGTATACTGGCTGGGGCGGTTCATGCCCGACGAGCCGGAGGCGATAGTGATAGACCCGAACTATGTATACGGCCTGGTCGGCGGCCTGACGGCATACCTGCTGGGGCGGTCGCGGCGGGGCGCGTTTGTGGCGGGCGTGCTGGGCGTGATGGGCGCTGACATATATCAGGCGATCGAACTGCGCGCGGCGGGCATCAACCAGGCGCTGCATCTGGGCGGCGCGGGCGCGCTGGACGTGATACTGATATCGGGTCTGACCGGCGTAGTGCTGGCCGAACTGGTCGGCGAGCTGATAGAGCGCGTGACGCGCGGCGCTCAGCGCGACGAGAGCCGGGTGTTCGAGCACGGCCACATAAGGAGGAAGGACGGCCAATGATCAAGCGAGGACTGTGCGCGCTGCTGCTGGCGGCGCTGCTAATGGCGCCTGTGGGCGCGCGTGCCGAGGCCACGGCGACCGCTGCGGCGACTGCCGCGGCCAGCGCTACGGCGGCGCCCACGACGGATGCCAGTACCGCGCCCGATGAGGCTCAGGATGCGGTGTATACGATATACGACGAATCGGGCAACTACCTGACCAGCATATACGGCCGGGTGTATGTGGGCGACGAGTACATAACCGGCGACGACCAGCTCTATCAGGTGATATCGGTGGATGATGCGCGGCGTGAAGCGGTGGCGCGCTACATGGGTCCGGAGGACATGACCGGCCTCATAGACGACGCGGTGGCCACGGTCGCGACCGATGCCAAGCGAATGGTTGCGATCTATTCGACGCATTCGGATGAATCATACGTGCCCACCGACGGCACCGAATCCAAGCTGGAGGATCCGGGCATATTCGACGTAAACGAGGCGCTGAAAGAGGAACTGGAGGCGCGGGGCATTGAAGTCGAGATGGATCTGACGACGCATCTGCCCCATGACGCGGGCGCGTACAGGCGTTCGCGCGTCACGGCGACGCGCCTCATGGAGACCCAGCCCGCGGCGCTGCTGGATATACACCGCGACGGCATACCTGATCCCGACGAGTATATCCAGGAGATAGAGGGCGAGGACGCGACCAAGATACGGCTGCTGGTGGGCCGCTCGAACCCGAACGCCGCGGCCAATCGAAAATTCGCCAAACAGATAAAGGCTGTGGCCGACGAGATGTATCCCGAGCTGATAAAGGACATATATATAGGCAAGGGCGACTACAATCAGGAGCTGATGCCGCGCGCGATACTGCTTGAGTTCGGCACGCATACGCTCAAAAAGGAGCGCGCAATAACGTCGACCGAGTTCATGGCGGACGTGCTTGAACGCGTGCTGTTTGGCACGACGGCCAACGCGCAGGGCGCGACCGACGGCACGGCGACCGGCGCGGACACGACCAACGGCGCGTCAGACGGCGACGCGGCGACGCAGGCGGCCCAGGCCGAGGCGGAATCGGGCGGCAGCGGCGCGCTATGGGGCATACTGGTGGTAGTGGGCGTGGCGATTGCGGCGATAGTGATTTACGGCATAGTCACGACCGGCAGCGTCGGCGGCATGTGGGAGAAGGTCAAGCGAGGCGTGAGCGAGACGACCGGCGGACTGCTGGGCCGCAAGAAGGACCGCGACCGGCACGGCGAATGATAAGGCCGCTGCAATCGGATTAAGGCAGCATTCATTTACCGCCCGGCCGATATCGCCGTTATGCGGCGCGGACGATACTCAACCGACGACAGGGAGGTCTATAGTATGCGCGACAGAGGAGCGGCGCGATTTGGCGCGGGCGTGTTGATAGGCGCGGCGGGTATCGCGCCGGGCGTGAGCGGGTGCGTGGTGGCGTTGAGCCTGGGCGTATACCGGCCCGCTATCGATGCTCTGGCGCACATGCGCCGGCAGTCGCGCGAATCGGCGGCGTATCTGGCGCCGCTGGTCATGGGTTGCGGCGTGGGCATGGCGCTGGCGGGATATGTTCTTATGGCGTTCATGGACATGTTTGCGGTCGAGGCGCTGTATCTGTTTGCGGGTCTGGTGTTGGGATCGCTGCCGGGGCTGGTGCGCGCGGGCGGCGGCTGGCGGCTCAGATGTGTGCCGGCGCTCGCATTGGGCGCTGTGGCGTACTGGGTGCTGAGCCGGCTTTTGCCCACCGCGCCGGAACTGGCCCGACTGGATGCGCCGGCTGCGCTGGGTTGCGGCGCGGTGCTGGCGCTGGGCACTGTCGTGCCGGGGGTCAGCTCGTCATTTCTGCTGTTGCGCTGCGGCATGTACCGGGCGTATCTGAGCGCGCTGGGACAGGCGCGGCTGAGCGAGCTGGCGCTTATCGCGCTGGGGTTTGTATTGATGGCGGCGGCGCTGGTGCGCGTTGTCAGCCTTATAATGGAACGTTATCCGGCGACGGCTCAGCTGGCGATAGCTGGATTTACATTCATGTCGGTACTGGACGCCATGCCGCCCATCAGCACGGCGCTGTCGCCAACGGCTTGCATGTTGCTTTTGCCGTTGGGCGCGGGCGTTGGTTTGCTTATGCGTGGCGAGAGCCAGAGCGCCGTCAGTGCCTGAGTGGCGAGCAATATGGCGAGCTATCGTACGCCCGAATATGCCGGGGTTATCGCATATTCTTCAACGCGGCGGGCGACTCGCTGCGTCAGATATGTGACAATTATGCAAGTCAGGCGCTTTCGGGGTTTCACGCATCGGCTGGGCGACAATTTGAGCCTGGCGTTGCTGACAAAGGCCTGCAATTTGGGTGTGGGGAATTGCTCAGTAGTTAGTTGAGATGATTTGCGGGACGCGGCGAGTAATTCGCCGCGTTCATACCGTCGACAAAGTCACGGCAGCTGGACAGAACGCATCGTTTAAGTATTTCCTGAAATGACGCATGGACGATGCTTTAAAATACGTTTGATATAACTGACATTACGGCATGGTTTGCATATGCAATTTGCCGTTATTGCAGATTTGGCCAAGTCGGCAGTATGCGGAATACTTTGTCAGTGAACTGAACGCGGCGAGTAATTCGCCGCGTTTTGATCTGCATATGTATTCTGCATATGTATATTGAAACGCTGACTTTAGAGCGATTTACGGCTGACCGGTTTGGATGGCGGGGCCAGCGTTTGCAGCCGGTTGCCGCTTTATGCGCTGCTATCGCACGTCGCGGCTCACTGCAATTGACAGAGCCGCGTCGCCGGCGGTACATATGTGTTGTCAGTGCGGATATCGCTGCGCAAGCCGGCTTTGCCGCCGCGTAGAATACGGCGATTCAGCCCGATGAGTCGCCATTTGCGCGTTACGCCGCAGATGGATCGGCGCCAGTAAACTTCTGCAAGCGCCGGCCATGGCGCAATATACATAGGCCGTCGGCTTCTGCCTTTGCGTGCGCAGCTGCCGCGCCAAAGCCGCGTTACAATATGCATAAATCCGCCATAATCGTCAAATTGCCTGCATGATTATGAATAAACCGGCCCGGGACGTAACCGTATTTGTCTTGACATATCTGGGCGCAGGGTGGATAATTATATGCATAGAATCCGCAGATGGAGGGACATATGGGCTTTAGGATTGCCAGTGTCGAGCGCGGCGGACTGGGCGACGAGCTAGGCTTGCGCCGGGGCGACGAGCTCATCATGATAAACGGCGAAAAGTTGATTGACCTTATAGATTATCAGCAGCTGATGAGCTGCGAGGAACTGGTGCTGACGGTGCGCGACAGCTCGGGCGAGCTCACCGAGATAGAGTGCGACAAGGAACTCGACGAACAGCTGGGCGTCGAATTCGAGGACGACCTGCTGGGCCCGGTGCGGCTGTGCGCCAATAAATGCAAGTTCTGCTTTGTGGATCAGCTGCCGCGGGGCATGCGCGACACGCTCTACGTAAGGGACGACGACTGGCGCATGTCGCTGATGATGGGCAACTACGTGACGCTGACCAATGTCTCAGACCGCGAGCTGGAGCGCATAATCCGCCGTCACGCCAGCCCGCTGTACATATCGGTGCACGCCAGCGACGGCGCCGAGCGCGCATCGCTCATGGGCCAGCCGCGCGCGGCCCGGCTTATGGAGCAGTTGAACAAACTGCGCGCGGGCGGCATCAGCTTTCATGGCCAGGTAGTGCTGTGCCCGGGGCTGAACGACGGCGAGGTGCTCGAGCGTACCGTGCGGGACATGGCGGCGCTGTATCCGTGCTGCATGACGCTTGCGCTGGTGCCGGTGGGACTGACGGGGCATCGCGCGGCGCTTTGCGACATAAAGCTGTACGACGCGCAGGGCGCGGCGCAGGTGCTGGATCAGGTCGCGGCATGGCAGGCCGAATTCCGGCGCACGCTGGGCACGGCGCTGGTGTTTGCGGCGGACGAGTTCTACGTGCTGGCCGGGCGCGACGTGCCGCCCGAGGACGAGTACGAGGACTATCCGCAGATAGACAACGGCGTGGGCCTGATACGCCAGCAGCGCGAGGGCTTTGAGCGCGCGTATGGCGAATTCATGTCGTCGGGGCGTGCAGCGCGGGCACGGCGGGTCATGATAGTGACCGGCGAGTCGGCGCGGGGCGAGATGGAGCGATTGACGGGCGCTCATCCGCTGCCGGGCGTGGACGTGTGCGTGCGTGCGGTCAAAAACGAGTTTTTTGGCGGCGGCGTTACCGTCGCGGGGCTGCTGACCGGCGGAGACATCATCTCGCAGATAGGCCGCGCGGATGCGGACGAGGTGCTGATAACGCGTTCGATGCTGCGCGACGGGGGCGATGTGCTGCTGGACGGCGTGACGCTGGACGAACTGGCGGCAAAGCTGGGCTGTCCGGTCACACCGGTGTTCACCGACGGCGAGGAACTGCTGCATGCGCTTGCAGGGGAGGATTTAAATGGCTAAACCATTGATAGCGATAGTGGGCCGGCCCAATGTGGGTAAGTCTACGTTCTTTAATAAGATGGCGGGGCGGCGCATATCGATAGTCGAGGACACGCCGGGCGTGACCCGCGACCGCGTGTACGCCGACTGCGAGTGGCAAAACCGCGCGTTCACGCTGATAGATACCGGAGGCATAGACCCAAACAGCGATGATCCGCTGCTCAAGCAGATGCGCGCGCAGGCCGAAATAGCGATAGAGACCTGCGATGCGATACTGTTCTTCGTGGACGGCCGCCAGGGCCTGACCGATGACGACAAGGACGTGGCCACGATGCTGCGCAAGAGCTCAAAGCCGATACTGGTCGTCGTAAACAAGATAGACTCGGTCGACGCGATGGACAACATGTACGAGTTCTATGAGCTGGGGCTGGGCGACCCGATAGCGATTTCGTCGGTGAACCTGATGAACATAGGCGACCTGCTGGAGGAGCTGATGAAGCTGCTGCCCGAGTCGGACGCCGACGAGCAGGACGACGAGCGCATAAAGATAGCCGTCGTGGGCCGGCCCAACGTCGGCAAGTCGTCGATAGTCAACCGTATACTGGGCCAGGAGCGGGTCATGGTGTCGGACATAGCGGGCACGACGCGCGACGCGATAGACACCGGCTTTGAGCGCGACGGGCGCAGCTTTGTCATAATCGATACCGCAGGCATACGCCGCAAGCGCGCGATAGAGGACGCCACGGTCGAGCGGTATTCGGTGATACGCTCGTTTGCGGCGATAGATCGCTGCGACGTGGCGCTGATAGTCATAGACGCGCAGGACGGCGTGACCGAGCAGGACACCAAGATAGCCGGATACGTGCACGAGCAGGGCAAGGCCGCGCTGGTCGTCGTGAACAAGTGGGACCTGGTCGACAAGGATACCGGCACGCTTGAAAAATACCGCAAACAGGTGATAGAGGACTTAAAGTTCATGGATTATGCGCCGGTGGTGTTTGTGTCGGCGCTGACCGGGCAGCGGTTGCCCAAACTGGTCGAGGGCGTAGTGGCGGCGTACGATCAGGCTACGCGGCGCATCACCACCGGCCTGCTCAACGACGTGCTGGCCGACGCGATGGCCGCGCAGCAGCCTCCGTCGCAGTCGGGCCGCAGGCTCAAGATATACTACGCCACGCAGCAGGGCGTAAAGCCGCCGCTGTTTATAATGTTTGTTAACGACCAGACGCTGATGCACTACTCGTATGAGCGTTATCTGGAGAACTTCTTCCGCAAGTCGTTTGGGTTTGAGGGCACGCCGATAAGGTTCATACTGCGCGAACGCAAGAAGGAGGAGAGTTGACATGGCATTTTGGGTGATCCTGGCGATAGTTATAGGCTATGCCCTGGGCAACATCTCGACCGGCCTGCTGATATCCAAGCTTGCCAACGGCATAGACATACGCAAGGCGGGCAGCGGCAATGCCGGCGCGACCAACGTGTTGCGCACGCTGGGCTGGATGCCAAGCCTGATGACGTTTCTGGGCGATGCGGTAAAGGGCCTGCTGGCGGCGCTGATAGGGCTGTGGCTGGCGGGGCATACCGGCGCAATGCTGGGTGGACTGGCGGCGATAGTGGGTCACAACTGGCCGGCGGCGTTTGGATTCAAGGGCGGCAAGGGCATATCGACGTCGTTTGGCGTGATACTGGTGGTACAGCCGGTTTGCGCGCTGGTGCTGCTGGCGGTCATGATAGTGGCGGTATACCTGACGCATACGGTGTCGATAGGATCGATTGCGGCGTCGGTGGCGTATATTGTGCTGAACCTGTTTATGACGCTTACGAGCGACCTGCCGACGTTTATATTTGCGATGGTGGTGTCGCTGCTGGCGCTGTTCCAGCACCGCGGCAACATGTCGCGCCTGCTGAAGCACCGCGAGAACTCGCTCGACTTTTCCAAGATACAGCGTTGGAAGAAAAACTGACGTACGGCGGACGGGCAGGGCTGTAATCAGCGCGGGACTGCGCCCCGGGGCGCATGACGCGGTGCATATGGCTCTGGCTGTTCGCCGGACTTTGGTTTATGCGCTTATAGCGCACACAAAAGCAAGCACCAATGCGGTGCGGGAGAGATCATATGCGGCGCAGACGGATGCCGGAACGCGGCGATGCGCACGCGGAGCTGGAACGCACGGCGAGGCTGCCGCGCGCATTCGCGCCGGGACATGAGGGTTACATACCGGGCCTGAGCGGCATATGGCTGCGCAGGCCGTTGGTGTTTACGGCGCTGAGCCTGCTGGCGGGCGACATGATAGCCCTAAGCGGACAGATTTCGCTGCGGACATGGGTGCTGGGCGCGCTGATTGCGGGCGCGGCGGCACTGGGCATGGCGCTGGCGGGACGGCCGCGGGTGTGGTTGTTGCTGATATGCGTGGTCATGCTGGGCGGCCTGGCCGGCGCGAGCGTGATGACTGCGCCCGAACTGCCGCCTGAGGGCGAATGCTACCTTACCGGGCGCGTCGTGAGCGTCGACAAGGACGTTGACGACCGGTTGGTGCTGGACATGGATCGCGTGACCGTCGACGGTTCGAGCTACAAGGGCAAGCTCCGCCTGACGCTGTACCGCGAGGGAGCATGGGACGAGGATGACGCCGAAGCGGCGGAGGCGTCTGCCGCGACAAATGCGTCCACCGATGCAGAACCACTAGTTGCAACCGATGTGACCGCCGATGCCGAAACGTCAACCGGTACCGGTGTATCCGCCGGGCCCACCCTGCCTGCTGCGGTTAATGCATCCGCTGAGGCCGAATCGTCCGTCGCGACAAATGCGTCCACCGAGGTAGAACCACTAGTTGCAACCGATGTGACCGCCGGGGCCGAAGCGTCAACCGGCAGCGGTGTATCCGCTGAGTCCACCCTGCCTGCTGCGGTTAATGCATCCGCTGATGCAGAATCATCCGCCGCAACAAATGCGTCCACCGAGGTAGAACCACTAGTTGCAACCGATGTGACCGCCGAGGCCGAAACGTCAACCGGCAGCGTTGTATCCGCCGAGTCCACCCCATCCGCTGCGGCTGAACCATCCGCATTGCCTGACGGCTTTGCGATAGGCGCGCAGGTTTCGCTGTTTGGAGAGGTATACCTGCCGCAGGGTCAGCGCGGCGAGGACGGGTTTGACTACCGCGCATATCTGATGCGGCGCGGCGTGTATGCGTGTGCCAGCGGCGAACTGGCGGCGGCGCGGTTTGAGCCGACCGGCACGCTGTGGCTGAGCGACTGGTGTTACCGGCTGCGCGCCGGCATACTGGCGCGGCTGGATGTGGCGCTGGGCGAGCAGTCCACGCTGGCTCGCGGCATCATGCTGGGTGACAGCGATTCAATGCCCGATGCGCTGTACGACAGCTTCCAATTGGCTGGGTTCAGCCACATACTGGCGGTGTCGGGCATGCACATGAGTTTTGTTATAATGCTGCTGGGCTGGGTGCTGGCGTTTGTGCCGGGCTGGCTGCGCACGGCGGCGATAGGGCTGGCGGTCATGTTGTACTGTGCGCTGACCGGGTTTACGCCGTCGGTAGTGCGCGCGGGAGTGATGGGCATGACGGCGCTGGGCGTCAAGTGCATGGGGCTCAGGTACGATGGGCCGTCGGCATTGGCGCTGGCGGCGATAGTGATAGTTGCGGTATGGCCGGGCGCGGCGCTGGATACCGGGTTTGCGCTGTCGTTCATGGCGGTGCTTGCGATATACGCCTACTATCCGGCGATGCGCCGGCTGCTGCCGCGGCCGGGCCATGTGGCCGGCGGCCGGCTGAGCGGCATTGCGCGCGTGGGCGGCGCCGCGGTGGGCTACGTGTGCGATGGCGTAGCGCTTACGGCGAGCGTCATGCTGGGGCTTATGCCGCTGACCAGCGCATACTTCGGGCAGGTGAACGTGCTGAGCCTTGTCACGTCGCCGGTCGGCATTGCGTCGGGCATGGGGCTGATGTGCCTGGGCTGGCTGACGGTGCTCACGTATGGCTGGAGCGGGCCTCTGGGCGAGCTGATAGCGGCGCTTGCGCGGCTGTGTGCGCTGATAACCGAGCGCGTAGCCGGGTGGACGGCGGGCTTTGACTGGGGCATCGTATATATGCGCGCGATTGACGCATGGTGGCTGTGCGCGTTTGTGCCGCTGATGCTGTGGGCGTCGCGGTACCGGCCATTGGCGCGTGCGTGGCGCAATGCGTGTATCTGTGTGGCGCTGGCGCTGACGGTAGTGCTGCTGTTGCCGCCGCGCGCGGGCGACGGCCTGGATTACGTGCTGGTCGACGTGGGTCAGGGCGATGGGCAGTTGCTTACCGACGGCGCGTCGGCGGTGGTGATAGACGTAGGCGTGGAGGATTCGGCGTTGGTCGACTATGTGCGGCGGCGCGGACTGCGCGTGGAGGCGCTGATAATTACGCACCTGCACGACGACCATGCCGGCGCATTGGAGGAGTTTGCGCGGGTGGCGCGCGTTAAGCGGGTGTACTTGCCCGAGGGCGCGGAGCTGGCGGCCGATGCGGACGCGCTGGAGCAGCTCGAAGCGCTCACGGCGCGCGGCGTCGAACTTGCGCGGCTGAGCGCGGGCGATGTGCTGGAGCCGATATCAGGTCTTGAGTTGAAGGTGTTGCACCCAACCGCCGGGACTGCGTTTGACGACCCCAACGACTATTCGCTGGTCATAAGGTGCGAGTATGCCGGGCGGTCGGTGCTGATAACCGGCGACCTGACGGCACATGGCGAGGACTTTACGCCCGCAGAGTGCGACGTGCTCAAGGTGGCGCACCATGGCAGTGCGGGCTCGTCCACGCTTGAGTTTCTGGCCGCGGCCAATCCGCACCTGGCGCTGATATCGGCGTCGGCGCACAACTCGTATGGGCTGCCCAGCGCCGAGACGCTGGCGCGGCTTGACTACATGGACGTGCCGGTGCTCAGCACGGCGGACTGCGGCGACATAACGGTGCACATATCGCCCGACGGCGATATGACGGCGCGCGGCTATCTGTCCGGGATGCAGTAGCGCCTAAGGCAAAGGCGCTGCATCGGCTGATGGATTTGCCGTCCAGAGTTGCGCATGCGACGCGGTTCGGCGTATGCTATCTGGCGCGACGCGATGTTGGCTGTGCGGGACGCGCTTTGCCAAAGTTCAAGGCGCGTACGGATGTTTGCGCATTTGTGGATTGCTCGATTGATGCGGGCTGTCAGCAAGCCGAGGCAATGAGCGGCTGCTCGCAGAGCGGCATCATGGACATGGCCTGTGCGCGCAGCATACAGGTCGGTATTGTGAATGTTGTACGTCGCACGGCGCGGGCACTGTGCCGTGAAATGTCTGGGTGGATAAATAGGGTTGTCGCCTGCGCTCAAGGCGCAGCGTACTCATGGCCGGCCGGCATGTTGCGACCACCGGTCAGCCGGCGGAGGTGTATCATATGAACCATACCGAGTTTTTTGAAAAGCTGAAGGTGGGCTATATAGCGCGCGCCTATCTGTTCACGGGCGAGGAAAACTACGTAAAGCGCGAGGCGCTGCATGCGCTGGAGCGCAGGCTGTTGCCGGAAGGCCTGGAGGCGCTCAACCAGAACGTGCTGGAGGGTCAGGTCGCCGACGACATAATCGCGGCGTGCGAGACGTTGCCGATGATGGCTGAGCGGCGGCTGGTGGTCGTGCGCGACTTCGGGCCGCTGATGAGCGGTCAGAGCCGCGACGAGAAGGCCGAGAGCGAGCGCATGAGCAAGTACCTGGAGCGCCTGCCCGAGAGCACATGTCTGGTCATGTACATGCGCGGCGCAGCCGATGCGCGCAAGGCGCTGTACAAGGCGTTTGCGTCGAGCAAGTCGGCGCAGATCGTGGAGTTTGGCGAGCTGAGCGAGCGCGAGCTGCATGCGTGGCTGAGCAAGCGGTTCAAGGCGCTGGGCAAGACGATATCGCCGGATATAGCGGCGCAGTTGAAGTTTCGCGCCGGCGCGGCACTGACGCGGCTCAGCGGCGAGGTCGAAAAGCTGGCGGCGCATGCCGGCGAGCGCACCGAGATAACCGCTCAGGATCTGGAGATAGTGCCGCCGACGCTGGAGTGCACGGTATTTCAGATGATAGACCGGCTGGTCGAGCGCAACGGCGCGCAGGCGTTCAGAATGCTGGGCGCGATGCGCGAGAGCGGCGAGGACGATGTGCGCATACTGGCGATGATAACGCGGCAGATGCGATTCATGGCGCAGATCAAGCTGATGCAGCGCCGCAAGGCGGCCGACGATGAGATCGTAAAGGCGTTGGGCATAACGCCCTACGGCCTGCGCAACACGCGCCGGCAGCTGCGCGCGTTTACCGAGGAGCGGCTGCTGCGCGCATATAAGGACTGCGTGGACGCCGAGTTCGCGATAAAAAGCGGCGCAATGAGCGACGACGAGGCGCTTGAACGGCTGATACTTAACTGGCTCAGCGCGTGAGTTTGGCAACCGGCAGGTGTGCGTGAGCAGCCTATGCATCGTCGCCCGGCGTTGTCCAAGCCAGGGCAAACGGCAGGCATGTGTGAGCGGCCTATGCACTTGTCGTCCGGCCTTATCCAAGCTATGGCAACCGGCAGGCATGCGTGAGCAGCCTATGCACCGTCGCCCGGCGTTGTCCAATCTGGGGCATCTGACCGGCGTGCGTGAGCGGCCGATGTACCGTCGTCTGGAGTTGTCCAATCTGGGGCATACGGCAGGCATGCGTGAGCGACCGATACACCGTCGTCTGGCGTTGTCCAAGCTATGGCAACCGGCAGGCATGCGTGAGCAGCCTATGTACCGATACCCGGCATTGTCCAAACTGGGGCAACCGGCCTGCGTGCGGTAGCGGCATCATATGGCCGTACGGCCTGTTGCTGCCGGCAACAGGCGTGCGGAAAGTGCAATGATTGCGATTGACAAAATGCGCAATGTTAATTACAATAGTTAAAACTGAACATTAATTGCGCAAGCATCAAAACGTCGAGGGGGATATATCGTAT
>DSLFC04102__coassemble_633_pt1 | contig 42177 bp, 35 predicted proteins | sample DSLFC04102__metabat2_low_PE_005 | metagenome-assembled genome bin DSLFC04102 | reverse complement strand
AGCCTAAACCCGGCGCGTCAATCTCCTTATTGCGCGCACGCTGAGGAGCATGACCTTTGCACTTCACGGCGCGCAGCCAGCGGCGGCGTTGAGTGCGGCGCGGGCACCCATGCCAACGCAGCGCTAAATGCCATACAGCACCCGCCACGCTGTGCATAGCCGCCCGGCATCACCCGGCCACGCTTCAGTGCGCATTGCGTGTCTCCGCCTGTTTCGCCGAAATTGCGTGCTCTAACGCCGGGCTCAGCGCGTCCGGTTTGCGTTCCACTCACACTTTACCGCATCGCCCATAATCCGGCCATTATCTTTATCGTGTTTGCGATTGACAGCGCCGGATTAACATGTACAATTGTATCATAGAATACGGCTGGGGAGCGATATATTATGATGGTCTACCCTCTGAAGATGCGGCCCTATTTCCGCCACGGCGATGAGACGCCCTGGGGCGGCGAACGGCTGCGCACGCTGTTTGGCAAATCCATTCCCGACGACCGCACCGGCGAAAGCCTTGAGATATCCGCGCTGCCCGGGCGCGAGAGCGTCGTCGACAACGGCGATATGGCCGGGCGCACGCTCAGCCAGGTCGCTCAGGCCTGGGGCGCGGATCTGCTCGGCAAGTGGCCGGAATTCCCGCTGCTTCTCAAACTGCTGGACGCTCGAGACACGCTCAGCGTACAGGTCCATCCCGACGACGACTATGCCCGCCGCGTGGAAGGCAAGCGCGGCAAGACCGAAGCCTGGTACATACTCGACACGCAGCCCGGCGCCAAGCTGGTGTATGGCGTCAACGCGCGCGACAAGGCCGAGCTCGAACGCCTGTCCGAGGCCGGCCGCATCGAGGACGCGCTCAACTGGATCAGCGTCAAGCCCGGCGACTGCCTCTACATACGCAGCGGCACCGTGCACGCAATAGGCGCGGGCATTGTGCTCTACGAGATACAGCAGTCCTCCGACGTGACCTATCGCATGTGGGACTGGGGCAGGCCGCGCGAGATACACACCCGCAAGGCACTCGACGTCACCCGCTGCGACATGGAGCTTACGCCGGTCACGCCCAAGGTCTCCCATGTGCTGGGCGGCCACCGCGCAGAGCTCATAGACGGCGAGTTCTTCCGTCTCAGCCGGCTGGACGTAATGGGCCGCATGCCCGTGGAGACCGACAGCTTTGCGCTGCTTACCGCGCTGGATAAGTGCTGGGTCGAGTACGACGGCGGCAGCCTGCTTCTGGAGCGCGGCGACAGCGCGCTGATACCCGCCGCACTGGGCGAGTTCTCGCTGTGCGGCCACCTGACCGCGCTGCTGTCCGAACCCGCTGCCAACAGCTGATGGACGCGCTGCGATTGCCCGCCGAGTTCCGGCATGAGATAGCCGCGCTGCTGGGCGCGCAGGCGGACGAGTTCTGGCGCGCATACGACAGGCCGCACTGGCGCGCGCTCCGCCTCAATCCCCGGATCGGACTGCGCCCCGGGCCATACGCGAGTCCTGCTCCGGACAATCTCGATGGCCGCCGCCCCGCGTTTGCGCTGAGCGGCGTTCCCGGACTTCGTGCCGCTGCCGGCTTGGGCGGCGTCGCGGGCTTGGATGACGTCCATGGCTTGAGCGATACCGCTGGGTTTAACTCTGCTTGTGGCTTGGGCGATGGGTCGGGAACATGTGCAGCTCCCGGTCTGGCTGGCGTAACGGACTTGAATGCCGCTACCGGTCTGGTTGGCGTAACGGACGTGAATGCCGCTACCGATCTGGCTGGCGTAACGGACTTGGATGCCGCTGCCGATCTGGTTGGCGTAACGGACGTGAATGCCGCTGCCGGTCTGGTTAGCGTCACGGACATGAATGCCGCTGCCGGCTTGGATGCCGCGCGTGCGCTGGCGCGTCGCTACATCGACCGCCCCGTGCCCTGGCAGCCCGGCGCATACTATATCGCCGGCGATTCCATGCCCGGCGCATCGCTAATGCACCTGATGGGACTGTACTACATACAGGAGCCGTCCGCGATGGCTGCCGGCGCCGCGCTGGCCGTAAAGCCCGGCATGCGCGTGCTCGACCTGTGCGCAGCGCCCGGCGGCAAGAGCTCACAACTGGCCGCCGCGCTGGCCGGCAAAGGACTGCTGGTATCCAATGAGCCCATACCCGCGCGCGCCAGGATGCTCGCGGGCAATATCGAACGGCAGGGATTTACCAACGTGGTCGTCACAAACGAGTATCCCGACCGGCTGGCCGCGCGCTGGGGCGAGGCGTTCGACGCGATACTGGTGGACGCGCCGTGCTCGGGCGAGGGCATGTTCCGGCGCGACGAAGGCGCGCTGCACGAGTGGACGCCCGACGCGCCCCGCGCCTGTCATCTGCGTCAGCTCGACATACTGGACAGTGCGCATGCGCTGCTCAAGCCCGGCGGCGTGCTGGTCTACTCGACCTGCACGTTCAACCGGCTGGAGAATGAGGGCACAATAGGCGAGTTCCTGCGCCGATACCCCGACATGGCCCCCGAGGACTTTGCACTTGCCGGGCTGGGCGCGTCGCGGGACGGAATGCTCCGGCTCTGGCCGCATATCATCGACGGCGAAGGCCACTTCGTCTGTCGGCTGCGCCGCCACGCGGGCAGCGACATGCAGTCGCACCCAGGCTACGACGAAGCGTGCGCCGTTGACGCAGGCCGGACTGCCCAAGCAATCGGAGCAGCCACCACGCCAACCGCAGCCCGTGCCGGCCGAAAGGACGGCGCAAACCGCAAGAGCCGCAACAGCCACGCCAGCCGCTTAGCCGCCGATACGTCACGGCGCGGCAAGTCGTCCCCGCACCGCCCCGACGCGCATAATGCCGACGCCGCGCGCGCATTGCGGCAACTCACGGACGAACTGCCACTGCCCGAGCTTCACGGCGAAGCTGTGCTATATGGCGCGCAACTCCATCTGCTGCCACCGGACTGTCCGCCGCTGGACGGGGTGCGCGTGGCGCTGGCGGGATTGGGGCTGGCCGAGGTGGGCCGCAGCCATGTCGCCCCGGCGTATGCGCTGTGCCGTGCGCTGGCGCCCGGAGCCGGCAGCGTGGAAGTAGATACTCAGGCCGCGCTCAGGCTGGTGCGCGGAGAACAGATAGAGCGCGCCGCCAATGACGGCTGGGTGCTGCTCCACTGGCATGGACTGCCGGTGTGCCCCGGCAAGGCGCGCGACGGCATCGTAAAGGGCCATTATCCGCGCGGACTCAAGCCGCTCGGAACGATAGCGGAGGAAGCGGAGGAATTAGAATGAATCTCAACCCCTTTCAGGCGATAATACTCGGACTTACGCAGGGCCTGGCCGAGTTCCTGCCGATCAGTTCGTCCGGCCATCTGCTGCTGGTGCAGAAAATATTCAACCTGCCCAGCACTGGTCTGCTGCTGGAAGTCCTGCTGCACGCCGGCACGCTGCTGGCGGTACTGGTGGTGTACTTCAAGCTGTTCTGGAACATGGTGCGCCACCCGGTGCGCAGCCTGCTGCCCGAGCTGGTCGTGGCCACGATTCCAGCCGTCATCGCGACGCTTGCGTTCGGCGACTTCTTCGACGCGGCGTTTGAGGGCAATTTTCTGGGCTTTTCGTTTTTGATAACGACCGCGGTGCTGTTGGCGTCGGACTTTCTGTCGGAACGCGTCGTGACGCACGACCGGCTGACCTGGCGCGACACGATCGCGATGGGCATAATGCAGGCGTTTGCGATACTGCCGGGCGTGTCGCGCTCGGGCTCCACGATCGCGGCGGGCGTGTCGTCAGGACTCAAGCGCAAAAAGGCCGCCGACTTCTCGTTCATGATGAGCGCGCCGGCGATACTGGGTTCACTGGTCATGTCGCTCAAGGACCTTGTGTCCGGTGAAAACGTGGCGCCTGCCGACGTCAACTGGGCAACTACTATACTGGCAGTCGTGGTCGCGGCGGTGTCGGGTTTCCTGACGATAAAGTTCATGCTGCGCATAATACGGCGCTGCCCGCTCAGGTATTTCGCAATTTACACAGCAATTTTGGGCGTTTATGTACTTATCGACCAATATTTCCTGCACATTCTGTTTTAAGTTTAGTGTGCGCAAGTAAACGCACTTGACAGAAACCGCACACTAATTTATACTATAGAAGTTGCATTGTCGGGCATCAGGCCCGAGCACGCACTGCCAGCCAAGCGACGTATATCGCCGCCGACAATAAGATTGAAGGAGTGTTTTTTCCCATGGCCAACAAGATGACTTACCAGCCCAAAACCCGCCAGCGTTCCAAGGTGCACGGTTTCCGCGCCCGCATGAAGACCAAGAACGGCCGCAACGTGCTGGCCCGTCGCCGTCAGCGCGGTCGCAAGGTGCTCTCCGCGTAATTCCCGACATGAATGAAAAGCCGATAAAGGCCCCTGTGAACGGCCCCGTCGGGGTTGAGCGCTCCGGCGCATCAGCCGTGACGCGGGCTGATTCATTAGTTGCGCATAAATTTCGCCTGGGCCGTCGGAACACACTGCACCGCAACAGCCAGTTTCAGTACGTGTACCGCCGCGGCAAGTCGGCGGGCTGCACTCATTTTACGCTGATATTTCTGCCCGGACGGCAGCTGAAGCTGGGCATATCGGTCAGCCGCAAGATAGGCTGCGCCGTAACGCGCAACCGCGTAAAACGCCTGCTGCGCGAAAACTTCAGGCTGATGCAGCACGAGGTACACACCGGTCAATACGTGCTCATAGCCCGCCCGCCCGCAGCCCAGGCCGATTATCATACGCTTGGGCGCTCGCTCAGATATGTGCTCAAGCGCGAAGGGCTGCTCCTGGAGGTGTGATATGGCTTTGATATTGAAAGCGCTGCGCGCCGTTTACGGATTCGTGCGCGCATTGCTGGGGCGGCTGTTTATACTGCTGATACTGTTCTATCAGCGCGGCATATCGCCCCTGTTTCCACCCTGCTGCCGCTTTGTGCCCACGTGCTCTGCATACGCGCTGGAAGCCGTCCGGCGCTACGGGCCGTTCAAGGGCGGATATCTGGCCATTCGCCGCATACTGCGCTGCCACCCGTTCAATCCGGGCGGCTATGACCCCGTGCCCTGAACCTATAACCACAACTGGAGGGTTTGTTTACAATGCAGAATCTGCTGATATCCATATTGAGGCCGCTGCTGGAACTCATATACTGGATTGTGCCCAACTATGGCTGGACCGTGGTCATATTTACGTTGGTGATACGCGCAATACTGATGCCGTTGGACATAAAGTCGCGTAAGTCAATGAAGCGTATGAGCAACCTGAAGCCCCAGCTCGACGCGCTCAACGCCAAGTACGCCAACGACAAGGAAAAACTCCAGCGCAAGACCGCTGAACTGTACAAGAAGGAAAAGATAAACCCGATGAGCGGTTGCCTGCCGCTTATAATCCAGTTCCCGCTGCTGTTCGGCATGTTGTGGACGATGCAGGCGATATCCTCCGAGCACATAGTGCAGATAATACAGACCCTCGAGGCCGGCGGCACGCCCGTGCTGGAAAACTGGCTGTGGGTCAAAAACGTGTTCTGCGCCGACACGCTGTTCGCCGCCGTGATACCGATATCCCGCGACGTGATGTCGCTGCAGGCCACCGCCCACATGTCCCAGGAAGTCGTCGACGCCGCCAAGGCGTTCGTCAACAACGCCGCGCTCTATAACCCGATCATGGTCGAGTACGGCGCGACCGTCATCGACAGCATCGGCAATCTGATGCGCGCCGGCACGATACCCTCGTGGGAGTTCCTGCAGGTGCTCAATAACCCCAACGGCTATTACATACTGCCTGTGCTGGCCGCCGCCACGCAGTTCCTGCAGACCAAGCTCAACCCCACCGAAACGCCCCAGCAGGGCGGCAATTCCCTTGCCGTGTTCATGAAGTACTTTTTCCCGCTGTTCTCGCTGTGGATATGCCTGTCGTCCAGCGCGGCGTTTGCGATCTACTGGCTCACCGCCAACGTTATCGCAATACTTCAGAACGTTCTGATAGGCAAGTACCTCGACCGCAAGGAAGCCAAGGAAAAAGCTTCTCAGGAGAATGCGTAAATGAGATCGATTGAAACTACCGGCAAGACCGTCGAAGAAGCCGTACAGGCGGGTCTCAATCAGCTGGGTCTGGAACGCTTTGAGGTGACGGTGGACGTAGTAAGCGAGGGCAGCAAGGGCTTTTTCGGGCTATTCGGCTCAAAGCCCGCACGCGTGCGCATAACCGAGCGCGAGCACATGCCCGATATAGACATGGATCAAATACTGCGGCCAGGCGCATCGACGCGCGTGTCGACGATAGCCGACAAGCCACAGCCCCAGCGCGCCCCCAGGCCGGCCAGGTCCGCTGAGCCCCGGCCCCCGCGCAATGAATCCAAATCCGAATCCCGGCCCGAGCGGTCTCCGCGCAACGAGGCCAAGCCCGATTCAAAGCCCGAACGCGCCCCGCGCAATGAGGCCAAGCCCGATTCAAAACCCGAGCGCGCCCCACGCAGCGAGGCCAAACCCGAATCCAAGCCGGAGCGCGCCCCGCGCAACGAGGCCAAGCCCGATTCAAAGCCCGAGCGAGCCCCGCGCAGCGAAGCCAAACCCGAATCCAAGCCCGAGCGCACTCCGCGCAGCGAGGTCAAGCCCGATTCAAAGCCCGAACGCGCCCCGCGCAGCGAGGCCAGGCCCGAGCGCGAACCCCGGCCCGCCAAGGCGCGTAACGCCCGCGCATCCAGGCCGGAGGCCCGGACGGTTGAGCCTGAACGGCCGGCGCTGCCTGATGGGCCGCTGCCCGACCAGGACCCGGCTACGCTCAGCGAAGTCGGCCGGCGCGCGTACGAGTATCTGGACAAGCTCACCCGCCTGATGGGCGTACCGGTCAAGATTTACGTGGCTGAGGGCGAAGGCGGCATGTCTATAAGCATGATGGGCGATACGCTCGGCATACTCATAGGCCGGCGCGGCGATACGCTCGACGCGCTGCAATACCTGACCTCGTTGGAGGTAAACAAGGATCGCGACGACTACCTGCGCGTGTCGCTGGACACCGAGCACTATCGCGCCAAGCGCGAGGAGTCGCTTACGCGGCTGGCCGAGCGCATGGCGGCGCGCGCCGTCAAAACCGGCCGCAAGGTCGTGCTTGAGCCTATGAATCCATATGAGCGGCGGGTACTGCACTCGACGCTGCAAAATCATCCCTATGTACAGACGCACTCCGAGGGCGACGAGCCCAATCGTCGCGTCGTGATAACGCTCAAGGCCGACGCGCCTCAGCCCGAATCCGGCGAGGCCGCGCGCGAGCGCAAGCCCGCCCGCCGCGAAGGCCGTTCCGGCGAGCGCCGCGAAAAGCCGCGGCGCGAAGCCCGCTATGCCGAATCGCATGCGGAGGGCCAGGAAACCCGCGACGCCCACGAGGCTCATGCGCCTCATGAAAACCGTGACGGCCGCAATAAGCCGCGCAGTCCGCGTCCGCCCCGCCCCGCACACGACCATGAGGCCGCGCACGAACCGGTGCATGAAACGCCGGTCGTCATGGCGCAGGACGTGCCCAGCGACCCGACAGACGATACAATATGATATGACAAGCGCGCCCCGAAGCGATTCGAGGCGCGCTGTTTTATTGTATCATAGATTAGCGCTATCCACACAAGTCACAGCTAGTCTGCGTGCACAAGCGATGGGCAGTGCATTCAATCATGTGCGTGACTGGACGCTCATTTGTGCGCGCTATGCACACGCGTTAAACGCAATCATGTTTGCACATGCGAGCCTATACCAATCTGCATACGCTGCACTTGTTCGGCGCGCCATTTGCGGCTTTCGTATACATAAGTACACGCATCAAGCATAATAACCCCGCGTTCCGCTTACATGCACGGCCCGCAGCGCGGCCTGTCACAGCTTGCGCCGGTAGTACAGGTACAATATCCCCCACAGCGCCAGCGCGCACAGAAGCGTAACGTACAGCGTGTAGAAGATAACGACGTCTATGAACGTCGCAGTGATCGCCGCTATGCTCAGCAACACGCACAGTATGAATGCGAACCTGCGCCCCGCCATGCCCTTAATCGCGGCTATGCGCTCGTCCTCCGATTTGACCATATCGTCGCGCATCCTGAGCGCGTCGCGAATCAGGTTGCGGTTGTGCACTATGCGCCATATCGCATATCCCTGCCAGATGAACAACACCTTTTGCATCGACAACATGTCCTGCGTCCAGGTGCGCGAATCCAGCACCTCTATCACGCGCGGCAGGAATTCGCTCATCAGCAATATGTACACCACCGATAATGCCAACAGCGCCCACAGAATGCCGTTTTGCCGGCGGAGCCTTGCGCGATAGTCCGCCGCCTTTGCATCACTCATCCCCTTCAAAGCAGAATACCTCCTCTATCGTCAGATCAAAATAGCGCGCTATCCTGTACGCCAGCGGCAGCGATGCTATATACTTGCCCGTTTCAATCGATGTTATCGTCTGCCGCGTTGTGCCCACCGCGCGCGCCAGTTCCTCCTGCGATATGCGTCGGGCTGCGCGCAGTTCACGTATGCGCGTCTTCACATGCGCCCACGCTCCTTTCTGCAAAGTTCGCTTTGCAAATTTAGTATAGCATACTTTGCATATTATGTCAAGCATGCTTTGCATAATGACAAGTCTGATTTGCATAAATACGGAATTGGGGTTATTTCATGGACATTACCCGCTAAAAGTCAGCACACCCGTACAAGCGGCTCACGTCGGTCTGCTCGCCGCACACCCGTACAAGCAGCTCACGTCGGTCTGCCCGCCGCACACCCGGCAAACCGACACGCAGTCAGACGCCAATGCCGAACACAGGGAGCACCGGGAAAAATTCCGTACCTATCCCGGCGCGCAGTGCGCAAGCGACCCCTGCGCAGTCCAGACCAATCCGCATAAAAAACAAACCGCCACGGACACAGCCATGTCCGTGGCGGTATGGTTTGCACTCACCTGTGCATCAGTTCCGATATCGCGTCGAGTATCTTGTCGTGACATCCGCCGCAACCGGTCGAACAATGGGTTATCTTCTGCACCTCGATGAACGTCTTTTCGACTTCAGGGAAGGTCTTGCAGTTGTGCAGCGCGTCGTCGACATCGAACAGCGTGACGTTTTTGCACTTGCAGATCAGCCTGTTTTCCATGTGCACACCTCCTCGCACTGCGACGCAGCCGGACAGATGCCCTGCCCGCGTTATAGCGCCGCGTATTGCCCCGCGTCCAGCGCAGGTCTATCGACATTATACCAGATGTGCGCCGCCGCGTCTAGCACGGTATGCGCTGACATGTAACTTAAACAAAACCCGGTTGCGGCGCGGCGCATTGCGGGGTATAATTAAGCGATGATTAACTTGCCATGGGAGGCCCGCCGATGCTTAAAGTGACATTGCTCGGAACCGGCGGCATGATGCCGCTGAAGAACCGCGCGCTCGCCAGCGCCATGCTCAGCTGCGAGGGGCGCAATCTGCTCATAGACTGCGGCGAGGGCACCCAGGTCCAGATACGCGAATGCGGTTATTCGTTCAAGCCGATAGACGCGCTGCTGCTGACGCACTATCACGGCGACCATGTCAGCGGATTGCCCGGCCTGCTGTTGTCGATGGGCAACCAGGGCCGCGAGCTGCCGCTGCTGGTCGCGGGCCCGCCTGGCCTCAGGCGCGTCGTCGAGGCGCTCAGAGTCATTGCCCCCGGACTGCCGTTTTCGATAGAGCTGCACGAGATCGACCCCGCCGCGCCCGGCACGTTCAGCTGCGCCGGACTGGACGTGCAGCCGTTTGCTCTGCGCCACGGCATGCCCTGCCTGGGCTATGCGCTGGATCTCAGGCGCGCCGGACGCTTTCAGCCCGAACGCGCGCGTGCCGCCGGCGTGCCGCTGAAATTGTGGAGCGTGCTGCAAAAGCAGCCTCGCGTTGAATTCGAGGGGCGCGTGTACACCTCCGACATGGTGCTCACGCCGCCGCGCCGCGGCATAAAGGTCGTATATGCCACCGATACCCGGCCCGTGCCCGCGATTTCCGCCGCCGCGCGCGACTGCGACCTGATGATCTGCGAAGGCATGTACGGCGACCCCGATAAGCTCCCACGCGCGCGCGAAGCCGGCCACATGATGATGGACGAGGCTGCGGCAATCGCCGCCAGCGCCGGCGCACAGCGGCTCTGGTTCACCCATTACAGCCCCGCAATGCCCGATCCGCGGCTCTGGCTCGAGCGCGCGCGCGCGATATACCCCACGGCAGAGCTGGGCGAGGATGGCATGAGCATCGATCTGCCGTTCATTGATTGACGCGCCACACCAAGTTAACGCGCAAACAGTTTACACAGGCACTCATTTGAATTATACTGAGAACAATTCAGGCGCACTCCGCATGCGGCGCGCGCCCACGGAGGCGGTTTGATGGACGAACACCGCAGGGTCTCGGGCGCGGTTATCAGACGGCTGCCCGGATATTACAGATACCTGGGCAAGCTGGAGCGCGCCGGCGCACAGCGCATATCATCCCAGGAGCTGGGTGAACAGATGGGCCTGACCGCGTCACAGATACGCCAGGATATCAACTGTTTTGGCGGCTTCGGCCAGCAGGGCTACGGCTATAACGTGCCCGAGCTGAGGCGGCACATAGGTCAGATACTGGGCTTGAACCGCGACTACCGCATGGTGATAGTCGGCACGGGCAATATGGGTCAGGCTCTGATGAGCTACGACGGGTTTCGCGAGATGCACTTCGACATGGTCGCGGCCTTCGATTCAGATCCGGCGCTGATAGGCCGCAGTGTGCGCGGTCTGGTGATACGCGACGTGCAGGAGCTGCCCCAGGCGCTGGACGCGCAGCCCGTGGACATAGGCATAGTAGCCGTGCCCGAGGCCGCCGCACAGGCCGTATGCGATCAACTCGTTGCAGGCGGCGTGCACGCGATATGGAACTTTGCCCCCATAGACCTGAGCGCCGGCCCTGACGTGGCGATAAACAACGTCCACCTCAGCGACAGCTTGCTCGTGCTGACATACGCGCTGGGCCATATGTAGACTGCACCCGAAAAAATTATTGGGTTTTGTCACACTTATACCATATTTAATGCGGCGCAGACGCTTGAAGTCGCGCCGCATTAAACTATAATAGTGTTGGATCGTTTCATACTGTAACATCATTTAACAGTAGCTGCAAGATACAAAGGAGCTTTTGTATGAATTATAACGACACTCCGGTGCGCACCGGCGCCAACGCTCAGCCCGGCGGCAAAACACCGTCGCAGGGCGGGCCGGCCAAATCCGGCGGCGCGTCAGGCACGGCGCCCAAGCGCATAAAGACAACGCCAGTGTCGACCAGCGCGCGCCGGCAAACCAGCGCCGCGTCGCGCAACGCGACACAGACCAAGTCTCAACATACCGTAAAGGTCTCGGCGGCCAAACCGCGCACGGCCAAGGCCGGCACTGCTCAATCAACTGCGCGCAGCACTGCGCAGCCCGGCACTACTCGGCCTTCGACCAGCATCCCCCAGCACCGCACGCGCACGCAGGGCGCTGGCATACGCCACAAGCGCCGCAAGTCCGCACCCAAATGGGCGGGCGTGCTGTTGGCGGTATGCGCGGTAGCGCTGTTGGGCGTGGGGTATGTAGGCGTAACTCAAGTCGCCGACTACATGGACTACGTTGAAAAGTGCAAGACGCTGGAACAGAACACATTCTACGATGGCATAACGCTTGAAGGCAATTCACTCAGCGGCATGACGCTGTTCGACGCGATAGAAAAGTTTACCGGCGAGCTCAGCGACGTGGCCTCGTCCACGCAAATAACCGTGACCGCAATGGGCAATACCTACACGCTCGATTCGGGCTCAGTCCAGATGAACTCCGACCTGCAGGCGACGCTTAACAAGGCCTACTCCATCGGCCGCAGCGGCACGTTTGAGGAGCGCTACGCTCAGGTGCAGCAACTGGCCACCAACGGCATGGACTTCTCACTCAACCGCGGCTGGAACGAGGAACTGCTGCGCGAAAAGATAAGCGAGATCGCCAGCGACATCTACGTACAGGGCAAAAATGCCACCGTCGACACGTTTGACCCCGATACCGGCAAGTTCACGTTCACCAGCGAAGTTACCGGCTATGAACTCGACCAGGAGGATCTGTACAGCCAGATAACCCAGGCCATCGCCAATGGCAACGTGACCACCCAGATAGAAGCCAAGGTCGACGTCATCGAACCCGAGTACGACGTGGCCTATATGGAGGCCAACTTTGGCCGCATTTCGGTCATGACGACCAACACGACCTCCAACAGCAACCGCAACAACAACATCAAGCTCGCTACCGCGTGCTTCAACGGCATGCGCGTCGAGCCCGGCGAAACGGTGTCGTTCAACGACACAACCGGCCCGCGCAGCGAGTCAAAGGGCTACAAGCCCGCCGGCGCATATTCGGGCGGCGTGCTGATAGAAGAGCCCGGCGGCGGCGTGTGCCAGGTGTCCACGACGCTCTACAACGCGGTCGTCAAGGCCGGCTTGGAGATAGTCGAGCGTTCGCCGCACTCGCGTCCGGTGACATACGTCGACATCGGTCTGGATGCCGCCGTCGATTACGGCAATCAGGACTTCCAGTTCAAGAACAACACCGACTTCCCGATATTCATCGTCGGCGAATACTACGACCAGACGCTCACGTTCAAGATCTACGGCAAGCAGATGGATGACGGCGTGTACATAATGACCGAAGGCGAACTGGTGGAGACGCTGCCCGCGTTGACCACCGTGACCGAGCGTTATGACTCGTCGCTGCCCGCCGGTACCACTAAGGATGAACCCGCGCGCGAGGGCTACAAGGCAGTGTCGTACATGATCTACTACGACGCCAACAACAACGAGATAAAGCGCGAAGTTCTCGCCAACAGCACATACCGCGCCTCCGGCATAATCCGCCTTATAGGAACGGGCTGATAGTGCGCTTGAACATAAAACGGTAACTTTAAGGGCCTTCCGGGCTGCATGTCGCGGGAGGCCCTTTGCTTTATGTCAGCCGCATCCAACATTTAACATTCCAGGCGCACATACAGCGCTTTTATGGCGAAAAAACGCGCAACAAAATCGGTACCATAAGCGTCTGTATAGTATACTATCTATCGCACACATGCGCCGGCACAGCCGCAGGCGCATACAAAGGAGGAGCCCCTCATATGAACATCACCGACATCCCCGTGGGCAGCGATCCGCGAAACGGCGCGTCACGGCAGTCTGGCGCGCGTGTCCGGCAACCGCGGCCGGCCTCGGCCGGACAGACCGGCGCGCAGTCGTCCACAGGTGAGAAGTCCTCGGCCAGGGCTACGCTGCCCGTACCCAAGCCGGGAACGGTTCCGCGTAAAAGGCAGCCTGAAGGTGACAAATCCGAGACTGACGTCAAGTCGTCAAGCGGCATGAAGCCGTCCAACGCTGCAAAGTCGGATACAGGCGCAAGGCCGGTAGTCAATGCAAAGCCGGCCTCAGGCATTAAGTCCACTGCCAATGTAAAATCGACAGCCAATGCCCGGCCAGCCGCAGGCGCCAAGCCGGATGCTCGCGTCAGAGCAACCGCAGGCGTTAAGCCGGATGCTCGCGTCAAGGCGACCGCAGGCATTAAGCCGGATGCTCGCGTCAAGGCGACCGCAGACATTAAGCCGGATACCCGCGTCAGGGCAACCGCAGGCGCAAAATCCGCTGCCAATTCGAATGCAGAGGCCGACGTCAAGTCCGCTGCCATTGCAAAGTCGGCCGACGGAGCCAAGTCCGCCGACGAGGTAAAGCTGCTGGACAGCAGCGAATCCGCCACCGATACCAAGCTGTTGACCGCCGGCAAATCGGCCGACGGAGCCGAGGCTGCCGCATCGGCCGCTCAGCCCGGCGCACGAACCAGCAAGCATTCGATGAACATAAAGGTCACGCCGTCCACCAGCGTGCGCCGTCCAGCCAATGCGGCTGCTCACAGCGCCGCTCGCGCCGGCGCACAGCGCACCGAGGGCAAATCAACCGCCTCGCGCGCGGATGCCCGGCGAACTGGTCAGCCGCGTCCCAATGCCAAATCGGCGCAGGCTCAGGCCCGTCCCAACGGCAAGTCCGCCAAGGCTCAGCCCCGAGGCAAGCATGCCGCCCGCCATCCGCGCACGCTCGCCGCTCAGCGCCGTAAGCGCCGTGCGGTCGCGCCCAAATGGGCCACCCCGTTGCTGGTAGTGTGCGCAGTGGCACTTGTGGGACTGGGCTGCGTGAGCGCGGGCGCGGTAAGCAATTACATATCGTACCGGAACATCTGCGCGACGCTCGGACAGGACACGTTCTATGACGGAGTTACGCTGGAAGGCGATTCGCTCAGCGGCATGACGCTGTTCGACGCGATAGAAAAGTACACCCGTCAGCAGGGTGATCTGGCCTCGTCCACGCAGATAACCGTGACCGCAATGGGCAATACATATACGCTCGACTCGGGGTCGGTGCAGATGAGCTCCGACCTGCAGGCCACGCTCAACCAGGCGTACTCGGTGGGCCGCAGCGGCTCGTTCGAGGAGCGCTATGCCCAGTTGCAGCAGCTCTCAACCAACGGCATGGACTTCTCGCTCCGGCGCGACTGGAACGAGGGCATACTGCGCGACAAGATAGAGGAGATCGCCTCCGACGTGTACGTACAGGGCAAGAACGCCACCGTCGAGAGCTTCGACCCCGACAGCGGCGAGTTCACGTTCTCCAGCGAAGTCACCGGCTACGAGCTCGACGAGGAGGACCTGTACAGCCAGATAACTCAGGCCATCGCCAACGGCAACGTGACCGCCCATATAGAAGCCAAGGTCGACGTCGTGGAACCCGAATACGACGTAGCCTATATGGAGGCGCACTTTGGTCGCATAGCAATGCAGCGCACCAACACGACCTCCAACAGCAACCGCAACAACAACATCAAGCTGGCTGCCGCGTGCTTTGACGGCATGCGCGTGGAACCCGGCGAGACGGTGTCGTTCAACGACACTACCGGTAAGCGCAGCCCGGAAAAGGGCTACAAGCCTGCCGGTGCATACTCGGGCGGCGTGTTGATAGAAGAGCCCGGCGGCGGCGTGTGTCAGGTCTCCACGACGCTGTACAACGCGGTAGTCAAGGCCGGACTGGAAGTCGTCGAGCGCTCGCCGCATTCGCGCCCGGTCACTTATATACCGATAGGTCTGGACGCAGCCGTCAACTACGGCACTCAGGATATGAAGTTTAAAAACAACACCGACTTCCCGATATTCATATCGGCTGAGTACTACGACCGGACGCTGACGTTCAAGATCTACGGCCATCAGATGCCCGACGGCATGTACATAATGCTCGAAGGCAAAAAGACCGGCACAATCAGCGCCCCCAGCGGCATAACCGAACGCAAAGATTCGACACTGCCCGCTGGAACGTATGACGATGAACCTGCCCGCGATGGATCGCGCGCGGTATCGTATAAGGTTTATTACGACGCCAATAACAACGAGATAAGCCGTGAAAAACTCGACGACAGCACCTACCCCGCCTCAGGCATAATCCGCCGCGTCGGAACCGGCTGATAGCCGTTCACGCAGGCATCGGCGCCCCACCGGACATACGTTGCCGGCTGGGGCGCTGTATTTTACACAGTCAGTGCTCCCCCACGCTGCCATGGCGTCACGTAACGAGAACATTATACTTTCTTCGGCAATACTTCGTTGAACATTTGCCGGACAAATGCTATAATTTTATCGATAAACGGGGCACAACACGAATGAGTTATGGGGGAAATCGCTATGGAAATTGCACAGATACTTGAGGCGGTCATGCTTATCTGCTTTGGTTGCTCCTGGCCCATGAACCTGATAAAGAACTACCGCGCGCGCTCGGCCAAGGCGATGAGCCTGGGCTTCATAGTGCTGATAATCACCGGTTACATTGCCGGCATAGTCGCCAAGATATTCACCGTGGCCAACGGCGGTTCGGTCGCCTGGTACGTGTGGGTAGTGTATATATTCAACGTTTTAATCGTGTCCATGAACCTGGGCGTGTACTTCATCAACAAGGGCTACGACAAGGCCGCGAAAAAGTAAGTCCTCAGTCGCACAACGAGCCGCTTCGATGTCGCATCGGAGCGGCTTTTCGCATATTCAGCAGACACCCGCCAGCATCCGGTCAGATCGCGGTCATACTGCCCTGCCCCTCTTGCCACGCAGACGAATGCGAAACGCCCACCGGCATACGGCAATGCGCCGCATCCGGTGGGCGATAATCATGTTATTGGATAAGCATCAGAACTTGCGGGTGTAGTCGGGCAGCAGCATCGGCGAGACCGTCTGGCTCTCGATGCCCGCGTCGGCCAGCTGCTTCTCATACGCAGCCACGTGGTCCAGCGTCATGCGACCGACCTTGACGTCCTTGACCGCCGCGCCCGCAACCTTGCCGGCGTTGCGGCCGAACACTATCACGTCCAGCAGCGAGTTGCCCATCAGGCGGTTGCGGCCATGTATGCCGCCAGCAGCCTCGCCCGCCACGTACAGGCCGGGCACACAGGTCTCGTCACGGTCGTTGATCTCGATGCCGCCGTTCTGGTAGTGCAGCGTCGGGTAGATCAGTATCGGCACCTTGCGGATGTCGATGTCATACTTCATGTACATGCGCAGCATCGCGGGCAGACGGCGCTCCAGCGTGCCCTCGCCGTTGATGATGTCGATCATCGGGGTGTCGAGCCATACCGCCTTGCCATTGGGCGCGTCCACGCCCATCTTGCGGTCGGGCGAGCACTCGCGGATTATCGCCGCAGCCTCGACGTCGCGCGTCTCCAGCGGATGCACGAACGCCACGCCCTCGCGGTTGATGACCTTCGCGCCCAGCGAGCGCACCTTCTCGGTCACCAGCGCGCCGTAGATCTGATTCGGGAACGCCGCGCCAGTCGGATGGTATTGCAGCGTATCCTGGTACAGCAGCTTCGCGCCGGCACGATAGCCCAGTATCAGGCCGTCGGCGGTCGCGCCGTAGTGGTTGGACGTCGGGAAGCCCTGGTAGTGCATGCGGCCTGCGCCGCCGGTGGCTATGATGACCGCCTTGGCACGCGCTATGCGCACTTCTCCGGTCTCCATGTTCAGCAGCACCGCGCCGCAGCAGCGGCCATTTTCATCCTTTATCAGCTCTATCGCAGCGGTGAAGTCCACGACCGGTATCTCGCGGTTGAGCACTTCGTCGCGCAGCGTGCGCATTATCTCAGCGCCCGAGTAGTCCTTGGCCGCGTGCATGCGCTTGCGCGAGGTGCCGCCGCCATGGGTCGTGAGCATGTTGCCCTCGGCGTCTTTGTCGAACTCCACGCCCAGCTCGTTGAGCCACTTGACAGCGCTCGGGCCATCGTTGACCAGCTTCTTGACCAGCTCGGGTATGTTAGCGTAGTGTCCGCCGCCCATCACGTCCAGGTAGTGCTGAGCCGGGGAGTCGCCGGGCTTGTCGGCGGCCTGTATGCCGCCCTCGGCCATCATCGTGTTGGCGTCGCCTATGCGCAGCTTGGTGGCGATCATCACGCTTGCGCCGGCGTTGTGGGCCTCTATCGCCGCGGAGGAACCTGCGCCGCCGCCGCCGATAACCAGTACGTCGACATCGTAGTCGATCTTGTCCAGGTTCACGTGCAGCTCATGAATGCGGCTCTTGCCCTCCAGCAGGCGCAGCAGCTCGCGCGGCGCCTTTTCGCCGGCGTTGGGGCCGACCTTTATCGTATCAAAACCATCGTTGCGGTAGTCGGGATGATACGCCTTGAGCAGCGCTTCCTTCTCATCCGCGTCCATCCGACGGGGTTCCAGCGCGATGTTGTCCTTGCGCGCCGCCTCGACCTTGGCCATGGAGGCAAGCATTTCGGGAGTGAAATTCATATCTGTCGCCTCCTTATTTCTCTATAACGCGGTTGTTGTACAGTTCTTTGAGTTCGGACAGGGGCTTGGCCATAATTGCCTCCAGCTCAGCGGCGCACAGGCCGTCCTCTATCTCCTTGACGCGCTGGGTCAGGTGCTTGGCCTCGGGGGCGATGTACTTGCCGTTCAGGCGGCGCGCCAGCTCGGCCACCTGCGGATGCGATATGCCCGCGGGGCACCGCGACGAACACACGCCGCACATTATGCAGTCAAAGCTCAGCTCGGCGCAGGTCTTGAAATCGCCGCGCTGCGCCGCCGCGATGTACTGCATGACGTCCAGGCCCTGCGTGCATGCCTTGGTGCACGCATTGCAGCCCACGCACGAGTAGATCTCCGGGTACAGCTGCATCATTATCTGCGCGTCGGGCTTGATCTCGTTTATGTCGTAAACCTGCTTCTCGAGCGGGAAGAACGGCAGCGTCGCCACGTACATATCGTTTTGCACGGTGGTCTGGCACGCCAGCGCGCCATGCAGCTCGCGCTCGCCCTTTATGCGGTACACGGTCGCGCACGCGCCGCAGAAGCCGTTGCGGCAGCCGCAGCCGCGCACCAGCTTATAGCCCGCGTATTCCATCGCGCCCATTATAGTAAGTCCCTCGGGCACTTCATACTTTTTGCCCATCAGATAGACATTGACCATATTGCTTTCCTCCAATACTGCGCTCAGGGCCCCGGGCGGGGCTTGAAAGTGTCGCCGCGCCGCCGACGCCTGCTCAGGCGCCGGCGCACGCGCGCGTTATCAATACTCGTCCGGCAGCTCGCCCAGCTCGTCGAACCGGAACACCGGGCCGTCCTTGCAGACGTACTTGTTGCCGACGTTGCAGCGGCCGCACTTGCCTATGCCGCACTTCATGCGCATCTCGAGCGTGGTGAACACCTGCTTGCGGTCAAAGCCGAGATTGTCCAGGCCCTGCAGCACGAACTTTATCATGATAGGCGGGCCGCAGACCAGCACCTTGCCCTGCGGATCGAAGCCCAGCTCGGTCACGTAGTTGGGCACGAAGCCCACGTGGCCATCCCAGCCCTCCTGCGGGCGGTCTATCGTGAGGTACACGTTTATGCCGGCTTCCTTGCACCACTCGTTTTCGATCTCGGGATAGTCGACCAGGTCGTTTGCCGAGCGCGAACCGTACACTATGTTGATCTTGCCATAGTTGGCGCGATTGTCGCGCACGTAGTTGATGACCGACCTCAGCGGCGCCAGGCCTATGCCGCCCGCGATGAACAGCAGATCCTGGCCCTTGAGCTCAGTCTCCACCGGGAACGGCTTGCCATACGGCCCGCGGATCGTTATCTGCTGGCCCACGTCCATCTGGTGCAGCCAGCTGGTCAGGCATCCGCACTTCTTTATCGAGAACTCCATGAACTTCTTGTTGGTCGGCGACGACGTTATCGAGAACATCGCCTCGCCCACGCCCGGTATCGACAGCATCGCGCACTGGCCGGGCATATGCTCAAACACCTTGCCGCCGGTCAGCGCCTCGACGCGGAAGGTCTTGACGTCGGGCGTATCGACGCGCACGTCAGTGACTATGCCTATATGAGGCACCAGACTTTCGGTATTCATTTCGCATCCTCCCCCAGCGCCTTTATGACTTTGACGATATTCAGGTTCATCGGGCACTTGCGCACGCAGCGGCCGCAGCCCACGCACGAGTACATGCCGTCGTTGTTGGCCGGGAAGTAGCACAGCTTGTGCATGAAGCGCTGACGATAGCGCTGCATCTGAGTCGGGCGCGGCGTAGTCGCGGCCATCAGCGTAAAGTCGGAATACATACAGCTGTCCCAGCAGCGATAGCGCTGTACGCCGTGACCGCTATCATAGTCGCGTATGTCGTAGCACTGGCAGGTCGGGCACACGAACGTGCAGCTGCCGCACCCCAGGCACGCCATCGACAGCTTCTCCCACTTGGGCGAGTTGAACATCTCGTTGAGGTGGTCGCCGTCTATGCCTTTAAGATTCAGGTGTGCAAAGGGCTTTGCGTCTATGCGCGCGCGTATCTCAGCCTTGACCGGCTCCACATCGGCCTCATCGGCGTCCTGGGTGTCCCAGTTCGCCATCAGCTTTTCGCCCTTGTCGGTGTATGCCTTTGCGTAGTAGACGTCGTCCTTGCGCCACAGCACCACGTCGGCATTGGGCTGCGCGGGGTCTATGCCGAAGTTCACGCAGAAGCACGTGTCGTCCGGCTCGCTGCACGCTATCGCCACCAGTATGCCGTGCTCACGGCGCGCCGCATAGTAGGTATCCACCGGATCGGCCAGGAACACCTTGTCCAGCACCTCGAACGCGCGGATGTCGCACGCGCGCATGCCGAATATCACGTAGTCCTCATTGCAGCGCTGCTGTTCGGTCAGCTGTATCGTCTTGCCCTCCATGCGGAAGTGCATCAGGTCTTCCCACTGCGGAAACAGCACGTCCTTGGGGGACTTGTCGGTATTGCAGCAGCCAAGGTTCAGCTCCATGCCGTCCTCGTAGCGGTCGTATACCGTCAGCTCGTCGCACTTGACCGGCGCGTATACGGGCAGGCCCATGCCCTTTATGATCGATTCGATCTTATCAGCGGCGAACTTGCGCATCACGCGTTCCCCCTTTCGCGGACGATGCCGGGTTCGGCGTCGGTCTGGGTGTAGGAGGTCAGCGGCGTGCGCTCTTCCTCGCCTACGCCCGCCTGATAGTCGCCGTAGATCTCGTTTATGTCCTTGATGAACTTGCGGTTGAGCAGGTGCAGCGGTATGTGCTGCGGGCACACGCGCGAGCATTCGCCGCAGTCGGTGCAGCGGCCCGCCACGTGGAACGCGCGGATTATGTGGAACATGTTCTCCTCGAAGTCGGTGGTGTTGGCCTTGGCCGCCACGCCCGAATTCGGATTGTCGAACACGCACTTCTGACACGAACACGCCGGGCACACATTGCGGCACGCGTTGCAGCGTATGCAGCGGCTCAGCTCGCCGCGCCAGAACTCAAACCGCTCCTCGTGCGTCATGTTCTCCAGCTTCGTGACTTCCGCAAAGCGGTCGGATGGCGTCAGCTCGCGGCTTTCTTCGTCGTCTATGACCTCGTCGGCCACCTCGAAGTCCTTGCCCTTGCAGGCCTTGCACTTGAGCAGCAGGCCGTTTTCATCGGTCATGCCCTTGCAGCCCGCGCCGATTATGTAGAAGTTTTCGCGGGTCACGCGGTGCTCCTTGCACAGCTGATTAAACGACAGCGTGTCGCAGGGCTTGAGCACGACCAGCGTCTTGCCCTCCATGCGGTTGAGCTTTATGCAGTACTTGCTCAGGTTCGCGCCGGCGTGCTCGCCGTACACGAAGCCCTCCATATCCTTCTCACTGGTAAACAGCGCAGGCGACCAGTCGGCCTCCAGCTCGCCCTTTTCCCAGCCGAGCACGCGCGAGACGGTCCCGGCCGCAAGCAGCTCAAGCGCGCGATTCTTAATCCTTGCCGCTATTTCTTGCATCTGAGATCACCCAGCTTTCTGTTCTCGCCCAGCTCGGTAATAGTCTTGGCGAAATCGTTCATTGTAGCGGAGAACTTGGCGCCCTCCGCGGCGGACACCCACTCCACGCGGGTGCGCTCGCGCTCGATGCCCAGGTAGTCCAGCATCGAGAACAGCAACGTCATGCGGCGGCGGGCATAGTAGTTGCCGCTGGTGTAGTGGCAGTCGCCCGGATGGCAGCCGCACAGTATGACGCCGTCCGCGCCGCGCTCGAACGCGCGCAGTATGAACAGCGGGTTCACGCGGCAGGAACAGGGCACGCGAATTATCTTTATCTCGGCGGGATAGCTCATACGCCCCGAGCCCGCCAGATCGGCGCCCGCGTACGAGCACCAGTTGCAGCAGAAAGCCACTATCTTGGGCTTCCATTCGTTTTGCGTCACAGGCATATCGCGTCAACCTCCGCCATGATCTGTTTGTTGGAGAAGCCCTTCAGGTCCATAGCGCCGGACGGGCAGGTGACGGTGCACGCGCCGCAGCCCTGGCAGACCGCCGGGTTGACCTGCGCCACGCGGCGCACTTCGCGCACGCCCGGGCCGCGAACTTCCTTGTCTATGTAGGTTATAGCGCCGTACGGGCACACCTTCTCGCACTGCGAGCAGCCGTTGCACAGCAGCTCGTCGCTCTGCGCGATGCACGGGTTGGTGACCAGGTGATCCTTGGCCAGCAGACCTATGACCTTGGACGCCGCCGCGCCGGCCTGCGCCACGGTCTCGGGTATGTCCTTGGGGCCCTGCGCCACGCCCGAGAGGAATATGCCCGCGGTGGGCGACTCGACCGGACGGAGCTTGGGATGCGCTTCGGTGAAGAAATCGTTGGTATCCATCGACGCGGTCAGCATAGTGCCTATCGAGCGCGCGGTGGGATCGGGCTCTATCGCGGTCGCCAGCACGACCATGTCGGCCTCGATCTTGACCTGGCAGTTGTTTATAAGGTCGGAGCCCTGCACCATCAGCTTGCCGTTTTCGGGTGCGACCTTGCCGACCATGCCCTTTATGTAATCCACGCCGTACTGCTCGACCGCGCGGCGATAGAACTCGTCGAAGTTCTTGCCGGGGGTACGCACATCGATGTAGAACACATGCACGTCGGTGTCGGGGTACTTTTCGCGCACCAGCATCGCGTGCTTGGCGGTGTACATGCAGCAGATCTTGCTGCAATACGGCTTGCCGCGCTCGGTGTTGGCGTCGCAGCGGCTGCCCACGCACTGCACGAACACTATCGTCTTGGGATGCGTGCCGTCGGAGGGGCGCAGCAGCGTGCCCTTGGTCGGGCCGGCCGCGTTCATCAGCCGCTCGAACTCCAGGCTGGTCACCACGTCCGGGCTGTCCGCGTAGCCGAACTCGTTCAGCGGCGTCGGGTCTATCGGCTTAAAGCCGGTCGCCACGACTATCGCGCCATACTTGCGCTCTATCAGCTCATCCTGCTGCTTGTAGTTTATCGCGCCCGCGGTGCACACCTTTTCGCACAGGCCGCACTTGCCGGTCTTGAGCTTTATGCACTGCTCGGGATCGATGACCGCGACGTTGGGTATCGCCTGCGCGAACGGTATGTATATCGCGCCGCGGTTGTCCAGCTTCATGTTGAACTCGTTCTTGCCCTTGCGCGAGGGACACTTGGTCGTGCACAGCGCGCAGCCGGTGCACTTGGTCTCGTCCACGTAGCGCGCCTTCTTGCGAATAGTCGCGGTGAAGTTGCCCACGAAGCCCGCTACCTTTTCGACCTTGGCATAGGAGATTATGTTTATCTTCTCGTTCTGCGACGCCTCGACCATCTTGGGGGTCAGTATGCACGCGGCGCAGTCGAGCGTGGGGAACGTCTTGTCCAGCTGAGCCATGCGGCCGCCGATGGTGGGGCGCTGCTCGACTATGTCGACCTCGTAGCCGGCGTCGGCCACGTCCAGCGCGGTCTGTATGCCGGCGATGCCGCCGCCTATGACCAGACAGCGCTTGGTCACATCGCTGGTGCCGGACTGCAGCGGCGCGTCGTTGCGCAGCTTGGCCACGGCGGCCTTGGCCAGCACTATGGCCTTGGCGGTACCCTCAGCCTTGTCGCGGTGTATCCACGAGCACTGTTCGCGGATGTTGGCGACCTCGAGCATGTAGGGGTTGAGGCCGGCTTCCTGCACGGCCTTGCGGAACGTGACCTCGTGCATGCGCGGCGAGCACGAACACACCACCACGCCGTCGAGCTTGCATTCCTTTATAGCGTCCTTTATGAGCTTTTGTCCGGCGGCGGAGCACATGTACTGGTAGTTGGTGGAGTACACCACGCCCGGTTCATGCTTCATCGCCTCGGCTACCGCTTCCACATCCACGGTCGCGGCGATGTTGGAACCGCACCAGCAGACAAATACGCCGATTTTAAGCATCTGTGGTTATCCTCCTTACTTCCTGTACTTGCGCATCGCGGCCATCAGCAGCTGCTGCGGCACGTGCTCGTCGACGAACGCCGGTATATCGCGCGGGCCCTTGTGGTCGCCCTTGCCGGGCGCGTTCTGCTGGCGGATCTGCATCAGGCGCACCGCCTCGACGAGTTTGCCGGGCTCCACGCCGCGCGGGCAGCGCTCCACGCACGCCATGCAGCTCAGGCACATGTATATCGACTCGCTTGCCATCAGCTTTTCGATCTGGCCATGCTCGACCATCGACACGAACTGATGCGGATGGTATTCCATCTTATCGTAGTTCGGACAGGTGCCCGAGCACTTGCCGCACTTCATGCACTTGCGGGGATTTACGCCGCTGATGCGCAAAGCGGTCTCGGTGAGCAGTTGTGTGTTGGTCATGCTTAGCCCTCCTTTACGCCCAGCGCCTCGGCCAGCAGCTCGGTGAAGTACTTGACCGGCAGCTTATGGCTGGTGGCGTTTTCGACAAGGTTGTACATGCACAGCGGGCAGGCGGTGACCAGCTCCTGCGCGCCGGCGGCTATCGCGGAATTGAGCGCGCGGTCGACCAGATTTTCGGCCACGCTCTTGTCCTCCAGCGTCACATACGCGCCGCAGCACTCGTTGCGATACGGGTATTTGACCGGCTCGGCGCCCAGCGCGCGTATGAAGTCCTCGATTATCGAGGGGTTCTCGGGGTCGTCAAAGGCGAGCACCTTGCCCGGACGCAGCACCATGCAGCCATAGAACGCGCCGACCTTGCGGCCCTTGAGCGGATTGACGACCTTTTTCTTGAGCTCGTCGAATCCGACCTCGTCGCGCAGCACCTCCAGGAAGTGCAGTACCTGCGTGCTGCCGTCGTAGGGCACTTCGGGCTGCATGTAGTTGGTGGCGTGCTCGCGGAAGTTCCTGTCGTTGTTCCAGTCGTAGTTGGTGCGCTTTATCACGTGGTGGCAGGCCGAGCACATCGTGACCAGCTTGCCCTCCTCCGCGTTCATGAGCGCGCGCACCGCGCCCAGCCGCGAGGCTATCTCGTCGGACGCCTGCGGATACACTGCGCCGCAGCACTGCCACTGGGGCAGCTCGCAAAGTTCTATCCCCAGCGCCTTTGCCGACGCGCGCGCGTAGATGTCCAGCTGCTTGGCCCTGTCCTTGAGCGTGCAGCCCGGATAGTAGCTGTATATCATATCAAAAACTCCTTTGATAAGGCCGGACGAAGCGCCGCCCGGCCCTCAGGTGGCTTTATGCCCTTTAGCACATCTGCTCGGGCTTGAACACCTCGTCGAACTTCTCGGCGGTCAGGAAGCCCAGCGACACGCACGCTTCCTTGAGCGAGATGTTCTCCTTGTACGCCTTCTTGGCGGTCTTGGCGGCGTTGTCGTAGCCTATGTACGGGTTGAGCGCCGTGACCAGCATAAGCGAGTTGTACAGGTTGTGGTGCATCTTGTCGCGGTTGGCGGTTATGCCCGAGGCGCAGTTCTTGTTGAACGACCGGAGCGAATCCGCCAGCAGCCGCGCCGACTGCAGGAAGTTGTATATCAAAACCGGCATGAACACGTTCAGCTCGAAGTTGCCCTGCGACGCCGCCATGCCCACCGCGGTGTCGTTGCCCATGACCTGCACCGCGACCATCGTCACCGACTCGCACTGCGTGGGGTTGACCTTGCCGGGCATTATCGAGGAGCCAGGCTCGTTTTCGGGTATGAATATCTCGCCCAGGCCGTCGCGCGGGCCGCTGGCCAGCCAGCGCACGTCGTTGGCTATCTTCATCATGTTGCACGCCAGCGCCTTGAGCGCGCCGTGCGCGAACACCAGGTCGTCCTTGGACGTGAGCGCGTGGAACTTGTTGGGCGAAGTCCTGAACTGCTTGCCGGTCAGCTCGCTGACCACGTCGGCGACCTTCTCGGCAAAGCCCGCGGGGCAGTTAAGGCCGGTGCCTACCGCGGTGCCGCCCAGCGCGAGCGTCTTGAGCCCGGGCAGCGCGGCCTCCAGCTGACGGCGGGTGTTCTCGAGCATGCCGCGCCAGCCGCTTATCTCCTGGCTGAACTTGATGGGCGTGGCGTCCTGCAGGTGGGTGCGGCCAGTCTTGACGACGCCCTCGTTCTCGGCCTCCAGGCGCTTAAACGTCGCTATCAGCGCGTCTATCTCGGGGAAGAGGTTATCCTCTATCGCGGTCACGGCGGCGATGTGCATCGCGGTCGGGAACGTGTCGTTGGACGACTGGGACATGTTCACGTGGTCATTGGGATGGCACAGCTTCTCGCCCAGTATCTCGTTGGCGCGGTTGGCTATGACCTCGTTGGCGTTCATGTTGGACTGGGTGCCGCTGCCGGTCTGCCATACTACCAGCGGGAAGTGGTCGTTCAGGCTGCCCGATATGACCTCGTCGCACGCCTGGCATATCGCGCCCAGGCGCTTGTCGTCCATGCGGTCGGGCTTTATGCTGTTATTGGCTATCGCGGCGGCCTTTTTGAGTATGCCGAACGCGTGAGTTATCTCGCGCGGCATTATCTCGCCGCCTATCACGAAATTCTGCTTGCTGCGCTGGGTCTGCGCGCCCCAGTAGCGGTCGGCGGGCACCTTCATCTCGCCCATCGAGTCGCGTTCAACGCGGTATTCCATGTTAAACTCCTCCTGACATCGCGGCGAAGGGCACGCCTTCGCGCGGATCATCCGGCTTCAGGCCGGACGCGGGGGATGGGCGCGCCCATCCCCCGCACAAACGCGCATCAGATCTGCATCTGCGCGATAACCTTCTTAAGCGCATCGGCGCTGTTGTGCAGCTTCTGCAGTTCATCGTCAGTCAGCTTGGGCATTATGCGGCCCTGAATGCAGCCGTTGCCTATCAGCGCCGGCAGCGACAGGCATACATCGCTTATGCCGTACTCGCCGTTGAGCTTGACCGACACCGTCTGCACGGCGTTGACCGCGCCAAACAGCGCCTCGCAGATCGAGCACACTGCCATCGCTATCGCGTAGTTGGTGCAGCCCTTGCGCTCGATTATCTTGGCGCCCGACGAGCGCATGTACTTGTCGACCTCAGCGTAGTCCAGATCGACCATTATGCCGTTGTGCAGCTTGATGAGCTCCTTGTAATCGGCCAGCTTGATGGTGGATATCTCGGCTATCGACCACGGCACGAACGAGGTGTCGCCGTGCTCGCCGAACACGTAGGCATGCACGTTCTTCTGCGATACCGACAGGTACTCGGCGATGCGAGCCCGCAGGCGCGCGGTATCCAGCTGCGTGCCGGTGCCGATTATGCGGTTCTCGGGGATGTTGGTGACCTTATGGAACACATACGTCAGTATGTCGACCGGATTGGACACTATGACGTAGGTCGCATCAGGACAGGACTTGACTATCTGCGGCGCTATCTGCTTGATTATGTTAACGTTGGTCTGTGCCAGGTCTATGCGGGTCTGACCGGGCTTGCGCGGCAGGCCCGAAGTGATGACGACTATGTCGCTGCCTGCGGCGGACTCGTAGTTGCCCGCGTAGACATTGATCGGGTTCTCCAGCAACGGCGTGCACTGGCGAATGTCCATGGCCTCGCCCAACGCCTTGCTCTCGTTGATGTCCACCAGCACTATCTCATTGGCTATGTCCCTTACCGTGAGCGCGAACGCCGTAGTGGCGCCGACGCTACCCGCACCGATTACCGTAATCTTTCTGTTGGCCATGACGCTTACCTACTTTTCTTTATATTCTTTCCGCAGCGGCGCGGCGCTGACCGCTCCGCCGGCAGATTGGCTGTACTGCCCGGTCTTACCGGGCGGCGCCCCATCGGGCCCCTCATTCGATAATATTATATCGAACTCATGCGATAAGCAATAAGAGCAAACGCATTAAGAGTTAGTTAATCCGCCAATATTCGCGCATGTAATCGCAAATACCGCGCACAATACAGGTAAATCCGGCAATTTATGACGCGCTCGCGCGCCTCAACAGCGCGTATTATACCGAATCAACTGCCGATGCGGCCACGCGCATGGCCTGTGCGACTGCTCTCGACAGCTAACCACTTAACATTATAATATTGTTTACATCCATTGTCAACATTTGTCATTCGCCGCGTCAAAACATTATCCGGCGCAGGGCTGGCCAAATGGCCGGCGCTGTAGAAACCGGCAATACAGGCGGCAATGTCGGGATATGTGAGCATCCGTGTGACCATGCCAAACAAGTGCGGCAGGCATTTGCGCGGCCCGTACGCAGCGCGCATAATATGAAATATCTTTGCAAACACACAGCAGCTCGATGTCGGCCAGCGCGCGAGCCGCTTCTGGAACATGCACAGCGTCAATCGGCCCTCAAAAGTCGCCATTTACGGCTGAACTCACGCACCGGCGTTTGCCCCTGCTATTTGCCATGCGCGCCATGCAGTCCGGCCCCACGCTCCGGCGTTTAACCCAAACCCTGCCATGTACGCTATGCATTCAGCCAAACCCATATTACGGCGTTAGCCCTGCCATTTGCCATGTGCGCCACGCAGTCCGGCCTTGCAATCCAGCGTTAACCCTTGAATTCCGCCACGTACACTATGCATTCAGCCAAATCCACGCTCCGGCGTTAACCCGAACCCCGCCATACACATAATCAAAACCCATACGCGGACGGCCGCCCGGCGCGCCGCACCACATCCGCAGTTTTTCAGCGCTACTCGCCCGGTTCCTCGCGCAGCTTGAGCGCGGCAGGATGCGCCTTGGCCCAGGCATAACCCTTCATATATTCACCATGCGGCATGTCGTCCTCGTTGGCGCGTGCAAAGTCGAATTCGACGCGTTCCGCCGCGATGCGCCGGCGGCTCTTGGCGGCTTCCACAATGTCCTCCACGCCGTACTCGCGCAGCGTGTTCTTCAGCCGCATCGCGATCTTGCGGCAGCGCGCAAGCGTCAGCGCATTAACCGGCTCGCCAGGCCACAGCCGCGCAATCAGCTCCTCATGCGTCATGAACCCGCCGCCCCGGTCGACCAGCAGCGCCAGCATCTCGCGCGCCTTGGCACTGCTGAACAGCACCGCCTTGCCGCCCGCAAACAGTTCAAACCCGCCCAGCGTGCGTACATACGCGCGCGCCTGGCCTGACAACGCGCCCGTTTGCGCACCGGTCAGCGCGCCGTCCACACCGCCGGCATATATCGCAAACCGCTCGCGTGCCCGCGCCCGCGCCCAGGTCAACGCCCGCACCGCATGGCCGTACAGTTCATCAATGTCCCGGCCGTCCCGGGGCGCGACCGCCGCGCCCAGCCACACGTTCACGCGCGGTTCGTGCGCCGCGACCGCATTCAGCGCCACGCTGATTATGCGCAATCGCTCGCGCAGCACGCCCTCGCCGCCGTGTACCTCAGCCATCAGTCCGAACTCATCCCGCTCAAACCGGCATATCAGCTCGCGCTCATGCCTGAGCGCCCTGAGCGCATCCGCCGCCGCCAGCAACAGCCGCGAGCCGGCCTCCGCGCTCAGCTCCGGATACTCCAGCCGCGCCACCACCAGCGCACGCTCCACGCCATCCGGCGCGCCGTCGAACTCCAGCCGCGCACATGCTTCGCGCATTGCCGCGCCATTCATCAGCCCGGTCAGCCGCTCCAGCCGCGCCTGACGCTCGTAGTACAACTCGCGCCGCTTGCGCCTGTCTATGTCAAACGCGCAAATGAACGACCAGCGCCGAGCGCCGTCCGCGCTGGAAGTGGCCGCCAACGTCAGCCGCGTCCAGCGGTACGCGTCGGGGTGACACCCATCCAACGCCAACCTGCATTCCAACTCGATGCGCACGCTGGGTCGCCCGTCCAGCGCCCCGGCGCACCTCAGACACGCCTGCGTCAGATCGCGTCGGTCGTCGGGATGCGCCAATCGCTCGCGCAGCAGCCGTATCACGTCATCCAGCGTGGTCTGATCCTTTAGCGCGTCCGGCATCACGTCAGCGCCGGTGTCCACTCGGCAGCCGGTCGTTAAGTCGAATGTCATGGCCAGCACGGCGCCCTGGCTGAACGCGCGCCGGTATGCGTCGCTGCACGCCACTCGAGCGTTCAGCTGGCAATCATGCGACCGCTCTGCGCGCGCGTCGTCCACGCGGCACGCCAGCCGTTCGACTGCGCCATCCGCGCCCGCAATGCCACAGTAGCTCATCCTGACCCAGCGGTATTCGCCCTGCCACAGGTACATCAGCTCCAGCTTGCCCCGTCCCGGCGCGCTGCACGCCTGCCTGAGCGCGCGCAGATAACCGGCCACATAGTCCGGATGTATGCCCGAATCGCGCAGTACGAATTTAAGATAATTCCGCATCACGCGCTGCACCAGCCGGCTTCCATCCCTACGGCAGTAGTGCAGTTCGTCCAGCGCGGGGTAATAGTCGAATGTGAACATGGCCTCGCCCTCGACCAGCAGCCGGCAGCGCTCCAGCAGCTCAGTCTCCGCCACGGCCCCGTCAACGCTTCCCGCACACGCCGACGTCGCCGCGCCACCCGCACGCTCACGCACGGCGCCGGCCGCGTCCACCGCGTGGACGCGCGCATAAGCTGACGGCCCGTCTGATCCGGCAGCGCAGACCTCGCCGTGCGCCGCGTGCACATCCGGCTCATCGCCGAATATACCGGCCATGTCCGGCGCGCCCGCTTCTATCGGGCTCATGGCCGGTGCGGATTCGCTCTGTGCGAGCGACGCCTCAGTTCCCGCCACGCGCGCTACGTCTATGTACACGCCGGTGTAGCGCCGCTCGGACGCGCCGCCCCGCCTTATCGCACTAAAGTGCACCCGCCGATAGTTGCCGTCCTTGAGCCGCATTCGATAGCTCAGGCTGGCCGCATCGACGCCTGCGCACAGCTGATCGAACAGCTGCTCAAACGCCTCGACGTCGTCCGGATGCACCTCGGCGGCAAGCTGCGCCGCGCCTGCCAACCCGTAATCACGCGCACAGTACCCGCCCAAACGCCGCACGCCCGCGTCTGTATACAGTCGGCGCGCCAGCCCGCATATGAATTCGAACTCCACATATCCGCCGCACATGCCCAGCGGTTCCACGGAGTGCCGGTCAAAATTGGCGTTGGGACGCGCATACACGCCTGCCCGTCCCGGCCTGAGCGGTATCAGCGCCACATTGAGGCCGTCGCACTCGACGCACTCGCCGGTATGGCCGGTGCCAGGTTCAAATGCGAACAGTCGCCTGAGCGCGCGATTCAGTCCAGGCGCATCCCGACCATTCAACATGCGTTCCAGCGCGACTTCGCCCGCGCGGGGACGGCTCTGCGCATCGACATTGCGCACGCCCAGCAATTCGCGCATGCGCCGATTGCAATACGTCGCGCGCGTCATGCCGCCCGACGAATCTATCAGTCCCACAGCGCACGGAGCGCCGTCCAGCAGCGTGCACCAGTCATCCGCGCCGTCACATCCGGCCCCCATGGCGACGTGCAGCGCGCGCAACAGCCACTCTCCGCCGCGACGCACCAGCACCGCCGTGAGCGCCACGACCTGCTCATGACCGCCGTCGCGCGGACGCAACAGCAGCTTGCCCATCACGATATCGCAATCGTCTACGAGCGCGCTGCGGCTGAGCGTGTCATCCGCCAGCACGAATCCGCTGCCCTGCATCGGTCGGCACCGCATAAGCGCCCGGCAAACCTCATTCCGGCCGCGCACCGGCATGCCGCGCTGCCCGTCCACCAGCAATTCGACGCTCTCGTGCAGGCAATGCGCGACCAGCTCCAGGTTCTGCGCCTCTATATACGCGCGCAGAAAGCGCCTGCATACCCCCAGAGCTCCTCTTCCTTCTTCCGCCGCCATACGACACCACCTTATGCAGCTCTTGCCGCCCGTTTTGTTTATTATACTACACCTTGCATGGCGCGTTCAAGGTGGTGGCGGGCATGGTAGATTTTGCTTATTGTGCAGTTTTTGCGGCTTATGATGTCTATTTCATATCGTACGTTTGATAATTCCGCGCTCAATATGGCGATCCATGCAGCAAGTCGCACCGCATGGTTTTGCATATTATTGCACAAATTGTGTATATTACCCGATGCACATAGCACCTGTCCGGCATCGCGTGGCCGGTGCATGCTGCCAAATGCCATGCGGCGGCAAGTGAATCCATTTGGCAAGGCCACATCGCATGCAGCATGGCTAAGCGCCTGCGCTGCGAATGCTTATTTTGCGTCGTCAAACCACGCCCAGGAATTTGAACCACAAATCGCCAAAGCGAAACCTGAACGCATGTGCCGGCGTCCGCTTAAACCGCATCGGCCGCTATTTTATGAAACAGGCGCTCAGCGTGGGATAAAGCCTTCTCGCCCTGTCCCCGGCTTGAGATACGCAAAAGCTCCGTTACGGAATCCGCAACGGAGCAGTCTGGTTATTCAATTCACCACATGCGCTGACGTTCACAGTTCACCACAGGCGCTGACGCTTAACGCGCGCTCATGTCCAGCGACAGCATGGGCACTGCGTTCAGGTCAAGTCCCGCCAGCTCGCCGCGCATCAACCGGTAGAACGCCGCGCTGCCTATCATGGCCGCGTTGTCGGTGCACAGCAGCAGCGGTGGCATGTACGCCGCGTATCCATGCTGCGCGCACATGCGCTGCATCTCAGCGCGCAGCAGGCTGTTCGCCGACACGCCGCCCGCCATGGCGATGCGCGTCATGCCGGTGAGCCGGGCAGCTTCCTCGGTGCGCTCGACCAGCGCTTCTACGACCCGCCGCCTGTACGAGGCCGCAAAGTCCGCCCGGTTCAATTCAACGCCCTGCTGGGCCAGTTTGTGGCTCAGGTTGATCGCCGCGGTCTTGATGCCCGAGAACGAAAAGTTCATAGTGCCCTTGACCAGCGGCCGCGGGAACTCATACTCATCGTCCCGGCCGTCGCGCGCAGCCTCATCGAGCTTGGGACCTCCCGGGTACGGCAACCCAAGTATGCGCGCCACCTTGTCAAACGCCTCGCCCGCCGCATCGTCCACGGTCTGACCCACCAGCTCGTATACGCCATAGTCGCGCACCACGACCAGGTGCGTATGCCCGCCCGACACCACCAGGCACAAAAACGGCGGCTCCAGCTCGGGATGCGCTATGTAGTTGGCGCTCACATGGCCTTCTATGTGGTTGACGGCTACGAGCGGCAGCTCCCGCCCCAGCGCCAGCGCCTTGGCCGCCGCCACGCCTGTCAGCAGCGCGCCGACCAGGCCCGGGCCCTGCGTGACCGCTATCGCGTCTATATCGTCCAGCGAGCAGCCCGCGCGCTCAAGCGCCTGATCGACCATCGCGTCCACAGCCTCCACGTGCATGCGCGACGCTATCTCGGGCACGACTCCGCCATATATCTCGTGCAGCTTTATCTGCGAGGCTATCGGATTGGACAGCATCCTGCGTCCATCCTCGACGACCGCCGCACTGGTCTCGTCGCACGAAGTCTCTATCGCCAGTATGCGCGCATGCCGCGCCTCTATCAGCGCCCGTGCCTTGTCGGCCGCCGTCTCAGTGTATGTCATGTGACTTATTCCTCCCGTAAAACCCGCAAAAGCCGTATATCACCGCCTGGGCAACCATGCCCGCTCCGGTATACAGCGCTATGCGCAGCCCCATGCCCGCAAAGAACTCCGATGGGAACATGCGTATCATGAACTGCGTCGCGGGATCCATTATCCACAGCCCATTGTCAAACAGCAGTCCATGAAACGCGTTGAACGCCGAATTGAAATCCAACGCGCACCATATCCCCGCCGCAGCCAGCAGCGCCGCAAACACGCCCATGCCTATCAGCGCGCCTTGCGCCGTGCGCCGCCGGTCGCGCCCCGCCAGCAGCGCGCTCGCTATCGCCACCACACCCGCGCACAGCATGACCACCAGCGCCAGCTCAAACAGCTGCTTCACATCAACCATATGCGCGCGTTCATCCGCGCCGAATATGTCGCGCAGCTCGCCGTCGATCACGCCCTGGCCGCTAAGGCCGTCCGCGCGGCCGCGCAGGTATTCCAGCAGTATGTCGGTCGCGCGTTCGAGCGTCACAGCGTCCGCGCCGCAGCTCTCGTATACGCCCAGGCGCTCATACTCGCTCAAATAATACGCCCTGTCAAATGTCACCGCAAACAGCATCGCCAGCACCAGCAGCACTTGCAGCGCCAGCGCACCTACCGCGCCAAACGTCCTCGCCCTCACGCTTCGACCTCCTTAAATGCCACGCGCCGCCCGGGCGCCGGGCTTATCAGCCCCGTCCCGCAGCGGCGCGCGATCTGATCTCATTTATTATTGCACTATCGCCGATTAGGCGCGCGGCACGGGCGCTCCCGTTGCACCGGCGCGCGGCGCGCTCTCACCCGGCGCAATGATACTTGCGCCGCCCGCGCCATCGTTCAGCCGCGCTCGGCTCAAATGAGTACGCTACATAACCGTTTGGCGCATTCACGCCGCGCACCCACCGTTCGGCGTGTCATTGATGCGTACTCGCCGGCCGGCATGTTATTGCTGCACACCTGCTGGACGGCATGTCGCTGCTGCGCGCACGCCGTCCGGCATGTCACCGCTGCGCACCCGCCGTCCGGCGTGTCACCGCCGCACACCCGTCATCCGGCGCATTCACTGCCGCTCATTCGTCGTCCGGCTTCTTGGCCGCGGCCTTTTGCAGGTATGCGGTTATGAACCCGTCCAGGTCGCCATCCATAACGCTTTGTATGTTGCCGACCTCGTAGTCGGTGCGATGGTCCTTGACCAGGGTATACGGCTGGAACACATACGAGCGTATCTGGCTGCCCCACTCGATCTTCTTGAGCTCGCCCTTGACGTCGGAGAGCAGTTCCTGGCGCTCCTGTTCGCGCCGCTCGGCGAGTTTTGCCGTCAACATCTTTATACAGGTCTCACGGTTCTGTATCTGCGAACGCTCGGACTGGCACTGCACGACTATGCCGGTGGGCAGATGCGTCATGCGCACAGCCGAGTCGGTACGGTTGACGTGCTGACCGCCCTTGCCGCTGGCGCGGTAGGTATCCACGCGCACATCCTCCATGCTGAACAGCGCGCTCGAGTCCTCGTCGATTATCGGCGCCACGTCCAGCGACGCAAACGAGGTGTGCCGCCGTGCGTTCGAGTCGAACGGCGATATGCGCACCAGCCGGTGCACGCCGCGCTCGCACTTCAGGAAGCCGTAAGCATACTCGCCCGACACCTGGAACGTGACCGACTTTATTCCGGCCTCGTCGCCGTCCAGCAGGTCCATCTCCTTGAGTTCGAAGCCGTGCTTCTGGCAGTAGTAGGTGTACATCCGGTAGAGCATCTGCGTCCAGTCCTGGGCCTCGGTGCCGCCCGCGCCGGCATGCAGGCTCAACAGCGCGTCGTTCATGTCGTACTCGCCATTTAGCAGCGTGGTCAGGCGGATCTCGTCGAGTTCCTTGTATATGCGCTTTATCTCCTCGGCGCACTCGTGTTCGAGATCGGCGTCGTCGTCGGCGTCGCCCAGTTCAATCATGGCTTCGACGTCGTCGGCCGAGCGGTTCAGGTGGTCGAAATGATTGAGCTTATTTTCGACCGACTTCATGTGCTTGTTTACGGACTGAGCGTGGTTAAGGTCGTCCCAGAATCCGGGCGCGCTCATTTCGGCTTCGAGTTCTTCTTTGTCGCGCTTCAACTTGGCGACGTCAAAGTGACTCACCTGCCTCTGCGATAAGTTCCCGGATGCGGGTCAGGTCTGTGCGATGCTGCTCAAACTCTATCACAAAAATCATCCCCTTCAAAATATGGATTTTGTATATATCGCGCGCGACGCCGTGCTAGCCGACGTCACGGCCACAGCAGTTCTTATACTTCTTGCCGCTGCCGCAGGGACAGGGATCGTTGCGCCCGACCTTCTTCTGAGCGCGGACCGGTGCGCGCGTGGCAGGCGCGGAGTCGGCATTCGTCGCCACCGGCTGGGCCACCTGCTTGCGCTCGGGCGCGCGCTGCAGTTCGAAGAAGTACAGCCGTCTGAGCGTATCCTCCTGTATCAGATGTATCATTTCCTCGAACATCTGATAGCCTTCCGTCTTGTACTCGACTATCGGGTCGCGATGGCCGTAGGCGCGCAGGCCTATGCCCTCGCGCAGGCGATCCATAGCGTCTATGTGATCCATCCAGCGGCGATCGACCGCGCCCAGCAGCACCACGCGCTCTATCTCGCGCATGTCGGCGCCGGCTTCCTTTACGTACTCCTCGCGCTCGGCGTAGAAGTCGCGCGCCATCTTGATCAGCGCCTCGATCATGCCCTCGCGGGTCATGGTGGTCAGGTTCTCAAACGCCTGCTGCACCTGGCCGGGCTTGAGGCACACGCGCTCCAGATACTCGCCCAGGCCCTTTACATCCCAGTCCATCGGGTCGGCCTTTTCGGCGATCTGCAGCGTGCACGAGTCGCGGATGATGACGTCTATCATCTGCATGATGTTGTCGTGTATGTCCACGCCGTCGAGCACCGCGCGGCGCTGGCCGTATATCACGTTGCGCTGCGTGTTCATCACGTCGTCGTACTGGAGCACATGCTTACGCATCTCATAGTTGCGGCCTTCGACGTGCTTTTGGGCGTTTTCTATCTGGCGGGACAGCGCGCTGTGCTCGAGCGCGGTACCCTCGTCGGTTATCAGCTTATCGACCATCGGCTTTATGCGATCCGAGCCGAACAGCCGGAGCAGGTCGTCCTCAAACGACACGAAGAACTGCGAACAGCCCGGGTCGCCCTGGCGTCCGGCGCGCCCGCGCAGCTGATTATCTATGCGGCGCGACTCGTGGCGCTCGGTGCCGATTATCATCAGGCCGCCCAACTTGACCACGCGGTCATGCGCGGCGTCGGTGTCGCGCTTGTACTTGGCCAGCAGCTCATGCCACACTTCGCGCGCGGCCTTGACCTCGTCGGACACGTTTTCGTTGCCGCCCGAGGCCTCTTCAATCAGCTCGTCGGAGTACTGCATCCGGCGCATCTCGCTGCGCGCCAGGAATTCGGGATTGCCGCCCAGCAGTATATCGGTGCCGCGGCCGGCCATGTTGGTGGCTATCGTGACCGCGCCTTCCTTGCCGGCCTGAGCGACGATTTCGGCTTCGCGCTCGTGGTATTTGGCGTTGAGCACGACATGCTTTACGCCGCGCTGGTTTAGCATGTTAGAAATTATCTCGGACTTTTCGACCGACACGGTGCCCACCAGTATCGGCTGACCGGTCTTATGAATGCGCACGATCTCGTCGCAGAGCGTCTTATACTTGCCCGCAACCGACTTGAACAGCAGGTCGTTCTTGTCGACGCGTATCATGGGCCGGTTGGTAGGTATCTGCACGACGTCCAACTGATATATGCCGCGGAACTCCTCCTCTTCGGTCTTGGCGGTACCGGTCATGCCCGAGAGCTTGTGGTACATGCGGAAGTAGTTCTGGAACGTTATCGTGGCCAGCGTGCGGTTCTCGCGCGCGACCTTGACGCCTTCCTTGGCCTCAATCGCCTGGTGCAGTCCGTCGGAGTAGCGCCGGCCGGTCATCAGTCGCCCGGTGAACTCGTCGACTATTATGACCTCGCCGTCGCGCACCACGTAGTCGACGTCGCGCTTCATCATGGTATTGGCCTTGAGCGCCTGTATGAGGTAGTGGTTCAGTTCGGTATTGGCTATGTCGGAGAGGTTTTCGACGTTGAAGTGGCGCTCAGCCTTGGCCGCGCCCTCTTCGGTAAAGTTGACCGCCTTCAGCTTTTCGTCGCGGGTGTAGTCGACCTCGTCCTTCAAGCCCTTTACAAATCGGTCGGCGATTGCGTACATCTCGGTGGGCTTGTCTCCGCGGCCCGATATGATAAGCGGGGTGCGCGCCTCGTCTATCAATATCGAGTCGACCTCGTCCACTATCGCAAAGTTCAGCTCGCGCTGCACGCGCTGATTGGCGTATATCACCATGTTGTCGCGCAGGTAGTCGAATCCGAACTCGTTGTTGGTGCCGTAAGTCACGTCGGCGGCGTAGGACTTCTTCCGCTGCTCATTGGGCATGTCGTGCAGTATCAATCCCACGCTCATGCCCAGGTAATTGAATACCTTGCCCATCCACTCGCCCTGGTATTTGGCCAGGTAGTCGTTGACGGTGACTATATGCACGCCCTTGCCGGGCAGCGCGTTCAGGTACGCCGCCAACACCGCGGTCTGGGTCTTGCCCTCGCCGGTCTTCATCTCGGCTATGCGGCCCTGATGCAGCACTATGCCGCCTATCAGCTGCACGTCGAAATGGCGCTTGCCCAGCACGCGCGACGTGGCCTCGCGCACCACCGCAAATGCCTCGGGCAGTATCTCGTCCAGCGTGCTGCCCTGGCCCAGCCTTGCGCGGAACTCATCCGTCTTGGCTCGGAGCTGGTCGTCGCTGAGCGCGCGCGTCTGCGGCTCCAGCGCGTTTATCTGCTCGACGGTCTTCATCAGCTTTTTGACTTCGGCCTCGTTGGAGCCCGCCAGCAGCTTCTTTAAAAATTCGAACATCACAAGTCCTCCAGACTGTCATATATAAACCGGCGCGTACCCGCGCTAATCAACATGATGATAGTTTAGCATCCGCGCGTAAAGCCTGCAAGCATATTATTGGTTTATAGTTGGTCTTTTGTGGGGCCGGGCCCGCGCGCCGCTGCTGCGCCGCGCGGTGAAACCCTTCCATATTATTGTCTGCATTATGAGTTATGCCACACTTTTGATGCCATATGCACACCTTTTCCTGCCAATTTTGCCCGAGATTGTTCATCGGATATGCGCAGTTTGTTTAAACATTTGCCACCGCAGCAACGCAATCTGGCGCTACAATATGTCTGCACCCGGAAGACAGGGCCTGTAAGGACAAGGAAAGGACGTGTCATATATGAAAAAGATAACTTCCGTAATTATAGCTTCGATGATGGCCGCGATGCCTGTGTTCGCGCTGGCTGACGATACGACCGACGCTACCGCGCCTGAAGCGACCGAGCAGGTCGTGGGTACCGCCACTGATGCCACGGCTACCGACAGCAGTTTCGCGGCCGAACCCGAACCGGTCGGCACGACCGAAGGCGGCAATCCGATATACGACATAACGGTTCTGCCTAGCGATACCGCAACCGGCGCCGAATCCACACCGGTACAGTTCGACGACGACAACTTCCAGCTCAGCATGCCCGCCGGTTGGACCGAGCAGGAGCTGACCGAGGATCAGAGCGCAGCCGGCGTCGTCAAGGTGATGTCTGATCCCGACGTAATGCTGACCATAACCCACAAGACCAGCGAGGCTACGTCCATCGACGAGCTGATGACCGAGCTCAGCGCCAATACGGCGTATTCCGACGTCAGGGTCACGCTGATAAACAACGTGTTGTTCGTAGCGTATTCCGAGGTCGTCAACTCGACCTATACCTACTGCATGCCTGACGCCATTCACGGCGGCTACATCGAGTTCCAGTTCGGCGGCACCGTGGAGACCCTGCCCGACACCGCGGCTTCCATACTGTCGACGATAGCGATAGCCGACGCGAACACGCCCAGCAGCATAACTCCGTACGTCGCCAACGCTGACGAAGCCGAGGGCACCGACGCTGCGGCCGACAGCACCACAACCGACAGCACCGCAACCGACAGCACTGCGACCGACAGCACTGCGACCGACAGCGCTGCTACCGAAGACACCACGACCGAAGACACCACGACTGCTGAGTAATCCAACTCCGCCAATCCCAAGCGCAGTCAGCGCGATTCTCCCTCGCGCATAAACAAGCGGGCGCGCCTGAGCCTTCCCCGGGCCAGGGCGCGCCCGTTTTTTTATTTATGCGGCGTCAGTCGCCGGGCGGGTATTCGAGCACGCGCCGCTGCACCTGCGGGTAGCTGTTGGAGCGGCGCTTTATGCGGTACTCGCCCGGCGTCAGCCCATAGCGCCGCTTGAACGCCACGCCGAACTGCTGGCGCGTATTAAATCCCACCTGCGCGGCTATGTCGGTCACGCTCAGCCGCGAGCGCTCCAGCAGCACTGCGGCATGGTCGATGCGCACGCGCGCTATATATCCGGCGATCGTCTGGCCGGTCTCGGCGCGGAACAGCCGCGCCAGATGCCCCTGCGATATGCCCACCTTGGCCGCGACCTGCTTAAGTGACAGCGGCCGGGTATGGCTCTGGCGTATGAAGCCCGCCGCGCGCCGCACATACAGCGTTGCGCCCGGCTTTTGCAGCCCTTCGCGCACGGCGCGACTCAACTGCATCAGCAGTATCGCCATCTCGGCATGGCGCAGCGCGGTGGCGTCGCGGTCGGTCTCCAACCCGGACACCACCGCGTCCATGGCCTTAAACAGTTCGCCGCGCAGGTCGCTGCCCACGCACCAGTCCCGCCCCAACGCCACAAACCAGGCATAGTCCGGCGACCCGGCCCGCAACTGCGCCAGCGTAAACATGCCCTCCGCCGGCGCAAGCGTGAACTCGACATTGAGCATCGTGCACTGCGCGTCGCCGTCCACGCTCAACCTGTGGCGCACGCGCGCATTGAGGAATATGAAGTCGCCCGCGCGCATCGGGTGCGCAAACGCCGCTTCCCCGTCCGGCTCCACGTCCACCACGCACTCGCCGCTGAACACGTACATGACCTCGGCATTGACATGCCAGTGCAGCGGCATGTCATATCCCAGATATGTCTTTGAGTAGTATGCGTTGACCCGGGGCCACATGCCCCGCGCATACGCCTCGCTTGAATACAGCATGGCCTAACGTCCTCCACCGGCGCAGTAATTTTATCCATATTCATTACAATTCGACGCTCAATATCAATAATCCTTCCACGCTTAACAATGTCCGGTGCTATAATCAGCTCAGATATCATACCGAAAAGGAGCGTGCAATATGGCGATAAAGATCGCATTCATCGGCGCGGGCTCGATAGGGTTCACGCGCAAGCTGCTCTCGGACATACTGACCGTGCCCGAGTTCCACGACATCGAGGTGTCCTTTACCGACATAAACCCGCACAATCTGGACATGGTCTATCAGCTGTGCCAGCGCGATATCGACGCCAACGGCCTTGACATCAAGATCCACGCCACGCTCGATCGCCGTGAGGCGTTCAAGGGCGCCAACTACGTCGTCAACTGCGTGCGCATAGGCATGCTCGAGGCGTTCCAGAAGGACGTCGAGATACCGCTAAAGTATGGCGTCGACCAGTGCGTCGGCGACACGCTGTGCGCCGGCGGCATCATGTACGGCCAGCGCGACATCGCAGCGCTGGAAGGCTTCTGCCGCGACATACGCGAGGTCGCCGCGCCCGGCTGCATGATGCTCAACTACTCCAACCCCAACGCGATGGTCACCTGGTACTGCAACAAGTACGGCGGCGTGCCCACGGTGGGCCTGTGCCACGGCGTGCAGGGCGGCCATCATCTGATCGCCAAGGCGCTGGGCTATGAGCAGAAGGACATCGACATAATCTGCGCCGGCATAAACCACATGACCTGGTACATATCCGTCAAGCACAACGGCGAGGAACTCAACGGCAAACTGCTGGCCGCGCTCGAGGCCGACCCCGAAATAGCCCAGACCGAAAAGGTGCGCATAGACATGATGAAGCGCTTCGGCTACTTCTCGACCGAGTCCAACGGCCATCTGAGCGAATACGTGCCGTGGTACCGCAAGCGCACCGATGAGATCAAGGACTGGATCGACCTGGGCGTGTGGATAAACGGCGAGACCGGCGGATACCTGCGCGTGTGCACCGATGGCCGCAACTGGTTCGAGACCGATTTCCCGAACTGGATGAAGGAGCCGCCGATGAAGTTCGTGCCCGAGGAGCGCTCCCAGGAGCACGGCAGCTACATCATCGAGTCGCTGGAGACCGGCCGCCTGTACCGTGGCCACTTCAACGTCGTCAACCACGGCTGCATAACCAACCTGCCCGAGGACTGCATAGTCGAGGTGCCGGGCTACGTCGACACCCACGGCATCAACATACCGCGCATAGGCGACCTGCCGATGGGCTGCGCCGCCGCGTGCCTGAGCAATATCACCGTGCAACGCCTGGCCGTCGAGGCCGCAGTGCACGCCGACATAATGCTGCTGCGCCAGGCCATGATGATGGACCCGCTGGTCGGCGCGGTCTGCAATCCGCCCGAGATATGGCAGATGGTCGATGAGATGCTGATCGCCGAGGCCGAATGGCTGCCCCAGTACGCCGACGAAATCGAGCGCGCCAAGCAGCGCTGGGCCAAGGCCGAGGCCGACGGCACGCTGATACCCCCGATCATCACCCAGGGCGCCGCACGCCTGCACACCAAGACCGTCGAAGAGATGGCCGCCAACAAGGAGGCCGCACGCCGGAACGCCGCCGAGGCCGATAAGGCCAAGGAGCGCCCCGCCGCAAAGAAGTGATCCGACGCCTGCCTGAACAGCAAAGCGCGCATGGAGCAATTGCCCCATGCGCGCTTTCAGACCGTTGACAAACCTCAGTCAACGGTCACTTTTTTGAAAAAACCGAAAAGA
>DSLFC04102__coassemble_603_pt1 | contig 47381 bp, 39 predicted proteins | sample DSLFC04102__metabat2_low_PE_005 | metagenome-assembled genome bin DSLFC04102 | reverse complement strand
GGTCGCAGTGGTAATGGGCAGCCATAAGGACTTTTCAGCGGTGGAGCCGTGCGTAAAGCAGCTGGCGGCGCTGGGTATTGAGGTAGAGGCGCGCGTGCTGAGCGCGCACCGCACGCCCGAGGAGACGGCGGCATTCGCGCGGCTGGCGCAGGAAAACGGCATAGAGGTGCTTATAGCGGCGGCGGGCAAGGCTGCGCACCTGGCGGGCGTGCTGGCGGCGTACACGGTGCTGCCGGTGATAGGCCTGCCGATATCGGCGTCGCAGCTGGATGGCATGGACGCGCTGCTGGCGATAGTGCAGATGCCCGCGGGCGTACCGGTGGCGACGGTGGCGATAAACGGCGCGCAGAACGCCGCGCTGCTGGCCGCGCAGATACTGGGCGTGAAGTATCCCGAAATACGGCGCAAGCTCGAACAGGGCCGCGCGGATATGCATGACGACGTGCTGCTGCACGACGCCGAGATAGCCGCCAAGGTCGCCGATATAGTCAAAGGAGAATGACAAATGATAACGTATAAGGATTCGGGCGTCGATGTGGAGCGCGGCTACGAGGCCGTGCGCCTGATGAAGGAGCATGTAAAGCGCACGTTCAACGACAACGTCATAGGCGATCTGGGCTCGTTCGGCGGGTTCTACTCGATAGAGAACAACGGCATGTCCAAGCCGGTGCTGGTGGCGGGTACCGACGGCGTGGGCACCAAGCTCAAGCTCGCGTTCCTGACCGGGCGGCACGACACGGTGGGCATAGACTGCGTGGCGATGTGCGTCAACGACGTGGTGTGCCAGGGCGCGATGCCGCTGTTCTTCCTGGACTACCTGGCGACCGGCAATCTCAAGCCCGAGCTGGCGGCGACGGTCGTGCGGGGCGTGGCTGAAGGCTGTCTCCAGGCCGGCTGTGCGCTGATAGGCGGCGAGACCGCCGAGATGCCCGGCTTCTATCCCGAGGGCGAATACGACCTGGCGGGCTTTTGCGTGGGCATGGTCGACAAGGCGCAGGCGATAAACGGCAGCGGCATACGCGCCGGCGACACGCTGGTGGGTCTGGCGTCGTCGGGCGTGCACTCGAACGGGTTCTCGCTGATACGGCGGCTGCTGGTCAACGAATCGACCGACCTGAGCGCGGTAAATCCCGAGCTGGGCTGCTCGCTGGCCGACGAGCTGCTGCGCCCCACGCGCATATACGTGCGCACTATAAAGGAACTGATATCGCGCTTCACGATCAAGGGCATAGCCCACATAACCGGCGGCGGGTTCATCGAGAACATACCGCGCATACTGCCCGACGGCCTGACCGCGCGCATTGACCGCGGCAGCTGGCCGGTGCAGCCGATTTTCACCATGATGCAGCGCATCAGCGGCATGAAGGACGAGCAGATCTATAACACCTTCAATATGGGCATAGGCATGGTGCTGGCTGTGGACAGCGAGGAAGTCGACGCGGTGGTGTGCGCGGCCAATTCGCTGGGCGAGAAGGCGTTTGTGATAGGCGAAGTCATCGAAAGCGCCGACGGCGGCAAGGGAGTGAAGCTCGCATGAAGCAGATAGTCGCCATGGTGTCGGGCGGCGGCAGCAACCTGCAGGCGATATTCGACGCGATCGACCGGAGCGAGATAGACGGCAAGGTCACGCTGGTGATATCGTCGGCGCGCAAGGCGTATGCGCTGGAGCGCGCGCGGATGCGGGGTATACCGACGCTGGCGCTGCCGCGCGCGGCGTTCAAGACGGCCGAGGAGTGCCACGCGGCGCGGCATAAGGCGCTCATCGAGGCCAATCCCGATCTGATAGTGCTGGCGGGCTATCTGGGCATACTGGGCGCGGAGACGATAGACGCGTTCCCGAACCGGATACTCAACATCCATCCGGCGCTGATACCGTCGTTCTGCGGCAAGGGCATGTACGGCCACTACGTGCATGAGGCGGCGCTGGCCTATGGCGTCAAGCTGTCGGGCGCGACGGTGCACTTTGTGAGCAGGGACATAGACGCGGGGCCGATAGTGTTCCAGCGCAGCGTGCCGGTCGAGCCGGACGATACGCCCGATACGCTGGCGGCGCGCATACTGCCCATAGAACACACGATACTGCCCGAGGCGGTGCGCCTGTTCTGCGAGGACAGGCTTGCTATCGACGGCCGCCACGTGACCATACTGCCCCCGGGAGGATTGACGACAGATGAAGCTGGCAAGGCTGGACAGTGACCTGGGTCGCACGCAGAACGCGTTTGACGTGTTCGTGGCGCTGGACGACGCCGGGCGGCGGCTGGGCAAGTGTTCGATAGTGCCGTACAAGGCCGACGATCTGCTGCCCGATTGCCCGTTTAATATATTCATTGATATGGACAGCGCGCTGGAGAGCATGGACATGCTTATGGGCGCGGCGCTGGCGTCGGTGGAGGTGGTGCACCGGAGCTATCCGCGGCTGGATGCGCGCGTATATGCTGGCTGTTCGCCCGACGACGAGGCCATGCTGGATGTGCTCAGGTTTTACGGATTCAAGCTGGACGATCGCGAGCAGGGCATGGTAAAGCAGCTGTATCCCGATCCGATGACGGCTGAGCTGCCCCAGGGCATGAGCTACATAGCCGACGGACTGGAAAGCCGCGACGATACCCGCCGCACGCTGGAGCGCATCAACACCACCTTTGGCGAGAGCCGCAGCGAGGAGTGGCTGGAGCGACTAAAGCGCGAGCCGGGCTTCAGGCGCATAGCCGCGGTGGACATAGACGGCGTGGTCGGCGAGACGCTGGTATACCAGATGGATCAGCTGGGGCTGGTGGCGATGCTGATAGTAGATCGCAAGGCGCGCCGGCAGGGCGTGGCGCAGTTCCTGCTGGAGTGTGCGCGAATACACTTTGTGTCGCGTGGGCTCAAGTATGCGCGGGCCGACGTGTGGCAGCGGCTCATACCGGCGCGGCGGCTGTTTGAGCATTGCGGTTACTTTGCCAAGTGCGATACCTGGTATTTCCCCGGATTTTTTATGCAGAAGACGGAAGGAGAATTGTCATGATAAAGCGGGCGTTGATAAGCGTTTCGGACAAGACGGGCATAGTTGAGCTGGCGCGCGAGCTGGTGGGACTGGGAGTTGAGATACTCTCCACCGGCGGCACGATGAAGGCGCTCAAGGATGCCGGCGTGGCGGTTACGTCGGTCAGCGATGTCACCGGGTTCCCGGAGTGCCTCGACGGACGCGTAAAGACGCTGCATCCGGCGATACACGCGGGACTGCTTGCGATGCGCTCCAATCCCGAGCACATGAAGCAGATAGCCGATCTGGGCATAAAGCCGATTGACATGGTGGTCATAAACCTCTACCCGTTCCGCCAGACGATAGCCAAGCCCGGCGTGACGTTTGAGGAGGCAATAGAGAACATCGATATAGGCGGCCCCACGATGATCCGCGCCGCGGCCAAGAACTGGCAGGATGTGGCGGTCGTCGTAGATCCGGCCGACTATCAGACGGTGCTCGAGCAGATAAAGGCGACCGGCGAGGTCGATCGTGCGACCAAGCTGCGCCTGTGCTACAAGGTGTTTGCGCACACCGCGCAGTATGACAGCCTGATATCGAACTATCTGTACAAGCAGCTGCCCGAGGCGCCCATGTTCCCGCCGACGGTCACGCTGGCCTATGAAAAGGTTCAGGACATGCGCTATGGCGAGAACCCGCACCAGCAAGGCGCGTTCTACCGCGAGCTGGGCGCGACGCCGGGTTGCCTGACCGACGCGGTGCAGCTGCATGGCAAAGAGCTGTCCTATAACAACATAAACGACACCAACGGCGCGCTGGACCTGCTGCGCGAGTTTGACGAGACGGCGGTGGTGTGCTGCAAGCATGCCAATCCGTGCGGCGTGGGCGTGGGCAAGACCGTGTACGATGCGTACATGAAGGCGTATACGGCCGATCCGATGTCGGTGTTCGGCGGCATAGTCGTGACCAACGCGACGATTGACCAGTTCACCGCCGAGGAGATGCACAAGATATTCCTTGAGATAATCGTGGCGCCCGACTTCACGCCCGAGGCGATCAAGACGCTGACGTACAAGAAGCCCAGTCTGCGCCTGCTCAAGCTGGACACGACCCATCGCGCATACCCCGAGGGCGAGCTGGACATGAAGAAGGTCGCCGGCGGCATGCTGATGCAGCAGGTCGACGACAAGCTGTTCAAGGATAAGACCCAGCTGATCGCCGACGCGAAAGCCGCGCTGACTGACAAGGTGCACAAGGAGCACTTCAAGGCCGCGCGCAAGGCCGACGCCGATGCGCCCAAGGCGCAGCTTGAGGCCGAGATAGCCGACGCGGTCAAGGCCGAGGTCGATGCCACGATGGCCAAGCGCAGCGCCAACGTGATAGAAGTCGACGGCATGGCATGGGAAGTGGTAACCGAGCGCAAGCCCACCGAGCAGGAGATCGCCGACATGCGTCTGGCATGGCGCATAGTCAAGCACACCAAGTCCAATGGCATAGCGATAGCCAAGGATGGTCAGTCGCTGGGCATAGGCCCGGGCCAGACCAACCGCATATGGCCCACCGAGATGGCGATAGCGCGCTCGGGCGAGCGGGTCAAGGGTGCGGCGCTGGGCTCGGATGCGTTCTTCCCGTTCGACGACTGCGCCAAGGCGGCTGCGGCGGCGGGCATAACCGCGATAATCCAGCCGGGCGGCGCAGGCAACGATCAGGACTCGATAGACGTGTGCAACGCCAACGGTATAACGATGGTGTTCACCGGCATGCGCCACTTCCGTCATTGATGGATTACTTGCCCGGTCTTATGGCCGGGCTTTTGGTTTTGCGGGGCGCGGAGGGCGGCGCGCGTCAAAGCTGGGCGGCGGGTATGGCGAGCGCCGAGTGAAGCCGTGATTCCGGCAGGGTGTAGGGCTGTGCGTGCGACATGCGCATGCCGAAGCCTGTCGGCGGGCATGACAAGTGCCGAGTGAAGGCGCAGTTCAAGCATGGAGCAGGGCGGCACACGCGACATGCGCATGCCGAAGCCTGTCAGCGAGCAAGACAAGTGCCGAGTGAAGCCGCAATTCCGGCAGAGTGTAGGGCGGTACGTGCGACATGCGCATGCCGAAGCCTGTCGGCGGGCATGGCGAGTGCCGAGTGAAGCCGTAATTCCGGCAGAGTGTAGGGCGGCACATGCGACATGCGCATGCTGAAGCCTGTCGGCGCGCGTGGTGAACGCCGAGTTTAGGCGCGATTCCGGCATGGAGCAGAGCGGCACTGGCATGGAGCAGGTCGGCACGAGCTACATGCGCATGCCGAAGCCTGTCGGCGAGCATGACAAGTGCCGAGTGAAGCCGCAATTCCGGCAGAGTGTAGGGCGGTACGTGCAACATGCGCATGCAGAACCTGTCGGCGGGTATGGCGAGCGCCAAGTGAGACCGCGATTCCGGCAGGGTGTATGGCGACATATGCGACGTGCGCATGCCGAAGCCTGTCGGCGAGCATTGCGAGCGCCGAGTGAAGCCGCAATTATGGCGCGGTTGAAGTGAATCGAAAACAGCGGCGCACTCATAATCCAGCGCTGCATTCACCGCCTGCGCAAGCAACGGTCGCTTTTGATAATGTACGGTATATAACAATGTGCGCCACATGCATGACGCGGCGCACGACATGTGCATCAGGAGGATGGATATAATATGAAAGTACTCGTAATAGGCGGCGGTGGCCGCGAACATGCGATATGCTGGAAGCTGAGCCAGTCGCCGCGCGTGGATGAGCTGCTGTGCGCGCCGGGCAACGGCGGCATAGCCAAGGTTGCGCGGTGCTTCCCGGATGTGAAGGCCACCGATCTGGACGGCGTGCTCAAGCTGTGCCGTGAGGAAAAGGTAGACTTCGTGGTCGTAGCGCCCGACGATCCGCTGGCGCTGGGCATGGTGGACATGCTGGAGCGCGAGGGCATACCGGCGTTCGGCCCGAACCAGTCGGCCGCGCGCATGGAGTCGTCCAAGATATTCTCCAAGAACCTGATGAAGAAGTACGGCATACCGACCGCGGCGTACGAGACGTTCGACGATGCGCAGGCCGCGCTGGACTACGTGGCCACCGCGCCCACGCCGGTCGTGATTAAGGCCGACGGCCTGGCGCTGGGCAAGGGCGTGATAATCGCACAGACCAACGAGGAGGCCGCCGACGCGGTGCGCTCGATGATGATAGACGGCGCGTTCAAGGAAAGCGGCAAGCGCGTCGTGATAGAGGAGTTCATGCGCGGACGTGAGTGCACGGTGCTGTGCTTCTGCGATGAGCACGCGATTGTGCCGATGCCGGCATCACAGGACCACAAGCGCGCGCTCGATGGCGACCAGGGCCTCAACACCGGCGGCATGGGCACGATAGCTCCGGCGCCGTTCTACGATGCGCAGACCGCACAGCGCGTGCGCGACGAGATACTGTTGCCCACGCTCAACGCCATGAACGCCGAGGGGCTGCACTTCCGGGGCGTGCTGTACGTGGGACTGATGCTGACCGAAGCCGGGCCGCGCGTGGTCGAGTACAACGCGCGCTTTGGCGATCCGGAGACGCAGGTCGTGCTGCCGCTGCTCAAGAGCGACCTCATGGACATATTCGAAGCGGTCAGCCGTGGCGAGCTGAGCGGCATGGACATCAAGTGGCAGGACGGCGTGTCGGCGGCGTGCATCGTGCTGGCGTCGGGCGGGTATCCGGTCAAGTACAAGAGCGGCTATCCGATAAGCGGGCTGGATGCGGCTGAAGCTGCGGGCGCATTGGTGTTCCATGCGGGCACAAAACTGGTGGACGGCCAGTGCGTGACTGCGGGCGGGCGCGTGCTGGGCGTGACGGCGTTGGCGGATACGCTGCGCGGCGCGCTGGACGCGGCGTATGCCGATGCTGAAAAGATATCGTTCACGGACATGCATATGCGCCATGATATAGGCGCGAACGCGCTCAAGTGAGGCGCGCAGGCGGCGGGCGAGTTTTCGCTCACCGCCTTTGGCGTTTTATTGCGGATATTACGTGCTTTGCGCGGCGCCAATGCGGGGCAATGGGACCAATGTCAGCGGATGCAGCACACGAACGGCCACACGTCGCCGGATGCAGATAGCGTTAGAAGCCTCGCAGATGCGGCGGCGTACGAACAGCAATAAACCGTATTGGCCAATGACGGGATAAGACGTTTGCAGGCGTATAGCGCAACCATCGGGCATTTCAGAACATATTGCGCTCATATGTTATTAACGCTGGAGGAATCAAATGAACATTGACATGATAGTGACCGACCTGGATAACACGCTGCTCAGGAGCGACAAGACGATATCCGGCTATACGCGCGATGTGCTGAATCGCTGTCGGGCGCGCGGCGTGCGCGTGATGTTCGCTACGGCGCGGCCGCCGCGCACGGTGCGCAGGTTCGCGCTGGGGTTCGAGCCGGATGCGATTGCATACCACAACGGCGCGCTGGTAATGGATGGCGGGCGCGAACTGTGCCAGGCGGGCATTTCCGGCGCGGACGCGCGGCGCATCATGCTGCGACTGAGCACCGAACTGCCGGGCGTGACGCTGTCACTCGAACAAGGCGACCAGCTGTATGCCAACTTCGATACCGATATCGTCTGGCGAGGCGAGGACTGTGTGCGCACTGACTTCAGCGACCTGCCCGATCTCACTGTGTACAAGCTGATCGTGGGCATATCGTCGCCTGAAGACATAGCGCGCATAGCGCCGCTGCTGCCCGACTACCTGTACGCCCAGCCGTGCGAGAACACGCTGGCGCTCATCATGAACCGGCGCGCAACCAAGCTCGGCGGCATACGCGATGTCGCCGCAGCGCATGGCATACCGATGGAGCGCGTGGCAGCGTTCGGCGACGATTACAATGATATAGACATGCTCAGGGCGTGCGGCGTGGGCGTGGCTGTGGATAATGCGCTGCCCGAGGTCAAGGCGGCGGCAGATCTGCTCTGCGCGGACTGCGACGCCGACGGCGTGGCGCATTGGCTGGAAACAAACGTGCTTGGACAGCATGGGTGACTGGCGGCATGGAATGCCGGGATTATATGCAAATGGTGCGCGCTGTCGCGGCAAACGGGCTGCGGCGGCGCGCATTGCGTTGTACGGCCCGCCATTTGGCGGCAGCAGAACTAAATACATGCGCTGAACGTTAATAAGATGAGCCTACAAATAGCGATGCGGTCATCGAATGACACACAATATCGACAAAAAGTATTGACAAATTCACGCTAAGATAATATAATAAAAATCCGCCCATTTTGGGCAGGGGACGCGGAATATGGTTCGCGTCCGCATTTGTGTGCGACCGAGAGGGGGGAACAGTGTGATTCATCTGGGACACATCAGCAAGACGTTCCGCGTGGCGCGGCGTCGAGGCGGCATGCGGGCAGCGCTGAAGGCGCTGGTATCGCGCGAGTACGACTACATACACGCGCTGGACGATCTGTCGTTTGACATAGCCGACGGCGAGATGGTGGGCTATATAGGGCCCAACGGCGCGGGCAAGTCGTCGACGATCAAGGTGATGAGCGGCGTGCTGACGCCGGATTCGGGGCAGTGCGAGATTGACGGCCTGACGCCATGGAAGGACCGCGTGCAGCATGTGCGCAACATAGGCGTGGTATTTGGCCAGCGCTCGCAGCTGTGGTGGGACGTGCCGGTAATAGACTCGTTTGAGCTGCTCCGGGACATATACGCGATAGAGCCGCAGCGCTTTGAGCGCACCAAGAACGAACTGGTCGAACGGCTGGAACTGGGCAAGCTGATAGGCACTCCGGTCCGGCAGCTGTCGCTGGGTCAGCGGATGCGGTGCGAGATAGCGGCGTCGCTGCTGCACGAGCCGCGCATACTGTTCCTGGACGAGCCGACGATAGGGCTGGACGCGGTCAGCAAGATAGCGGTGCGCGAGTTCATACGCGAGCTCAACCGCACCAAGCGCACGACGGTTATACTGACGACCCACGACATGAGCGACATAGAGGCGCTGACCGAGCGCATACTGCTGATAGGTCATGGACGGCTGTTGCTGGATGGCACGCTGGCCGAACTGAAGGCGCACTATTCGAGCGTGCGCACGCTGTCGGTGGAGTTCTCGCGCGGCGAGATAAAGACCTGTCCGGGACTGGAACTGCGCGAGTCGCTGTCCACGCGAGCGGTGTTTGCGGTCGATACCGAGGTGTTGCCGGTTTCGGATGCGATAGCGTTTTTGACGCGCTCGCTGGATGTGACCGACATATCGGTAGAAGGCGTGCAGGTCGACGACATGGTGCTGGGGCTGTACCGGGAGTATGCCGTATGAAAAAGTACATGTCGATATTTCGCATAAAGTTCCTGAACGGATTGCAATACCGGGTGGCGGCGCTGGCGGGGCTGGCTACGCAGTTCGCGTGGGGCGGGCTGCTGGTGCTGCTGTATAAGGCGTTTTACGAGACCGATCCCTCGCGCTTTCCGATGACGATGCAGCAGACCGCGTCGTACATCTGGCTCCAACAGGCATTTCTGACGCTGTTCGCGTCCTGGTACACCGACGACAGCATATTCGACTGCATAACCGACGGCAGCGTCGCCTACGAGCTTACGCGGCCGGTGAACCTGTATTCGATGTGGTTTGCGCGCAACGTGGGCATGCGGCTGGCGCGCGCGGTGCTCAGGTGCTTTCCAGTGCTGATATTTGCGATGCTGTTGCCTGCGCCTTATGGGCTGACGCTGCCTAAGCTGGATGCGCAGACGGTGGGCTTTCTGGTGTCGGGCGCGCTGACGCTGCACATAGTCGTGGCGTATACGATGCTCAGCTATGTGGTGACGTTCTGGACCATGTCGGCGCGCGGCGTGCGGGTGATGTTCCAGACCTGGTGCAGCATATTTGCGGGCGAACTGATACCGATACCTTTCCTGCCGAGCGCGGTGCGGCGGATTGTAGAACTGTCGCCGTTTGCGTTCATGCAGGACACGCCGCTGCGCATATACAGCGGCAGCATCGCCGGAGCGGACATTGCATATCACATGCTGGGTCAGGTGATATGGCTTGGCATACTGGTAGGACTGGGGCTGTATTTGATGCGGCGTGCGCTCCGGCGCGTGGTCGCGCAGGGAGGTTGACGCTTATGAGACTGTACATGAGATACCTGGGCATACACCTGCGCAGCATGATGCAGTACAAGGCGTCGTTTTACATGCTGACGCTGGGCCAGTTCCTGACTACGTTTTCGTCGCTGCTGGTGGTGTACTTCCTGTTCTCGCGATTTGGCGCGGTCAAGGGGTTTGGGCTGGAGGAAGTGCTGATATGCTACTCGGTGGTGCTGATGGCGTTTTCACTGGCGGAGTGCTTTGCGCGGGGGTTTGACACGTTCCCGCGGCTGATATCCAACGGGCAGTTTGACCGGATGCTGGTGCGCCCGCGCAACGCGACGTTTCAGGTGCTGGCGTCGACGGTCGAGATAACGCGCTTGGGGCGCATGGTGCAGGCGGTGGCGGTGCTGGCGTACGCCGCGCCCAACTCGGGCATAGCCTGGACGGCGGGCAAGGTGGCTGTGCTGGCGTTCATGATACTGGGCGGCACGGCGCTGTTTGCGGCGCTGTTCTGGATGTACGCGGGGCTGTCGTTCTTTACGCTGGAGGGGCTGGAGTTCATGAACGTGTTCACCGACGGCGGACGCGACCACGGCGCGTATCCGATGGGCGTGTACGGGCGCGAGGTGCTGGCGTTTTACACGTATGTGGTGCCGCTGGCGTGCGTGCAGTACTATCCGCTGATGTATCTGCTGGGGCGGTGGGACAATCCGTGGCTGGCGGTGTGCCCGCTGGCGGGGTTTGCGTTTTTGCTGCCGGCTTGGGGGATATGGCGGCTGGGGCTCAGGCACTATCGCTCGACCGGGTCGTGACGGCGCAGTCGGGGCAGTTTTGCGATGCTGCCTGGACGGGCCCGCGCAGATCAGCGCGGGCCTCAGTTCACTGACAAAATTTTGCGCACAATGCCAGCTTGGCTGAACTTGAAATAACGGCAAAGGGCATCTGCCAATCGTGCCCTAATTCCCGTTATATCAAAAGCATTTTGAAGAGTCGTCCATGCGCCGTTTCATAAAAGACTTAAAACTATGTTCTGTCCAGCCGTTTGGACTTTGTAAACGGCCTGGGGCCCGCGCAGATCGGCGCGGGCCTTTTTGAGTGAGACAGCGTAGTAGGCGGCAGATGGTGCGCTTTGTATATGCGCCAGCCTGCCCATGAGTCTGAGCATGGCGATGTGCGCATTTGCGGTTGGCGGAAAGCTGGGCAGTTCAGTCAGCGCCGTCGTTGCCGACCTGTGCTCCGGCGCGCCTAAGCCAACCGCCTGCCACGCGGTGAACCTTAGGTAAAATATCTCAATAGGGTTTGACAAACGGTGTAAACAGGCATATAATTCAAAGAAACGCATATCATGTACCGCGCTCAGGTGCGGTGCATAAGGTCAGAGGCGCACTTTAGCATGATTACCCGCGCGGAGGGCACGCAGCCCTGCGAGGCGCGGCAAAAGGGCTGAGTGCCGAAGCGAGCGCGGTTGCGTAGCGCGCCCGCTGGGCGCAGGGCGAACAGCTTTGCGACTGTCACGCGGACTGTGCGGGCGGGAGCCTGCCGCGCGTGTTGCGCTGGCCGTTTTGGGCTTGGCTTATTTCCAAGATCACGAAGCGGCGCCTCGGCGTCGCTTTTAACGTATGCGGGAAAATGACGGGGGGATATCGATATGAACAAGTACCGGGTAGGCATTGTGGGCGCGACCGGCATGGTTGGCCAGCGCTTTGTTACGCTGCTGAGCGAGCACCCGTGGTTTGAGATAAGCTGCCTGGCGGCGTCGGGCCGTTCGGCGGGCAAGACGTATGCCGAGGCTGTGGGCGGGCGCTGGGCGTTCGACTGGGCAATACCCGCAAACGTCGCCGGCATGACCGTAGTGGACGCCGCCAATGTGGAGCGCGTTGCCGATATGTGCGACTTTGTGTTCTGCGCGGTCAACATGGATAAGGCCGAGTGCCGCGCGCTGGAAGAGGCGTATGCGCGAGCCGAGACGCCGGTCGTGTCCAACAACTCAGCGCACCGCTGGACGCCCGACGTGCCGATGCTGATACCCGAAATAAACTTCGCGCACGCCGGCGCGATAGAACATCAGCGCGCGCGGCTGGGCACAAAGCGCGGCTTCATTGCCGTAAAGCCCAACTGCTCGATACAGGGCTATGTGCCGCCGCTGACGCCGCTGCGCGAGTTCGGCATAGAGCGCATCAGCGTGTGCACCTATCAGGCGATATCGGGCGCGGGCAAGACGTTTAAAACCTGGCCCGAGATGGTAGACAATGTGATACCGTTCATAGGCGGCGAGGAGGAGAAGTCCGAGCGCGAACCGCTGCGCATCTGGGGCGAGCTCAAGGACGGCGTGATAGTGCCGGCCGAATCTCCGATAATATCGGCGCAGTGCATACGCGTGCCGGTCAGCGATGGTCATATGGCCGCGGCCTCGGTGAGCTTTGAAAAGAAGCCGTCGCGCGATGAGATACTTGCGCGCTGGTCTGAATGGACGACCGAGCCGCAGAAGCTGAAGCTGCCCAGCGCGCCCACGCCGTTCCTGAAGTACTTCGAGGAGGACAATCGCCCGCAGACCCGGCTGGATCGCGACTTCGAGCGCGGCATGGGCGTTACGATAGGCCGGTTGCGCGAGGACAACATATTCGATTATAAATTCGTGGCGCTGGCGCACAACACGCTGCGCGGTGCGGCGGGCGGCGGCGTGCTGAGCGCCGAGTATTTGGCCGCGACCGGCTATATAGAGCGCAAGTGAACGCGCATGCCACATAATATCAATTGAGGAGGTCGTTTGGATGAATTCGAGACTGTTCACCGGTTCGGGCGTTGCACTGGTGACCCCGTTCGACGACAGCGGCGTAAACGTCGCGGAACTCAAGCGCCAGGTCGAGCGGCATGCCAAGGCCGGCACCCGCGCGATAATAGCCTGCGGTACCACCGGCGAGCCCTCCACCATGAGCATAGCCGAGCGCGAACTGGCGATACGCACCTGCGTGGAGGCCGCCGAGGGCCGCATGCAGATAATCGCCGGCACCGGCGGCAACAATACGGCCGAGGCGGTCAGGTTCACGCGCATGGCGCGCGAGTGGGGCGTGGATGGCGCGCTGGTCGTGACGCCATACTACAATAAGGCCACTCAGCGCGGCCTGATAGCCCACTATACCGCGATAGCCGACGCGACCGATCTGCCCATAATAGTGTACAACGTGCCCTCGCGCACCGGGCTGAACATGCTGCCTGAGACGTTTGCGCGGCTGGCTGAACACGAGAACATCTGTGCGATGAAGGAGGCCAGCGGCAATATCGAACAGGTGACCGAGCTTGCACGGCTGTGCGTGGACGACATCGCGCTCTACAGCGGCAATGACGATCAGGTGCTGCCGCTGCTGGCGCTGGGCGGCCAGGGCGTGATATCGGTCAGTGCGAACATAGTGCCCGAAAAAGTGGCGCAGATGGTGGCCATGTATATGGCCGGCGACGTGAAGGGATGCCGCAACATGCAGTTCTTCCTGAACCCGCTCAACAAGGTGCTGTTCTGCGAGGTCAACCCGATACCGGTCAAGACCGCGATGAAGCTGATGGGCATGGACGTGGGTCCGCTCAGGCTGCCGCTTACCGAGATGGAAGGCGCGAATCTTGAACGGCTCAGGTCGGTGCTGGCCGAATACGATCTGATCTGACGGGCATACTTACCATACAAAGGGAGAGGTGACGCGGGATGCTGCGCATATTGCTGCACGGCGCGAGCGGGCGCATGGGCAACACTGTCGCCGAGCTGGTGCGGCGCGAGGACGATATGGAGATCGTCGCGGGCGTTGACAGGTACGCGCCCACGCACGACATGGGATTTGAGGTGTTTGACGCGCTGGACAAGTGCGCGGTCGAGGCCGATGTTATGATCGACTTTTCGCAGCCGGGCGCGCTCAGCGGCGTACTGGAGTACTGCATGAAGCGGAATCTGCCGCTGGTGCTGTGCACTACCGGGTTTGGCGAGCGGGACATAAAGCACATAGAGCAGGCGTCCACGCGCATACCGGTGTTCCGCTCTGCGAATATGTCACTGGGCATCAATCTGATAGCGCGGCTTGCGGGCGAAGCGGCGGCGTTCTTTGGCGACAGCGCCGATATAGAGATAGTCGAGACGCATCATCGAGGCAAGGCCGATGCACCCAGCGGTACTGCGGTGCTGTTGGCCGACGAGATAAACGCGCAGCTCAATGGCGCAAAGGAGTACGTTTATGGCCGGCATGGCGCGCAGGCGCGGCGCAAACCGTCGGAACTGGGTATACATGCGGTGCGGGGCGGCAGCGTGGTCGGCGATCACGAGGTGATGTTCCTGGGCGACGAGGAGCGCGTGACCATTTCGCACAGCGCGCAGAGCCGCACCGTGTTCGCATACGGCGCGATAGAAGCGGCGCGCTACTTAAATGGCAAGCCGCCGCGGCTGTACGACATGCACGACCTGCTGGTCGAGAAGTCGACCGTGACCAACGTGTACGTCGAGCGCGACGTGGCGGTGCTGACGCTGCGCGGCGTGGATGCGGCGGGCGGCGGCGCGGCGGAATTCTTTGGCCGCATGGCGGCGCTCAATTACAATCTGGACATGATAAGTCAGGCTGCGCCGGTGGCGGGCAAGGTCGACGTATCGGTATCATTGGGTGAGGCCGACGCGTATCGCGCGCTCAATGCGCTGAACCACGAAGACCACGACTGGAACCTTGAGATCTGCGACAGACAGGTAAAGGTCACGGTCGAAGGCCTGGGCATGCAGCGCCAAAGCGGCGTCGCGGCGCGGATATTCGCGCTGCTGGCGCAAAAGGGCGTTACAGTCACGCTGGTCACTACGTCCGAGACCAAGGTATCGCTGCTGGTGCCCGCGGCCGACGAGCGCAAGGCGGCGCTGGCACTGCGTGAAGCGTTTGAACTGAATTGACAGGGCGCACTGGCGCCGAATAGATATGCCCCCACATACCCTATGCGCGTTAAAGCAGGGATGTGGGGGCATTTAATATGTAGAAATGGCGCGGGACATGTTGAAGGTATGCGATCTGTGCGCAGTCACTCGTCGTCGATGTCCTTGGGCACGGGCATGTCGAGGCGTTCCACGCCGCTGAGGCTCTTGTGTATCGCGCGCGAGCGCTGTTCGGCGCGGTCGATTGCGCTGGACGCCTCGCCGAGTTTGGCGCGGGTGCGCTCAAGCAGCGTAGTGAAATCGGCGTACTGCGCCTTGACCTTGCCCAGCAACTGCCAGACCTCGCTGGAGCGCTGCTGTATCGCCAGCGTCTGGAAGCCTACGCGCAGACTGCTCAACAGCGCGCACAGCGTGCCCGGCCCGGCGATAAGTACGCGGAACTGCGTCTGGAGCGCCTCGCCCAGGCCATCCATGCGCATCGCTTCAGAGTACAGGCCCTCGGTCGGCAGGAACATGATCGCAAAGTCGGTCGTCATCGGCGGATGGATGTATTTGGATGATATCCGCTGAGCCTCCTGCATGAACCTGCGGCGCAATGCGGCAGTTGCGGCTTCGAGCTGCGCGGTATCGGCGCGCTCGGCGGCGTTGACGATGCGCAGGTAGTCCTCCTGCGGGAACTTGGAGTCGATAGGCAGTCGCACCGGGCCGTTTTCGTCGCCGGGCAGCACTATCGCATACTCGACGCGCTCGAGCGAGCCGGGCATTACACAGGCGTTCTTCTCATACTGTCCGGGCGCTAGCACCTGCTCCAGCAGCGCGCCCAACTGCACCTCGGCCCAGGTGCCGCGCGCCTTGACGTTGGTCAGCACGCGCTTGAAATCGCCCAGGTCGCCGGCCAGCCGCTGCATTTCGCCCAGTCCGGTATAGACCTGCTTGAGTTGCGTTCCGACCTGTTCGAACGACGCGTCCAGGCGCTTGGCCAGCGTGGCGGACAGCTTTTCGTCGACGGTCTGGCGCATCTGTTCGAGGCGCTGCTCGTTGTCCTGGCGTATGCGCTCCAGCGCCTCGGCGACCGTGGACTCCAGGCGGGCCTGACGGCGCTCGGTCGAGTCCAGCGCGTCGCGCAGGCGCTGTTCCGATTGAGCTGCGCGCCGCGCCTGTTGCTGTTCGAACGTGACCAGGCGCTGTTCGAGTGTGCGGCTCACTTGATGGGACTGCTGACCCATGTCGGTGCGCAGCGCGCGCAATTCATCTATCACGTCGTCGGTCTGTTCGTCGGTGGCGCGGTTTAGCGTCGTGAAAAAGCGCGGTATGCGCTTGAGTATGCGTTGGGCGCGCGCAAGCCGGACGACCATGGCGGCCAGCACCGCGCACAGCGCAAGCGTCAATGCGCACAATATGATTATAATATATTGATACTCCATACGAAGCCTCTGCACATGTTGATGTTTACATTATATTACCACATGGACCGGCAAAGGTAAAGCGAACGGAATATGAAATACTGCGCGTAAGCGCCGCGCGATGTCAGCTGTAAAACCCGGCCGGCGTGAAACCGCGAGGCTTCACAGCGCCGGCGCAGGGGCCGCGGGCTGGAGCGATGCGCAATCATGAACGCCGACCTGCCCACGCGCACATGAACGACAAAACCGCGCCCCGAATGGAGCGCGGCGAACGTCGTATGATATAGTATATTACGCCTTGCCGTTGCAGCCCAGCACGCTGACTATCTTGTGGCGCACCATCTCGCGGATGGCGTCGCGGCAGGGGCCCAGGTACTGGCGCGGGTCGAAGTGCGAGGGGTTCTCGGCCAGGTACTTGCGCAGCGTGGCGGTCATAGCCAGGCGCAGGTCGGAGTCTATGTTGATCTTGCAGACGGCCATGGTGGCAGCCTTGCGGAGCATATCCTCGGGCACGCCCTGAGCACCGGGCATGTCGCCGCCGTACTGATTGATCATGTCGACGAACTCGGGTATGACGGAGGACGCGCCATGCAGCACTATCGGGAAGCCCGGCAGACGCTTGGACACCTCTTCAAGTATGTCAAAGCGCAGCTTGGGGGTACCCTTGAACTTGAACGCGCCGTGCGAGGTGCCGATGGCTATAGCCAGCGAGTCGACGCCGGTCTTTTCGACGAACTCCTGCACCTGATCGGGATCGGTGTAGGACGAATCCTCGGCTTTGACCTTGACCTCGTCTTCAACGCCGGCCAGACGGCCCAGTTCGCCTTCGACGGTGACGTTGCGGTCGTGAGCGTATTCGACGACCTTGCGGGTCAGCGCGATGTTCTCCTCAAACGGGAAGTGCGAGCCGTCGATCATGACGGAGGTGAAGCCGCCGTCTATGCAGCTCTTGCAGGTTTCGAAGTCGGCGCCGTGGTCCAGATGAACGACTATCGGCAGGTCGGTGTCTTCGACAGCGGCCTCGATGAGCTTCATCAGGTACACATGCTTGGCGTACTTGCGCGCGCCTGCGGACACCTGCAGTATCAGCGGGGCATTTTCGAGCTTAGCGCCCTCGGTGATGCCCTGGATTATCTCCATATTGTTGACGTTGAAAGCGCCGAGCGCGTAGCCGCCCTCGTAGGCCTTTTTGAGCAGTTCGCGTGAATTGACTATGGGCATTGGTAAGCACTCCTTTACAATGACGTTCTGACTGTATTTTATCAAATTTTTGCGGTTTTGAACAGCTCTTTTGCGAAAAATCTCGCGTCTGCATGCAAATTAAGGTTGTGTGAGGGGTGAGCCGGCTTGGCGTGACACGCATCGGGTGCGGCTATGTGGAGTGGGCCGCGGGCGTGGCATAACGATGCCAGGTCGGATATGCCGGTCATGACGATGCAGAGCGAGCGGCGCGCGGATCGGGCAAGCAAGATACATACATTAAAGCCGTGCGGGCTCATATGTGGGGCGGGTAGTTTGACTCAAGTCGGGCGAGCGGCATGGGGTTTCTCCGACCATGCGGTGTTCAAAAGCGATGCTGAGCGTGTAAATCATTTTATTCAGTACTGCTCGATTTGCAGCGTGCTTTGCGCGGAGCATGGATCCGGCGCGCTTTAGCGGGTTTGCAGGGCCATGCGGTTTGCAATGTACGGCTGGGGCTTTGACGGCGCCGAGGTAGCGGCGGGCGTATCGCACGGACAGGTCAACAAAAATGGCATAGCCGTAAGCTACGCCTATATGAGATGCGTTGATATCGTGGCGGGCACGTGGTAATGTTTGCACGCCATTATGCTTTTAACCGTTCTAAAGAGGCTGGACATGCGCGCAGTCAGCTGAAAAATCCGGCCTGTCGTTTGCCAGCCGCTGACATAAGCCGCTCCATTCGCAATCGCCGCAGACGGCGGCCAGCTTGCCGGGGCGCAGAATGTTGCCGATAACGGCGCGGCGCAATTCGGCGGCGGTTACAATGTCGCACTCATGCAGCCCGCACAGCGCCATTACCGCCGCGTCATAGCGCACTACCTTGCCGGCTGAGGCACAGCGTCCGGCCTGAAGATTGGGGCAATGCGCGCATAATGCATCGGAGCCGGCGCAGATGCGCGCCGTTGCGCCGCGTTCAAGGTCGCGCAATACAATGTCCATATTGGCGATAAAGTCGGCGCTGTATCCGCGTCCGGTGAAAAAGCACATGCACAGCGCGTGATGCGGCCTCAGATCATATGTGGACATGGCGGCGAATCCTTTCAGCCAGCGCCAGCCCCAGCGCCAGCTTGCACAGATCGGGTATTATGAACGGTATCACGCACCAGCCCAGCGCCGTGCCCAGTCCTATCGGCCCGGTGGTCTTGGCATACAGCAGCATGAACCACGCCGTGCCAAACGCATAGCACCCGATAAGCCCCAGCGCCATGCCCAGCGCCCTTGCCATCCAGCTTCCGCCCGCGCGCGCCGTGACCAGCCAGTAGATCAGCCCTGTTACAATGAACCCGAGTATATATCCGCCCGTCGTGCTCACCAGCGCGCCCACGCCCGACGCAAACCCTGCAAATACCGGCGCGCCCAGCGCTCCTATCAGCACGTAAACCGCTACCGCTACCGTGCCCCTCATGCCGCCCAGCAGTCCCAGCGCACAGAATATGCCAAGCGTCTGCATGGTGAACGGCACCGCGCCTATCGGTATCGTTATCCACGAGCATACCGCGATTATCACCGCCATCAATGCGCAGTACGTCATGTCGCGCACGCTCCAGCTTGTCCTTGCCTCCATGCCTTGCCACCTCCTGCACTTTATCCGGCATTCAGGATATCACATGCACAGCCAAATGTCAACTACTTTGACTATTTGGTTTACAATATTGCTTGGAGGCGGTTGCGGCGCTAAATCAAACTTAATCCGGCGCGCTATCGACAAGCGCGCCGGCAGGGCGTATAATAGGCGTGCGATTTGATGTGATGGGGGGATTGCGCGAGTGCGGTGGATAGCTACGGCGGCGTTTGCGCTTGAAGGCATAGTGGCGCGCGAGTTGCGCGCTTTGGGCATGAATGACGTGCAGGCGTCAAACGGCGGCGCACGATTTGAGGGCAGCCTGGAGGATGGATTGCGCGCGAACATGTGGTTGCGCTGCAGCGATAGAGTGATGCTGGAGATGGGACGATTTGAGGCGTGCACATTTGAAGAGCTGTTCGAGGCGACGCGGGCTATCGAATGGGAGGCGCTGCTGCCGGCGGACGCGGCGTTCCCAGTGCGCGCGCACTGTGCGCGCAGTCAACTGATGAGCCCGTCGGACTGCCAGAAGATAGTCAAGAAGGCGGTGGCAGAACGACTCAAATCGCGCTACGGCGGCGACTGGCTCAGCGAGACCGGCGCGGTATTCCAGATAGACTGCGCGATACACTCCGATTGCGTGGTGCTCTCGCTTGACTCGAGCGGCGAGGCGCTGAACCGGCGGGGCTATCGCACCTGGAACGGCGAGGCGCCGCTGCGCGAGACGCTGGCTGCGGCGCTGGTGAGCCTTATGCCGTGGCAGCCTGGTCAGGCGTTTGTCGATCCATGCTGCGGCACGGGCACGATATTGTGCGAGGCGGCGATGATTGCCTGCGAACGCGCGCCGGGGCTGGAGCGCAGGTTTGCCATGGAGCAGTGGCCGTGTTGCGAGGCGTCCTGGGTTGCGGCCGTGCGCGCCGAGGCGGCGGAACGCTTTCATGCCCATGACGGTGACGAGCTGAGGATCACCGGCGTGGACATCGATCCGCAGGCGCTGGACCTGGCGCGGCGGCACGTGCGCCAGTGCGGGTTTGAGCGGCGCATAGAGCTGATCAACGCCGACATGCGGGATTATCATTCGCCGTATGAGTTGGGCGCGCTGCTCGCCAATCCACCCTATGGCGAGCGGCTGGGCGACAGGCGGGCGGCTGACGCGGTCGCGCGGGCGCTGCGCATGGTATCGGACGCGCATCCCGAGTTTGCGCTGGGAGTGATCACGCCCAATCCTGCGTTTGAGCGGGTATTTGGACGGCGGGCCGACAGGCGGCGCAGGCTCTACAATGGACGCATAGAGTGCGAGTTTATGACATTTGACCGCGCGTCGTACCGCGCGCGCCGGGCAGGGCGTGGCCGTTGAGCGCCTGTGCACGGTCTTAAAGTTGGTTTTTGCGCGGTTTGCCGGCGGGGCATGCCGCGCAAATTTTGCTTGGTGCGCGAAATTTAGCATAAAGCGCGAAGATTAACGATAAACAAACGCAAAACTGCCCCGGTTGCGTGGTATAGTATATTCGGAGTAGCTTGCTTAAAGGTTTTGGTCGGATTCCGCCGGGAGAGCGGAGCATAAATGAAAAAAATTAAAATTACTGGAGGACAATTCATGAACAATAAGGTGTTTTTCAACCGCGCGCCGCTGCCGCAAAACGAGTACGCGGCCCTGCCGCTGACGGCAATAAAGCCCGAAGGCTGGCTCAAGGCACAGCTGGAGACGCAGGCGCGCGGACTGAGCGGACATCTGTACGAGATCTGGCCGGATGTGTCGGACGAGTGCGCGTGGCTGGGCGGACCGGGCGACCCGTGGGAGCGCGCGCCGTACTATCTGGACGGACTGGTGCCGCTGGCATACCTGACGGGCGATGAAAAGCTGATAGCGCAGGCGGGGCGCTACATAGAGTGGATGCTCGCGTCGCAGCGTGAGGACGGATTCTTCGGCCCGGAGCGCAATCCGGACTGGTGGCCGCGCATGGTCGCGCTCAAGGCGCTGATACAGTACTATACCGCGACGACCGACGAGCGCGTGCCCAAGTTCATGCTCAAGTACTTCGCGTATCAGTATAAGAACCTGGACGCGCAGCCCATGGTAGAGTGGGCGGTAGCGCGCGGCGCGGAGAACATACTGTGCGTGATGTGGCTGTACAACCTGACCGGCGCGCCGTTCCTGGTAAACCTTATGCGCAAGCTGGATGCGCAGACGCTCAACTGGAGCCAGTTTTTCACGACGTTTCCGTTCACGCGCTCCATGGCGCGGCACATACCCTGGAGCGAGATGCAGGCCGCTCGCGACGCCGAGAGCCAGTTGACCGGCGCGGACCGGCCATACATGCGCACGCAGTACCACTTCTCCCACGTGGTCAACGTGGCCATGGGGCTTAAGACTCCGGCGCTTGAGTTCCTGCTGCACGGCGGCGAGAAGGATCGCGAGGCGTTCTATGAGGGCTGGCAGAAGCTGATGAAGTACCATGGCGTGGCTATGGGCATGTTTACCGGCGACGAGCATCTGTCGGGCAATCGCCCCACGCAGGGCACTGAACTGTGCGCGGTCGTGGAAACCATGTTCTCGCTGGAGACGCTTATATGGGCGCTGGGCGACATCACGCTGGGCGACCGGCTCGAAAAGCTCGCGTTCAACGCGCTGCCGGTTACGATATCGCCCGACATGAAGACCCACCAGTACCTGCAGCAGGTCAATCAGGTGCGCGCTACCAATGAGCCGCGGCCCTGGTTCAACAATGAGCCGGATTCGAATACGTTTGGACTGGAGCCCAACTTCGGCTGCTGCACTGCCAACATGCATCAGGGCTGGCCCAAGTTTGTGGAGTCGCTGTGGATGGCCACGCGCGACGGCGGACTGGCGGCGGTCAGCTATGCGCCATGCACGGTGCGGTACTGGGCGGGCGGTCAACCGGTGCGGTTGAGCGTGCAGACCGAGTACCCGTTTGGCGAGCGCGTTCGCATAGAGGTGAGCGTCAAGGAGCCGTGCGAGTTCCCGATATACCTGCGTGTGCCCGAGTGGTGCACGGGATTCGGGGCGACCTGCAACGGCGAACATGTGATGGCGGTCGGCGGCATGGTGAAGCTTATGCGCACCTGGCAGACCGGCGATGTCATTGAGATAGATCTGCCCATGGCGCCGCGCGTATCGAGCTGGTTCCATCAATCGCGCGCAGTGGACTATGGTCCGCTGCTTATGGCGCTGCCCATCAAGGAGGAATGGACCGTGCTCAAGCAGCGTCCTTTCTGCGACGATTACGAGATATGGCCGCGCAGTGAGTGGAACTGGGCGCTGCTGGACGACGTGGCGCTGCCGGAGCGCAAGGCCGAGCGCACCGAGGCGCCAGCGGGCTTTATGGGAGACGCGCCGCTGCGCCTGAAGGTAAAAGCCGCGCGCGTGCCGGAGTGGGGCATGGATGGAGCGTCCTGCGCCAATCCGCCGATATCGCCCGAGTGCGCAAAGGCTGACGAGCGCGAGATAGAGCTGGTGCCGTATGGCACCGCACGGCTGCACATAGCCCAGTTCCCGGTGGGCCGTATCGTTTAAGGCGTGCGCGGAGCTGCCTGAGCGACGGCGACTGGCTGTGCGTTGCGGCCCGGCCGTGAGTGTTGGACGGCGTACGGGTCGCGATTGGTTGCGACTTTGCGCGCATGAGCATGGCGTGGGCTGACCGGCGCAGTGTGGTGAGCATGCGCCGGAGCGCTCATGCGCGCATGAACGTTGATGGTAATTGAGACCTGATTGGGCGACGCCGTGGCCGCGCGGGTGCGCGTAGTCATGCAAACGGACTGTCCATGAATGGAATGCGCAATCGCGGATGGATATCGGCGGTCGCCCGCAGGTCTATATATGCGATATTAACCAGTTCAATATCCAGATGATATTAGAATGATACGCTAAACGACAGACAAGACATCAACCGTTTGGAAATATTTTTAACGCAAACGCCGTTGAAAATGGGTAAAGCTGGAGAGAATATTATCTGGAGGTACAAATTGAATGAGAAAATGCATTATATGTGGTAAAATGTCAAACGACGGCATAAGGCTGGGCGACAGCTTTATCTGCACTGAATGCGAGAAGGTCATGACCAATGCCATACCGGGCACCGATGAGTACGATGCGCTGCTGGATGCGCTGCGCAATATAAAGCTGCCGGTTGCATTGAGCGTGCCGCAGGCGGCTCAGGATGACGGCCTGGTTGAGACGTATATAGTGGCGTCAGTGGCGGAACTGCTGGCGTATGTCGGGCTGGGCAGGCTGGGCAGCGCAGATGCCGCCCGGGCGCATCCCGAATTCGGCGGTATCGATGCGTCCGCCGGGCAGGGCGACGCGGACGGCTCGGAAGGCATTGGGAGCCAGGGCGATATGGGCTTTGACGAGATAACCGATCTCGACAGTCTGGCCAGGCTTGCAGACCTGGTCGAACATGCCGATCTGGATGCGCTGGACGATATCGACGACTTTGACGGCAGCGCAGGCGATTCGGGCGACGATGACGACGCACAAGACGATGCGGATGCGGATGACGATGATGAGGATTGAGCATTGCCAATGCCTGCCGGCGTGCCCATGAAAAATAGCAACGTCTGGCGCGAGGCTGTGAGCGTGGACAGGTAGCTCCAACGGCAGGCGCGGATGAGTGCGCACATTTATAATGCATATATGCGCATTTGACGATGTGAATCCGGCCAAGCCGTGTCGACACAGCGGCACGGGCGGCGACATCTGGCGCTGTCTGCGAGGCGCGCCCGGAGCGTTGCGGGCGTATTGCGGTCAACTTATAAAGTCAATTCAGATTGTTTTAGTGCAATGTGCGCGCCTGATGCAGGGCGCGGCTGAGCAGTTCAATAATATTAAGCTATTCATTTAGGACATCCATTCTATATATCGAGGACGATAATATGCATAATATACCCCAGAAAGCTCCCCTGGTTGCCGCACTGGCTGCCATGCGCGCAAGGACCAGCTTTCACATGCCGGGTCACAAAGGCCGCGCTGAACTGCTGCCGCTGGACGCGGCGTTTGACGTGACTGAGCTGCCCGTGACCGACGACCTGTATGCTGCTTCGGGGCCGATAGCTGCGGCGCAACGCCTTGCCGCGCGCAGTGCGCGTGCCGCGGCCACGGTGCTGCTGACCAATGGTTCGACCTGCGGCGTGCAGGCTATGCTGGGCTATGCCGCCCGACCTGGGCAACGCGTGATACTGCCGCGCGCCTGTCATCTGAGTGCGGTGTCGGCGTGCGCGCTATATGGGCTGGAGCCGGTGTGGGTGGAATCGATGGCGGACGATGGCGGCGCGCCGTTTACGCCTGTTGAGGCGCTGGTGCGCGCGGTGCAGGACGCTCCGGATGCGGCGTGCGTGCTGGTCACGCGGCCGGACTATTACGGACGCATGCCGGCACTGGAACCGCTGGCGTGGGCGGTGCACGCATCCGGTATGCTGCTGCTGGTCGATGAGGCGCATGGCGCGCACCTCAACTGGCTGGGCGCTGGGCAGTTGTGGCGCCACGAGCCGGACATGGGCGTGAGCGCGCTGGACGCCGGCGCTGACATATGCGTGCAGAGTGCGCATAAGACGCTGAATGCGTTGACGGGCGGGGCGTTTCTCAATTGTGCCGCGGGCATCGACTTGGAGCGGCTGCTGCGCTGCGTGGCGCTGACGCAGAGCTCCAGTCCGTCGTTTCTGATAATGGCGTCGTTGGATGCGGCGCGCCAGTACATGGATGAGCGAGGCGCGGCCGAACTCGAACGAATAAGCGGGTTGTGCGAGCGGCTCAATGCCAGGTGTGCGGCATGGGATCTGGCTCCGGCGCGCGAGTGGTTTGGTCAGACCTGCGACACTACTCGGCTGGCGCTGGACGTGACGGCGCGCGGCATAACTGGTCATGAAGCGCTGGCAGCGCTGGCGGCGCGCGGCATAGACGTCGAGCTGGCCGATCCGCGCCGCATAGTGCTGATATCGACGGTGGCCGATCGCGCGGAGGATTTTGAGCGGCTGGAGCGGGGCCTGGCCGAACTGCCGCGTGGCGAGAGCGGCTTTACCGCGCCCCGCATCGCGCGCGTGCCGCGCGGCGAGCGGATATGCAGCGTGCGCGAGGCGGTGCTGGGTGCGACCGAGCGCGTTCCGCTGGCGCGGGCGCGGGGGCGTGTGGCGGCCCGTGCGCTGGGGGTATATCCGCCCGGGGTGCCGCTGTGCGTGCCGGGCGAGCTGATATCGCATGAACTGGCGGCGATGCTGGCCGATGCCCAGCACGCCGGGGCGAGCCTGTTCGGGCTTGAGCAGGGCATGTGCGTGGTCACGCGAGAGTGAGCGGCGGGCTCGTTGCGCTGGTCGGAATGGTTCCAGTGCTACACATGCGCGTTTTCCCGCGAGAGTGAGGAGCAGGCATGTTAACTGGTCAGAATGGCACCAGTGCTGCCCATGCGCGTTTACCCGCTAGAGTGAGCGGCGGGCTTGTTGTGCTGGTCGGAATGGCCCCAGTGCTGCCAATGTGCGTTTACCCGCGAGAGTTAGGGAAGGCCCGTTGTGCTGGTCGGAATGGTTCCAGTGCCACACATGCGCGTTTACACGCGAGAGTGAGGAGCAGGCATGTTAACTGGTCAGAATGGTCTCAGTGCTGCCTATGCGTACTTTCGTGCGAGAGTGAGCGGCGGGCCTGTTGTGTTGGTCGGAATGGTTCCAGTACTACACATGCGCGTTTTCGTGCGAGAGTGAGCGGCGGATTTGTCGTGATGGCCTGCTCCCCATCACGGGGCATGCGTTTATCGCGCCAGGGCTGGCGGTGTGCGGCGGCCGGCCGATAAAAATAACTATCTGCGCGTCAGCTTTGCCAAAATATGCTAGACACGATGCGCCGGGTCGCTTACAATTAGCTTGGTACGACTTGACGTCGGTAAGCGCACACCGCGCCGCCCGACGCCGAGGCGAAAGGGAGGACTGTGCAATGTACGATTGCGTGCTATTTGACCTGGACGGCACGCTGACCGATTCCGCGTCGGGCATAATAAGCAGCGTGAACGACGCGTTGACGCGCATGGGCATGCCGTTGTTGCCCAAGGAGATGCAGCGACTGTACGTGGGTCCGCCGCTGCTGAGTTCGTTTGAGAAGCTGCACGGCATGACGCACGCGCAGGCGCTGGAGGGCGTGCGCCTGTTCAGGGAGCGCTATGCCCAGGTGGGCTGGCTGGAAAACCGCGTGTATCCGGGCATACCCCGGCTGCTCAAGTCGCTGAAGGCCCGGGGCGTGCGCCTGGGCGTGGCCACCGCCAAGCCGGTGCAGTTTGCGCAGCAGGTGCTGAAGCATTTTGGACTTGAGCCGTATTTTGACGTGATAAGCGCCGCGCCGATGGATGAGTCGGGACTGCCCAAGGAAGAGCTGATACGCCGCGCATTGCCCGCAGGCGAGTGCCGGGCGGCGATGGTCGGCGATCGGGTATACGACCTGGATGGCGCGCGGCGCGCGGGCGTGGTCGCGATAGGCGCGCTGTACGGGTATGGCTCGCGCGATGAACTGGCCGGAGCGGATGAGCTTTGCGATTCGGTCGAGGCGCTGTCCACGACGCTGCTGGGCGGCTCGGGCGGCGCGCCGGGCATGTTCATATCGGTCGAAGGCATAGACGGCTGCGGCAAGAGCACGCAGCTGGAACTGCTGCAAAAGTGGCTCGAGCTGTGCGGCTGGCGCGTGACCGCCACGCGCGAACCCGGCGGCAGCCCGATCGGCGAGCGCATACGCGAGCTGCTGTTGACGGGCGGGGATATGTCGCCCGAGTGCGAAGCGCTGCTGTTTGCGGCGTCGCGCGCGCAGCACGTGCGTCAGACGCTGCGTCCGGCGCTGGAGCGCGGCGAGATCGTGCTCAGCGACAGGTATCTGGATTCGAGCCTGGCGTATCAGGGCGCGGGACGCGAGTTGGGCATAGAGCTCGTATTGGAGCTGAATCGCGCCGCTGTGGACGGACTGATGCCCGAATTGACGCTGTTGTTTGACATAGACCCGGCCAGCGCGCGCGCACGCCGTCAGCGCGAGGCCGACCGCATAGAGAGTGAACGCGATGAGTTCCATGCCCGCGTGCGCGCCGGATTTGAGCAGCTGGCCGCGGTGCAGCCCGGCCGCATAGAAGTGCTGGACGCGACGCTTGACCGCGAGGCGCTGTCCGAACGGGTGCGGACGATAACAATGGCGCGCCTGGCCGCGGCAGCCCGCGCGGCAGGGAACGAATTGCGCTGAGACTGCGTCTAATATTCAGTATTATCCTGTGCCGGCAGGGCTGGTCGATCCTCATATGAGAATGCTCTGGCTGAGCCGGTCAAGTCACGAATGGGAGTGAAATAATGCGACGCTGCACATATTGTATGCGCCAGACTGATGATGGCAACATATGCCGCTATTGTGGCGGCGACGAAAGCAAGCCGTTCAATCCCAAACACCTGCCGCCCAATACGGCGATAGGGGATGGGTATATAGTCGGCCGCGCGCTCAATCAAACCGAGGATGCCATAATATACGCCGCGCTGGACCAGACGACCCAGGAGCGCATACGCATATACGAATACTTCCCGCGCCAGCTTGCGCGCCGCGATGCGCGCACGTTGGAAGTCGCGCCGGTGCCGGGCAGTGAGCAGGCGTTTGCCGACGGTATGGAGGCGCTGCGCGCGCGCATGGAGGCCCTGGGCTGCAAGCTCTATGAGGGCAATGGCAGCATATACGCCGCAGTTGACAAGCAACAGGCCGCCGCACTGCGCGGTGGACCCGCTGCCCATGTCAGCGGTGGCGATGCCGATGGAGCCGATGGCGATGCGTCTGATGCGCCCGACGATGAGCAGCCCATCGAGCCGCTTGACGAGTCCGATGAGGCCGAACTCGAGGATGAGCTTGAGTACGAGGATGAGATTGCGCGCCGTCGCAACCGCATCATAATGGGTGCGATAGGCGCGGGCTGCGTGCTGTTCCTGGCGCTGGGCATATGGATGCTCACCCGCGATTCGGTGGATCAGTATAACGATGTATTGCCCACGCTGTTGCCGGCTACGGCCACGTCCACGGTGATGCCTACTTCGTCGCCGTCCGCATCGGCCACTACTGGACTGCCCACGCCCGACCCGTCCACCGGGTTCAGGCCGTTGGCTACCGACAACCCGTCGTGGATGGGCGACGATTCGGTGCTGGACAACACCGACGATTACAAGCCGGTAGAGCGGCCGACGCGCCGTCCGACCAGTGCTCCGACTGCGGTACCCACTCGAGTGCCCACACCGATACCGACGCAGGTGCCTACGGCGATTCCGACTGCGCTGCCTACGATCATACCGACTCAGGTGCCGCAGACGCCCGCACCCACGCTGGCGTATACCGAGCAGCCGATAGTGACTCCGATACCGACTGAGATACCGACGATGATACCCACCGAGGTGCCGACGATTATACCGACCGAAGTGCCGGCGACGCCGATACCCACGATAATACCGACCGAGGTCCCGGCAACGCCGATACCGACCGAGGTGCCCACGCCGATACCGACAGAGGAGCCCACGCCGATACCGACAGAGGAGCCTACGCCGATACCGACCGAAGCGCCGACTGAAGCGCCGACCGAGGCACCGACTGAAGCACCGACCGAGGCGCCGACTGAAGCGCCGACCGAAGCGCCGACCGAGGCACCTACGGAAGCGCCGACCGAAGCGCCGACCGAGGCACCTACGGAAGCGCCGACCGAGGCACCCACGGAAGCGCCGACCGAAGAGCCGACCGAGGCGCCTACGGAAGCGCCGACCGAGGAGCCGGCGAGCGAACCTTCGCCGTACTATGGCAGCGACTTTGTGCCGCAGCCGAGCATGAAGTTCAAGCTCAGCGATGGCCGTGAACTGTGGACGCTGGCGATGGACGATGGCAAGACGGTAATGGTGCGCACGTACATGCCCGACGGCAGCACATCCACGTACTATTACGCTGCGGCCGACGACGGTCTGTATCGCTATACGGGCTATAACGACGGCACGCCGGGCGAGCTGGTCATAGGCAATCAGCCGCAGGTTGGCGACAGCGCGCTGGGCGGCACGGCCACGGTCTATCAGGTGCTGGAGGAGGGCGTGCTGCTCGACAATGGCGACATGATAATAACCGGCATGGGCGTGATACCTGGCGATGCGCAGGTGGCCGAGGAGCCGCAGCGCCTGACCGACGAGGAGCTGGCGCAGCTCGAGAACGAGCTGAATCCCCAGCCCGAAGGCGATGAGGGCCAGGGCGACAATGCTGACGAGAGCGGCGCGGAGGAGGGCTCTGGCGAGGACGAGGGCTCTGCCGAGGGCGAACCTGAACCGGTAGGTTGATGAACCGCTGCTCAATTGATGATTATATAGTATACTCTATCACTTAAACGACACGCAAGCCGCGGCCCGCTGTCCAGGCGGGCGGCGGCGTTTGCGCACATATTAGGAGGCAAATTATGGCAGTTTACCGCGATGTACTGGAGACGATAGGCAATACGCCGCTGGTCGAGCTGAGCCGTCTGGCGGCGGCGCATGGCGTAGGTGCGCGCATACTGGCCAAACTCGAATCGCGCAATCCCGGCGGCAGCACCAAGGATCGCGCGGCATTGAGCATGATACGTGCGGCCGAGGCGTCGGGCGAACTCAAACCCGGCATGCAGCTGATAGAGCCGACCAGCGGCAACACCGGACTTGGCCTGGCGATGGCGGCGGCGGTGCTGGGGTACCAGCTGACGTTGGTCATGCCGGACACCATGTCGATAGAGCGGCGCAAGCTGGCGGCGGCGTATGGCGCCAGGATACTGCTTACGCCCGGCGCGCAGGGCATGAGCGGTGCGGTCGAGGCGGCTGAGCGGTTGGCGCGCGAGCAGAACGGCTACATACCCAGCCAGTTCACCAACCCTGCCAATGCGCGCGCGCACTACGAGACGACCGCGCGCGAGATACTGCGCGACATGGAAGGCGAGCCGGTCGCGGCGTTCATCAGTGCGGTGGGCACCGGCGGCACGCTGACCGGCACCGGGCGGGCGCTGCGCGAGGCCGACGCGTCTACGCACATAGTGGCGGTGGAGCCGGCCGAATCGCCGCTGCTGTCGGGCGGCAAGGCGGGGCCGCACGGCATACAGGGAATAGGCGCGAACTTCGTGCCGGAGGTGCTGGATCGCGGGCTTATAGACGAGGTCATGACCGTGACTACGGCCGACGCCATGGACTTTGCGCGCCAGGCGGCGCGGCGCGAGGGCGTGCTGTGCGGCATATCGTCGGGCGCGGCGCTGGCGGCGGCGCTGCGACTGGGCGCGCGGGCCGAGTACGCCGGACGGGCGGTAGTTGTGATACTGCCCGATACCGGCGAGCGGTACCTGTCGACCGAGCTGTTTGGTGAGTGACATGAGAGTAGTAGTGGGCATGTCGGGCGGCGTGGACTCGGCGGTGGCGGCGCTGCTGCTCAAGCGGCAGGGCCACGACGTGATAGGCGTATTCATGAACAACTGGGAGGAGCAGGACGAGGACGGCGTATGCACCGCCGCGCAGGACTGGCGCGACGTGCAGCGCATCGCCGAGGTGATAGGCATACCGTACTACTCGGTCAACTTTGCCCGGCAGTATAAGGAGCGGGTGTTCAGCTACTTCCTGGACGAGTACCGGCGCGGTCGCACGCCCAACCCGGACGTGCTGTGCAACCGCGAGATAAAGTTCGGCACATTGCTGGACTTTGCGCGGCAACTGGGCGCGGACAAACTGGCGACCGGTCACTATGCCGGGGTGAGCTGCGATAATGGCGAATATCGGCTGGAGCGCAGCGCCGACGAGAACAAGGATCAGACTTACTTCCTGTACATGCTGGGCCAGCGCGCGCTGAGCATGGCGATGTTCCCGATAGGCGGCATGACCAAGCCCGAACTGCGACGGCTGGCGTCTGAGAACGGGCTGCCGGTCAGCGCCAAGAAGGACTCGACCGGCGTATGCTTCATAGGCGAGCGCAACTTCAAGCGGTTTCTGATGCAGTATCTGCCCGCACAGCCGGGCGACATGGTTGCGCCCGATGGCCATGTCGTGGGCCGGCACGACGGGCTTATGTACTACACGCTGGGCCAGCGCCGGGGGCTGGGCATAGGCGGCTCGGGCGACGGGCGGCGGTGGTTCGTCGTGGGCAAGGACCTGGAGCGCAATGTGCTGCTGGTTGAGCAGGGCGAGGATTCGCCGCGGCTGTATTCGTTGCATGTACAGTGCGAGCAGCCGTACTGGGTGGCAGAGCATGCGCCGGTCGAGTTGGGCGGACGGCTGGCATGTCAGGTGCGGCTCAGGCACCGGCAGCCCTTGCAGCATGCGATACTGACGCTTACCGACGCGGGCTTTGCGCTGGAATTTGAGGAGCCGCAGCGCGCGGTCACGCCGGGTCAGGCGGCGGTGGTGTACTGCGACAGGTACTGCCTGGGCGGCGGCACGGTGTGCGGCGCCGATACGCTTGCGTGATGCCGGCCTTTGATTGGGATTAAATACCACTATCGATTGAAAGGGATATGCATATGGATAAAGTGTTTCCGGGAACGCCTCCAATGGGCTGGAACAGCTGGGACTGCTACGGCGCAAGCGTGCGCGAGGACGAAGTGCTGGCCAATGCGCGGTTCATGGCCGACAAGCTGCTCAAGTTCGGCTGGCAGTACGTGACGGTTGACATACAGTGGAGTGAGCCGGACGCGTGCGGCACCGAGTACCGCAACCTGCCGCGGCTGTGCATGGATGAGTACGGTCGGCTGATGCCGGCGGTGAATCGGTTCCCATCGGCGGCGGACGGGCGCGGGTTCAAGCCGTTGGCCGACGCGGTGCACGCGATGGGACTCAAGTTCGGCATACACATACTGCGCGGCATACCGCGGCAGGCGGTGTATGCGGATTGCCCGATAAAGGGTGCGGACTGCACGGCGCGCGACATAGCGCTGGGTGAAAGCGTGTGCCCGTGGAACATGGACATGTACGGCGTGGACCCGAATCATCCGGGCGCGCAGGCGTATTATGATTCATTGCTGGAGCTGTACGCGGGCTGGGGCGTGGACCTGATCAAGGTCGACGACATGAGCCATCCCGAGTACCGGGACGGCCGCGATTACCACAGCGGCGAGGCAAGGCTGATACGCAACGCGATAGACCGCACCGGGCGGGAGATAGTGTTCTCATCGTCGCCGGGCATGTTCTCGCTGAAGGCGGCGCAGGACGTTTCAGAGCTGACGAACATATGGCGCATATCCAACGACTTCTGGGACAGCTGGCGCGCATTGGACGAGCAGTTCGACCTGTTGACGCAGTGGTTGCCATACCTGCGCCCGGGCCACTACCCGGATGCCGACATGATACCGGTGGGCCGGCTGTCGGTGCGCTCCAACAGCGACTGGAACCGGCCGCGCGACACCAACTTCACGCGCAACGAGCAGCGATTCCTGATGTCGCTGTGGTGCATAGCGCGTTCGCCGCTGATACTGGGCTGCGACATGCCCGGCATGGACGAGTTCACGTACTCGCTGCTGACAAACGAGTATGCGCTGGCGGTCAATCAGCGCTCGACCGGTACGCGCATGATTTATCGGCGCGGCGAGGCGGGCGCGTGGGCGTGCGACACGGCCGAGGGCGGCTGCATCGCGCTGTTCAACTTTGCCGATGCGCCGCGTGCGGTGGCGGTGGCGCTGAGCGAGGCCGGGTTTGACGGCGCGTTCGACGCGGTGGACGCGTGGAACGCGCAGCCGGTGAGCTGTGCGGGCGGCGCGGTGTGCGAGGTGCTGGGCGCGCATGAGGGCACGCTGGTGCGGCTGACGTACAGGGCATGAGTCACTGATGCGTCTGACGTACAGGGCATGAGCACTGATGCGTCTGACGTGCAGGGCATGAGCACTGGTGCGACTGACGTACAGGGCATGAGCACTGGCGCGGCTGACGTGCAATGAATGAGCCACTAGTGCATATGACGCGCAGAGAACGAGTCGGTTAAGCCGGTGTGGCTGAGCAGTGTGTAGCCGTGCGTCGATGGCGGCCGCCGTGCCAGAGCGACTGTAAGGCGCAGAATCGGATGTGAAGCGGCGGGGTTAATGCCGTTGTAAAACCCTTCGGCGATAGAGCCGCACTATTCACACAATCGCCTTGCTGGATTTTTGCACTTAAATTGATGCAGGGTGTATTGATTATCGTTGATATGCGCCTGCGGTTTGCAATGCCGGTTGACTAGACTTGCGAATAGTTCGGCGCACAGACGCACAGGCATGCGTTTGGATTGGCCAATAGACAGAGCCTCGGCTGATTCAGCCGGGGCTTTTGCTGTGTCAAGGTGTGGCCGTATCAGAAATATCATTTTATATATGTGCTGCAATTGCATGGCAGCGCGGCGCCCATGCATAAAATTTCGACAGATACCCCACAGGGATATTGACAAACGCACTGCGAGTGACTATAATTGCAAAGCAGTTGCATTAGCAGCCGCGCGGCATGTGTCGTGCGGTATGTTTGTCGAGGTGCCGAAAGAGGATGGTTTTATGAAAAGAGTATGGGCGCTGCTGATGTGCCTGGCGCTGGCAATCGCGCCGGTGCAGGCGAGCGCCGGGGCGGATGAGTTCTGCATACTGACGTCGTTTTACCCGATGTACCTGCTGACGATAAACGTGGCGGGCGGCATAGACGGCGTGCGCGTGGACAACATGGCCCAGCAGAACGTAGGCTGCCTGCATGACTACACGCTGCGCACCGGCGATATGCGCATGATACATGCCGTCGACGTGGTCGTGATAAACGGCGCAGGCATGGAGGGCTTTGTGGACACGATAATTTCAGATCAGCGCAAGCCGGTGGTAGACGCCAGCGAGGGCATAGACCTGATAATCGACGGCGAAGCGCATGCAGATCACGATGCCGCCGACGCCGACCACGCGGATGAATCTGCCGACGCCCACGCAGCTCACACTCACAGCGACGTAAACGCGCATATATGGATGTCGCCGCGCCAGGCGATAAAGCAGGTCGAAAACATAGCGCGCGGGCTGAGCGCGCAGGATCCGGACCATGCCGATGCCTACCAGCGCAACGCGCAGGACTACATAGCGCGACTGGAGCAGCTGGACGCGCAGGTAACGGAACTGCTAAGCGATGTGCAGGGCGCCAAGATAGTCACGTCGCATCCGGCGTTTGAATACCTTGCGCGCGATTATGGGCTGGACATAGTGGCGTCGCTGGGACAGGAGCCGGGTCAGATGCCGCGCACGCGTGACATGGCGCGGCTGGTGGACACGGTGCGCGACATGGACATAAAGGCGCTGTTCGTTGAAAAGGCGTATTCGGAGAAGGCGGCCGAGGTGCTCAGCCGCGAGACCGGCGTGAGCATATACGCATTGGACTCGCTGACCAGCGGCGAGCTGACGCCCGATGCATACGAACAGGGCATATTAAGCGACGCGATGACGCTCAGGGAGGCGCTGGTGGATGGCAATACATGATTCAAGCTGCGGACTGTGCCGCATAGAGATGGACAATGTAACGGTGCGGCGCGGGCACAGCGTGCTGCTCAGCGACGTGAGCCTGCACATACACTGCGGCGAACTGACGGCGCTGGTGGGGCCCAACGGCGCGGGCAAGACGACGCTGCTCAAGGCGCTGATGGGCATAGTGCCCCACGACGGCGAGGTGCGCCATGTGAACGAACATGGCAAGCCGCTGCGCATAAAGGTGGGCTACGTGCCGCAACATCTGGACATGGACGCCGATACGCCCATGAGCGTACAGGATCTGATAACATCGGCGCTGACGCGGTTCCCGGCGTGGCTGGGCGCGCCGCGCAAAGTGCGCGAACTGGCGCGACGGGTGCTCAGCGTCACGCAGTGCGAGCAGTTGCTCGACCGGCGCGTGGGCGCGCTGTCGGGCGGCGAGCTGCAGCGGGTACTGTTGGCGCTGGCGCTGGAGCCGATGCCCGATCTGTTGATACTGGACGAGCCGATCTCGGGCATGGACCAGAACGGCGTGGATCTGTTCTACAACATGGTCGGCAACCTGCTCAAGGCGCATCACATGGCGATACTGCTGGTCTCGCACGACTTTGAGATGGTCAGGCGGCATGCGCAGCGGGTTGTGCTGTTGCGGGGCGGGGTGCTGTGCGACGGCACGCCGGACGAGGTGTTTGCCTCGGACGAGTTTGCGCAGGTGTTTGGCAGGATGGGAGGCGGCGCGAGATGAACATGGTGGGTGCAGCGCTGAGCGCGCTGCCGTTTGAGTGGTGTCAGTACGGGTTTATGCGGCTGGCGCTGGTGGCGATAGTGCTGATAGCGCCGGCAATGGCGCTGATGGGCACGATGGCGGTGTCGGGGCGGATGGCGTTTTTCTCGGATGCGCTGGGCCACAGCGCGCTGACGGGCGTGGGCATAGGCATACTTATGGGCCTGAGCAACCAGCTGCCGGCGATGCTGGCGTTCGGCGTGATATGGGCGATAATGCTTATCATGGTCAAGCAGCGTGGCAGCGCATCGGCGGACACGGTGATAAGCGTGTTTTCATCGACGACGATGGCATTGGGCCTGCTGATAATGGCGGTGGGCGGCGGACTGGCAAAGTACGAAGGACTGCTGGTGGGCGACGTGCTGAGCGTGACGGAGGGCGATCTGTGGCTGCTGCTGGGGGTGCTGATAGTGGTGCTTGCGGCGTGGGTCGCGCTGTACAACCGCATGCAGCTGACCAATGTGAACGCGGACTGGGCGCGCAGCCGCGGCGTCAACACGCGCGTGATAGAGTGCGCGTTTGCGGCGCTGATGGCGGTGGTCGTGATGCTGTCGATACAATGGATAGGTACGCTGCTGATAAATTCGCTGCTGATACTGCCGGCGGCGGCCTCGCGCAATCTGGCGCGCAACAGCCGCCAGTATGCGCTGTGGGCGATAGTGCTGGGTTTGATATCGGGCATAAGCGGGCTGATACTGTCATTCTACCTGAACACAAGCGCGGGCGCGGCGATAGTGCTGTGCGCGGCGGCGCTGTACTTTGCGACGCTGTGCGCGCGCGTAGTGACGCACAGGTAGGCTGACGGCGCGGCATATGTTTGCGGGTCGGGCGTTTACAGGCGTCCGGCCCGCTTTTATGCAAGTGGGTCGAACTGCGCTTTAAATATGGTTGCTGGCAATTTAGGTATGGGCCGTGTGCTGTTAAACGTCCGGCCCGCTTTTGCGAAAAAGCGTGGGCAATAATATGACGTCTGGCATGTCATGAGTTGGGGCGCTGATTGCCGTCCGGGCTGCTTTTGCGTAAATACGAGGGCAATAGTTAAATAAGCCGTCTGGCACGTCATGCCATGGGTTGGGCGCTGATTGCCGTCCAGCCCGCTTTTGCGAAAAAGCGTGGACAATAGTTGAATAAATCGTCTGGCATGTCAGGCCATGGGTTGGGGCGCTGATTGCCGTCCGGCCTGCTTTTGCGAAAAAGCGTGGACAATAGTTGAATAAGCCGTATGGGACGTCATGTCATGAGTTGGGCGTTGATTGCCGACCGGCCCGCTTTTGGGTAAAAGCGAGAACAATAGTTGCATAAGCCGTCAGGGATGTCAGGCCATGCATCGGGCGTTGATTGCCGTCCGGCTTGCTTCTATCGCTGCGCCTTACTGAGCTCAGTTGTGTGTGCCGGCGTTTGTGTCATGTAAAATCGATCAAAGAATGCGGGCCGGCTCCGGGGCGCGGCCCGTCAGGCGCATTGACAAGATGCGGCAGAACATGCTATATTCATACAAATAGTACCTCAAAGGAGGCAATTCAATGCCGCAGATAGTCCGGTTTACTGAGGAGCATCTGAAGCTGCTGCCCCAGCCCGAACAGCCGATTGACGTAATAGGCCGGCTGGCGGTGCGGTTTGACGGCGCGCAATGGCATCACGCGGAGGAACTGCTTGCCACGCCATGCCAGCATACATATCCCGACGATGATTACGACCCGCGCGATTATCTGAACAGCGATGATCGCGCAGCGTTCCTGGCGCTGGAGGACGGCATGCGCATAGGCAGCGTGCGGGTGTATCGGCGCTGGAACCGCAACGCGTTTATAGAGGACATAAAGGTCGACCGGGTATGGCGCGGCAGGGGCGTGGGCACGCAGCTGATGGATGCGGCGCTGGCATGGGGACGCGCGCAGGGCCTTTATGGCGCCGCGCTCGAAACTCAGGACTGGAACCTGAAAGCGTGCCGGTTCTACATCAAATACGGCTTTGAGCTGGGCAGTGTGGATACGCGCCTTTACGACGCGTTTGAGCAGACGCGCGGCGAGCAGGCGCTGTTTTTCTACCTGTTGCCGCGGAGGGCGGACTGAACCGGCCGGCGCCAATTATGCTTAAAATCTGGCGCTATATCGACATTTAACATTTAGAATGCAGGAATCGGGGCATATTTTTATAGAATATTGTAAATTAAACCTCGGTAAACCTCGGACGCCGGCGCTGACCGGTGCGAGCGCGTCTGTGGGGCGCGGCTATATTAAGGAGCGTGACCTTCGATTATTAGGATGCCTGTGCGCGGCTGCCTGTTCGATCTGGACGGCACGCTGATAAATTCGCTGGAGGATCTGGCCACCAGCACTAATTACGCGCTTATGGAGCGCGGATATCCGGTGCATACGCTGGACGAGTACAAGTACATGGTCGGCAATGGGGTGACGCGGCTGTGCGAGCGCGCGCTGCCGCCGTATGCGCGCACGCCTGAACAGGTGCGCACGCTCAGGCAGGTGTTCCAGTCCTATTACATGGAGCACGGCATGGATTCGACCCGGCCGTACCCGGGCATTAACTGGATGCTGCAACAGCTCAAGGCCCGTGGCATACGCCTGGCGGTGCTGACCAACAAGCCCGACCAGTCAGCGCAACTGCTCGTCAAGCGCATGTTCGGCGCGGGATTGTTCACCGCGGTGATCGGCCAGCGCGAGGGCCGGCCGATAAAGCCCGATCCGACGACGGCGTTCGAGGCCATGGAGCAGATGGGCGTAAAGCCCGAGGAGTGCGCGTACTTTGGCGACTCGGGCGTGGACATGCAGACTGCGGATGCGGCCGGTGCACGGGGCGTGGGCGTGCTGTGGGGCTTCAGGCAGGCCGACGAGCTGCTCGAAAACGGTGCGCTGGCGCTGATAAAGAGCCCGGATGAAGTTTTGCCGCTTATAAAGCTGTGGGCGGCGGACAAGTGAGGTTGATCGATACGCAGACCCAATCGATGAAGGCGCGCGTGCGCGAATTCCTGGACGCGCAGGGCGCGCATTATCAATGGATGGAGCATGAGCGCGTGTTTACAATGGCCGATTGCGAGCCGATAGGCCGGGCGTTGGGTGCGCCGCACTGCAAGAACCTGCTGCTGACCAACCGCCAGCGCACGCGGTTTTATCTGCTGCTTACCGATTCAAAGCCGTTTCGCACGGCACGGCTGTCGCGCGAGCTGGGCGTGAGCCGGCTTAGCTTTGTGCCCGGCGAGGACATGCCGGAGCTGCTGGGCGTGGAGCCGGGAGCGGCGTCGCCGCTGGCGCTGCTGAGCGACGAGTCGGGGCGGATAAAGCTGGTCGTGGACGAGGCGGTGGCGCGGTGGCCGCGTGTGTGCCTGCATCCGGGCGATTCGACGGCGTCGCTGGTGATGGACACGGCGGATGTGCTCAGGCTGTGCCGCGGGCCGCTGCGACATGACTACGAACTGGTGAATCTGGACGAGACTGTGGACAACTGACGGTTGTATAATGATAAGGAGGGTATGCTGATGAAGCGCAGGATAGGTATATTGACCAGTGGCGGCGACTGCCCGGGCCTGAATGCCGCGATAAGAGGCGTGGCGCGCGCGGCGTACGAGATGTTCGACGCCGATATAATAGGCATAGTCGACGGCTACCGGGGGCTGATTCAGGGCGAATACAGGGAGATGAATCGTACCGACTTCTCGGGCATACTCACGCTGGGCGGAACAATACTGGGTACCAGCCGCCAGCCATATAAGTACATGCGCGTGATAGGCGAGGACAACCTCGACAAGGTCGCCGAGATGAAGTCCAACTACAAAAAGCTGAAGCTGGACTGCCTGGTCACGCTGGGCGGCAATGGCACTCACAAGACCGCCAACCTGCTCTCGGAAGAGGGCCTCAATGTAATCGGCCTGCCCAAGACGATAGACAATGACATCTGGGGCACCGAGGTCACGTTTGGCTTCCATACGGCGGTCGACATCGCGACCGAGGTGATAGACCGCATACATACCACCGCAACCAGTCATGGCCGCGTGATGGTCATCGAAATAATGGGCAACAAGGCCGGCTGGCTCACGCTGTACAGCGGCATAGCCGGCGGTGCGGATGTGGTGCTGCTGCCCGAGATACCATACGATATAGACCGCGTGGTGCGCGCCGTAAACGACCGCGCCAAGCAGAACAAGTCCTTCTCGATAATCGCGGTAGCCGAGGGCGCGATGGACAAGAAGGAGGCCGAGATGAAGCGCAAAGAGCGCGCCAGCGCGCGCGCAGCCGAGGGCTTTACGACAATATCGGCGCGAATAGCCAAGCAGATCGAGCAAAAGACCGGCATAGAGACTCGCGCGGTCGTGCCCGGACACATACAGCGCGGCGGCAGCCCGTCGGCATACGACCGGGTGTTGGCGACGCGGTTCGGCGTGCATGCGGCGCAGCTGATACGCGACGGAGTATATGGCGTGACGGTGGCGCTCAAGGGCGATGAAGTAGTGCACAATCCGCTGCGGGAGGTGGCCGGCATAACCAAGTTCGTGCCGCCGGAGCATCAGATGGTGCAGATAGCGCGACAGATCGGCATACGATTTGGCGACGAAAAGTGATGGCGACGCGCGGGTGGCATTGAACTGCCCGCGCGCGCTGTGTTGACGGGAGTATGAAGTCGTGGCAAAGCAGATCTGGAAGAGCGGCACCATGCTCTATCCGCTGCCGGCGGTGCTGGTCAGCTGCGGCGCTGAGGGGCGCGACAACGTGTTCACGGTCGCATGGACCGGCATTGTCTGCACAAATCCGGCGATGACGTATGTGTCGGTGCGGCCCGAGCGGTACTCATACGAGCTGATAGCCCAAAGCGGCGAGTTTGTGATAAACCTGGTGCCGTCGGCGCTGGCGCGGGCATGCGATCTGTGCGGCGTAACATCGGGGCGCGATGGCGACAAGTTTGCGCGCGCAGGACTCACGCGCGAGCGCATGAGTCAGGTCGCATGTCCGGGCGTGGTCGAGTGTCCGGTGCAGCTGGAGTGCCGCGTGGTGGACCGGCTGGAGCTGGGCAGTCATCACATGTTCCTGGCCGAGATACTGTGCGTGCGCGCCGAGGAATCGCTGCTCAACGAGAGCGGCAAGCTGGAGCTTGAGCGCGCGCGGCTGCTCAGTTACAGTCATGGCGGTTACTTCGCGCCGGGCGAGCAATTGGGGCATTTCGGGTTTTCAGTGCGCAAGAAGCCGCTTGCGCCTGCGCGGCGCCGGCCACGGCGTGTAAAGTGACCGCGAAGTGTGCGATGGGCCAGCGCGCAATTCGACATCTATCCTCAGGCAGCGCAGGCAATCGGCGGCATTGCAAATAACCAGCGCCATAAGCATAAGCGGCGAACCTTGCGCGCAGGTAAAGCCGCATGGCGATTGTATAGCTGTCTTTGTGCGGGCCGGTTATCGCAGGCGCGTAAGCCGAGAGCAGTTTTTGCATCTGCGAGGGTAAGCGCTTATGTTGGCGAGCTTTGAAGCGGCGCTGCGGGCGTTGACGGGCGAGGGGCGAGAGCGGCGGCTTGCGTCGCTGTCTGTGGCTATTTTACGCGCAAACCGCGCGGGAGGGATTTTGCATGGATAAGCTCAAGATAAGCCGGCTGGCATTGGCGCTGGCGATACTGTGCGTGATCGTGAACGTCATAAACTTCTTTGTGCCGTTCAACACATATGGCGTGGACAACTTCCTGCTGGCGGCGCTGATGGGCGTGCTGGCGTTCAACTTCAAAAATGACGAGCGCATGCGCGGCTACTGGGTGCTGTGCCTGGTTATGGCGGTGCTGAGCGCGGTTTCGGGCGTTATGCGGCTGATGGGCATGTGACACAAAGCGGCCCTCCCTGATTATGGGAGGGCCGCTCAGTTCACTTACAATACGCATACTGCCAGCCTGGCTAAACTTGCAATAACGGCAAATGGTATCTGCAAACCATGCCACAATGCCGCAATATCAAATGCATTTTGCAGCATCGTCCATGCGTCATTTCAGAAAAGACTTAAAGCGATGCACTCCGTCCAGCTGCGGGGACTTTGTCAACGGTCTGGGCCCTCCCTGATTATGGGAGGGCCGCTTTGTGTCTGCGGCGGCAAATGTGTGGCGCTTTATTGCCGGTGCTGTCATAATGCGACGCGCTAAATTAGAAAATTGCCCGAATTCGGTTGGATATTTAACAAAATAGTTCAAAATAAACTTGCAACAGCGCGGCGATGTGGTATATAATCTGCTAAAGACCGCTCTGGGGTGCGATGGCGTACCCGCTCAAGACGGTCTTAACTGGGTTTAGCGGGTATTAACGGCTTTGCTCCGCTAATATAAACTCATATGGAGAGGGGATTTCTCTATGAAACGCATAGTTGCACTTGTGTTGGCCGCGATGCTGCTGCTGGCGATGCCCATCATCGGCAGTGCAGACTCCGAGACGATACGCATAGGCGGTCTGGCGCCGCTGACCGGCAATGTGGCCGTATATGGCGTGGCCACGCAGCGCGGCGTAGACCTGTACGTCGAGCAGATAAACGCCGCGGGCGGCGTGCTGGGCAAGCAGGTCGAAATGGTATGGTATGACGAAAAGGGCGACGCGGCTGAGGCCGTAAACGCGTACAACCGCCTGGTAGGCGACGTGGTCGCGCTGATCGGCGACGTTACCAGCAAGCCCACGATTGCTGTGGCTGAGCTGGCGGCGCTGGATAACATGCCGATGATATCCGCGACGGCGACGGCGTATGACGTTACGACCCCCGGTGAGAACATATTCCGCGCGTGCTTCCTGGATCCCTATCAGGGCAACACGATGGCCGTGTACGCCACGCAGAAGCTGGGCAAGAAGAACGCTGCCGTCATATACAACATAGCCGACGACTATTCGACCGGCCTGGCTGAGTCGTTCAAGTCCAAGTTCGAGGAGCTGGGTGGCACCGTCGTGGCATACGAGGCGTACGGCGCGTCCGATATAGACTTCAAGTCTCAGCTGACCAACATCGCCAGCAAGAACCCCGACGTCATTTTCATGCCCGACTACTACAACATAGTCGCCATGATAGCCAAGCAGGCGCGCGAAGCGGGCCTGGACATGACGTTCCTGGGCGCGGATGGCTGGGATGGCCTGCTGACCGTCGTGGACGATCCGTCGATACTGGACGGCTGCTACTTCTGCAACCACTACTCGACCGATGACCCGGACGAGAACGTGCAGAACTTCCTGGCCAGCTACACCGAGAAGTACAACGAGACGCCTGTTTCGTTCAGCGCGCTGGGCTATGACGCGGCTAAGATACTGTTCACCGCGATCGAGAATGCCGGCTCCACTGACGCTCAGGCGATCGTCGACGCCATGGCTGCCACTGACATCGATGGCGTGACCGGTCACATCATCTACGACGAGCATCGCGATCCTCAGAAGGACGTTGCCATGATAACCTTCGAGGGCGGCGAGATGAAGCTGGTCGAAAAGTTCAATCCTGAGCTGGAGACCGAGACCGCGGCCGAATAAGCCCGGATAGATACAGGCATATTGCGCGGGGGGCTCTGGGCGAAGCGCGTCCGGTGCCTCCCGCATCCATATGAGCGCATAAGTTAAGGGGGTCGCTACAATGAGCTTTGTCAATCAGCTCATCAACGGACTGCATGTGGGCAGCATATACGCGCTGATAGCGCTGGGGTATACCATGGTCTATGGCATAGTCAAGCTGATCAACTTTGCGCATGGCGATATCATAATGGTAGGCGCGTATATATCGCTGCTGTTGCTGACGGTGCTGGGCTGGCCGCTTTACGTGGTTATACCAGTATCGATGCTGCTGTGCGCTGCCGCGGGTGTGCTGATTGAGTACGTCGCCTATCGGCCGCTGCGCAATGCCGCGGCGCTGACCGAGATGATGGCGCGCGCTGGCGATCGCACCCGCCGTGCACTGCACCTGCCCGAGCGCCACACCGGAGAGGGCGGCAAGCCCACGCCCCGCATAAGCGCGCTGATAACCGCGATAGGCGTCAGCATGCTGCTGCAGAACCTGTTCATGCTGATAATGTCGCCCAGCCCGCAACCGTATCCTTCGATAATCAATCTGCCAGCGGTGGCGCTGGGCGAGCTCAAGATCAGCGCAACCACGATAATCACGATAGCCGTATCGGCGCTGCTGATGGTGGCGCTGCAGCTGTTCATAAAGCGCACCCGCACCGGCAAGGCGATGCGCGCGGTGTCCGAAAACATGGAGGCCGCACAGCTGATGGGCATCAATACCAATACGACGATATCGATAACCTTTGCGATAGGTTCGGCGCTGGCTGCGATAGGCGCCATACTCTACTGCGCGGCCTATCCGCAGGTGCAGCCGTACATGGGCGCCATGCCCGGACTTAAGGCATTCATTGCGGCGGTGCTGGGCGGCATAGGCGTCATACCCGGCGCTATGCTGGGCGGATTCGTGATGGGCATAGCCGAAAGCCTGACCAAGGGCTTCATATCGTCGCAGTTCGCCGACGCCGTCGTGTTTGGCATACTGATAGTTGTGCTGCTGGTCAAACCTGCCGGCATAATGGGCAAAAAGAGCAGCGAGAAGGTGTGATATATATGAGAAGAGACAAGATCGGGGCATATGTGGTAAACACCATCGCGATAGTCGCGCTGTTCATAGGTGGCCAGTTGCTTACGACTTCGGGCATATTGTCGCGCTACTACACGGGCATAGTGATGATGGTCGGTATAAACGTGATACTGACGGCCAGCCTGAATCTGACGACCGGCTATCTGGGCCAGCTGGCGCTGGGCCACGCGGGATTCATGTCGGTGGGCGCATATGGCGCGGCGCTGTTTACGATGTATTCGGGACTGCCCAGTGGGGTATCGTTCCCGGTGGCGCTGCTGATAGGTGGTATAATCGCGGCGGTATTCGGCATAGCGATAGGCATACCGGCGCTCAGGCTCAAGGGCGACTATCTGGCGATAATCACGCTGGGGTTTGGCGAGATAATCCGCGTGCTGATAACCAACGTGGACTTCACTGGCGGCGCAAAGGGCCTCAGGGGCATACCGCGCATAACCAACTTCGCATATGTGTATGTGGTGGCGGTGATAACGCTGATAGTGCTGTACACGCTGCTGCGCTCGCGCCAGGGCCGCGCTATAATCTCGATTCGCGAGGATGAGGTAGCCGCGGAGGCGTCGGGCATTAACACCACGTATTACAAGCTGCTGGCGTTTACGATATCGGCGTTTTTTGCGGGTGTCGCGGGCGGACTGTATGCGCACTACCTGTCGGTGCTCGACCCGACCAACTTCGACTTCAACTACTCGATAGAGATACTGGTCATGGTAGTGCTGGGCGGCATGGGCTCGCTGACCGGCTCGGTGATCGCGGCGATAGTACTTACGGTATTGCCTGAGGCGCTGCGCGACTTTGCCAGCGCGCGCATGCTGATATACTCGGTGCTGCTGATAGTGATGATGATATTCCGTCCGTCGGGATTGCTGGGCACGCGCGAGTTCTCGCTGTGGGGCCTGATATCGCGCATTAAGAACATGATATTCCGCACCGGCAATAATGCCGGCGCGCAGGACACGACGGCAACGGTGCCGCCGCGCGATATGCTGGAGGTCAAGGATCTGGGCATACAGTTCGGCGGTCTGAAGGCGCTGCAGGGGCTGAGCTTCACGATGAACCCGGGCGAGATAGTGGGTCTGATAGGCCCCAACGGCGCGGGCAAGACGACCGTGTTCAACCTGCTGACGGCGGTGTACCAGCCCACGACCGGCTCGATAATGCTCGAGCAGAAGTCGCTGCTGGGCAAAAACACCCATCAGATAACCGAGATGGGCATAGCGCGCACATTCCAGAACATTCGCCTGTACAAGGAACTGTCGGTCATCGACAACGTCAAGATAGGATTCCACGACCAGATGAACTATTCCACGACCAACGCGATAATGCGCGCCAAGTTCTACTGGAAGGAAGAAGCGCTGATTGAAAAGCAGGCGATGGAGCTGCTGGCAGTGTTCGACATGGAGCACCTGGCGCATGCCAAGGCATCCAACCTGCCTTACGGCGCGCAGCGCAAGCTGGAGATAGCGCGTGCGCTGGCGTCCAAGCCGCGGCTGTTGCTGCTGGACGAGCCGGCGGCGGGCATGAATCCCACCGAGACCGCCGAGCTAATGAACACGATACGGCTGATACGCGACCGGTTCCAGGTGGCGATACTGCTGATAGAGCACGACATGTCGCTGGTCATGGGCATATGCGAGCGCATAATAGTGCTGGACTACGGCCAGGTTATAGCCAACGGCACGCCCGAACAGATACGCCGCGACCCCAAGGTCATAGGCGCGTATCTGGGGCAGTGAGGAGGTATGCGACATGCTGAAGGCCAACAATCTGCATGTGTTTTATGGCGCGATACACGCGATAAAGGACGTGTCGTTTCACGTGGACCAGGGCGAGATAGTGACGCTCATAGGCGCAAACGGCGCGGGCAAGTCGACGATACTGAATACGATATCGGGACTGCTGAGGCCGCGCGCGGGCGAGGTGAGCTTTATGGGCCGCAACATCACCGGCGTAGCGCCGCACAAGATAGTGCGTTCGGGGCTGGTGCAGGTGCCCGAGGGCCGCAAGGTATTCGCCGAGATGTCGGTTCAGGAAAACCTGGAGATCGGCGCGTTCGCGATAAACGACCGCGAAAAGATAGAAAAGACGCTCGAGTCGATATACCAGCACTTCCCGCGGCTGCGCGAGCGCCGCAAGCAGCTGGCCGGCACGCTGTCGGGCGGCGAGCAGCAGATGCTGGCGATGGGCCGCGCGCTGATGAGCGACCCCAAGCTGCTGATGTTGGATGAGCCGTCGATGGGCTTGAGTCCGATACTGGTCGGCGAGATATTTGAGATCATACAGGAAGTCAACCGCGGCGGCATAACGATATTCCTGGTCGAGCAGAACGCCAAGATGGCGCTGTCGATAGCCAACCGCGCGTACGTGCTGGAGACCGGCCATGTGTTGATGGAAGGCGACGCGCACGAGCTGATGGATAACGACGAGGTGCGCAAGGCATATCTGGGGGCCTGATGCGGCCAGAGGGCGAGATACAGATATTGGAGCGTGGGCTTTTGCCTGCGCTCTTTTTGCATTATTCGACAGGACGTTTCAGCGTGGGCAGCGCGTCATGGTATGAACGCGTGCCGAGCGGTTACAAGGTGGGCAGAGCATACAGCGGCCGGGCAGCTCATTGTGATGGATTGAAGGAGCGGATTTGATTCCAGTGGAGAAGTGGGCTCAATGGCGAGGACGGTTAGCTGCTGCAACCCATGATGCGTGTAATTGATCGAAATATATCTTGGCTTGCCATGCATCGCAGAACTGGTTTGCGGAGTTAAGCGACGGGATGCTGTGTATTTGGTAGTTGCCTCCGGCGGTGCTTCCAGTCAAACGCCTGCGGTATCAATTGCCTGAAGCGGTATATACGCTATGCTGTGCGACCAAAACGAAAAACCGCGCCCAACAGGACGCGGTTTGTATCGACTGAAAATATCAGCGCTTGCTGAACTGAGGCGCGCGACGGGCAGCCTTGAGGCCGTATTGGCGTACAGTTTAGCGCCGGTTTTCCTTGATTTTACGGGCTTTTTTGAGGTTGCATCCCTTGGTTGTCCTACCCCTTAACCCAATCAACCGGCAGCATTATCCGCGGTGCCGGATGGGTGAAGCGCCTGATTCACAACGCCAAAAAGTTCTTCGGGCTTATTGTACTTGACCTTTGCATAAATGTCCATAGTTGTTTTGCTATTTTCATGTCCAGCAAGGTAGCTGAACGGGTTATAGTGCATCGACTTGTTGAAGTTGATGGTGTTCAGCACCCGGATCTGGTACGGCTCGTAAATGACCTTTCCGTGCTTGTCCTTCATGGGCTTGCCGTCCTTGCCCAGCTTGGGTGCGCCCCGCTGGAGCATTTTGCCGCACTCCACCAGGATGGTGCCCTTGGGGTCGGTAACGACGTAGGAGCTGTGCATCTGCATCAGGTATGAGGTAGGCACCCTGCGCCTTGCTGACTTTCATCAGTAGGTTTCAGGG
>DSLFC04102__coassemble_597_pt1 | contig 47562 bp, 44 predicted proteins | sample DSLFC04102__metabat2_low_PE_005 | metagenome-assembled genome bin DSLFC04102 | reverse complement strand
ACGATGATGACGACGATGACGACGACGACGATGGCTGGCGCGCGGGGCGCACGCCGCTTGAGCGGATGCAGGCCATGAGCGATCGTCTGGCGCTGGAATACCCGCACGAGCCGTATCATGACGACTGAGTTCCAGCCCCGCGCAGGCAAGCACGACCGACCGCGCGCAGCGCGCGCAAAATATCACCTGGACACCAGGCCGGCAACAGCCCGGCGGAATAAATGATAACATAATGACGGAGGTATATTAATATGAAAAAGCGTATAGCGAGCATGATGGCGACGGTTATAGCGGTTACTGGACTGAGCGCGGGTGCGGCGGCTCTGGCGGATGCGCCGCTGGTGGAGTACACTGAGTTCATGGGCAATGGCCGCGTTGAAGTCGAGTTCGTGGGCGACGTGTGGTACGAGAACGCGCAGGTGACGGTGCAGGACGCGCAGGGCAATGGTTACACGGCCACAATAATCGAGCGCGATGACGACGGGTTCAAGTTCAGCGCTGAAGGCTTGACGGCCGGCACCGAGTACACCTACACGATAAGCGGCGTGCGTGCCGAGCGCACCGAGGGCTATGGTCAGGTGGCCGATACGTTCGTGGCTGACGACGTCGTGGGCGCTGTGCGCGTGGACGGCGTAGAATATGATCGGATGGGCTATGTTGAGGTTGATTTCGACCGGCATGTGGTGTACAATGATAACGTAAGCATAGTCGTGACCGACAAGGACGGCAACGAGTACCAGACCTCGATACGTAAGCGCGACAAGGATGAGATCGAGTTCGACGTTATGGGCCTGACCGATGGCGAGAAGTACTACTTCACGATAGAGGGCGTTACTCCCGAGGCCGGGCTGAACGCAAACGATACCCAGCCGACGATAGACGGCAGCTTCTATGCGATAGACGACTGATGATGGCCTGAGTGCCGGTAGGCGGATGGCTTGATAAGGGCGGCGCGGCTATATGCCGGGCCGCCCTGCTGCGATGGAGGGGATTGAATGTACATACTGTATGTCGAGGATGATGCGGCGCTGCGCGAGGCCACGCTCAAGCGGTTGCGCGCGCTGGGGCTGAACGTGGACGCGGCAGCCGATGGCGACGAGGGCCGGTTCTTCATGACCAGCACGCAGCACTATGACGCGATAATACTGGACATAATGCTGCCGGGCGTGGACGGGCTGACACTGCTGCGGGAACTGCGGGCGCGCGGCGACAAGACGCCTGTGCTGCTGCTGACCGCGCGCGACGCCATAAGCGACCGCGTGGACGGGCTGGACATGGGCGCGGACGATTACCTGACCAAGCCGTTCGCGTTTGAAGAACTGGCGGCGCGGCTGCGGACGCTGGTGCGGCGCAGCTCGGGCAGCGCGTCCAACGAGCTGACCTGCGGCGCGCTGACGCTGGACATGAACGCGCGCGCGGCCAAAGTCGGGGGCGTGCCGGTGGCGCTGTCCAGCCGGGAGTTCGAGGTGCTGTCGGTGCTGATGCGCAACCGCGACATAGTGCTCACGCGCCGCCAGATCGAGGACAACGTATGGCATTCTGACATCGACATAGGCTCCAACGTAGTGGACGTGTACATACGCGCGCTCAGGTCCAAGCTGGGCGAGGCGGGCAGCATGATAGCCACGGTGCGCGGCGCGGGCTACGTGCTCAGGAGCGGCAAATGAAGCTGACGGTGCGGGCGCGGCTGGGCGCGTCGATACTTATAATATCGCTGGTGCTGATGGGCGCGGCGATGGTGACGGTGCTGCACTCGTACCGCGCGATAGGGCTGCGCGACGCATGGGCGCGCGTGGAGGACATGGCGCGCGATGCCGAGGACGACGCCGGGTATGACAGTCGCGGCAGGCTGGTGCTGGACGACGACGTGGTGATGTACGCCGAAGGCATAACGGTGGTCTACCTGGATGCGAACGGAGACCTGCTGCGCGGCGCGTATCCGCTGTCATTTCCGGATGGCGTGGCGCTGGCGATAGGCGAGGACAGGCGCATAAACGGCGGCGCGAGCCACTGGCTGGTTTACGACGTGGCGGCCAACGACGGCTTTTATGTGCGCGCGCTGATGTCTACATATGAGCTGGATAGCGGGTTTTATCAGATGGCGCTGATATCGGGCGGCGTTGTGGTGCTGTTTGCGGTGCTGATGGCGATAAGCGCGTGGGCCATGGCGCGCCGCGCATTCCGGCCGGTGAGCGAGCTGACGCGTCATGCCGACTCGATACGCGGCGGCGGACAGCTGGGCGCGCGGCTGCCGGTGCCCGATACTCACGACGAAATAGCGCGCCTGGCCGAGACGTTCAACGCCATGTTTGCGCGGCTGGACGAGTCGTTCCGCGCCGAGCGCCAGTTCACCTCGGACGCCTCACACGAGTTGCGCACGCCGGTCGGCGCGATACTGGCTCAGTGCGAATTGGGGCTGCTGGGCGACGATGCGGAGCGGTTGCAGGCGCTGGAGGCGATATACCAGCGCGCGCAGCACATGTCTACGCTGGTCAACCGGCTGCTGATGTTGGCGCGCGCCGAACAGGGCCGCCAGACGCTGGCGATAGAGCCGCTGGACGTGCGGCAGCTGTGCGGATTTGCATGCGAGTCGCTGGAGGATTCGGCGCAGGAGGCGGGCGTTAAGCTCGAATTGCTGCCGGGCGGAGACGCGCCCACGATCAACGGCGATTCGGCTTTGGTCGTGTCGCTGATAACCAACCTGATAGGCAACGCGATAAAGTACCGCGATCCGTCAAAGCCCGAGCGCTATGTGCGTGTGAGCGTGACTGGACAGGACGGCGAGGCGCGCGTTAGCGTGGCGGACAACGGCATAGGCATACCCGAGGAGCATCTGGGCCGGGTGTTCGACCGGTTCTACCGGGTGGACAGCGCGCGCGGCGGCGAGGGCGTGGGGTTGGGACTGTGCCTGAGCGCCTGGATAGCGCGTGCGCACGGCGGCGGCATAGACGTGGATTCGCGCGCCGGCGAGGGCAGCACGTTCACGGCAACGCTGCGCAACGCCCGCGCGGAGCAGTCGCGCTCGTAGCTTCAATATAGATGTCATTACCCAATGCGGCGACGGCGTTTTGCGCTGTCGCCGCGTCTGCGTTTACACATTTTGCATGCGGTTGAGGGCAGCGCGGATTGCCTTGGGCGGCGCATTGCTGGCGGCGCGCTGCTCTCCGGCGAGGCGTCTATGTCCAAAGAATATCGCATAAAGCCGCTTGAGCTTGCCGCATGCGCGCAGGAAACGCGCATGAGCTGAAATTATTTGAAATTGTCCAGATTGCCAAAACACTTTTGAAGGCTGGTACGCTTAATAGGTGAAAGGGCGGTGGAACGGATGGAGCGGATGTACGTCGACTGCAGCGCGGAGCTCAGGCGCTGGGCGCGGGCGTTGGCGCGCGATGCGAGCGAGGCCGACGACCTGGTGCAGGAGGCGTTCGTGTCGGCGCTGCGCAACCCGGACGTCGCAGCCATGGAGCCTCGGGCACAGTTGCGCTGGCTCAAGCGCGCCGCAAAGCATCGCCTCATCGACATTCGCCGCGCCGAAAAGCTGCGCCGCGAGCGCATGCCCGTCGGGAGCGAGTCGTACTTTGACGATCTGACTTATGTCGAGGTCGCGCAGGCGTTGGCTGGGCTGGAGCCGGCGCAGCGCGAGGTCGTCGCGATGAGCGCGCTGGGCGGCATGACGTCGGTCGAGATAGCGCAGGCGCTGGGCATACCCGCGCCCACGGTGCGCACGCGATTGCGCGCAGCGCGGCTCAGGCTGCGCGAGCTCAAGCGGCGCGGGGATGTATGATGGATCGCAATAGACAATATCATGACGGGAGGATATCATAATGGAAGACCGCAAGTTGATATTCAGGGATATAGCCATGCTGGACATGCGCTACGCGGCCCGCGAGGGGCGCAGGCTGCCCGACCGCATTGAGGACGTGGCCCTCATGGTGTGCAACGAGAGCACCGACCTGTCGAACACCGAGCTGAAGGACGTCGCCAAGGTGCTCATGGTGCCGGACGGCGCGGAGTTTAAGTGCGCCAACGGCGAAGCGGTCATCGCGGCGTCGGATGGCGAGGCGGATATGGTGTACCTGCTGGTAAACGGCAGCTGCGTGATTCAGAGCGATGTGACCGCCGATATGCTGCGCCAGCGCTATGCGGGCATATTGGTAAACGGCGAGATGTGCTGTGCGCGGTCGCATGTCGGCGCGCTGGGCGACAGGCTGAGCGTCAACGGCGCGATGAAAGTATATCCCGATGGCGCGATACTGCGAATGAACGACGTATTCCGGCTGGACGAACAGACTGTCAGCTCATATGAGCCCGGGCTGTATGCGGTCAGGCGCTTGATAGCGCTGGATACGGATATTGCGCGCATGGCCTGTGAGCGTGGATTGAGGTTCTTTACGGGCGAGGCCGTGTGCGTGCATGCGGCGCGCGGCCTGCTGAACTCGCTGCTGTTCGAGTGCTCACCCCGGGTCACAGAGGTGCCGGACGGGTTCGACTATGAGGACGACCTGCACTTTATCAACCGCATAAAGGCGCGGCGGCTGAGGGGCAGGCTGTTCGTGGACGGCGACGTCGAGCTGGATGCGGAATTGAGCGCTGATGAGCTGAAGCTGGAGGCGCTGCATGCCACCGGTCAGCTAAAGCTTACGCATGCGCAGTTCGACGGGCTGGGCGATATGGACGTGGACTGCGGTTCGCTCAGGCTGCGCGAACCGGGCGACATTGAGATTGACGGCGATTACGCGCTGGATGCCGCCGCGCTCGATGCGCTGGACGGACGGCGTGAAATGTGGGTAAGTGGCGATCTGACGCTGGACGAAGATGTGACCGCCGAGCTGATAAGGGGACGGTTCTCCCACATAAATGTTAGCGGCGACGTGCGCGCGCCGCGTGCGCTGTGGGCGGTCGTGGCGTCGCTGGGCGATGTGTCCGGCGAGTTTGCGCCGCTGCCTGAACCTGAACCCGAGGCTGCTCAGGATGCAGAAGATGACGCTGAACCGCGCGATCCCAACGCAATATACGTCGAAGACGTTGCATATTATGAGTATTAAGTCGCCGCGCGGCGAATGATCGCCCCAAACGCGTGCATTTGAGTTTATAGTACGTTAAAAATTGATGCCGGCCGGCGGTAAGCGCCCGCCGGCACTTTATATTGACGCGCATATGAGGTATAATGTAAATCAATATTTCCCGCAGGGGCAATAAGTCGGGCCTGGTAGGGCTGGGCAGCACGGTAGTACGGTAGTTGGCACGCCGACTTGGGCCGGACGGCAGATGCGTCCGGCGGTTTTCCATGCTGAATGCTATCACCTTATCAAAGCCCATTCTGTGAGCAGAGGGGGTTTTTTATTTGTCCAAACCGATGCGCATGTTCAATCCCGAGATGGAGACTATGCCGCATGAGCAGATGCGCGCGCTGCAACTGGAGCGGCTCAAGCGCATGGTCGCGTACTGCTATGAGCGCGTGCCGATGTACCGCACGCGCATGGACGAGATGGGCGTCAAGCCCACAGACATTCGCACACTTTCAGACGTGAGCCTGTTGCCGTTCACCGTCAAGGACGATGTGCGCGACAACTATCCATACGGACTGCTGGCCGTGCCGATGAAGGAGATAGTGCGGCTGCACGCGTCCTCGGGCACCACCGGCAAGCCCATAACCGCCGGTTATACGCGCAACGACCTGAACAACTGGGCTGAGATGGTCGCGCGGCTGTGCGTGGCGGGCGGCGCGTCCGACGAGGACATAGCGCAGATATCGTTCGGGTACGGGCTGTTCACCGGCGCGCTGGGGCTGCACTACGGCCTGGAAAAGCTGGGCGCGACGGTCGTGCCGGTATCCAGCGGCAACACCGAGCGGCAGATAATGCTGATGCGCGACTTTGGCGTGACGGTGCTGATAGCCACGCCCGCATACGCGATGTACATGGCCGAGACCGCGGAGCGCATGGGCCTGATACACGAGCTCAAGCTCAAGTACGGCATACTGGGCGCGGAAGGCTCCACCGAGGAGATGCGCGCAGAGCTTGAGCGGCGCTGGGGCGGCATAACCGTGACCGAGAACTACGGCCTGACCGAGATAATGGGCCCGGGCGTCGCCGGCGACTGCATCTACAAGGATGGCATGCACATAAATGAAGACTATTTCTGGTGCGAGGTCGTGGACCCCGATACCGGTAAGACGCTGCCCGATGGCGAATACGGCGAGCTGGTCATAACCAACCTGGTCAAGGAGGGCCAGCCGATGCTGCGCTACCGCACGCACGACATAACCCGCATAATCGACGCGCCCTGCGCGTGCGGACGCACCTCGCGCCGCATAGAGAAGATACGCGGCCGCTCGGACGACATGCTGATAGTGCGCGGCGTGAACCTGTTCCCGTCGCAGGTGGAGACGGCGCTGCTGGGCGTAAAGGGCATCGGCCCGCACTACGAGATAGTGCTGACCCGCAAGAACTACATGGACAAGGTACAGGTCAAGGTCGAGCTGCTGGACGGTTCGCTGCTTGAGAGCTATGGCGCACTGGAGGAGCTCAGGCGCGAGATACAGGCCAACATCCGCCGCATCTGCCAGCTCGACATGGAGATAACGCTGGTCTCGCCCAACACGCTCAAGCGCTTTGAGGGCAAGGCCCGCCGTGTGACCGACCTGCGCAATCAGTAACCACAAACGGAGGAATAAGTATTTAATGAAGACGCTAATGCTGGGCAACGAGGCGCTGGCCCGGGGCGCATACGAGGCGGGAGTCGCCGTAGTATCGTCCTATCCGGGCACGCCCTCGACCGAAATCACCGAGTACGCTTCCGATTATCCCGAGATATACGTCGAATGGGCGCCCAATGAGAAGGTGGCCGTGGAGACCGCATGCGGCGCGTCGCTGGGCGGCGTGCGCGCGCTGTCGTGCATGAAGCACGTGGGCCTGAATGTCGCGGCTGACCCGCTGTATACCGCAAGCTATACCGGCGTCAACGGCGGTCTGGTCATCGTCGTGTCCGACGACCCGGGCATGCACTCCTCGCAGAACGAGCAGGATTCGCGCAATCATGCGCGCGGCGCGCAGCTGCCGATGCTCGAGCCCGCCGATAGCCAGGAGGCCGTCGACTTCATAAAGGCCGCATATGAAATGAGTGAAAAATACGATACGCCGGTGCTTATCCGCACCACGACCCGCATGGCGCATGCGCGCAGTCTGGTGACCGAGTCGCCGCGCGCCGACATCGAGCGCAAGCCCTACAAGAAGGACCCGATGAAGTACGTCATGATGCCGGGCATGGCCAAGGTCCGTCACCTGTACGTCGAGAAGCGCATGAAGGAGCTTGAAAAGGATGCCTGCGACATGCCGCTCAATCGCATAGAGCGCGGCGACGATTCGATAGGCGTCATCTGCTCGGGCGCGGCGTACCAGTACGTAAAGGAAGCCGCTCCCGAGGTGAGCGTGCTCAAGCTGGGCGTGGTCAATCCGTTGCCGCGCGCGCTTATAGAGGAGTTTGCGCGCAGCGTCGGCAAGCTCTACGTGATAGAGGAGCTCGAGCCGGTGTTCGAGGAGCAGATAAAGAGCTGGGGCATCGAGTGCGTCGGCAAGGAGCTGACCGGCCGTCAGGGCGAGCTGAGCGCGCGCCGCGTGATGGAGATACTGGGCCGCAAGGCGCCCGAGTTCCAGACGCCGGGCCAGTTGCCGGGGCGTCCGCCGGTCATGTGTCCGGGCTGTCCGCATCGCGGCACGTACTATGTGCTCAGCAAGATGCATCTGCGTGCGACCGGCGACATAGGCTGCTACACGCTGGGCGCACTCAAGCCCAATGAGGCTATCGACTCGTGCCTGTGCATGGGCGCGTCGATAGGCATGAGCCACGGCCTGGAGAAGGCTACCAGCGGAGAGTCCAGCCGCGACACCGTGGCCGTGATAGGCGATTCGACGTTTGTGCATTCGGGCATAACCGGCCTGATAAACGCCGTGTACAACCACGGCCGCAGCACCGTGCTGATACTGGACAACTCCACGACCGCGATGACCGGCCATCAGCCCAATCCGACTGTGGGATACGACATACGCAAGCAGGAGACCTACAAGCTGGATCTGGAGACGGTGTGCCGCGCGGTCGGCGTAAACGACGTAAAGACCGTCGACCCCTACGACCTCGACAAGCTGGAGGCCGCGCTCAAGGACAGCCTCAGCCGCGACGAGGTGTCGGTGATAATCGCGCGCCGTCCGTGCGCGCTGCTGACCAAGGAAAAGAAGCCGGTGTACACGGTCGATGCCGATAAGTGCCGCAACTGCGGCATGTGCCTGAAGGTGGGCTGCCCCGCGATAGAGCGCGTGGACGGCAAGGCGCATATCGATCCGGCGCTGTGCGTGGGCTGCGACCTGTGCGCGCGTCTGTGCAAGTTCTCGGCGATAGGAGGCCCGTCATGCAAATAAATATCGTAATAACCGGCGTAGGTGGCCAGGGCACGCTGCTGGCCAGCCGCATACTGGGCGCGCTTGCCGCCGACAATGGACTGGATGTAAAGGTCAGCGAGGTGCACGGCATGGCGCAGCGCGGCGGCAACGTCGTGACGTATGTGCGCATAGGCGACAAGGTGCACTCGCCGCTGGTCGAAAACGGCCAGGCGGATGTCGTGCTGGCATTTGAGCAGCTGGAGGCGCTGCGCGCGCTGCCATACCTGAAGATCGGCGGCACGATAGTCGCCAATGAACAGCAGATGATGCCCATGCCCGTGATAATGGGCGTGGCCAAGTACCCCGAGAACATACTGAGCGAGCTGGCGAGCAAGTGCCACCTGGTGTCGCTGGACGCGCTGGAGCTGGCGCGGCAGGCGGGTTCGCTGCGCTCGGTGAATATAGTGCTCATGGGCGCTATGGCGCATGGCATGAGCTTTGCGCGCGAGTCGTGGATACGTGCGATAACCGCCTGCGTGCCGCCCAAGACGCTGGAGGCCAACCTGCGCGCGTTCGACCTGGGCTGGAACAGCGCGGTCTGATTGGCATGCGGCCGCGCGCCGATGACGCAACCTAGATATACTTGAAAATAGAAATGGACGTGGAACAATTGAGGCGGAACGAATTTCTGATATGGAACAGGCCCATGGAGACCATGGACCGCGAAAAACTGGCCAAGCTTCAGGGCGAGCGCCTGCACAAGACGATACAGCGCGTCTACAAAAACGTGCCCATGTACCGCCAGCGCATGCAGGAAAAGGGCCTTGATCCCAACGACATCCGCACAATAGACGACCTGAAGTACCTGCCGTTCACGCAGAAGACCGACCTGCGCGACAACTACCCGTTCGGGCTGTTTGCGGCGAGCCGCGACGAGATAGTGCGGCTGCACGCGTCCTCGGGCACGACCGGCAAGCCGATAGTCGTGGGTTACACACAGAACGACCTGGACGTGTGGGCCGAGCTTATGGCGCGCGGTCTGACGTCTGCGGGCGCGACGCGCCATGACACCGTACAGGTGTCGTACGGTTACGGCCTGTTCACCGGCGGCCTGGGCGCGCATCAGGGCGCAGAACGCATAGGTGCGACCGTCGTACCCACGTCCAGCGGCAACACCAAGCGCCAGATAATGCTGATGCAGGACTTTGGCAGCAATGTGCTGTGCTGCACGCCGTCGTATGCGCTGCTGATAGGCGAGACGATACATGAGATGGGCCTGGATATCAACAAGTTCAAGCTACGCGCGGGCGTGTTCGGCGCAGAGCCGTGGAGCGAGGAGATGCGCAAGCGCATCGAGGAACTGCTCAATATAGACGCGATAGACGTGTATGGCCTGAGCGAGATAATGGGCCCGGGCGTGGCGACCGAATGCCTGTGCAAGCAGGGCATGCACATATCCGAGGACCACGTGATACCCGAGATAATCGACCCCGTGACCGGCGAGCAATTGCCCTACGGCGCGCAGGGCGAGCTGGTGTTCACGACGATCACCAAGGAGGGCTTCCCGGCGATACGCTACCGCACGCACGACATATGCTCGCTCAATGCTGAGCTGTGCGACTGCGGCCGCACGTTCGTGCGCATGAACCGCATAACCGGCCGCACCGACGATATGCTGATAATCCGCGGCGTGAACGTGTTCCCGACGCAGGTCGAGTCGGTGCTGATAAACATAGCGGGCGTGCTGCCGCACTACCTGCTGATAGTCGATCGCGTAAACGCCACCGACACGCTGGAGATACAGGTCGAGGTTGCAAACGAGCTGTTCTCCGACGAGGTGCGCAAGATGGAGGCGCTGACCAAGCGCATAGAGGGCGAGCTGCAGAGCGTGCTGCAGCTGCATGCCAACGTCAAGCTCGTGCAGCAGGGCACGATAGAGCGCAGCGAGGGCAAGTCCAAGCGCGTGGTCGACCGCCGCAAGATCTGATAATCTGGCGCTTGCCGGCCTGTGCGGACAGCTGCACGGGCCGGCGTTGCCGGATGGGAGGCGTGGACAATGAAGCCGGAGATAATGGAAGTCGAACTCAACGACGCCGTCTGTGCGCGGCTGATTGAGCTGTCGCAGGCATGGGCGGACGAGGACAGTTCTTACGGCTACGTCGCCAATACCCGCGCCGATATCGAAGGCCATCGCATTTTCGTGGCCCGCGAACAGGGCGAGATAATCGGTTACCTGCTGAGCAGCATGCGCGTGGCGCACAACATCAACTCCATCATCCCCGACGGTACGGAGTATTTTGAGGTAGATGAGCTGTACGTCGCGGCGGAACACCGCGGCAGCGGAGTCGGCGCGGCGCTGTTTGAGTGCGCGCAGAGTGCGGCGAGCCAGGTGGCTGAGTACATGATGCTGGGCACCGCCAGCAAGAACTGGCGGGCAGTGCTGCACTTTTACATCGACCGGATGGGCATGGATTACTGGAGCGCCCGGCTGTTCAAGCGGTTGCGGCGCGACGGCGTAAATGCCCCGGCTGAGCAGCGCTGAGTGACCGATTGCGGCCCTGCGCCATTGCGGCCCGATGCCAGATGAGCAGCGTCAAACGAGCGGCGTTAACCGAACGGCGTCGGACAGGCGCCAAATCATCGGCATAGTATGAACGGCGTCAGACAGGCGCCAAATCATCGGCACAATATGAACGGCGTCAGATAAGCGCCAGATCATCGGCACAATATGAATGGCGTCAGACAGGCGCCAAATCACCGGCGCAATATGAATGGCATCAGACAGGAGCCAAATCAGCAGCGTCAAATGGACGGCATCAGACAATTGCCAATTTACTGCGCCAAATGAGCGGCACCGGGCGTTTGTAAACGGACAGCGCCAGGCTGTCGGCGGTGAACCGGTACCGGCGCGGCGCGATTGGCCCGGCTGCACAAGGTTATGGCAGGCTTAAAATCAGGTAATAGTTGTACGATGCGCAAAACCATGGTATAATAAAGCAAGCTGGCAGTGGGCCGGCAATACGGATATGGGAGGCGTCAGAAGTGTTCGTAAAACAGGTTTCGATATTTCTGGAAAACACCAAAGGTAGCCTCAAGAAGGTAACGCAGTTGCTGCGTGAAAATGGAATAGACCTGATAGCGCTGTCTATCGCCGATACGCGCGACTTTGGCATACTGCGCACGATAGTGTCCGACACCGAAAAGGCTGTGGAGATAGTGCGCAACGCGGGCTATGCGGTCAAGCTGACCGACGTGCTGGCGGTTGCGGTGCCCGATCGGCCCGGCGGGTTGGATGACGTGCTGGATCTGCTGGACGAGCACGATATAGCGATAGAGTATCTGTACTCGTTTGTGCGCACCAGCGGCGATCACGCGCTAATCATATTCCGCGTGGAAAACCTCGAAGCCGCCTCCGAGGCGCTGACCAAGGCGGGAATACAGCTGCTGATGCAGGAACAGGTGCGTACTCTGTGACGGCAAGACCTACTCGGCTTGAGATAGACCTTGGCGCCATAGCGGATAATATCCGGCTGCTCCGGGCGCGCCTTGCGCCCGGAGCGCGCTATCTGGCCGTGGTGAAGGCGGACGCCTACGGTCATGGCGCGCGGGATGTGCTTAAAGAGGCGTTGTGCCAGGGCGCGTGGGGCGGCGCGGTGGCGCTGCCCGAAGAAGGCGCGCAACTGCGCGATGCGGGCATCGACTGTCCGGTACTGGTACTGGGCGGAGCGGATGCGGCATGCGCGCGCGCCGCGGTCGAGTACGGCCTGAGCCAGGCCGCGCCCGACGTGGATACGCTGAAGCTCTTGAGTGAAGCGGCGCGGGCGCTGGGCCGTCCGGCGCGGGCGCATATAAAGCTGGACACCGGAATGGGCCGCATAGGCGTGCGGCACGAGTCCGAGCTGGACGCGATGCTGGACTACCTGAGTGCGCATCCCGAGGTCGAACTGGAGGGCGTGTTCACGCACTTTGCACGCGCCGATGAGTGCGGCGCGGATGCCCAGGCATATACGCGCGCGCAGGCCCGACGCTTTACCGAAATGTGCGGGCGCGTGACGGCGCGCGGGTTCAGCCCGATAAGGCATATGGCAAACAGCGCCGCGATGCTGCGCTATCCCGAGTACGACATGGACATGGTGCGCATGGGCGTGTCGCTTTACGGGTTTTCGCCGTTCGTGGATGGACTCAGGTATGCCCAGCGCTGGGTGACGCGCGTCATGTTTGCAAAGCGCGTGCCCGAGGGCACGCCGATAAGCTACGGCGGCACGTTCATCACTGCGCGTGAGTCGCTGATACTGACGCTGCCGGTGGGCTATGCCGACGGCTATCTGCGCGCATGGGGCAACAAGGCCTGTGTGCTGGTGCGCGGTCAGCGCGCGCCGGTGGTGGGCCGGGTGTGCATGGATCAGATAATGGTCGATGCGACCGATATACCGGGCGCGGGCGTGGGCGACGAGGCAGTGCTGCTGGGCGCCCAGGGCGCGCAGTGCATAACGCCCGAAGAGCTTGCGCGCATTGCCGATACGATACCTTATGAGGTGATGGTGGGCGTGCACTCGCGCGTGCCGCGGGTGGCTATATGAGCGCGCACGGTCTGCGGCCAGTGGCCGGGCCGGCATGCGACGACTTGCATGCGGCGACAAGGCAGGCGCGCGCCGAACTCAGGCGCGAGATGCGCGCGCGCCGCGATGCGCTGGATGCGCAGTATCGCGCTGCCGCCGCGCGGGATGTCGCAGGGCATGTGCTTGAGAGCGGACTGTGGCGGAGCGCCGGCAGTGTGTTTGCGTACTGCGCGACTGGCAGTGAACTGGGAACGCGCGCGCTGCTGGAGGCCGCGCTTGGCGAGGGCAAGGCGCTGTATCTGCCGCGCTGCGTGCGTCGGGGCGAGATGCGGCTGATACGCGTGCATGCGCTGGGTGAGTTGAGGCCGGGCAGGTTTGGAATACCGGAACCGGTTGGCGATGAGGAACTGCTGGGCACTCCGGATCTGTGCCTGGCGCCGGGGCTGGCGTTTGACCGCGCGGGCGGACGGCTGGGTTATGGCGGCGGGTATTACGACAGGTTTCTGGCGGGCGCGCGGCCGGCGGTTGCGGCGCTGGCGTACCCGTGCCAGGTTATTGAGCGCGTGCCGGTGCTTGAACACGACGCGCCGGTCGACTATATCATAACTCCCGCGGGCATTGTTTCCTGCGATGAAAGGGCGTAGACTTATGAACTTGAAGGCGATAGTCAGGGTAGCGGCGCGCTCGTGGCTGATAATGGTCATAATGGCGATGCTGGAGCTGATGTTCTTTCCGGCGCTTGCATCGGGCAACTCGGTGCTCAACATTGTGCTTAACATAGCGGTCACACTGGCGTCGGTGCTGTTTGCGTATGCGGGCGGCGCGAGCTCGGGTGAAAACGACATAAGCTATGGCGAACTGCTGGCCAAGCGCGAAGAGGGCGGCTATACCGCCACGGCGCAGGACCGGGCCAAGTGTTACAGCCGGTCGCGCGCATTGGCGGGCATGTTTGTAGGCGCGCTGCCGTGGACGATAATGGCGCTGGTGGTGTTGATAACCGGCGTGGGCTATGTGCACGTGGCGGCGGAGGAAGTGCCCGACTACCTGTTCCCGGCGGCCGAAGATCTGGCCATGACATCGCATGAGATCGTGGATCTGATAGCGCGCATCATGTTCTCGGGATTCCTGGGCTTCTTTACGTTTGTGGACAATGCAGGTCCGGGATTGCTGGACTACCTGTTCCTGCCGATGAGCTTTGTCTATCCGCTCGCGGTGTTCATAGGGTACCTCACCGGCCCGATACAGCATCGCAAGAAGCTCAAGATGATAGAGGAGGGCAAGCGCAAGAAGCTGCGCAAGATCCGCGCCGATCAGCGCCGCAAAAAGCGCCAGCAGCAGCCCAAGCAGCCTAAGCCTGAGGTCTGATTCCGATTTGATTGATTTGTGCGCTCCGCTCCCGAGGGGGTGGAGCGCTTTTGCTTTGCCTTAAATTGACATTAAATTTCATATATGTAATCGATTTACAGCGCGTTTTGCAGCGCTAACAGGCGTATGCTGGTGGTTTTTGGCGTCATAGATGTTATAATTCGCGGCGCGGTCTTGTGTGGCCGTATTGAGATGTGCTATAATGAAAGCGATACCTGAGCGCTGAAAGCATACGCGCCCGGGTGGGGAGGACTTTGATGCGCATAGTTGGCGGAGAGGCGGGCGGACGCCGCATACTCGCGCCTGAGGGCCGCAATACGCGCCCAACTGCGGAGCGCGTGCGTGAGGCCGTGTTCTCGATGCTGGGCGGACGGCTGGATGGCGAGGTCGTGTTGGACGTGTTTGCCGGGTCGGGCGCGATGGCGCTGGAGGCTTTGAGCCGGGGCGCCGAGCGCGCGGTGTTGTGCGAAAGCTCGCGCCAGGCTGCGGCGGTTATTCGCCGCAATATAGATTCGCTGGGCTACGGAGAGCGTGCGCAGTTGATTGCACGGGACTGGCGCGTGGCGCTGGCCGGGCCGGGCGGCGGGTTTTCGGTGGTGTTCATAGATCCGCCGTACAAGCGCGTGGACGAGTACCGGCAAGTGCTGGAGCATCTGGCGGCTTGCGGGCGACTGGCGCCCGGGGCGTACCTGGTGCTGGAGCACGAAGCGCACACCCGGCTGGATGGACTGCCGTCGGTATACGAGCAGCTCAAACCGCATCGCTATGGCGATACCGCGATAACGCTGCTCAGGTACGATGGCGCGAAAGACGATGTGGCAGGCGGTGAAGCTGAATGATTTGCGTATATGCGGGCAGCTTTGACCCGATAACTGTGGGTCATCTGGACATAATCCGGCGGGCCAGCGCGGTGTTTGACGGCGTTATAGTCGCCGTGCTCAATAACCGTGCCAAGCGCCCCGCGTTTTCGGTCGAGCAACGGCTGGAGTTCATACGCCGCGCCACTGAAGACATTGCCGGCGTGAGCGTGGATTCGTTTGACGGACTGCTGATCGATTACCTGCGCAAGGTGGGCGTGCGTGTGATACTGCGCGGCCTGCGCGCGGCCGGCGATTTTGAAAGCGAAACCCAGACCGCCGCGCTGAACCGGCGGCTGTATCCGGACGCTGAGACGATGTTCATGATGACGTCGCCCGAATATGCGTGCGTGAGTTCTACGGCGGTGCGCGAGATAGCCTCGTTTGGCGGAGATATATCGGGGTTGGTGCCGCCGCAGATACTGGATATGGTCAATGAGGGATTTGATATATATTACAATAGAAGTTGACGGAAGGGAGATTCGCGTGTATGGACAGGGATATGCGTGACCGCGGCAGCCGTCAGAGCGACGAGCGGGATAACGAGCGCGCGCAGGGAAGCGCGTCGGGCAATTCGCGCCAGGGCAATCGCCAGGGCGGTGAGGAGTACGCGCTGGACGAGCTGGTGCAGATAATCAGGATAATACTCACCGAGGAATCGCGCGCGGTGCCGATGAAGAAATATCTGCGCATTGTCGATGTCGATAAGGCGCTGCATTTTGTTGATTCCATGGAACGCCAGATGCCCAGAGAGATCATGGAGGCGCGCCGCATACGCGAGGAGCGCGACGACATAATAGAAGTGGCTCGCCGCCGTGCCGATTCGATATTCAGCGACGCTGAAAGCCGTGCCCGCGTGGCCATGGAGGACGCCGAAAAGAGCGCCCAGGCTACGGTCGCCGAAGCTGAAAACCGCGCCGCGCAGATCGTCGATGAGGCCCAAAAGCAGGCTCGCGTGCTGATAGACCAGAACCAGGTGCGCCGCCTGGCCGAGGAAGAAGCTCAAAAGCTCATGGCTAACGCGCGCAGCAAGGCCAGTACAGTCGTGCGCCAGGCCACTGATTACGCCGATCAGATGCTCAATGGCCTGGAGGACTTCCTTAACTCCGAACTGAGCGCGGTCAGGTCAAGCCGCGACAATATCCATCAGAATCACAGGGATGCCCAGACCAATGTCGGCGGGCAGTCCAAGTGATGTCAAATCAATATGCGTTCCGCAGCTCGGAAGTGGCGGCGTGATGCGCTTAGTTTCGCGTCGATATAATCGGCGCGATTTTTGTATAATGGCGTTGCACGGCTGCATGGCGTGAGATCTGCGACCATGCAGCGCGCATGTAACAAGGGGGGTATGAAAAATGTTCGCTGCGGCTGTCAAGGCTCCATGCAAGGTCTGATGTAGGACGGGGATTGCATGGAGCAGCAAGTTTACGCCGTCCATATCAGGCTTTGCCTTTGTTTATAAATAACATGAACGGAGAGCAGAGCCATGAAACAGAATATATTCAAGGGCCTGAAGAGCTTTTTGCTGCTGTGGAGTTCGCAGGCGGTGTCGGCGCTGGGCACGTCAATGACGAGCTACGCGCTCATAATATGGACTTACGCCCGGCAGGGCACGGCGTCCAGCGTTACGCTGCTTTCGTTTTTCACGTTTTTGCCGACGATAGCGCTGCGCTTTGTGACCGGCGCCATCGCCGACCGCTGGAATAAGAAGCGGATAATGCTCGCCGCCGACGCGGCCGCGGCATGTGGTACAGCCGTGATCTTTGCGCTGTATTCCCAGAACGCACTGCAGGTATGGCACCTGTATGTGATAAACACGCTGCTCAGCTTCATGGATGCATTCCAGAGTCCGGCGGCGCATGTCGCGACCAGTCTGCTGGTGCCACGGGAACAGTATGCGCGCGTTAGCGGATTACAATCGCTGTCCGGGGCTGCCGTGTCGATAATTGCGCCGGCATTGGGCAGCGTGTTGCTGGCGGCAGGCGGGCTGGAACTGGTGCTGGCGGTCGATTTGGCAAGCTTTGCGGTAGCGTTTGGCGTGCTGGGCGGGTTTATACGCATACCGGATATGCCGCGCGGCGCGGACGCTGCGGATGACTCGCTGATACACAGCTGCATGGCCGGGGTGAACTTCCTGCGCAGGCGCGCGGGACTGCTGCGATTGATACTCTCGTTTACGGCGATTAACTTCCTTGCAAAGCTCGGCGGCGACGGCATGCTGTCGGCGTTTATACTTGCACGGTCGGGCGGCGACCAGCAGGCGTTGGGCATAGTGCAATCGGCCGGCGCTCTGGGCACGCTCGTGGGCGGCGCGATAGTAACGCTGATGCGGCCTGTGCGGCGCAAGGTGAAAGTGGTTTTCGGCTGTTGTGCGGCGGTGTTTCTGATAGGGGATACAGCGCAGAGCCTGACCGACGCGCTGCCGCTGTGGGCAGTGCTTGAGTTTGCCTCGTATGTGCTTGTGGCCGTGCTGGGCGCGAATCTTATGGCATTGGTGCGCTCCAATACGCCAATGGAATTGCAGGGCCGTGTGTTCTCGGCGCAGAGCACCATACAGAACGGCGCGATACCGCTGGGCCTGCTGCTGGGCGGAGCGCTGGCCGATCATGTGTTTGAGCCGTTCATGGCGGGAGATTCGCCGGCGCAACGGCTGCTGGCGCAGGTGTTTGGCGTGGGCAGTGGTGCGGGGATAGCGGTCATGTTCTGCATTGTGGGCGTGTTGGGTTGCGCTGTATGTCTGAGCGCGCTGATGGATCCGATATATAAGCGGTTGGATGAGTAACGACAGGATTAAAGCATGGCGTTTATGTAGACGCACTGCGCGCGGAGGACATCGTCCTCCGCGCGCCTTACATATCCGCCGAATGTGCGGATCGCCGTTTGGTTTTGTGCCATGCGTGTTGAAAAACTTGATGCGCGCCGCGCAATTTCGCACTGCATACGGGGTGAACAGCGCAATTTACAGATTTAAGCGCTGTGTGCGCCCTGCCCGGTTGGCGCAGGCTTTGAGTTGAGTTTATCCCAGGCGATATAGCGCCGGTTCAGCAGCGCCGCAATGACCGCCAGTCCCAGCGCTACCAATGCTAACGGCGCGGTCGGCGGCGAGGGCAACACTTCGGTTGCGCGTGCGAACGTCTCCACGGCGCCCGCCCGACTCAGCACAGCGCAGATCAGCGCGGCAAGTACGCCCTGCACCGCCTTGCCCAGCAGATATAGCCCGCTCGGTATGCCCACCGGCCGCAACAGCGACAGGGCCTGCATACCTATCGACAAACCGCCGAATGTTATCGCAAAGCATACCAGGGGCAGCACATGCGCGCCGGGCAATTCGGCCAGCGTTAGACTGCCGCCGGCCATTTCCATAAGCGCATGCATGCAAGCCGGCACGATTGGAGGCAGTCCGGGCGCCAACAACATCACGCCAAGGTACATGTAGGCGCTCAGCACGCTGAACAGCACTACCCAGCAACCTACAAGCAGCGTTGCGCGCGCAGCTTCCAGCGCTGGAGATGCGGCCGCAGGGCTTGCAGTGGAAGCCGGCGCGGTCTCGCGTGCAAACGAGTCCTTAGCCTCAGCGTCGCGCAAGTCGGCGCGGACATACTCTGTACGTGCCGAACTGGCGCGGGACGAGGTTGCCTCAGCGGCACCAATGGCCGCCGAACCGGCACGGGACGGGGTACCCCCGTCTGCACCAGCGGCCGGCGAACTGGCTTGGGACATGTGCGCGCCGATTGTACCGACACCTGTTGAACGAGCATTTGACGTGGAGAAGCCTGTCGAACCGGAATGGGATTTGGTACCCCCGTCTGCATCAACTGCCGTCGAACCGGCTTGGGACATGTGCGCGCCGGTTGTACCGACACCTGTTGAACGAGCATTTGACGTGGAGAAGCCTGCCGAACCGGAATGGGATTTGGTAACCCCGTCTGCACCAACTGCCGCCGAACCGGCGTGGGACATGTGCGCGCCAGTTGTACCGATATCAATTGAACCGGAATTGGACCTGGATACGCCGGCTGGGCTGGCGCCGGATGTGGTCGAAGCGGCTGGGCGGGCGTTGGCTAAACTGCCTTTAAGCGGCTCTACGTTGCCCAGGCGCCGCGCTATTGCGCTATTGCTGGTCAGCAGCCGCAATGGCACAGCGCTGGCCAGTATGCCCAGCCAGCTGGCCACGAGCAACGTCCAGCCCGCGCCGGGCAAGGCCTGCTCCAGCGCGCCCAGTGCGAACGCGGGCGAACATGCCGAGCTCAGCCATGCCAGACGCAGGTATGCCGCACGCGGCCCGCCGCGCTCGGCGCATATGGCCGTCAGTGCCGCTCCGGTTGGGTTGCCGCCGAGCCAGCCGCAAACGATCGCGCCTGCGCCGTCCTCAGGGCAGCCCAGCACACGCGCCAGCCCGCCCAGCTTCCGCCCCAGCAGCCGGCCCAGTCCGCCCCGCTGCAGCGCTATCGCCAGAAAACAGTACGGAAACAGCGCCGGCACCAGTGCGCCCGCCCATACGATGAGGCCCTGGCGCGCGGCGCTCAGTCCCACCTGCGGCCATAGCGTCAGCAGCAGCACGCCTGCGCCCAGCGCCGCCAACTTCAGCTTTGCAGCTGGTTTCATACAATCGCCTCCGCGCGGTTTGATATGCTTATTGATATGCGCCCGCGTCGGTTGCGATGAATGCGCCGCTTTATCACAGCGAAGGTATGATAAGCAATACCATAAAAGCGATTCCTGCGCCTATTATGAGTGCGCGCCGCCGCCGGCAGCCCTTGAACAGAAAGTCCAGCAGCAGTGCATATGGCGTCTGATCCGGTTTGCACAGGGGCTTGAGCGCGCGATTGAGCGCGATGCAGCCGATGACCGCCAGCGCCAGTCCCAGCGCCAGCGTCGCGCACAGCGCTATGCCGCCGGCAAGCGCGTCGACCTTCATAAGCGTGACATATGGGTTCAGCGTCAACTGCGACAGCGCCATGACCGACAGTCCGGCCAACAGCTGCCGCATGCCGGCATACGCGGCGTCAGGCCAGCCGTCCATGCGCTGCGGATACAGCCCCAGCAGCACGCATTGCAGACACAGCGCCATGGCCGGCAATCTGAATACGTAAAACAGGCTTTTGTCCTTGTCGCCCCAGCTGCCGCCCCATGGCGCGAGGTATACCGGCACTTTTTCGCCCAGCGCGCCGTAGTTGTGCGCCAGAACCGCTATTACCAGCACGCTGACCACGCCCGCCAGCACGCAGTATGCCGCCAGCGCGGCCGTCTTGAGTTTGGTGTGTTTCATTTAGTCATCCTCCGCAATGTAAGGCGCTTGCACGCCATATCGTCTATTGTACCAGCTCGCAAGGAGTTGTCAACGGTGATTTGGGCGCGCAGGCCTGCGCCTCAGATCAATCAGCGACCGGCTCCGGGGAGTCGGTTTGCCTAGATGGGTGCGGCGCCGAGCGCAGGCCGCACAGACTGCCGGATGCAGGCGGCAACTATACATATAGCGCAGATTCGCGCAGTCAAGGCCCACCAGCGTTACATGTATAGCTGCCGCCAACTGCACATGGAGCGCAAGTTCGCGCATGGCAGTCGGCATGACCGCCGGGCGCATGTGAGCGTCATGGTTCGGCGTCATCGCGCGCCTTTAGTCAACTACGGTGAATTTTTGAGTATAGTCCCGTCCGGCCAGGCGATATTCGGCGCAGTCAGTGCACATGCCCCAAAGATCGGTAGCGCGCGTTTCCAGCGCCCACATCGCGTCGCTTTCGGACATGCGCGCCACGTCGCTGACCAATGGCAGCGTGCCGCAGCGCTTTATCTCGCCAAGCAATCCCAGCGCGTAGCGGCGACATGCCAGCACGCGTATGTATTCGGGCGCGGGATGAGCCGCCTGCATGTCGTGCGTTATGCCCAACGCTACCTGTGGCAGCAGCCGCCGCAATCGCGAAAGCGTGTAGCGCTTGCTCTTGCACGCGGCGATGAGCTCTGCCGCACTGGGGCAGCGGCGCGCCTGACGGCAGATTAGCGACTCCAGCCCCTCGCCCAGGCCGGGATATGCGCTGAGTTCGGCGTGCGACATGCCGCGCAGCCGTATCAGCGCCAGGTCGTCTATAAGGCGTGGAGTGGCGCGACGGCCCAGCTCTCTGGCAAGTTCGGCGCGGCACTGCGCGGGCACGCCCTCAAGCGCCGCGCTCACCTCGCCGCGGTCAACTGCGGCGCGTATCGCGCTGGCTGAGCAGACTTTGCCCAGCTCAAGACCATGATAATCGCTGGTGCGCTCGACCGGCAGCAGCGCAAGCGGCCTGGCCAGGCGCGCGTTGGCCTGTGCGTATTCCAGCGCCAGCGCGAAGTTGGGGCGATTTAGCGCGTCCGGATCCAGCCTCAGGTATGCGGCTGCGGCTTCTGCGCGGGCGCGGGGATAGCTTAGCCCGCGCGCCAGTCCTGCGCGCAGCAGTGCCCGGTACGGTTCGGGCTCATCGCTCAGGCAGCGGGCGACCTCGTCAATCAGCGCCATGCCCTCCGGCTCGCAGCCGAACGACAGCGCTTCAACCATGCCCAACGCGCTGAGCAGCCGCACGCCGCCCTCGGCAAAGCCCCGCGCTTCCCTGAGAGCAAACAGGCACGGCAGCTCGACGACCAGATCCGCGCCGGCCGTCAGCGCCATGCGCGCGCGGGCCCACTTGTCGATCAGCGCCGGTTCGCCGCGCTGGGTGAACGCGCCCGACATTGCCACGATGACCGCGTCGGCGCCGGTCAGCGCCCTTGCGCGCGCGAGTTGGAGCGCGTGGCCGGCGTGAAAGGGGTTGTATTCGGCTATAATGCCCACTGCACGCATGTTCCGCCTCCTATGTTTTACGATAATATTCTTTTATAATTGGGAAAAGCGTAGTATAATATGGTTTGTGAGTTTCGGGCGGGAGCGCTGTGCGCATCCGTCCCCAACGCCTGGAGCCTCCGCGCGGCGTCGGCTATCGTCGGCGTCCGGCGCATATTGCTTGAGACAATTTTATCACACTAAGGGGGATACTGCCATGTCGATAATGGAGAAGATTACGGAAAAAGCGCGCAAGTCGATAAAGCACATAGTGCTGGCCGAAGGCACCGAGGAGCGCAACATAACCGCTGCCTCGCTGGCAACTCAGCGCGGCATAGCCCGCATAACGCTGATAGGCAACCCGGACGAGGTCAAGGCCGCTGCCAAGGGCGTCGATCTGACCGGCGTGGACGTGGTCGACCCGGCCACCGATTCGCATCGCGCGGCGTATATAGACAAGCTCGTCGAGCTGCGCGGCGCCAAGGGCGTGGATGCCGCCAAGGCCGACAAGCTGCTCAATGACCCGCTGTACTGGGGCGTCATGATGGTCAAGATGGGCGACGCCGACGGCATGGTGTCGGGCGCGATACACTCCACCGGCGACGTGCTGCGTCCCGCGCTGCAGATAATAAAGAGCGCCAAGGGCATAAAGTCCGTATCGAGCTGCTTCCTGATGGAGATACCCAAGCGCGAATACGGCGACAACGGCGTGATGGTGTTCTCGGACTGCGCGGTCATACCCGATCCCACGGCCGAGGAGCTGGCTTCGATAGCGCTGGGCGCGGCCAAGTCGTGCGCGCTGGTAGACATCGAGCCCCGCATCGCAATGCTGTCGTTCTCGACCAAGGGCAGCGCCAAGCATGACAACGTCACCAAGGTGCAGCAGGCTACCGCGATGGTCAAGGAAATGGCTCCCGAACTGAACGTGGACGGCGAACTGCAGGCCGACGCCGCGCTGGTCGAGAAGGTCGGCCAGCTCAAGAGCCCGGGCAGCCCGGTTGCCGGCAAGGCCAACGTGCTGGTATTCCCGGATCTGGGCGCGGGCAACATAGGCTACAAGCTGGTGCAGCGCCTGGCGGGCGCCGAAGCGTACGGCCCGATAATGCAGGGCCTGGCAAAGCCCGTCAACGATCTGAGCCGCGGCTGCAACGCCGAGGACATCGTGGCCACCATCGCAGTGACCGCGGTGCAGGCGCAGCTGTGCTGATATAGATAACCGTCCGGGCGCGCCGGTCGGGCAGGCTCACCGGCGCGCCTCACTTCAGTGCGCGGCCAAGCGCCGCGACGATCATCGAAAGAGGAAGCAGCATGAAGATATTGATAATCAACGCCGGCTCGTCGTCGCTCAAGTACCAGCTGATAGACATGGACAATGAACAGGTCATAGCCAAGGGCCTGGCCGAGCGCATAGGCATAGCCGGCTCCCACCTCGAGCAGAAGGTCGGCGACAAGAAGATAGAGCTCGATGCCGCAATGGCCAATCACGTCGACGCGATGAACTACGTCATCAAGGCGCTGACCGATCCCGAAAAGGGCGCGATCAAGTCGATGGACGAGATAGGCGCGGTGGGCCACCGCGTGCTGCACGGCGGCGAAAAGTACACCAAGTCCGTGCTGATAAACGACGACGTCAAGGCCACGATACGCGAGTACATACCGCTGGGCCCGCTGCACAACCCCGCAAACCTGCAGGGCATAGAGGCGTGCGAGAAGGTCATGCCCACCACGCCCATGGTCGCGGTGTTCGACACCGGATTCCATCAGACGATGCCGCCCAAGGCGTATCTGTACGCGCTGCCGATGAAGTACTACCGCGAGCTGAAGGTGCGGCGCTACGGCTTCCACGGCACCAGCCACAGATTCGTGTCGGGGCGTTGCTGCCAGCTGCTGGGCGGCGCCGAGGGCACGCGCATAATCGTGTGCCATCTGGGCAACGGCTCCAGCCTGTCGGCGGTCGTGGACGGCAAGTGCGTGGATACGTCGATGGGCATAACGCCGCTTGAGGGCGTAGTGATGGGTACCCGCTCGGGCGACCTCGATCCGGCCTGCCTGCAGTACATAATGAACAACTCCAAGAACGACGACGGCACGCCGATAGACATCGATCAGATGCTCAATATCCTCAACAAGAAGTCGGGTCTGCTGGGCCTGAGCGAGAAGTCCAGCGACATGCGCGACGTCATGAAGGCCGCCGCCGAGGGCGACGAACAGTGCAAGCTGACGCTGGACATCTGGGCGTACTCGATACGCAAGTACATCGGCGCGTATGTGGCGGCGATGGGCGGTCTGGATGCGCTGGTGTTCACGGCGGGCGTGGGCGAGAACAACGACGCGCTGCGCGAGATGGTCTGCGAGGGTCTGGACTGGATGGGCATCAAGATCGACCACGAAAAGAACAAGGGCCGTCGCGACGAGTGCGAGATCTCGGCTGACGATTCGCGCGTAAAGATATTTGTGATACCCACCAACGAGGAGCTGGCGATAGCCCGCGACACGCTGGAACTGGTCAGCGCCAGGTAATCCGGTCTGTCAAGTGTAAAATTTGACGCGAGCGGGCATCTTACTGCTGAATTAACCCGCAATGCGCTAAAAAACATTTGACAAACGCGCCATGGCTAGTTATAATAGGGAATGTTGCGTATGAGGTGAGCTGTATGCGAATGGACGTTTCACTGGCGCTCAAAAACCCGGGGCACGAGTTTCCCTTCGCGCTGGAGCTGCCGCTGCGCGACCAGGAGTTCGCGGGCGAGGCTATCGAGTTCAAGTCGGATGCGCGCCTGGAGGGCACGTATGCGATGCAGGGCGCGGGCGTGGTGGTGCGCGGCGAGCTGAGCGTTAAGCTGAGCCGTCAGTGCTCAAAGTGCCTGGGGCCGGTCGATACCGCCGTCGAGTGCGAGTTTGAGGACATGTTCTTCAAGGAGCCCGATCCCGACGAGCCCAACGACCTGTTCATCATCGAGAACTACACGATCGACATGTCCGCCTATGCGGAGAGCCTGGTGTTTCTCGAGCTGCCGATGACCGCGCAGTGCAGTCCCGACTGTAAGGGCCTGTGTCCGGTCTGCGGCGCGAACCTTAACATTAGCCAATGTTCATGCGGCAAGGCCGATACACCTTCGGATACGCGAAAGCCTTTTGCTGCATTGGAAGATTTGCTGACCCGAGATGAGGAGGTGTAGACAATGGCAGTACCGAAGGGAAAAATTTCCAAGGCGCGTAAGCACAGCCGTCGCGCTAACTGGAAGCTGACGACGCCCGGCATCGTGACTTGCCCGCGTTGCCAGCAAATGAAGCTGAGCCACCACGTATGCAAGAATTGCGGCTACTATGGCGACGTGCAGGTCATAAAGACCGAGACCGCTACCGCAACCGCCAAGGCGTAATGCAATTTGATATTAAGCTGACGCACATTCCGATAATGGGATGTGCGTTTTAGCTTTAGCCGATTTTGGGCAATGCGCGAGATGGCCGTGCAGCGTTTGGGCAGTTGCGCCGCGGTTGCGGGCGTCTTTATCGTATGTGGGCGCAGATGGACGGCGCGCCGTATGCGGCGGGGTGAGTGAGGCATGAGCGGTGCGGCTAATATGATAAGACGCCTGAGCATGCCTTGCATGTGCCCAAAGCGCATGTTAAGCGGTTGCGCGGCCCGCGCCCTGGCCGGCGCAAAAATGGCTCTTCCGTAAACGGCGACTATATGGTATAATAAACCATGTGCGCGGATAATGAACCCAGGAGGCGTTAGGCCGCGCGCATACCGAGCGCGGCGCTAAACAGCGCGCGCACTAAGGAGGCAGACTATGATTCGCATAGCCGTTGATGCGATGGGCGGCGACAACGCTCCGGGCGCAGTGGTGGAAGGTTGCCTTATGGCGCTGCGCGAGCGCGCCGACATAAGCGTGGCGCTGGCCGGGCAGACGGGCGTGATCGAACCGCTGCTGGCCGATGCGGGTGCGCTGCGCGAGCGCATTGACATAATCGAAGCGCCCGATGTGATATCGATGCATGAGCATCCCGCGATGGCGGTGCGCCGCAAGCCGAACTCGTCCCTGGTCAAGGCGCTGGACGCCGTAAAGCACGGCGAGGCGCAGGCATGTGTGTCAGCCGGGTCGACTGGAGCGCTGCTTACGGGTGGCATATTCCGCGTGGGGCGCATAAAGGGCATTGACCGGCCCGCGCTGGCCAGCGTGATACCGTCCACGGCGCGGCCGTATCTGCTGCTGGACTGCGGCGCTAACGCCGATTGCCGGCCCGAGTACCTGGTGCAGTTTGCGCTTATGGGCAGCGTCTATATGGAAAAGGTCAAGGGATATGCCAATCCGCGCGTGGCGCTGGTCAACATAGGCGCCGAAAGCGAAAAGGGCAATGAACTGAGCAAGGCCGCATACGCGCTGCTCGCAAAGAGCAACCTGAACTTCACCGGCAATATAGAGCCGCGCGACATACCCGCCGGCGCCGCCGACGTCGTCGTGGCCGACGGCTTTACCGGCAACGTGGTGCTCAAGCTGACCGAGGGGTTGGCAAGCATGCTGATGGGCATGATAAAGACCGAACTGATGAGCTCGACCGTTACCAAGCTGGGTGCGGCGCTGGCCAAGCCCGCATTCCGCAACGTAAAAAAGCGCATGGACTATACCGAGGAAGGTGGCGCGCCACTGCTGGGCGTGCGCGGCGCGGTGATTAAGGCGCATGGCTCGTCCAATGCCACCGCGATAAAGAACGCGCTGTATCAGGCCGCGCGCATGGTCGAGGGCGACATTGTGAACATTATAGAGACACAGCTGAGCGCACTGGCCGCAGCGCAGCCGGATGCGCGCGCAACTGACAAGGAGGATGGCTGAGATGTCTGAAAAGCAGATATTCGATAAGGTGGCCGAACTGATAGCGGTGCAGATGGGCATATCGCCCGACGAGATCACGCTCAAGACCCGCATGCTGGAGGATATGAAGGCCGATTCGGCAAACGTCATCATGCTGGTCATGGATCTGGAGAATGAATTCAATATATCGGTCGACGACGACGTGCTGATGGGCATAAAGACCGTGGGCGACGTTGTAGACTGCATAAAGGGTCTGATAAAGTAATGGGTTTGGAAGGACTGCAATCGCGCATAGGATACAAGTTCAGGGACGGCGCGCTGCTGACCGAAGCGCTGACGCATTCGACATATGCCGAGGAACACGGCTGCGCCAGCAATCAGCGGCTTGAGTTTCTGGGCGACGCGGTACTGGAGCTGTGTGTGAGCCGGCGGCTGTTCGAGCGCGAGCGCAGCGTCGACGAGGGCGTGCTGACCAAGTGGCGGGCATTGCTGGTGTGTGAGAAGTCGCTGGCGGGTTGTGCGCGGCGGCTGGGATTGGGCGACTGGCTGCGCATGGCGGGCAGCGCCGTGACCGATGGACTCAAGCACAGGCCGTCGGTGCTGTGCGACGCGATGGAGGCGCTGATAGCGGCGGTATACCTCGACGGCGGACTGGACGCTGCGGCTGAGCTGGTCGAGCGCATATTGGGCGAGGGCATGAACCAGGCGCCCGACATGCCTGACGACTACAAGTCGCGCCTGCAGATGATTTTGCAGGAGGATGGCGGCAGTGTGCCCGAATACAGATTGATATCCGCCAGCGGGCCCGATCATGCCAAGACGTTTGAGTTCGAGTGCGCGTTTGGCGACGTGACCACGCGCGGCGCGGGCGCATCCAAGAAACAGGCGCAACAGATGGCGGCACGGGCGGCGCTGGAGCTGCTGGAGCAGGGCGCGCCGCGATGAGCGCCGCTTGACGGGCAAAGCGTGGCTGGCCCGAGCGATTGATACTATCATTCAAATGCAAATCGACTGAACCGAAGGCGCGCCGGGCGATAAACCGGCGCGCCGCTTTGCAGCGGGAGGATGTCAATATGCATATCGACAGGAATGCCATGCGCGCTGCGCTGGAGCGCATGATTGGTCATGTCGAGGCGTTGCCCGAGTTTGAGTGTGCGACGGTGCGCGGGCGCCAGGTAACCGCGGGCGATGCGGCGGCGCTGGACGCGGCTGTCGCGCAAAGCTGGCACGATGCGCTCAGCGATCTGGATGTCAAGCTTGATCTGCGCGTGTCGCCTGCCGACGCGCCGGCATATGCCACCGCGGCGGGCGCAGTGCGCCTGGGATTTGAGCGCGCTCAGCTGCTGGGGCTGCAGGTGGGCGGCACTGCCGATGCGCCGCTGTATCGCGTCGTGCGGCGGGACGGCATGCGGTTTGACATCGGTGTGAGGTTGAATGTCGACGCGACATGTCCGGCGTTGGGACTTGAGGCCGCGCTTGAGCCTGAGCGGCGTTTGGAGGGGCGCTACTGGCCGTGCCTCGCGCTAACGCACGCCGATGCATTTTGGTTCGTACAGGTGCAGGCGCTGGGCAAGCTGTTGCGCGGCGACTACCTGATAGCCGCGCATCTTGCCAACTGTCAGGTAAACGAGACGCTGGTCATGCAGATGCGCCAGCGCGACGACGCGACCGGCACCAACGTGCACAGATATGGCGGGCGCGAACGGCTGGCTTATTTGGACATTGCGCTGCCGGGGTTCATAGTGTCGCATGACGCCACCGAATCCGCGATAGCGCGGCAGCTCTGCGCGGCGGCGGAGGCTTACGACGCGCTAATGCCTCAGCTTAGTCAGGGATATGCGCCACGCACCGGCATATTCTATGAGCTGTGGCGGTGCTATCAGGCGGAGCTGGGCATTTGTCAGGCGTGAGCCGGGCGCAATGAATGTATGGCGATGCTTTGGCGCTGCAATGTGGGCGGCGGTGCGGAGCTGCTGCGCGGGGACATGAGGCATCTGTAAATGTGCGCGTTCGACTGTGGGGTACGGCAGGCGCATAGGCCGGCGATGCTGCGGCTATGTTGACTGTGGAGAATGCGCGCGCCTGGTTTTGCGATATGCGGCAGAAGGGCAAATCATGGCTGCGCTGCATGCCGAACGCCGAGGCTTGCGGTGAGCGCGCAATGGGCTGCATATGCCGAGGCGGTATTCACGCCATCTGTTGCGGATGTGCCATAACGCAACAAGAACTTTAGCGTTAAGCGGCTTTACGAATGGGCGAATCCATAATATAATACGATAGTGGCTTTATAAAGAAATGGGAGTTGACTGGCGCAGATGAGGCTTAAAAAGCTGGACATATACGGCTTCAAGTCGTTTGCCGAGCGCACCGAGATGGTGTTTGACAGCGGTATAACGGGCGTAGTAGGGCCAAATGGCAGCGGCAAGTCCAACATAGCCGACGCAGTTCGTTGGGTGCTGGGCGAGCAGAGCGCGCGCATGCTGCGGGGCGCCAAGATGGAGGACGTAATATTTGGCGGCACCGAGAAGCGCAAGCCGCTGTCCTACTGCGAGGTATCGCTGACGCTGGACAACTCGGATGGAGCGCTGCCGGTGCAGTTTGCCGAGGTGCTGGTCACGCGCAGAGTCTATCGCAATGGCGACAGCGAGTACTTCCTGAACAAGAGCGCATGCCGTTTGAAGGACATAATCGACCTGTTCCGCGACACCGGCATAGGCAAGGAGGGCTACTCGCTGATAGGCCAGGGCCGCATAGACGAGATACTCTCCCAGCGCGGCGAAGAGCGGCGCGCGGTGTTCGAGGAGGCCGCCGGCATATCCAAGTACAAGGCCCGCAAGGCCGAGGCCGAGCGCAAGATCGACAACACCAATGAAAACCTGACCCGCGTAGAGGATATCATCGTCGAGGCCGAACGCCAGATAGGCCCTCTCCAAAAGCAGGCTGAAAAGGCGCGGCAATACATACAGTTGTTTGACGAGATGCGCGCATTGGACATATCACAGTTCGTGCTGCGCTATGACGCGATACGCCAGCGCGCCGCCGAACACGAGCGCGCCGCGCAGGAGCGCCGCAATGCGATAGAACAGGCCCAGGCGCGCTGCGATGCCGCCAAGGCTGCGCGCGCCGAGCTGGATGCGCGCCAGGCTGAGGCCGAGGCGCGAACTCAGGGTCTGCGCGATGCGGTCGTGGAACTCACCCGCGCCGCGCAACAAAAACAGGGCGAACTGGATCTGACATGTGAGCGCGCTCAGGCGCTGGAGCGCGAACAGCAGCGCTTGAACAATGAACTGAACGAATCGACGCAGGCATTGGAGGACATGCGCGCGCGGCACGAGGAACTCAGCCGCGCTCAGGCTGCGCAGTCCGGCGAGCGCGACCGGATACAGGCAGAGCTGGCGGCGCGCGACGTGGAGTTGACGCGCTCGTCCGATGAGCTCAACGCCGAAGCCCAGCGCATAGAGGAGCGCAAGGAAAGCCTGATGGAGGCGATCAACCGCCTGAGCGACGTAAAGAGCGCACGGGCGCGGCTGACCGCGATGCGCCAGGCGATAACCGAGCGGATAGAGGCCTGCGGGCGCGAATGCGACGAACTGACCAGCCAGCGTGCGGCGCTGGATGAGGCCGCCGCCGCCGGCGAACAGGAGCGTCAGACTGCACAGGCGCATCAGGACGAGGTGCGCGGTGGCGCTCAGGCGCTTGAAGCCGAGCTGGGCCGCAACCGGGACGCGCGCAACCGCGCCCAGGACGCACAGCAGAAGCTTACGCTCAGCCGCCAGCAGACCGAGACGCGCCTCAAGGTGCTGCGCGAGATGGCGCGGGACTATGAGGGATATCAGTTTGCGGTAAAGCAGGTCATGGTCAAGGCGCAGCGTGAGCACGATAAGGGCATAATCGGCGTAGTGGCCAGCATACTGCACGTGCCGCGGGAACTGGAACGGGCAGCCGACATGGTGCTGGGCGCGGCGCTGCAAAACATAATAGTCGAGACCGAGCAGGACGCCAAGCGCATGATAGAATATCTGCGGGCAAACCGGTATGGGCGAGCGACGTTTTTGCCGGTGACGTCGGTCATGGGGCGCACGCTGTCGCCGGGTGAGCGGCAGGCGCTCAAGGTCGACGGATGTCTGGGCGTGCTCAGCGAACTGGTGCAGTTCGACAAGCGGTATCAGGGCATAGTGGACAACCTGTTGGGGCGCACGGTCGTTGCGCGGGATCTGGACGCGGGCATCGAGATAATGCGGCGCGGGCGGCATGCGTTCCGGCTGGTGACGCTGGAGGGCGACGTCATGCACTCGGGCGGCTCGATGACCGGCGGCAGCATACAGTCGCGCGTGACCAACCTGCTGTCGCGCGACCGCGAGATCGCCGAGCATGAGTCGGCGCTCAAGGCATTGGACGAGCGGTTGGCGCGCGCACGCGAAGGCATGGCTCAGCTGGAGGCCGAGCGCGCAAAGCTGCATGAGCGCATAGACGAGGCCGAGGCGCAGTTGCGACTCAGCGAGGACGGCATGCTAAAACTTGACCAGCAGCTGGGACAGCTGGCTAAGGAGCGCGCGGCGCTGGACGACCGGATACAGCGCATGGAGCTGGAACGTGACAACCTGGGCGTGAACCTCAAGGACGTCATGCAGGAACTGGGCGGACTGACCGGCGAGCAGGGCGCGGCCGAGAGCAATCACGAGCAGATGCAGCGCGACATAGCCGAGCAACAGCGCGTGCTGGCGCAGCGGCGTCAACAGTTGGACGGCGCGCGCGAGGAACTGACGCGGCGGCGTATAGAGCTGGCCGAGCGCGTGCGCGACGAGAACGCGCGGGCGGCTGAACTCAAGCGCATAGAGGCCGAACTGGCTGAGCGCAGCGAGGCCATGGAGCGCGCCCGGCGCGAGCTAAAGCAAGGCGAGGCGGCGCAGGCAGGTCTGGAGCGCGAACAGGCGGAATGCGAGGCGGGCGTAAAGCAGGCTGAAGCGGCGCTGAATCAGGCGCGGGCCGAGCTGGACGCGGCCGATACCGACAGCGGCACGCGCGCTCAGCAGCGGCGGCAGCTGGAGAGCGAACAGGAAGCGCGTCAGGCCGATGTGGCCGAATTCACCGAGCAGTTGCACAGGCTCGAGATGCTGCTGGACCGCGCGCACACCGAGCTCGACAATCAACAGGCGCGCATATGGAATGACTACGAACTGACGTACGAGGCGTGCGCCGAACAGGCGGATCGCACGCTGCAACTGAGCGACGCCGATAAGCGCATTGCGGGACTGCGCGGTCGGATACGCGAGCTGGGCAGCGTCAATGTGAACGCGCCGCAGGAATACGAAGAAGCGGGCGCTCGGCTGCACAGCCTGACCGAGCAGCGCGACGACCTGCTGCGCGCGCAGGCCGACCTGAACCGGATAATCGAAGATCTGACGGGTCAGATGCGCGAGCGGTTTGCAGAACAGTTCAAGCTGCTCAATGAGCGATTCCAGATTGCGTTCAAGGCGCTGTTCGGCGGCGGCAGCGCCAAGCTGATGCTGCAGGACGAGAACGACGTGCTCAACTGCGGCATAGACATAGCCGCGCAGCCGCCGGGCAAGAAGCTGCAGATGCTCTCGCTGCTGTCGGGTGGCGAGCGGGCGCTGACGGCGATTGCAATACTGTTTGCGATGCTGGATATACGACCCACGCCGTTTTGCATACTCGACGAGATCGAGGCGGCGCTGGACGATGCCAATATAGACAACTTTGCGCAGTACCTGAGCCGGTATGCCGAAAAGACGCAGTTCATTGTCATCACGCACCGCAAGGGTACGATGGAGTGCTGCGACTCGCTCTATGGCGTGGCGATGGAGGAAAAGGGCGTCAGCCGCATGGTTTCGGTGGCGCTGGCAGATGCTCAGCGCGCGGTGTGAGCGGGCGGGCTTTAAGGCAGCGCATGCATGCGGATATTTGGCGTCTGGCTTAGCGCAGATGTCTGCGGCAGGCAGATGCGTTGGGCTGCGGCGGCTGGCATGCGTAAGCAGATGTGCCGGGTTGCAGCGGCTGGCGCTCACAAACTGGTGTACTGGGCTGCGGCGACTGCATGCGCAAACTACCGGGCTGCGGCGGCTGGCACGCGCAAACTGGTGTACTGGGCTGCGGCAGCTGGCGCGCACAAACTACCGTGCTGCGGCAACTGGCACGCATAAGCATGTGCGCCGGACTGGCTTTGGCTTAAATGCGTATGAGACATGGGCCATGGCGCGCGGCTGCGGCCTATGCGGCCAACAGGGCTGAGGCAAGGTTCGCAATCGGGTACACATTGATTTTGACAGGGAAACTCCGTGCAGGCGCGGCCGCGCGGGCTTGTGCCGCGCTGCACGCGCATGCGCCAGGAACAGTAAATTATGATATAAAGATGGAGGACAGCAATGGCCAGGGAAGAAAAGGAGAAGAAGCGCGGCTTTTTCAGCAAGCTCAAAGACAGCCTCACGCGCACGCGCGACAATATATCAGGCAAGGTCGACCAGCTCGTAGCTACGTATGAGGAGCTCGACGACGATTTCTATGACGAGCTGACCGATATACTGATACTTGCCGATGTGGGCGTAAAGACGTCGACGCTGGTCGTAGACCGGCTCAAGGCCGAGGCGCGCGAAAAGAAGATAGGCGACCCCAAACAGGTCAAGCAGATGTTAAAGGACATACTCATCGACATGATGAAGGATACCGACCTGCGGTTCCCGTCGCCTACGGTGCTGATGGTGATCGGCGTAAACGGCGTGGGCAAGACCACGACGATAGGCAAGCTCGCGGTTCGGTTCCAGTACATAGGGCGCAAGGTCATAATCTGCGCCGGCGATACGTTCCGCGCGGCGGCGGCCGACCAGCTCGAGATCTGGGCTGAGCGCGCCAACACCACGATCATTCGCCAGCACGAGGGCGCCGATCCTGCGGCGGTGCTGTTCGACGCCATACAGGCTTCGCGCGCGCGCAAGGCGGACGTGCTTATCGTCGATACCGCCGGCCGCCTGCACAACAAGACCCACCTCATGGAAGAACTCAAGAAGATGGCCCGCGTCGTCGCGCGCGAGTGGCCCGAGGCCGAATTCCGCACGCTGCTGGTCGTCGACGCCACCACCGGCCAAAACGGCGTCGAACAGGCGCGCGTTTTCAAGGACGTCGCCAAGCTCGACGGCATAATACTCACCAAGATGGACGGCACCGCCAAGGGCGGCATAGCGATAGCGATACGCCAGGAGCTGGGGCTGCCGGTGCGCTACATAGGCGTCGGCGAAGGCATCGACGACCTGCAGCCGTTTGACGCGCGCGACTTCATCGAGGCGATATTCTGACGATGGCGCGCAAAAGTGATGCGCACGGAAGCGACTGGGATCCGCCCGTCGTGGGTCGGGGCTTTGACGACGATGACGGCCTCGACTTTGCCGACGCGCCTGCACCCCAGGGCCGCAAGGCCAAACCGTCAAAATCGACGGCCAAATCATCGGCCCGGTCTACGGCTCAACCATCGGCCGGAGCGGCGGTTCAACCGGCAGTCGGCAAGTCCAGGACTCGTTCGCCGGCCAAACCGCTGGCCAGTACAACTGCGCGGTCTGCCCGTACGGCGGCCGATCCTGCCGGACGTCCTCGCGTGGGGACAGCGGCGCTGGGCACGCGGCGGCGCGGAGATGAGCTGGCTCACGATGACAGGCCGCTTTTGACGGTGCTGGTCAGCGGCGAAGGCGATGAGCAGTTTGACGTGCTGGTGGATGGGCGAGCGTACTGGGGCGGGAGTACGTCGCCGTACAGGTTTGAGATGCGGCTGGATCCGGGCGAGCACGAGCTGAGGGTGCGCCAGCGCCATGCTATGGACAAGCAGCCGGGCGAGTTTGTACCGCTGATATTGGCGGTGCTGTTGGGCGACGGGCGGCGCGGCGAACAGGGGCCGTACTTTGCGGCGCTGGACGCGCGCATATCGATCAGCACCGACAGCCGGCTGACGGTCAAGTATGCATTGACTGGCCGCGCGGGCCGTGCAAACGGACGCGCCGCATTCAAGTGCACGGCGGGCAAGGGCCTGGAGTGCGAGGTGTTGGATACGTCCATGAGCAGCACGCCGCGGCTGAGGCGGCGCTGGCGGTTTGCCAATGGCGTTGCGCTGTTGGCTGTGACGCTGCTGGCGTTGTCGATCGTGGGATTGGGCGCGTACCTGTGCGTGTTGCCGGGCGGGTCGCTGGGCGGCGGCATAGTGTCCATGGCATTGGGCACGCTGATGGCCATGGGCTGTGCGCTGGTGGCCAGCTCGGTGCGAATTGCGCGCGACGGGGGCTATGCGCCCGACATGGATCCGCCGCCGCAGCGCCGTCAGCCCCGCAAGACTAAGCCGCGTGCGGACGGCGCCGTCGATCGCGAAGCGCAGTACGACGCGCCGCTTGACCAGGGCGCTGATGCGGATACTCCCGAAGCGGGCGCAACCGAGGCTGGCGCTGCGCGCGCTAAAGCCGCTAAATCAACCCGAAAGCCGCGCAGGCAGTCCAAACCGCGCCGCGCTGCGCCCAGCGAGGGCGACTACGATGGCGCATACGACGATGCCAACGAGATGGCCGAGTTTGAAGAAGCCGGGCTGTCCACAGCGGATCTGACGCCCGAGCAACTGCGCGAGGCCAAACGTCGCTTGCTGAAGAAGCTGGGCGGCCAGGAGGAATAGTATGGCTGGACGAGCCAAGTGGAGGGCGATATGAGACTGACGGGAGAGCGCGTGTACCTTGACATGTTGACGCGCGAGGACTGCCGCAGAATATTCGAACTGACCGAGTTCGACCCGGACGCGCTGGTCGAGCAGCCGTGCATAGGCTTTGGACCGGAGCGCGCCGACGACTGGTATGCTGACATACAGCGCCGCCAGTGCGATACCCATGTGCGGCTGGGCATATACGTGCGTGCGGACGACGGCGCGCGCGGTGAACTGGTCGGCGATGTCGCGCTTCAGGACATCAACTGGCGCGACCGGCGGTGCAGCGTGGGCATTGGCATGGCGCGGCTGAGCGACCGCGGGCGCGGCTACGGCACGGAGGCGCTCAAACTGATGCTGGGATATGGGTTTGATGCGCTGGGTCTGGAGCGCATAGAGGCGCGCACGCTGGATGTAAACAAGCGGGCGCAGCGACTGCTTGAGCGCGTGGGCTTTGTGCGCGAAGGCTGTGAGCGCGCGGCGGTGTATCTGGGCGGCGCGCGGCGCGACAGACTGATGTATGGTATGTTGCGCGATGAGTGGGCGCAGGTTAAACTTGAGTGCGCGTGCGGTCGGTAAAGAAAAAATGCTTGACAAATCGCGCGCGTGCGGTATAATATAGCGTGTCAAGTCGGCAGGCTTTACTTTTTGCGCGCATTGATGGCCGCCTTGGCTTGCGCGCGGGAGGGAGCGCTGTGTATGACCGATAATAACATGGACGATATAGACCGCCGGGTCGAGCTGGGATTGCTGATGGACTTTTACGGGCCGCTGTTGTCCGAGCGCATCGCCGGCATCATGCGCATGTACGTGATGGAGGACTATGGCCTCAGCGAGATCGCGCAGGAGATGGGCATAAGCCGTCAGGGCGTGTACGACGCGGTGCGCCGGGGCGAGGCGCAGCTGATGGAGCTGGAGCAGCGGCTGGGACTGCAGCGCCGGCATCGCGCGATGGCCGAGGCCGCGCGCAAGTGCCTGGCGGCGCTGGAGCGGGTCGAACCGCGCGCGGGCAGCGAGCAGGCGCTCAGCGAGGCGCGCGCACTGCTTGAGGACATGCGCGACATGTAATCTATCCTAAGGAGTGAAGCAAGTGGCGTTTGAAGGGTTGGCTGAAAAGCTGCAACAGGCGTTTCGCAAACTGTCAAGCCATGGCAAGCTGACCGAGGCCGACGTAAAGGCCGCGATGCGCGATGTGCGCATGGCGCTGCTGGAGGCCGACGTCAACTACAAGGTTGTAAAGGATTTCATAGCCAAAGTGACCGAGCGCGCGGTGGGCAGCGACATACTGGCCAGCCTGACCCCGTCGCAGCAGGTCATAAAGATAGTCAACGAGGAGCTGACCGTGCTGATGGGCGGGCAGAACGCCCGGCTCACCTATTCGCCGACTGTGCCCACGATATACATGCTCTGCGGCCTGCAGGGCGCGGGCAAGACGACGATGGCCGGCAAGCTCAGCCTGATGATAAAGAAACAGGGCAAGCGTCCGCTGCTGGTGGCGTGCGACATATACCGCCCGGCCGCGATAACGCAGTTGCAGGTCGTGGCCGATAAGGTGGGCGTGCCGGTATTCGAGCGCGGGCAGTCGGACGTCGTGGAGACGGCCAAGCTCGCGATAGAGCACGCACGCAAGTTCGGCTTTGACCCGGTGATAATCGACACCGCGGGCCGGCTGCACATCGACGAAAACCTGATGGGCGAGCTGCGCGACGTAAAGGCCGCGGTCAAGCCCACCGAGATACTGCTGGTCGTGGACTCGATGACCGGTCAGGACGCGGTCAACGTCGCCGACACGTTCAACAAGAACCTGGGCATAGACGGCGTTATACTGACCAAGCTCGACGGCGATACGCGCGGCGGCGCGGCGATATCGGTCAAGGCCGTGACCGGCAAGCCCATAAAGTTCTCGGGCACCGGCGAAAAGCTCACCGACCTGGAGCCGTTCCACCCCGACCGCATGGCCTCGCGCATACTCGGCATGGGCGACGTGCTCAGCCTCATCGAAAAGGCACAGGACACATTCGATGAGAAGAACGCCGCCGAACTCGAGCGCAAGATGCGCACCCAGACGTTCGACCTCAACGACTACCTCAAGCAGATGCAGCAGATGAAGAAGATGGGGTCGTTCGAGGACATACTCAAGATGATACCCGGCTTGGGCAGCAAGCTCGGCGACATAAAGATAGACGAGAAAAAGCTCGGCCGCGTACAGGCGATAATCCAGTCAATGACGATGGAGGAGCGCCACAACCCCGACATACTCGGCGCCAGCCGCAAGCGGCGCATCGCCGCCGGCAGCGGTACCACTGTGCAGGAGATAAACCTGCTGCTCAAGCAGTTCGAACAGTCGCGCCAGCTGATGAAGCAGATGATGGGGCGCGGGCGGCGCGGACGCATGAGGATACCGTTCATGAAATGAGCCAGTAAACCCCAGGCGTCCTGAGCGGCGCGGGTTTGCAATATTACCCCAAGGGGCCGCATGGCCCAGATATTTAAGGAGGAAAATCAAATGGTAAAGATTCGCCTGAAGAGGATGGGCATGAAGAAGGCCCCGTTCTACCGCATCGTAGTTATCGACAGCCGTGACGCGCGCGATGGCCGCCCGATAGAGGAGATAGGCTATTTCAACCCGATGACCGAGCCGGCTGACCTGAAGGTCGACCCGGAGCGCGCTCAGTACTGGCTGGGCGTGGGCGCGCAGCCCACCCAGACCGTCAAGACGCTGCTGCGCAAGGCGGGAGTAGCGAAGTAAATGGCTGAGCAGATAGACGCCGTCGCGTTGGTGGAGTTTGTCGCAAAGTCGCTGGTCGATAACCCGGATTCGGTTCAGGTGAAGTCGGTCGACGGCCCCGAATCGACGGTGATTGAGCTGCACGTGTCCCCGGACGACATGGGCAAGGTGATAGGCAAGCAGGGCCGCATCGCCAAGGCCATGCGCACCGTGGTCAAGGCGGCCACCGCCAAGTTCGATAAGCCGGTCTTTGTTGAGATAATGTGACAGAGCAGGGGAGCCGTCGCCACGCGCGTCGGCTCCCTGTGGTTTATATGTGCTGCCGTGGCGGAGGTATTTATTTATGAAGATAGCGACGTTCAACCTGCGCACTGACGTGCCCGGCGATGGAGAAAACCGCTGGCAGTGCCGCAAGGGCCTGGTGCTGGACAGGCTAATGGCCGAGCAGCCCGATGTGGTGGGGTTTCAGGAGGCTACGCCCGAGATGGCCGGGTTCCTGAGGCGGTATATGCAGGGGTATTTCTGCGTGGGCTGCGGTCGGGAGCGCGACTTCACCGGCGAGAACAACATGATAGCGTTTAAGCTGGATGCGTATGAGCTGATAGCGTTGGACACGTTCTGGCTGTCGGACACGCCGGACGTGCCGGGCTCAAGGTATGCAAATCAGTCGATCTGCCCGCGGATATGCACGCATGTGGTGCTCCGGCGGCTGAGCGATGGCATGCAGTTCCACGCGTACAACACGCACCTGGACCACGAATCCGACGAGGCGCGCGTGCTGGGGGCGCAGGCGATATTACGGCGCATAGCCCGCGACCTGGAACTCCGGCCGCTGCCGCTGTCGCTGACCGGCGACATGAACGCCGCGCCGGATAGTCCGCCGCTGCGCGCATTGTTGGGCGACGCGCGGGTGCGCCTGGTCAATCAGACGCCGAACTTCCCGGCGTCATACCATGCATATGGCACGCAGCTCGATCTGCCGCAGATAGACTTCGTATTGACGCAGGGCTTTCGCGCGGTGGATGCGCCGGTCGCGTGGACCAGGGCCGAGTGCGGCAGGTATCTGTCCGACCACAGCGCGCTGTGCGCGAACGTGGAGCTGTGCACGAATGCCTGACGGGCGCCGGTTGTCCGCAGGCGGTACGGTCGCGGGAACTAAATGAGGATATCCATACTGAAGTGACGTTGTGCGCCCAGAAGGGCGATGCGCCGCGTCATGTGATTGCGCGGCGCATTGGGCAACGCGGCGCTGTGGCTGCAAGGCCAGTAGCTTACAGGGCGGCGGAATAAAGCTCACATGATGCGGCTTATCTGACTGTGCAGCTGCTTTTAGCAGCGCAGACGGCGCTTATGCAGCCTGAGCGGCACAGCGGCGCTATGCGCGAACGTGAGCGCTGATACGTGGATGTTAATGCGTGAGCGCTAATATGTGATACGATGGCGCGTCGGCAAGCGGAACTGGCTGCCGGCGACCGGTGACGCGCGGCGCATGGCCGGCGCGGGGAGGAAATATGCTGAGCGAATACCTACTGATAGGCGAGATAACCCGGCCTCAGGGCGTGCGCGGCGAGATGCGCGTAAAGCCCTGCACCGACGACCCGATGCGCTTTGCCGAGCTGGAGCAGGTCTACTTCAAGCAGGGCGACGCGTATGCGCCGCGCGGCATGAAGTTCGTGCGGCTGGCGGGCCCGGACGTGGTGATAATACGCCTGGACGGCGTGGACGACGCCAACGCCGTCGAAGCGCTGCGTGGGCGCGAACTGTACGTGGACCGCGCGCATGCCGTGGAGCTGCCCGAGGACGCCGACTTCATAGTCGACCTGATAGGCTGCCGCGTCGTCGACGACGAGGGCACGGAGTACGGCAGGATAGTCGACGTGATGCAGCCCGGCGGCGGCGACGTGTACGTGATAGACGGGCCGCGCGGCGAAGTGCTGGTGCCGGCGCTCAAGAGCGTGGTGCTGGATGTGGACACGCGCGCGGGACTGATGCGCATGAGCGCCGCGCGGATGCGGGAGGTGGCCGTGTTTGAGGATTAGGGTGCTGACGATCTTCCCGGAGATGATCGAGCCGATGATCCATCAGAGCATATTGGGCCGTGCGCAGGAGGCGGGGCTTATCGATATCGCGGCGGTGGATATACGCCCGTACTCCAACCTCAAGCACAAGAATACCGACGATTACCCGTTTGGCGGCGGCGCGGGCATGGTGATGCTGCCGCAGCCGATATGCGACGCGGTGGACGACGTGGCGCGCGAGTTCCACGGCCGGCGGCTGTACATGTCGCCGCGCGGCCGCACGTTCAATCAGCGCATGGCCGAGGAGCTTGCGCGCGAGGACGAGCTGATAATACTCTGCGGCCACTATGAAGGCGTCGATCAGCGCGCGCTGGACATATGCGGGTTCGAGGAGCTGTCGATAGGCGATTATGTGCTGACCGGCGGTGAACTGGCGGCGCTGACGGTCGTGGACGCGGTGGCGCGGCTGGTGCCGGGAGTGCTGGGCAGCGAGGAGTCGCCGCTGGATGAGAGCTTTTCGTCGGGACTGCTGGAGTACCCGCAGTACACCCGCCCGCGCGAGTACCGCGGCCATGAGGTGCCCGAAGTGCTGCTGGGCGGCAACCATGCGCAGATAACCCGCTGGCGGCGCGAGAAGTCGCTGGAGCTGACGTTTGAACGCCGGCCTGAGCTGTTTGAGGATGTCGAACTGGACAAGAAGGATCGGCTGTTCATGCAGAAGCTGTTGGCGCGCCGTGCGGCTGAGCAGCTCAGCGCGCAGGAGGCGGCGCGTCAAGCTGAAGATGCGCCTCAGTCGTAGACCGGCGGTATGCCGGCACATCCGGGAGAGCCGGTTGTGCCGCTGGCGGCGGAGCCGTCAGCCGAAAGCGTCAGCCAGGACGGACGGCCAATGAGCGTTGCAGCCGGCACCCATGTTGCAGTTCGTCAAGGGCGGCTCGTTTGAGCAGCAGATGAAAACAGGCTATATGCTATTGCGCATGGCGGCGAATGTGCCGCCTTTGCTTATCGACAATGCAAACGTGACGCATCCGCATGTCAAGCTGAGCAGCTGGGCGCTGCAAAAATGCGAGCCTTTCATAATCGACAGCATGCACGCATGGCGGTGCGATTTGAGCGCAAATTTGAGGCGGCGCGCATGGCAAACGCACTTGCTGTCAGAGCTTTTGCCGACGGGCTGTGCCGGTTATGCGGTGGAGCATTATTTTTCCGCGAATTTACTTGCCCCTGCGGACGGGCTATGGTATAATAGGCTTTGTGACACGGGCGGTCCTCTGGCGGCAAAAGGCCGTTAACGAACGTCTATGAGGGAAGGAGGAGACTTACAATGAATGAGATTATCCGTTCGATAGAGAGCGCACAGCTCCGTACCGATATTCCCGAATTTCGCGTTGGCGATACGCTGCGCGTACAGGTAAAGGTCGTCGAAGGTTCGCGCGAGCGTCTGCAGGCGTTCGAGGGCGTGTGCATAGCGCGCCGCAACGGTTCCTGCCGCGAGACTTTCACGGTGCGCCGCACCTCTTATGGCATCGGCGTGGAGCGTACTTTCCCGGTACACAGCCCCCGCGTGGACTCGATAACGGTGGTTCGTCGCGGCAAGGTTCGCCGTGCGAAGCTGTACTACCTGCGTTCGCTGTCCGGCAAGGCTGCCAAGATCAAGGAGCGCTAAGGAGCTTCAAAGCCGCGATCATCGCGGCTTTTCTTTTTGGCTTTTAAGTGCGGTCAGCGCGCAAGCGCCGGCACGATTCAGTGAAGGAGCGTAAAATGAACATACAATGGTATCCTGGCCACATGGCCAAGGCCCGGCGGCTGCTGGGCGATCAGCTGAAGCGCGTGGACATAGCGGTTGAGCTTTGCGACGCGCGCGCGCCGCTGGCCACGCGCAATCCCGAGCTGGACCGGATGTGCGCCGGCAAGAAGCGGCTGTTGGTGCTCAACAAGGCCGATCTGGCCGACGACAAGAGCACGCAGGCATGGCTGCGGCATTTTCGCGCGCAGGGACTGGAGGCCGTGGCATTTCGCTCGACAAACGGCAAGCCGCGCGACGTGCTGGCGCCGCTGGAGCGCCTGACGGCCGGCGAGGTCGAGCGCATGCGCGCGCGCGGCGTCAACAAGACCGTGCGCGGCATGGTCATAGGCATACCCAATGTGGGCAAGTCGACGTTCATAAACCGGTTGTATGGTTCGGCCATAGTCAAGGCGGCCGACCGGCCGGGCGTCACGCGCGCCAATCAGTGGGTCAAGGTCGGCCAGTACCTGGAGATGCTGGACACGCCCGGCATGCTCTGGCCCAAGCTGGCCGATCAGGACGGAGCGCTGATGCTGGCGTTCCTGGGCACGATACGCGACGCGATAACCGACATGGAAGGCCTGAGCGTCAAGCTGTTGGATCGGCTTATGGATATGGCTCCCGAGGCAACCGCGGCGCGGTTTCACATATCAGATACCGGGTTGCGCGGCTATGAGCTGCTGGAAGAGGTCTGTCGTGGGCGGGGATTCCTGCTGAGCGGCGGGCGGCTCAATACCGAGCGCGGCGCGGCGGTCGTGCTGGATGAGTATCGCGCCGGCAAGGTCGCGCGCGTGACCTGGCAGCAACCGGTATAAGAGGCGCGGCTATCGCGGCGCTGAGCCGGGCTGCGCATATATAATATGAAATGGCCCGGCCTCAATCGGCCGCGGCGGCGAGGGCGGAGGTACTGTTATGGCAGGTCAGGTACTTGGCGCGCGCGAACTCAAGCGCCGGGCGCGTATGGAGGAACTGCTGACGCTGGAGCGCGGCTACTGGGCGCGCGGGTTGAGCGTGGCAGGCATGGACGAGGTCGGACGCGGACCGCTGGCCGGGCCGGTCGTGGCGGCGTGCGTGATGCTGTCGCCGGATGGAGTGCTGCCGGGCGTCGACGATTCCAAGAAGCTCAGCGAGAGCCGCCGCGAACAGCTTGCTCCGCTGATACGCGCGGCGGCGCAGTTCGTAGGGCTGGGCAGCGCTTCGCCCGAGCGCATCGACGAGATCAATATACTCAACGCCACGCGCGAGGCCATGAACCAGGCGGCGCAGGGCTGTGGGTGCGGCGTGCTGCTGGTGGACGCTATGGAGGGACTGGACTGCGGCTGCCCGACCGAGTCCATCGTGCATGGCGACGCTACCAGCTACATGATTGCCGCGGCCTCAATCGTCGCCAAGGTGCACCGCGATGCGCTTATGCGCGAGTACGATGCGCTCTATCCCGAGTACGGCTTTGCGCGCAACAAGGGATATGGCACTGCCGAACACATAGCGGCGCTGTGCAAGTACGGCCCCTGTCCGATACACCGGCGCAGCTTCATAAGCAAATGGCTGTGAAGCGGTCGACAGTGGCGCGCGGACGGGCAGCCGAGCGCCAGGCCGCCGATGCGTATCGCGCGCGCGGGGCCGAAATACTGTGCATGAACTATCGCGCGCCCGGCGGCGAACTGGATATAGTGGCGCTGGAGGGCGAGTGCGTGGTGTTCATAGAGGTCAAGTCGCGCGCGACCGCGAAGTATGGCGCGCCGGATGAGGCCGTGACGCCGCTCAAACAGCGACGGATCTGTAAAGCGGCGCTGTGCTATGCCAGCGAGCATGGGCTGATGGATGCGCCGATGCGCTTTGACGTATGTGCGATCGACGGAAAGGGCGTGCGCATATACGAGAATGCGTTTGACTATACGGTCTGAACGGCGTCGCTTGGCATAATGACCGCATGGGCTGAGGCGGCGGCTTGTCAAAAGTCGCTCGAACTGTACGCCCATGCGGTTTTTACGCGTGTGCCTCAAAAAAAGACTATAAAGTCGATTGAAACATGGCCTGAATGTGGCTATGATAGAGTTATCTGTTTGTGGCAAGGAGATGTTGCATCACATGAAAGCGCGTCGAACGCCAGGTTTAATCATATTGGCAATCATGCTGTGCATCGCGCTGTGGCCGGGCCATGTCGCGCTGGGCGAGCAGGAGCAGAATCTGCTGACAAACGGCGGCTTCGAGGAGCTCGATGAGAGCGGTCAGCCGGTGGGTTGGACGCAGGACATGTACGTATGGGATGCCGGTGTGAGCGTATTCGAGGTGTCGGAGCAGGGCGCATATGATGGCCAGAACTGCGTCAGCATAAGCTCGGGCAGCGCCAATGATGCGCGTTATGCGCAGACTGTGCCGTGCGAGCGCAGTTCGATATACCGGCTGTCGGGCTGGGTGCGCGCCGAGGGCGTGCCGGAGGGCACGACGGGCGTAAATCTGTCGGTAGAGAATTCGTTCATATCGACGACGCCAGTCACGGGCACGTCGGACGAATGGACCTATGTCGAGGTGTACGGCCTGACCGGGGCCGAGCAGACCGAACTGACAGTGTATGCACGACTGGGATTTTACAGCGATACGCTGAGCGGCCGGGCATACTTTGACGATCTGTCGCTTACAAAGGTGGACACGGTGCCCGACGGCGCGCTGTTTGGGCTGTTCTACATAGACCAGGCCGAGACCGCCGACGATACCGCCGTGGAGACTACTCATGATTATACGTCGGCGATAGTGATAACGGCGCTGGCGTTTGCGGCGATAGTGCTGATACTCATGTACCTGCGCGGGCGCAATCGGCTGCCGGTGCTGGCCGGGCCGGCCAATGAACGCGCAGTGCTTATGTCCATGTTGACGGTCGCGTTCATAGCGCGGCTGGTGATTGGCGCGATAGTGCCCGGGTACAGCAACGACATAGCCTGCTGGCTGGGCTGGGGCACCAACATGCTCGAGTACGGCCCGTGGAACTTCTACGCCAACAGCGGCTTTTGCGACTACCCGCCGGGATACATGTACGTGTTGGCGCTGGTGGCGGGGCTGCGCAACCTGGTGCGCGCGGAGTACTCATCGGCGCTGTCGCAGGTGCTGGTCAAACTGCCGGCCATGCTGTGCGATCTGGCGAGCGCGATGCTGCTGTACAAGTGGGCCAAGCGCGAGAAGATCGCCGGCGGCATGGCGATGTGGCTGGCGGCGCTGTATGTGCTGAACCCGGCGACGATATTCGACAGCGCGGCCTGGGGTCAAATCGATTCGGTGTTCACGCTGATGGTCGTGGCGGCGGTATACCTGTGCGTGAGCGGCAAGTGGGCGATAGCTCTGCCGCTGTACCTGGTGAGCGCGCTGGTCAAGCCGCAGACGCTGATGCTGGCGCCGATAGCGCTGGTGGTGCTGATAGTCGAGATTGCGCGCGAAAAGGACAAGCCGAAACTGCTCAAGCAGGTGGGCATAGGACTGGCGGCGGCCGTGGCGGCCGCGGCGGTAATCGTCGTGCCATTCTGGGGCGGTCAGAGCTGGGACTGGCTGATAGGCAAGTATACCGAGACGCTGTCCTCGTATAACTACGCTACGGTCAACGCGCTGAACCTGTATATACTGTTCAATCTCAACTGGGTAGACGCGTCGTATGTGCTGCTGGGGCTGCCGGTGACGGTGTGGAGTTACATCTTCATGGCGATATCGATAGCCTACTGTGCGGTGCTGTACGTAAAGGCGCGCGATCGGCGCGTGATGCCGCTGGTGTGCGCGCTGCTGCTGATGCTGCTGTTCACGTTCATGAGCAAGATGCACGAGCGGTATGCGTTCCCGGCAATAATGCTGCTGATACTTGGCTATGTGCTGCTGCGCGACCGGCGGCTGCTGGGCGCGGCGGCGTGGCTGAGCGCGACGCAGCTGATAAACATGGGCCTGGTGCTGCAGAGCACGCATCTCCAGTCGTCGCAACAGGTGCTCAACTTTGTCGTGGCGCTGGGCAACGTGGTGCTGGCGGTGTACCTGGCGGCGTGCTCATGGGATATCTGCGTGCGCGGACATTGCCGGGAGTTCGGCATGACCGCAAACTCGGGCGCGACGCTCAGACAGCTGCGCCTGGACCTGGTGCACGTAGACCCGCGCAAGGACATGGAACAGCGCATAGCCGGCAAGAGCGATTACAAGCTGGGCATGAAGGCGCTGGACTGGGCGGTACTGGGCGCGATAACGGTGTGCTATGCGGTGGTGGCGTTTACCAATCTGGGCACGCTGTCGGCGCCGCAGACCGAGTGGACGTCGTCGGCGGCCGGCGAGACGGTCACGATTGACCTGGGCCAGGAGCGCACGTTCGACTTTACGTACTACGGCGGCATAACGTCCAGCACGTTTACGGTCGAGTTCTCCAGCGATGGAGTCACCTGGACCGAGCCGGCGCTGGCCGACTACGACGCGGGCAACATATTCCAGTGGTTCTACTACCGCGAGCACATGCGCGACTCCGAAGGCAAGCTGGTGGCGCTGGTGTCGGGCTATCCCAAGCACACGGCGCGCTACATAAGGCTGACGTTTGAGGCCGCCGGGTTTAAGATGCGCGAGATAGGCTTCCTGGACGAAAACGGCGAGTGCTATCCGATAGAGTCGATAACCAGCGCTAACTACAGCCCGGGTTACTATGATGATCCCGCCAAGATGATCGACGAGCAGGACACCGTGCCCGCCGAACCGAGCTACTATAACAGCATGTACTTTGACGAGATCTACCATGCGCGCACGGCTTACGAGCACCTGCACGGCCTGCACACCTATGAGTGGACGCACCCGCCGCTGGGCAAGGTGCTGATGATGATAGGCATAGCGATATTCGGCATGTGTCCGTTCGGCTGGCGGTTCATGGGCACGCTGATAGGCGTGCTGATGGTGCCGGCGATGTACCTGCTGACCAAGCAGCTGTTCAAGCGGCGCGACCTTGCGATATTCACGACGGTGCTGATGACGTTTGACTTCATGCACTTTACGCAGACGCGAATAGCCACGATTGACTCGTTCGGCGTGTTCTTCATAATGCTCATGTACCTGTTCATGTTCAGGTACATGCAGATGTCGTTCTTCCGCGACGGGCTCAGGCGCACGCTTATACCGCTGGGACTGAGCGGGCTGTTCATGGGCATAGGCTGCGCGTCGAAGTGGATTGACATATACGCGGCGGGCGGCCTGGCGGTGCTGTTCTTTGGGACGATGTACATGCGCTTCAATGAGTATGTCTGCGTGCGCAGACGCCTCAAGGGCGAGAAGCACGCGCGGCCTGAGTTGCAGCCGTACATGGTCGTGCGCGACACGTTCGTAAAGAACCTGGTGATAACGCTGGCGTGTTGCTGCGTGTTCTTCATAGCGGTGCCGGCGCTGATATACTACTTCTCATACTACTGGCAGCTCAAGCCCGATGGCGGACTGAGCCTGCAGGGCGTGATAGATGTCCAGAAGAACATGTTCAACTACCATTCGGGCCTGACCAACGACACGCATCCGTTCCGGGCCGAGTGGTACACCTGGCCGCTGAAACTCAAGCCGATGTACTACTATTCGGGCCGCGACTTCATGCCGT